>Ga0316207_10000308_pt1 | contig 89166 bp, 100 predicted proteins | sample 6weekpyrite_MG_FD_204943 | JGI IMG/M metagenome (GOLD analysis project Ga0316207, IMG submission 204943) | Microbial mat bacterial communities from mineral coupon in-situ incubated in ocean water Damariscotta River, Maine, United States -... | ecosystem: Environmental > Aquatic > Marine >...
ATGTAACTGATGGCTATTTTGGCAATTTACTATGACGAGGCTATGAATAATTTATGACGGTTTTATGACAACGTTAGCCTGCCTATACAACCATTCGCTCTGTTGGGAAATCACAACGAAATTCACTACCGACACCGACGGTACTTTGAATATCTAGTTCACCTTCATGTCTCTGCAACACGTGCTTTACAATAGCAAGTCCTAAGCCAGTACCGCCTGTGTGCCTTGAACGGGCTACATCAACTCGATAAAAACGTTCTGTCAGACGAGCTAGATGTTGCTCGGGTATACCTACACCAGTATCACGAACTAAAAAGTGGGCCCCTTCTTTGTCCTGAAACCAATTAACACTGATTGCGCCATTTTCTGGTGTATAACGCACGGCATTAAATACCAAATTAGAAAGCGCACTGTGTATCTCGTCTTTATTTCCCCTTAGCTCCAAACTGCTATCGATATCAAACGTTATGTCGTGCTGTCCGGAAGATAACTTTTTCGCATCATCAATAATTCTATCCAGTAAAACAGGCACGTTTATCGTCTCATTAACAACTACTGAGCTATTTGACTCAAGATGTGACAACTGCAATAAGTCATCAACAATCGATTGTAGCCTGATTGATTGTTCGTCAATTCGAAGTAGCATTTCTTTATTTTCGTCATTCAACGATTTTTCATCTCTCAACATCTCAATGTAGCCATTGATCACTGTTAATGGCGTACGCATTTCATGAGAAACATTCGCAACAAAATCCCTGCGCATTTTCTTTAGTACTTGCATGCGGGTTATGTCTCGCCCTACTAATAATCTCTGATCATCACCATAAGCAACTAATCGAATTGAAAGCATTCGAGATTTGTCAACAGGCGAAACCATTAGCAACGGTTCTTCAAAATCACCAGATACAATGTAGTTAACTAGTTTTGGATGCCGAACAAGATTTAGTAGGCGTTGGCCAAGATCGCGTTGAGTATGAATGCCTAGCATTTTTGTTGATGCGCTGTTACACCACTCAATACTATTTTCATCATTTAAAACAACAATTGCATTCGGCATAGCCTGTGCTGCTTCTTGAAAACGCGCAATTCGTTTGACCAGTTTTTTATGTCTCCGTTTATTTCTTAACCGAAAGCGATAAAGGTTGGTAAAAACATCTTCCCAGATTCCGCTGCTGTGAGGAGCCTCGCCAGTTAACTTGCCTTCAACCCAATTAGACAAGTGATTTAACTGACGTAAATTCCATAACAGAAAAATGCCAAGCGCTAGAGACAACCAAACAAAGAAATTTCCGAAAAAGAAAAACAACAACAGCACTACGACTATCAGTAGAAATAGGCGCCAAAATTCTTCAGCCCAAATACGGTTCATGATTACGACCGTGTGGAAAACCGATAACCAGCGCCACGAACAGTCTGCACCAATCCATCAAAAGAGGGAGCCAAGGCTTTTCGTAAACGACGTATGTGGACATCTACTGTGCGTTCTTCGATATAGACATTACTTCCCCAAACATAATCTAATATCTGGCTTCGGCTATAGACCCGTTCAGGGTGCGTAGCAAAGAAATGCAAAATACGAAACTCGGTTGGTCCAAGCTCAAGAGAATCGCCCTTAGCAAAAACACGATGGGTGCCAGGCTCAATGCGTAATCCGTTAATTTCGATCGGAGCATCGGTTAGCTGCGGGTTTGTTCGTCGTAAAATTGCTTTAATTCTTGCACCCAATTCCTTGGGAGAAAAGGGTTTACAAAGATAATCATCTGCGCCCACTTCTAAGCCTCGAATACGATCGTCTTCCTCTGCACGTGCGGTTACCATGATCACAGGAATATCTTTGGTCAGTTTTTCAGACTTAATTGCCCGAATCAATTCGATACCGCTCTCTCCTGGCAACATCCAGTCAACGACCATTATATCAGGGGTATCTTCCGTCATGAGTTGGCGTGCTTTACCCGCATCTTCGGCTTCTAAAATGATGTATCCAGCTTTACTCAGCGCCATACTCACCATTTCACGAATAGGCGCTTCATCTTCGACTAATAAAACCTTTGGTGTCATCATCGTCCGCCTGCCATTTTTTCAGGGCATGGTTGAAATTTCATACTCGGATTCTATGACTTGAATATTACAGTACTATGACAAACGAAAAATATCCGCCATATATTATGTAATGGTAGGAATACTGAATACAATAAAGAGAATATTCAGCTTGTTAAAATTGCTGTTTAACCCTTCCATTTCGGGAAGGGCTGACCACAGTGAATCTAATGACTTCTTAAAGTGACTGTTCGGACTCCAATACAACTTGTCCTTGATTGTAACGAGGTACAACTAAATCAAGGCTATTCCAATCTGTCATGCTGATTGCCAGCGTTGAGCCTTCTACATATTGGATTAAAACGGCTTCAGGACCTGATTTGCCTAACATAATCATTTTGACTTTCATTAACTTGCCAGTACGGTTGATGTACCAATAGCCAGGTTTAGGCTGCTTCAGATCATTACTGCTCACGATTTTCTCCCAATACTTCTAATAATTGTGTTTTATTTATTATTATTGAATTGTTAACAATTGTAACGTCTCTAAGACACTGAAACAAATAGATTTTTCAACCTCACTTAGCCTAAACCCTTAAGGATTGACATAACTTAGTACTCGCAGGTTACTAGTGTTAAACGAATTATTAGATTGTCAGGGTCTTTATTTTGGTACCGATATACGCAATTTTTAATCACTTGCAGCATAACTATTCATCCGTACAATGCCTTTCTCGAAATAACTTCTGGAATATCTTTATGGAAATTAAGCAACAAACTATCTACGATGTGGATGAAGCAAACTTTGAACTTGATGTAATCAAAGCCTCTTCAAACACCGTCATTCTCGTCGACTTCTGGGCAGAATGGTGTCCACCCTGCCGATCGTTAACACCGGTACTAGAGAAAATAGCTCAACAACAATCAGCATCCCTGCGGCTTGCAAAAGTAGAGGTCGATGAAAACATGAAGCTTGCTGGTCGATATGGGTTACGTGGATTTCCAACTGTCATCGTTTTTATTGACGGAGAGGAATGCGGACGTTTCAGTGGCTTTAAGCCAGAAGCTGAGATTTTAGACTTTCTAGCTGATATTAATGCGCTCGTTTGAGAAACGTCCACACTAATTTTTTCTACCTATCCCAATAACTTTAAGATAGTACCACTCCAAGCCACAACACGGCACTCAGTACTATGGCAACCGTCACAGCAGCAGAGCCGATATCCTTGGCGCGACCGGATAATTCGTGCTGCTCCCCACCGAAGCGATCTACCACCGCTTCAATCGCAGAATTAATCAGCTCAACGACCATAACCAGCAACCAGCTGCCAACCATTAGCGCGCGCTCCAGCGCGGCTTCAGTTAAATAAAAAGCGAGCGGAATAAAAACCAGCAATAAATAAAATTCTAATCGAAATGCTTGCTCATGCTTAAACGCTGCTATCAGCCCTCGCCACGAATAAATACTGGCATTAATTAATCGGGTAAAGCCATTAGCAGAAGCTGGTTTCATGTTTTGCTCACTTTTATTCTGACTCACTAGGTAACAGGTCTTTTAATTTTCGGTACCAGTCTATCAGATCGTTCAATGAATACACTGCATTTGCTGAGCTCGGGTTCGGTGTAACAAATATTTTAGATTTACCAATAGTATGTCTCTGCAATCCCCACTCTAAATCATCATTTTTTTTAAAAGCAAATTTGAGAAAATTTTTATACGCCACCTTGCCATGAAACCAACAAACTTCCGGCTGGTATTTGATTAGTTTTTCCAGTAATTGTGGTGACTCTTCACGATAATCTGCTGCATTTAGATTTGAGACACTGGGAGTGCAGCGTTTAACCACATCAGTAAAGCCGATCCGATATTGCTGCAAGAGTCGTTGCATCGATTGCGCATTAGCTTTTATCTCTTCATCTATCAATCCAGAACCACTCATCGCCTTCCAAAACCGATTGCGCGGGTTAGCAAAGTAGCATTGATGTTTCACCGATAGCGGAGAAGGATTGCACCCAATTGAAATTAAACGCAGGTCATTATCAAGGTAATCTAATAGTGTTTTCATACTATATTCATCATTCTTACTAGTATTCATGTCATACTCACTTTTATGGCAAAACAAAGCAAACCATTTTGGGAAACAAAAACACTTTCTCAGATGAGTCCCGAGGAATGGGAATCGCTTTGTGATGGATGTGGGCGGTGCTGTCTCAATAAACTGGAAGATATCGATACAAACGCGTTGCACTTCACCAACATTGCTTGCAAGCTCCTTGATGATGCTAGTTGCCGCTGCCTGGATTATCCCAACCGAAAAGAACTTGTGCCAGAATGCTTAATCCTCACACCAGATTCGGTCGAATCCTCTAATGCGCTTCCTGAAAGTTGTGCTTATCGGCGTCTAGCTGAAGGCAAACCGCTGCTAAATTGGCACCCGCTTATAAGCGGTAGCACAGAAACTGTCCACCAACATGGCATATCAGTGCAGGGCAAAACTATTTCTGAGCAATACATTCATGTTGAGCAATTTGAAGACTTCATTGTCGATTGGTTTGACTAGTTCTACAAAATAACTATCTATGTAGGTGTTTTCTTACAAAGAACTCCGATTCCACCCACTGGTTAGTACCGCAAAATCCTATAAAATAATTGAATGTATGAAAGGAGGGGAGCCGGACATTCATTAGTAAATAGGTGGGTATACAATTGGGTATCAAGGTCAACAAACAAGTTTGGATGAATTGTTTTGGTGCAGGCGTTCCTTCTGAGGAAGCCTTATATAAAGAAATTTGCCAGCTACGTACCCGTCTCGACAAGATGCAACTTCAACAAAGCAAGAATCGAAATAAAGCTTATTCACGTCTTTTAAATACATTACAGCGAAACAAAAAAATGCTGTCTGCTGTGAAAGATGGACAACCATGGGCCTGGATGCTCTACCCTTCTGATGATTCAGATACCTGCCTTTAATTTGAAAAACAGGTTTTATATTCTCAATTTTAATCAAAAGTATATTAGTTTAAATCTGCTAACTCTATCGCCTGTAATTTTATCCCAATCTGGCATATTTTCCTAAACAGCTCACCCAGCACTGCTACCCGAAATAAATATTAGGCTTGTAAAGCGCCAGCTCAATAACTTGATAGCAAAATAGACACAGCGCACAATTCGAATAAATTTAATGCTTTACGACTAGTGTTTAAGCGCTACAAGTGCTAAAACATTATAGGAGACAAGTTTAATTTTGAAGGAGTTGAGCTGCAGTGAAAGAAAAGGTCACGGTAGAACATTTACGCACTGGTATGTTTGTTTCTGAATTAGACATACCATGGCTAGATTCACCTTTTCTATTTCAGGGGTTTCTGATTGATACGGACAAACAAATTTCCGAAATTCAGCAGGTCTGTAGCTATGTTTTCATTGATACAGAAAAAGGCGACAGCCTAAGCGCATCAGAGCCCTCCTCAATAGAGCTCTCTAGCCAAGAAATACCCGAAGAAAAGACATCCCACTCAGCGCAGCAACGATCTTATTCGAGTAACTTTGAGGATGAAATCAAGCCAGCGAGTATACTTCGAGACCAAGCAAATCAGTATATGCACGAATTATTTGATGATATTCGGGCAGGCCATAGCGTCAAAGGTTCTCAAGCACAAAAGATTGTTTCCGGGCTCGTCAGCAGCATCATGCGAAACCCGGATGCACTCGTGCTTTTAAACAACCTCCGTGATAGCAGTAATTACGCTGTAGCACACAGCCTCAATGTGTGCACATTGTCTCTCGCATTTGGGCGTTATCTTGGTTTAAATGAAACTGACCTAATTGAATTAGGTATGGGCGCACTACTTCATGATGTTGGTGAACTGCGTGTCCCGAAAGAAGTTATGTACAAACAAGGCCTGCTTAATAGCGAAGAAAACAAACTAATGCGTTCACACACTAACCATGGCGCAGATATTCTCCAACAGAGTGAAGGAATTCCAAAGACCTCTGTAGACATTGCCCGCACTCATCATGAACGAAATAACGGTCAAGGCTACCCTGATGGATTACGCGAAAACGATATTACTTACTACGCGCGGATTGTAGGAATTGTTGATGTTTATGATTCTGTAACTACAACTCAAAATTATCGTGACAGTATTACTAGTACTGAAGCACTTAAAAACATGTATAACTGGCGAAACGAATTCTTTAATGCTGAACTTGTGGAACAATTTATTCAATGCTTAGGTATTTATCCCGTCGGAAGTATCGTAGAACTAGAAAATGGTGAAGTGGGGATTGTGATTGCTGTCGAGTTAGACAAAAGATTACAACCTAAACTCATGTTAGTGCGCGATCAATTAAAACAGGCTTATTTGCCTCCTAGAATCATCAACCTTGCGCTGCATCAAGGGGATAATGCAGCAAAACATTATGAGATAAATAAAGTATTAGAACCAGGCGACTATGGCATCGATATTAAAAGTTACTTGCTACGCGAAATGCCAGCTGAGCTATCCATTGCATAATATTTAAAGTTACATTAATTCTTCATAAGGCGATGCGCCATATACATGAATCGGTTCTGCTTTACCCCGCACTACTTTAATTCCTAAATCGACAAATTTTTGCTGTGTATCATATTTCATTTTTTGATACGCATCTTCAGATACAACTATGCGGTAGCCTAATCGTTTTGTTAAACCGTCTAGGCGACTTGCTGTATTTACCGCATCGCCGATAAAAGTGTATTCATAACGATCTTCTGAACCAATCGTTCCAGCAATAACTTTACCCGTATGTATGCCTATGCCAATTTCAAGTTGCTGATTGTTTGGCATAAGTAAACTATGAGCATGATCTATCATTGTTGTCGCGGTCTTAACTGCATTCTCTGCAACATGTTCATTACCCTCAAGACCATATATAGCTAAAACCGAATCCCCCATGAACTTGTTAATAATTCCGTGGTGCGTCGTTACAATTTTTGCCATTTGAGAAAAATATGCATTTAAAAAGAAAATCAGATCTTCTGCCGATGTAGTTTCAGTAAAATGCGTAAAATTGCGTAAATCACAAAACAGAATCGCAACTTCATATTCCTGGCCATGCTTAAGAGTACTGTCATCAGTACTCAATAATTTCTCCATAATACTGGGGCTAACAATTTTTTCTAGCGTCTTACGAAGACGTTCTTTATCCCGTAAGCTATCGATCATTGTGTTCACTTGCTTTGCAAGCAACCCGAATTCATCGCGGGTTACAATTGGCAAATATTGAGAAAGGTTTCCAGCTTGTACATTTTTTAATACTGACAACTGTGTAAAAAAAACGTGTTGAATATTAAGTGAGAACGAATGAATTAAACGCAAAGTTAGCACTAACACAATACCGAAAACAAAAAATATATCGACCACAAAAATCTGTACAAGAAGTTGATCGTCGATCTGAGTGTTTTGCTTAAAATAGCCAAGGTCTACAAAAGCAACCAGACCCGTTAGCGTCATCCCAATGAATACTGTCACTGTTAAAAACAAACTTAGCTTGCTGGACAGTGGCGTAAAATCAAACTCCTGTTTCGGCTCATGTTGCGCAGTAATAAACCAAAATCGCTCTCTAACCAATGCGTTATCAATGCTCGCGAAATAACCTATAACCAGTGTACCCACAATCACTTTTACTGTAACCGCAATAGGTTGCAGCGTTGAAAAAGTGTGTGCCAGAAACATTATCGCGCCAACTAGAAAATATAACCCCATATCAAATATAAATTGGCGCCGTGGCCGCTTTAACACTTCTGCACTATCAACAATCATGGGCTCAAATAAATACTTAAGTAGTGCCGCAAACAGGAATGGAATTAAGTAAATTAGTAGCGAAAATGGCACTGCCTCACCTAAGTAAGGTGAAATACGCTCGCCATATAGACCCAAAATAGCTATCGTCAACAAAAAATACACATAACCAGTGTATTTTGACGATTTGTCCATAGTTTGTTGTTCAAATGGTGTATTCATTACTAGTGAATTATAGTTCGTTTTTATAATTATTTATTATTTTTAATCAATAAGTTAGGTGCGTTGTGCGCTAGTTCACATAACTTTTGATGCAACAGCTTTAGCTCTTTTGTCTAAGCAGCATCAAAAAAGTGTGATCATTATGGCTACACTCGCTCCAAAAACAACTATAGACGGAATATCAGACTTTGTACGTTTTTTTAAAAAATGGAAGAGACTTAATTTAAGCGGAGTGAATTGTCTTAATTCTTATTAACATTGTTCCCAGGGTAAACCTTCAAATCGCCACCCGGCTTTAGTGCTTCGGTGATGATTTTCATCTAATTCACCCTCAAACCCGCCCTGAACATTAAAAACACTCTGAAAACCATTTGCAGTCAACAGCGTTCCCGCTTCCAGAGAACGTTTACCACTACGACAAATCAAAATAATGGGTGCGCAACCAACATCTGTGCTGCAGCTAGCACCACCCAGCAAGACTTTACGCACATCAGTCACAAAATGCGGATTAATAACCCAATCGGGCTCATCAATCCAAGGGATGCTTATTGCACCTTTAGGATGACCAACAAACAGAAATTCCATATTGGAACGCACATCAATCAAGATTGAACGCGCATCTGCACCCAACATCGTATGTGCTTGGGTTGAAGTTAATACGTTGACCTTATCTTTGTCCTTGCTCACAACTAATCCTTATTGCAATCGTTGGATTACAGAAATGAATACGGGGTCATCAATGACCCCGTATACGTAAAACATAGCACCAAATTAACTATTCGCCACCTGCGGCCTGCTTCAAAGCTCCTTCAATAGCATCGGGTGCATCTTGAATTTTAAAGAATGTACTCATGTCCAAATCTGGAAAAGCATTTGCAATACTGAATTTCGCATGCAATGCATAAACATTTCCGCCTGAAACAAGAACACTGTAAGGGAGATGTGCAGTCTGCTTTAAATTCCCACCATCAATAAGCCGCATGATGTGTTCATCGCCTGCCGAGCCAGACGATTTGTTTAACGACACACCAAACAAGCTTTGTTTTTTACCCGGTATATCAACGCGGAAAACCTTCGCTGTGCCGCCCTTTCCTGCAGCTAACCCTGCTTCAAGCGCCTTAATCGCAACATCGTATGAGCTGTGCTCAGCTAGCTCAAACGGATCATCAAAGTAAGGCATAAAAACGGTAAAATGAAACTCATCAAGTTGGTCTGCTTTCCAACCGGGATCCTCCGCGCCATAAGGTGTTGAACCACCTAATGCAGAGGCTAGCTGCTTACTTACCGCGGTTAGGTCTGACTGCATTTTATATGATGCAGCCATCCATGCTGGGTTTACATAGCTAACTTGAACCTTATCACCAACCTTTGTCACAGCTACCCTAATTACTGCACCGTAACCACCAAACTCCGTCTTAGCTGCGGCACTTTTTAACGCATCGTTGGTTACGGAAATCACTGTTGCACCCGCGTAGGGTTGGTATGTGCCAACAATGCTAAACCCTGCTGAACTTAAAGCTGAGGTAGTCGTTTTAACTACTTCTGGCAATGCGCCATTCGATTGGCTTGCCATGTAATAAGGCTTTAGCCAAGCCTGTTCAGCGTAAGCCACCTGACTAAAAAATAGCCATGACATGATTAATATTGATGATAAAAAACGAAGTATTTTCATTGTAATAAAACCTTTTCTCTGTGTAGAAACAATGACAGAGTATGCCCTGTTCAATTCCAGCGCGCCCATTAAAGATACTAATGGTCAGCCTTAAAAATTGTTAATAGCCTAATTTAAACTGATTAATGCTGGGGAACTTATTCAAAGATTTTCTATCGAACTAACGACTTCATTTAGAGAAAAAACTGTGAGCTATTTCAGACCTTTGCCATTGTTTGCGTTGTTTTGCATTACTTTTGTTGGTATTGCTTATATTCGTCCACTTTTCGCTACCAATGTCGATGAACTTCTACAGCAAGCTCAGCCTCCAGAAGGCGTTGTCTTTGAAATTGCGAGCGGTGATGGCAATAAGCTGCGGCAAATTATCCCTGTCGCTCAGATGCATATTAGGCAACTCCGAGCTCGTTTTCCAACGTTGGATATCGCCATTGTGACTCATGGCAGAGAGCAATTTTCACTAACTAACGACAATAAAGAAAAATTTAAAGCACTACACAATAATATCAAATCATTGGTCAAAGATAGTAACGTGCCTGTCCATGTTTGCGAAACGTACGCAAATAGAAAAAATGTCGATGCCAGTGCCTTTCCTGAATACGTCGATGTGGCGGCAGCTGGTCCAGCTCAGATCAACGACTATCTTAAATTAGGCTATGTTCTAATTAAACTTAACTAAAACATATCAATAAAATCATACATGCCATTTTGTTGTGGGCTATTCACTCATAAGCTAAAGTTAGAAAAATAAAGAACCGATTGTTTTTCAGGAGATACTAAAATGCTCAAAATCATGACTTCTATAATCACTTTGTATTGCCTCATATTGAGCAATATCGTAATCGCTTCAAGTGATAAAGTGCAATGGAGTTATGATGGGCATGAAGGCCCCGCTAATTGGGGTGCGCTTTCTAAGAATTACGATACCTGCAAATCTGGTCAATACCAGTCGCCGATTGATATCAACTCAACAACCACTGCTAAACTCGCCAATATAAAGTTTAACTACCTCGACGCACCCATTGACTTAATCAATAATGGCCACACTATTCAAATGAATTATGCTAAAGGTAGCACCCTTGTTGTGGGTGGAAAAACTTACCGCCTTTTGCAATTCCATTTTCATAGCCCCAGTGAGCATCACGTCAATGGCAAGCCATACGACATGGTTGCCCACCTGGTTCATCAAGCTGATGATGGCCAACTCGGTGTCATTGGTATCATGATGAAAGTTGGAAATTCTAACCCTGTGATAGATGCTATTTGGAGCCACATGCCAAAAAATGCTGGCGACCATAATAATGTTAACAGCACTATTAATGTTGCCAAATTATTACCCGCTAATCACAACTATTTTAATTACAGCGGCTCATTGACTACCCCTCCTTGTAGTGAAGGTGTTAACTGGATGGTTTTACAAACCCCTATTGAAGTATCTGCCGAACAAGTGGCGAGTTTTGCAAATATCTTCAAAAAAAATGTGCGCCCAATTCAACCTCTACACAGCCGCAAAATTCACATGAGTAATTAAACTCGCTTGTTCACCAGTACAATGCTGCTTATATATTATTCTTAACTTTCTTTCCTGCATTAAAAAAGCCGTACCCAATTTGTGGATACGGCTTTTTTGTTAGTTAATAATTAACTAGTTTAGGCAGTACGTTTATCACGCTTACGTTCATGTTCCTTTAATAGGCGCTTACGTATTCGTATGAAGTTAGGCGTTACTTCTACCAACTCATCATCATCAATAAATTCTAATGCTTGCTCCAACGTTTTACGGATAGGGGGAGTAAGCACTTGCGCTTCATCGGTGCCCGATGCGCGAACATTCGTCAGCTGTTTGCCTTTTAACGGATTAACAACCAAATCATTACTGCGAGAATGAATACCGATGACCTGACCTTCATAAACCTCATCACCATGCGAACTGAACAAGCGACCACGTTCTTGTAAGTTGAATAAACCAAAGGTCAAACACTTCCCTTGCCCATTAGAAATAAGCACACCATTTACACGTTGGCCAAAATCACCGCCTTTAACCGGTGCATACTGATCAAATACGCTATATATCAAGCCTGTACCTTGAGTGGCTGTTAAAAACTCAGTACGGAAACCAATTAAACCACGAGCAGGTATGACGAAATCAAGTCGCACACGCCCCTTTCCATCTGGCAACATATTTTTTAGTTCTCCACCACGAGTACCTAGCGCTTCCATCACGCTACCTTGGTGTGTATCTTCAACATCAACTGTTAATTGCTCAAACGGTTCGCATTTAACCCCATCGATTTCTTTAATGATTACTTCAGGACGTGAAACGCCCATTTCAAAACCTTCACGACGCATCGTTTCAATTAGGATGGACAAGTGCAATTCACCGCGACCAGAAACTTTGAACTTATCAGGATCACCACCATCGTCTACCCGCAATGCAACATTATGCTTTAGCTCACGGTCAAGACGTTCACGAATTTGGCGTGACGTAACGAACTTACCATCCTGACCTGCGAACGGTGAGTTATTAACTTGGAATGTCATGGTCACAGTTGGCTCATCGACACTTAATGCGGGTAGCGCTTCAACATTATTTGGATCACAAATTGTGTCAGAGATATCGAGTTTTTCAATCCCAGTAAAGGCAATAATATCACCAGCAATTGCCTCATCAACTTCAATGCGCTCAAGGCCAAGAAAACCTAGAACCTGTAGAATACGACCATTGCGCTTGTTACCTTCACTATCAACGATAGTAACTGCCGTATTGGTTTTAACGCGTCCACGTTCAATACGACCAATACCGATCATGCCAACATAGCTATTATAATCCAGCTGAGTGACTTGCATTTGGAATGGACCATCTACATCCACTTCCCTGGGTTTTACGTGTTCAAGAATCGTTTCAAACAGCGGTGTCATATCTCCATCACGCACATCAGAATCGTGACCGGCATACCCATTAATTGCAGAACAGTAACTCACATGAAAATCGAGCTGTTCATCGGTCGCGCCAAGGCGATCGAATAAATCAAAAGTCTGATCCAATACCCAGTCTGGGCGAGCACCTTCCCGGTCGATTTTGTTAATCACCACAATCGGATTTAAACCTAATGCAAGCGCCTTCGATGTCACAAAACGTGTTTGTGGCATGGGGCCTTCAACAGCATCAACAATCAATAAGACAGTATCAACCATAGACAAAACGCGCTCTACTTCACCACCAAAGTCAGCATGGCCTGGTGTATCAACAATGTTGATGCGCTCACCTTTCCAGCGTATTGCCGTTGGCTTGGAAAGAATCGTGATACCACGTTCTTTTTCCAGGTCATTTGAATCCATGACGCGGTCTTCAAAATCGCCTCGGCTTTCTAAGGTGCCAGACTGCTGTAGCAATTTATCAACGAGGGTGGTCTTACCATGATCGACGTGGGCGATGATGGCGATATTTCGGAATTGTTCACTCACTGTGATTTTGTCCCGGCCGAGAATGGCCTTATGGTTAAAAGCCGCGCATTATACCTTAACTAGGCCATTCTCATAGCATTCGCTTTGGTTTTATTCAGATTTTTAAATAAGGTTGCAAAAAGTAACCTTAAATAAGCAAATGCTATCTTGGTGACTGCTTAAAAACATGTTTTAAAGTGCGGAAAATATATAATAATATCAATTAGATAAGATTATTTAGTTTATTTTGATTGTTAGCTAGCGCCTATGCATTCTAATGAGACCAAATCTAAACCACTCGCTATCATTTTTTTAATCTCTTTTGCATTAACAAATAGCTTTTATCTCTGTATGCTAGGGAATAATCTGAATAATAATAATGCGCGATAAAATTATGGATACAAAAAAACAAGGTCATACGGGTACTGAACGCCGCAGTCGCAGTGAAAGTATAGAAGAGCATTTGACTGATGAGCGTGCTGATATGCTTGTTCAATTCTGCCGCATTGCTGGGGTTGAGCCTTGGGAAGATCAGCACTCCGCCGAAGAACTTAAGAGCATGTTGCAACAATTTTGTGAAATTTTGGTTGATTATCTTGCTGCAGGGCACTTTGGTCTTTATCAGCGTTTTATTGATGGTGAAGAACGACGCGAAGAAATTAGAGCGTTGGCAGAGAAACTTTACCCACAAATTTCAGAAACGACTCAAATGGCGCTTGATTTTAACGATAAATATGAAAGCGAAGAACACAAGAAACTAGACCAATCTTTCTCAGATGACCTGTCCAAGTTAGGGCAAGCACTGGCTGTACGAATTGAGCTAGAAGACCAACTCCTGAGTGCTATACATTAACTGAGAAATCTTTACTCGCCGACACTTTCAATAAAACCTTATAATAATTAACGTAATTTAATTATTTTTAATATTATTACTCAAAATCCCTCAACCTTTCAGGTTTGGTGTCGATTAACTTCATTAGTCACCAACAAATAAGTACTAGTTGAGGTAATCCATGAGTAACCTGATGCAATCCATTGATGAGCGCACCCGTCTGGCTGGTGCAAATCGTCTTGAAATACTCCTTTTTAGCCTTGGCAAAGATCGTGAAACCAATCGCGAAGAAGTATTTGGTATTAACGTATTCAAAATTCGAGAAGTCATGCACGTGCCCGAAGTAACGCAGGCTCCAGATATGCCAGCAGGCGTTAAAGGGATGGTTTGCCTTCGTGGTGACATGATTCCCATTATTGATTTAGTGCATTATTGTAATTTAGATATGTCTGAAGAACCCAAAGTTCTTGTAGTTACCGAATTTAACGGCCATACCCAAGGGTTTCTGGTTAGCAGTGTAGAACAAATTCTACGCATGGAATGGAATGAGATTAAAGTACCACCACCTATGTTAACGAATCGTCTTGGTGGCTTGGTTACTGCCGTCACAGAACTTGATGATGGACGCATCGTGATGGTCCTGGATGTTGAAAAGGTGCTAGCTGAAACCTCTGATGATCTCGCCGATCCTACCCTGTTTGAAGGTGTCGAAAATTTCAATACAAAAGCAACCATCATGTTTGCTGATGACTCGTCTGTTGCGCGTAAGCAAATTAGCAAAACCCTTGACACTTTAGGCGTCGAGTACATCAGTGCCAAAAATGGTGAGGAAGCATGGAATCGTATTTCTGAACAGGCAGCACTCGCCGAACAGTTAGGCGTGCCCACCAACCAACTCATCAAAATGGTACTAACAGACATTGAAATGCCCGGCATGGATGGCTACGTTTTAACCCGAAAAATAAAAGAAGACCCGCGAATGAAAGATATTCCCGTCGTGATGCATTCATCCTTGTCTGCTGATGCTAATGTCAGTATTGGTAAATCTGTAGGGGTCGATGCCTATGTTGCGAAATTTGACCCACGCGAACTTTCAAAGGCCTTAGAACCATTTATAAAAGGTGACAACTAGCCACTTGTTAATAATGGGGTGGAGGTGGCTCGTCTGCTTGATTAGCTGATGTGCCTAATGACACAGACTCAAGCGCCTTATTTAAACGTTGCACTTCTTGTGAAAGCAATTCAATACGCTGTTGTTGCATAGCCATTTCATCGCTCATTGTTAGCAAGGCATTTTCTTGAAATGACAAACGCATTTCTAACTCTGCAATTCTTTCCTCGCTCATACTGATACCTCGTCGTTAACCTTCTAACTCTTCCCAACGTTTATAACCTTTTGCTAACTCCGCTTCTAATTCTGCAAGGCGTTGTTGTGATTTCGTTATAACATCGTTATTTTTCTGATAAAAATCTCCACTCGCCATTTCATCATGGAGTGATTCTTGTTCAGCTTCCCACGCTTCAATTTTTGCTGGTAACTTTTCTAATTCACTTTGCTCTTTATAATTTAATTTACGTGGCTTATTAGTGTCGCTGAGATCTGATGTGTTTTTAATCTCGACTGGTTTTGCTTTTTTCTCGGTTTTCTTGCTATTAGAGATGCTACGTTGTCGTAGCCAGTCATCATACCCACCTACATATTCATTAACTTGCGAATCATTCTCGAACACTAGTGTACTCGTCACTACTTCATTAATGAACGCGCGGTCATGACTCACCAAAATCACCGTACCCTGGTATTCAACTAAAATAGATTCAAGTAGTTCTAATGTCTCAACATCAAGATCATTCGTCGGCTCATCCATAACCAACATATTGGCTGGTTTAGTAAATAACTTTGCTAACAACAAACGATTTCGCTCACCACCTGATAAGGCTTTTACCGGAGTTCTCGCCCGCTGTGGGCTAAACAAAAAATCGCCTAAATAACTAATGACATGACGAGGTGTTCCGTTAATTGTCACGTGATCATTTCCATCTGCAACATTATCCTGTACATTTTTCTCTGGATCGAGTTGACCGCGCAGTTGATCAAAATAAGCAATATCAAGTTTCGTACCCTGCTTTATTTCACCTTGCTCTGGAGTCAAACTACCCAGAAGCAAACGAATTAAAGTTGTCTTACCACAGCCATTCGGGCCAATAATACCTATCTTGTCACCACGAAGAATGGTTGTAGAAAAATCCTTAATAAGTACTTTTTGTTTTCCACTTTCATCTTTCCATGACCACGTCACATCATCCGCTTGTACGACAATTTTTCCGGATGCTGAAGAATCTTGCATCTTCAGTTTTGCTTTTCCGGTCACTTCACGACGTTGCGCCCGTTCTCGGCGCATTTTTTCTAACGCGCGCACACGACCTTCATTACGAGTTCGGCGAGCTTTAATACCCTGACGAATCCACTTTTCTTCTTCCGCTAACTTTTTATCGAATAAAGCTGACTCACTGGCTTCGGCATTTAGCGCAGCTTGCTTGTGCTCAAGGTACTTCTCATAGTTACCCGGCCAACTCGTTAATTTACCGCGATCAAGCTCAATTATTCGTGTCGCCAAGCGACGCAGGAACATACGATCATGAGTAATAAACACCAGCGTGCCAGAATAATTCAAAAGAAAATCTTCTAACCAAGCAATCATTTCAATATCGAGATGGTTAGTCGGCTCATCAAGGAGTAAAACATCGGGTTCTGCGACTAATGTTTGTGCTAGCAACACTCGGCGTTTCCAGCCACCTGATAAAGAAGAAAATTCAGCATCGGCGTCCAGTTCTAAACGTGATAAAACCTGATCAATACGTTGGCCCATTTGCCAACCGTTGAGCGCTTCGAGTTCATGTTGCACTTTTTCAAATTCCGGCATTAAACTCATATCAACTGCTAACTTCTGGCTTAAATCATGGAAGCTAACCAGTAACTGTCCGACTTTATCTAAACCTTGGGCGACCACGCTATAGACAGTCCCTTGGGTATCTTCCGGTACCTCTTGTGCCAATCGGCTAACACGAATACCTTGGCTTATTTGAATTGTCCCATCGTCAGCTTGCAATTCTCCCATGAGAATTTTGAACAGCGTTGATTTACCCGTGCCATTACGTCCAACCAAACATATACGCTCAGATTTTTCTATTTCAAGATCAACCCCATCCAGTAGTGTTGGTCCGCCATAGCTTAAGGCAATATTTCGCAGTGATACTAAACTCATATTTGATCGCCTTTTAAGGCCGCTTCTAACTCGGATTCATCTATTGGAAATGGCATTGCAATTAAATCCGGATAAGTTGCATACAAACGCTGAAATTGATCGTTAAATTCTTTTTCAAAAAATACCACTACGCGACTTTCTAATTTCAGAAATTGTACTGTTGCCAACATCGACTCCAAGCTGCTAGTGCGATCACGAAAATCTGACTGAAAATTAAATTCAGCCACCACCACATCTGGACGGATCTTCTTTAAGTGCGACATTGCTTTACGCATTTGATGCACCTTCTCAACTTGGTACCCCAAGCGCTGGTATAAGGCCGTAAAATCGGGGTAGCCGCCAAGCTCAATGATTGAAAGCAATTGCTTATGTTTGTCTGCCACAAAATCCCCTGTAAAATACATGTTTAATTAAGCGTTTTATACCAAGGCGCGCATCATACCTGATCCTAGTCCGACTCACCTTATTTGCTCGCACCACGTTGATATGAGAGAGTTAATGCCAACCTATGTGATTTGTATCAGGGGGTCAGGTACTTCTATCGTAGTGGCGATACTGACACGTCTTTCCTGCGGCTAATCAAAAAAATAATACAAATAAAATCAAGGAGTAGTAGGTAAATGAAAGCATCCGATCTGTTTGTGAAGTGTCTTGAAACTGAAGGGATTGAGTATATCTTTGGCGTCCCCGGCGAAGAAAATGCTGATTTCATGATGTCCTTGGAACAATCCAATAAAATAAAATTCATTCTGACCCGCCACGAACAAGGCGCTGCTTTCATGGCTGAAATTTATGGTCGCCTCACGGGCAATCCGGCTGGCTGTCTCGGTACACTTGGGCCCGGCGCCACAAACCTAATCACTGGTGTGGCTGACTCCAATATGGATCGAGCCCCTATGCTAGTGCTAACCGGCCAAGGTGCTTCGACCCGGCTTCATAAAGAATCCCATCAAGTCATGGATGTTGTTGCCATGTTTAAACCCGTTACCAAATGGGCACAAACCATTTTTCATGCTGATAATATTCCTGAAATTGTTCGTAAAGCAGTTCGTTTAGCCCGTACTGAAAAACCTGGCGCGTGCCATATTGAACTGCCTGAAGACATTGCTGAACACGATACCAATGCCGTACCTATGTCAGTGAAGCGTTTCCGTCGCCCGGTTGCTGACGATAAAATCGTTGATGAAGCCTTTAACAAGATTATGGCTGCAAAAAATCCGATTATCGTTGCCGGTAATGGCTGTATACGTAAACGAGCTAGCGCTCAGCTACGCGCACTTTGTGATCAAACCGGTATTGGTGTCATCAGTACGTTTATGGCTAAAGGCTGTGTCGATATGGATGCAGATTACTGTCTTTATACAGTGGGGCTACAAGCTAAGGATGTTGTTGCCTGCGCAATTGATGCGGCTGATCTAGTGATCACTATCGGTTACGACATGGTCGAGTATCATCCGCATTTGTGGAATAAGAACTCTGACAAAGAAATTATCCATATTGATTTTCTTCCGACTGAAATCGACTCACACTACCATCCACAAACTGAAGTGGTTGGCGATCTTGCGCATACCTTATGGATGCTCAACCAACGCTTTACCGCCGATGGTAGTTTTTCGTTTGACAAATCTCAGCAAGCTGCAACTCGTCGCGAAATGAGCGCTGATTTAGCCATGGAAAAAGATGATGATTCATCTGACAAATTAAAACCGCAAAAAGTACTTTGGGATGTGCGTCAGGTAATGGGACCAAGTGATATTCTGCTTTCAGATGTCGGCGCACACAAAATGTGGATTGCCCGCCATTACCAATGTCATGAACCAAATACATGTTTAATTCCAAATGGTTTCTGTTCAATGGGCTTTGCACTTCCTGGTGCTATTGCTGCCAGTATTGTCCACCCTGATCGACGTATTCTTGCTATCTGTGGTGATGCAGGCTTTATGATGAACGTCCAAGAAATGGAAACAGCCAAACGCTACAATTGCAACATGGTAGTGATGGTTTGGGAAGATAAGCAATATGGTTTAATTGCTTGGAAACAGGAAGCGCATTTTGGCAGTCATACCAAACTTGATTTCGGTAATCCTGATTGGTTACAACTTGCTGATGCCTTTGGTTGGGGTGGCCATCATGTCAAATCGACAAAAGAACTTATTCCCTGCTTAGAAGCCGCATTTAATGAAAAAGGGCCAAGTCTTGTCGTGTTACCTATTGATTATGATGAGAACATGAAGCTGACCGAACGGCTTGGTAACATCAGCTGCCCAATATAAAGGAACCGACATGACTGCACATTTTCCTCTCATGGTACCTAGCGCAGCTGCGACCGGAACGCATGAGGTTTTCGCACCTTATGACGGAAGCCTTATAGCAACAGTCGACATTGCCGGTGCCTCAGCCGTCGAAACAGCATTGTCAACGGCTCATGCTTTGTTTCAAGATCGTGACAAGTGGCTAAGCGCCCCACGCCGCATAGAAATACTCCAACGAGCGGCGGGGATTATGCAAGAACGTGCTGAAGAGCTTGCTATTGAGTCAGCACGTGAAGGTGGCAAACCACTTGCCGATTCTCAAGTAGAAGTTGCACGTGCGATTGATGGCGTGCACAACTGCATTGATTGCATCAAAGAAAATCATGGTACCGAAATTCCCATGGGCATTAATCCCGCTTCAATGGGACGCATGGCGATGACACACCGTGAACCGATTGGCGTCGTTGTCGCCGTCAGTGCCTTTAACCACCCTCTAAACCTGATTATCCACCAAGTTGGTCCGGCTATCGCTTCCGGCTGCCCTGTGATCGTTAAACCAGCTGGCGACACGCCGCTTTCTTGCATGCGGTTTGTTGGCATTCTACGCGAAGCCGGCCTTCCACCTGAATGGTGCATACCAATGGTCGTGACCGATCGTGAAGTGTCGACTAGTTTAGTCGCTGATCCGCGGGTTGGTTTCTTTAGTTTTATTGGTAGCGGTAAAGTCGGTTGGTCGCTTCGCTCGCAATTGGCACCAGGGGCCCGCTGTGCATTAGAGCATGGTGGTGCTGCACCTGTGATCGTTGAGGCCGATGCCGATCTTGATGATGCTTTACCTCTGCTGGCTAAAGGTGGTTTCTACCACGCTGGCCAAGTCTGCGTGTCAGTACAGCGTGTTTATGTTCACAGTACTATCGCAAAACAAGTTGCTGAAAAAATTGCCGAACTGGGTAATAAAATGATCGTTGGGGATCCAACATTTCCAGACACTGAAGTTGGTCCGCTGATTCGTCCTCGAGAAGTCGACCGCGTTCATGAATGGGTCGAAGATGCCATAACAAAGGGCGCTGAAAAGCTAAGTGGTGGTAAAAAAATTAGCGGCGGCAATAAGGCAAGTGACACTTGCTATGCTCCGACTGTGCTATTCAACGCACCTGATGATGCCATCGTTTCACAAAATGAAATTTTCGGCCCCGTTATCCTGGTTTATAGTTATGATGATATGGACGAAGCCATTACTAAAGCCAATTCCTTACCCGTTGCTTTCCAAGCTGCTATTTTTACTAAAAATCTAGATAAAGCATTGCGCGCCTACAAGCGTTTTGATGCCTCAGCTGTGATGGTAAACGATCATACTGCTTTTCGTGTCGACTGGATGCCATTTGCTGGCTTAAGAGAGTCGGGGCACGGTGTCGGTGGTATTCCACACACTTTCCATGACATGCAAATTGAAAAGATGCTGATGCTACGTAGTCCGGAATTGTGACTCACTTTGAGTAAGTAACGATTGGGGATGCGCCGGTTTTTGCGCATCCCTTTTTTACATGCCATCTATTACTTCAATAAAAGCGCATAATTCATTGCAATACATCGCTAACAAATTCAGTATAATATTATTTCTGTTATCGACTGGTTAACCGAGCCCCTATTATGCCAAGTGCAAATGATGAAAATTTAGAAAAACTCCATCAATTGAAACTAGAACATGGCGATCTCGATCAAATTATTGAAATGCTGCAAGAGCAACCTGTTGTTGATCAACTTCAATTGTGCCGCTTAAAAAAACGTAAGCTGCTCATCAAAGACATTATCACTCGGCTAGAGAGTCGTTTAATTCCTGATCTTGATGCTTAATGTCAGACTTCTTTTAAGTCTTTCATCGACACAAATTCTGTTGCATCCGGTCTATAGCCCAAAATTTGACCGAGTTCTGTAAATTGATTCACCCCCGTGCTCAATTCAATATCTTCGGGGGTAAACTGCGCTGGATGCTCATAACCTGCTGTATGTGCCAATGATAATAACTCTTTCCTAAAACCTTGCACAAAACGTCCTAATCGATCAGCCTTTGTATCAATATGCAAGCCACCTTGGCGCCATTTACTCATGGTGGCAACCCCGGTCGGACAGTGTCCCGTATGGCATGCTTGAGATTGAATACAACCAATTGATAACATGGCTTCCCGCGCAATCGAGATCATGTCACAACCCATGGCGAACGCTAAAATCGCACGATCAGGGAAGCCTAACTTACCACTACCAATCCAAACAATTCCTCGTGATAAACCGGCGTGTTGAAAAATCTGATAAACACGCATAAATCCTATCTTGAAAGGTAATGAAACATGATCAGCATACGTTAACGGTGCGGCGCCTGTGCCCCCTTCACTGCCATCAATGGTCATGAAGTCAATTCCTTGGCGGCGGGTTTTCATTTTCTCTGCCAGCTCTTCCCAAAAATGTGTTTCACCTATAGCCGCCTTGACACCAACAGGCAAACCTGTGCGCTCTGCAATTAATTCCACGAAATCAATAAGCTCATCGACTGTTGAAAACTCTGAGTGCGAATTTGGAGAAATACAATCTGTGCCTTCCGGCACACCGCGCGTTTCCGCAATTTCATCTACAACTTTAGAGCCCGGCAACACACCACCTTTGCCTGGTTTTGCACCCTGCGATAATTTAATTTCGATGGCACGAATTTGAGGATTTTTTGCTACTTTATCGGCAACCACATCAATTGAAAAGTTTCCATCTTGGTCACAAGCTCCGAAATAACCAGTGCCAATTTGCCAAACAACTGTTCCCCCAAGTAGATGGTATTTGCTCACGCCACCTTCACCGCTGTTGTGGTAACAACCCGCAATATTTGCGCCTAAATTTAAGGCAGAAATGGCATTCTTACCTAGCGCACCAAATGACATTGCAGATATATTGACTGTTGAACCGGGACGCCATGGTCGACGACGATTGTGCATCTCGCCCATGATTTTTACACAAGGAATGGCGCTGGGATCATCGCCGAGATAAGTGGCATCTTTTTCAGGAAAAGGAAAAGCGGCATTCTTTATAATTGGGTAACCAATGCCATACTGCAATTCTGTCGTACCAAACGCAGAATAATTATTTGCGCCTTTTGAGGTAGCATAAATCCATGAACGCTCTGTGCGATCAAATGGCATTTCTTCTTTATCGTGAGCGACCCAATACTGCCTTAGTTCTGGGCCAATCATTTCCAAGAAATAGCGCATATGTCCTAGAACAGGGTAATTGTGCAGAATTGCGTGTTTCTTTTGGGTTATATCGTACAAAAAAACCAACCCAATCAAAATAACGATTACTGCTACGATCCCGAGTACAAGCTCAATTGCCATGATATTTACCTTATTATTATTGTTTAAGCATGTTCCTATATCTGATATCAGATTCCTGTTTAAGCTTACTCTTTATCTACTTTTCGTCTGAATCGGCGATCCATTCTTCCAAGGCAGTAATAATACCGCGAGCTTGATCAGCACTTGAAATATTGAATTTTGATTTCTGGAAATATTCACCATTACGTTTCTGATAGCGGCGAATCGTATACTTGTCTTTGCCATATTCTTCTTTGGCTTTATTCCAATCTTGGAAACGGTACATGATGGTCGACCATGCCCCTTTTGTCAGTACTTTTTTATCGAGTTGCTTGACCAATATTTGGCCGTCTTCTGAATACTCAATCGAAAGGTCGTCTACTGTTTCAGCCATGGTATTATTTCATTCCTAAAGTTATTAAAACCGGCAACAAGGTTAACAGAAAAAGGTTAAAAGTTAAGCTTTGTTGACCCATCAACTATAGACCAGCTAAGAATAACCGTAAACGAAGCCCCCAATACGAGCTATATCCTACTTCTACATCAAAAACTTCTCCCTTGGCATCAATAATGACACTAGTAGGGAATCCCGCTACACCGTAATGTTGAGCCCAGTCGCCTACTTCGTCCATGATCACGGGGAACTCTATGTTTTGCTGTTTAACGTATGCGGCCACCTCGTCTTGATTGCCAGATTGTGTCGCAAAACTTAATACTGCATATTGCTTAGACAGCGATGAAATCGTCGCTTCTTCAAAGCGACAAATAGGACACCAACTTGCCCAAAAATGAATTAAAACAGGTTTTCCTATAAAACTGTTAAGCGATACGGTTTGCCCATTTAACAATTTAGCATTGATCGCTGGTGCAGGCCCGCTTATCGCATTACGTGATTGCCAAAATTGAAAGCCAACATAGACAATCGTCAACAATGCCATCTGAATAATTAAGCTACGCCAAAAACCTGGGCGCTTGTAAAAAACAATAGAATTAGTATTTCGCATGCCTGATTTTAATAGCGCCCGCCTTAAACGACAAGAACTCTATCTAGGATAATTTAACCTTTAGGCTGCTGTTCCGAAAAAGCAGCTGGAAAATCGGCAGCGTGCTTTTCTATCCACTCTTCAGCAGCCTGCTCGCAACTAAGCTCTCGTCCCTGCTTTTGCAGCACAACTTCTTTGTAATGCTCAATGTGGCAAACCTGTTCAACCATTCGTACTGTGTAAAAATCCCCAGCATCCATGAACTCAACACCCAACTCATAACCACCCTCAGTCGCTTCATGGCACCATGCCACACGCGCACGACTTTCAACTTTTCCCTGCGGTACTGGAACTGACAATGAAACAATTACACCTGGTTCCATATAAGTTTTACTTGAAAAACTTAATCCACCATAACCAATGTTATTCAAGCTTTCTGGACAATGTTCTTTAGTTTCATCCATACGCACATTAATTGGCATGCCAGTTGGATGTCGAATATAAGAACGCATATCTCAATTCTCCCTACTGTTGAATTAAGATTAAGCTTCATACAACTATTTTTCCACTAAATAAAACTCAATGAAACAATGGTTTACATTTATTTTCATCGCATGCCGCGTAGGCAAAAAAATACCCCTTAAAAAGGGGTATCTAAAAATAATAAACTTTTTGGGCATTTAACCGGGAATAACATTTGCCGCCTGTAAGCCTTTGGGGCCTGTTTCCACATCGAAGCTAACACTTTGTCCTTCTGCAAGGCTTTTAAAACCATCCGCGGTAATCGCTGAAAAATGCACAAACACATCGTCGCCACCTTCACTCGGCTCAATGAAGCCAAACCCTTTTGAGTCGTTAAACCATTTCACTTTTCCAATAGCCATAAAAAAAACCCTCTCCTAATATTCGATGATCTTCGCCATTCCATCTCGATAGCGATCCCTCACCGCCTATTTAAGATGGATAAAATCTATTCAATGTCATTTTACATTTATGAGAATATCACCCAAGCAACAAAGGTCAACCGAAAAACACTATGAAATCAGCATATTAGAATCAACTAATATTTTATTTACGAGTAGATCATAAGTCTGGGTAGCCTTCGCCCGGCGGCATTTGTAAGAAGAAACCTTTGTCACCTAATAAACGACGTACTTCAACTATGTCAGTAAATCCAAGCTTGTCTCGAGCAGATAAGTCCAATGACATAATGAGTTCAAGCTCGCCTAGCATTTCTAGTAGCGATCCCGGCACGTCAGAAAAACTATCTTTTTCCTTAACATAAAGATAGCAATCTGGTTTTAAGGCACCTTTATAAATGACGCATTTCATTGAACATTTCCCTTATAGACACCTTGCATCCATTTCTCTAACAATGGCCGTGCAAACGTTTTTAATCTTGTTATTCGATTCTCTAAGTCATCGCATATTTCAGAGGCAGGCTGGTTCCATTTGCCACCTTGAGCTAAATCGCCAGTATATAAAGCAGACCACTCTCTCACCATATCTGCCGACACCTCTACATGGCACTGCAACCCCAGAGTATTACCGATAACATACGCTTGGTTTTTATATGCCTTACTTGACATAATAAGTGTTGCTTTCTTTGGCAAGCAGTATGTTTCTCCATGCCAATGAAACAATTCAATTTCTTCACTCATGTCACCGAGCCAACTTTGCGCTACCGAGCCTGGAACAGGATTGACAGCATGCCAACCAATCTCTTGACCTTCCCCACCTTTGAACACTTCGCCTCCCAATGCCTTACAAATAAGCTGGCTTCCTAAGCAAAAACCCAACATCGGAATATTTTTCAAGTGTGCTTTTTTTATTAAATCCATCTCAGCTTTAATCCAGGCAACGTCATCATTCGCGCTCATGGGCCCGCCGAGAAAAACTAATCCAGACACATTACTTAATGAATCTGGCACTAATTGGCCCTCATCGATCGAAATTATTTCAAAAGCTAAATGCTGCTGTTCAAGAAGTTCCGCCAAAAGCCCAGGACCTTCACAAGCGACATGTCGGAAAATTTTAATCAATCTGCAATTACTCCTATTCGTACCTGATTTTGGTCACTATAATACAAATCATGTTAAAAATACGTGTTTTTAAACAAACCAATCGATACCTTTTATTAAGCTTATGTTTGCTGCTAAATGCTTGCGTCGTTTTACCGCTAGAACGCGATAACATTAATGATCCTGCCTTGCAAAAAATTCATCACGCTTTTGCCACAACTATTGATGATGCTTTTAATGACCCAAATGAAAACTGGACTAGTGGTTGGCTTGGTAATATGTGGGTTAACTTTCATGAAGGCACACAACGCGGACTTTGTTATCAATGGAAATACCGCATCCATGCTGGAGTGAAAGAAACTGTGTTATCTCAAGGGTGGCAACTTACTGGCATTGTTATTAATCAAGGTAAAAAAGGCGAGCATCATGCCGTAATCATTTACGACCCTAAAAAAATTACTCCTGATAAAATAGTCAATGCCAACACAGCTCAACCTGTATTTGTTTTGGATGCGTGGCGGCGTGGCAAACCGGATATTTATCGCGTTAGCGACTGGTTAAAGCTTGCTCGTAATGTCCATAAACCTGCTCACCTAATTAGCATACTTTAACCCTTACTTATTCCAAATATCACTAAAGAAATTCCCTAAGCTGCCGATAACTTATGCCAACACTGGTAATAGATAACCAGTAATGCCATTTCAATAGCATGGTTATATGTTTTTATTTTTTTCTTGGCTTTTAAGGAGTTTACTAATGAACAAAAAGATTATTTCGCTCATTGCGAGTATTTCTGTATTAGGTTTTGTTGCAACAACACACGCCGGCGATAAAGTTTCTCCCGTCAGCGTTGATGGTGCAAAATCTATAAGTGCTGCCGAAGCTAAAGCACTTTTTGATAAGGGCACTATCTTTGTAGATACTCGTAAAGACAAAGATTGGAATGCTGGCCGTGTCCCTGATGCCATTCATCTCGATGTCAAAAAGAAATTTTCAGAAGAAACGCTTAGTAAAGATGTGAAAAAATCTGATGCTGTCGTTATGTACTGCAATGGAGAAAGTTGTATGCGCAGCTCTAAAGCAACAAAAATGGCCGTTGGTTGGGGCTACTCAAATGTCTATTACTTCCGCGATGGGTTTCCAGCATGGAAGGCAGCTGGATATCCAGTTGAATAACTGGCGCATTTAACCGGTTACTATTTGAAAGGCGAGGTATCAACGTGAATTTACGCACTAAGGTAACAACTGGCGCAGCTGCAATGATTTTATTTGTAGCTATTACACAGATTGGGACGTCACTCTATTCTGAATCACAACTTCAAAATATGTTTGCTGAAGCAACCATCGATGGAAAAACCACCTTGTGGAAGAAAATCATTGCTGGCCAACTTGAGTTAATGATTCCAGGAACCTCAGCCTTAGCGCGCGACCGCGCAACAAGAAACGCTCTTCGAGACAAGGACGTCGCAGCGCTAACCGAAAGTGCAACAACAAGTTTTAACCTTCTTTCTGCATCTAATGTTATTACGCGTATGCAATTAGTAAGCTTGGATGGAGATGTTCTGTTTTCAGCACCAGCAAAATTTAATGGTAAAACAAATAAAATCATTGTTAGTTCAGCTATCAACTCAGGAAAAATAGAACGAGGTATCGCTCGCGATGATGATGGGAAACTAGTGACCGTCGTAGCTTTCCCCATGTTTATCCGTGGAAAATCTATTGGTGTTGGGGTCTTTTCTAGAAATTTAGATGAAGCCATTGCTGATTTTAAGGCAAATGATAACTCCGAAATTATTATTGTTAATGATAATGGCAACACAGAATACACCACTAAAAATGAATTGTTTGAAAAACTTAATGTAACACTCCCGCAACTGGGAAAAACCAGTCTTCAAGTAGCCGCCATGGATAATACAACTAATTCGGTATCAGTCATTCCCATTACTGATAGTTCCGGACAGCCTGTTGCACATTTTATAAGCGCTAAGGACTATACTGAGAGTTTTTCTAATTTAAATAAGGCACATTTTGCCTCTTACTCCTTAGCAGCCATTTTACTGATCGTGGCTATTGCCGGTTTGTTCTTCTACATGAAATATCTACTGAAGCCTCTTGATAAGGTAGTTGATAATTTACAAGCCATCGCTGAAGGTGATTTAACTCAAGATATTACTGTTACTTCTAACGACGAAGTGGGTGTCCTTCAAAAAGCGATGCAAACAACGTCTACGAATCTGCGCGATGTCTTGCAAATGATTAATGGTATGACCTCTAATCTTGAGCAATCAGCTCATGACATGATTGCTATTAGTACAGAAACTCGTAATGGGATACACAATCAACAAGGCAGCATACAGCAAGTTGTTACTGCCATGACAGAAATGGCTTCGACTGTTGAAGAGGTTTCTAGAAATGCAAATATGGCTGCTGACTCTGCCAATAATGCCAATAAACAGGCTATAGATGGCCAGCAAATTGTTGACCAAACGGCAACGTCCATCGGTAAACTTGCTAGTGATGTTGATAATGCTAGCACAGTCATTGTTAACGTTCAGAAAGACAGTGAAGCAATCGGAAGTGTTCTCGATGTCATTCGTGGCATTGCTGAACAAACAAATCTTCTTGCCTTAAACGCTGCTATTGAAGCAGCTAGAGCTGGAGAACAAGGTCGTGGGTTCGCTGTAGTAGCCGATGAAGTGCGTACCCTTGCTAGTCGCACTCAAGAATCCACCAGTGAAATTCAAGGAATGATTGAGCGACTTCAAGCTGGATCAAAAAATGCTGTAGGTGTAATGGAAACTAGCCGTGTCTGCGCAGAAGAAACTGTGAAGCTTGCTAATAAAACGGGTAATTCACTTCGCGACATCACTGACGCCGTTAGCACTATTAATGATATGAATATACAAATTGCCAGCGCAGTTGATGAGCAAAGTGCGGTTACCAATGATGTGAATCGTAATATTGTTGAAATTAATTCTATTGTAGATACCAGTGCTGAAGGCTCAGAAAAGGTTATGCAATCCAGTGAAACGCTTAACAACTTAACACTTGAATTAAATAACCTCGTTGGAAGGTTTAAACTATAGCTAATTACTGATTGAAATAAGCTTCTAAATACTCTGCAAAAGAACCTGTGTCTGTAGCTTCAATGTGTTGCTGCCTCAGTACTGAATCTAATACTGTTTTTTCCATCAATTGCGTACTTTGATCAGTGACGGTTAATTTAGAGAAATAATCAAAATGTTGTGCTGACATTCGCTTTGCAAAATGGAAAAAACCTTCTTTCTTGTCCCGCATTTCTTGCAACATCACTGCTGATGGAGTTAGTGCTGGATCATGAATCGCAGCCGTTTGTTCTTTTAATGCTTGTTGGTAGGGCTGGCCATCCGTTTCACTGTCTAGCAACTCACAAATAGGTTTCATGCCGTTTGCAACTTCCAGCGCCCAATCTTTAAGCAATATAGATTCACCGTTTCGCTGTAATAATAATGCCGGATCGCGACCTTTATGCGCAGTGTCTAGCTCATTTTGATCAATCTCTGTACGCTCTCGATCTTCTATTAGCGGGCTTTCAATTAATAAACAATACATCACAAATGCTTCCAAGAAATACAATTGTGTTTCGCTAATACCTAAAGGCTCAAAAGCATTCACATCTAAAGAACGCAATTCAATATATTCGACGCCGCGATGCATTAACGCAGTGCTGGGTTTTTCATTTCCCTGTGGTACTTGTTTTGGCCTTACTGTACTGTAGTACTCATTCTCAATTTGCAAGATATTCGCATTCAATTGGCGGTATTCGCCATCAACCTCAACACCAATCTTTTCGTATTCCGGGCATGGTGTTGAAATAGCAACGCGAAGGCTGTCAGTGTATTTTTTAAGATTGTCGTAATTTGCTTTGATACCCGTTTCGTTCTCTTTATTATTTTGATAACCAATATCACCCATTCGTAAAGATGTTGCATATTCTTCATAATAGGTATTTTCATCAAAGTTTTGTAAATTAGTTTCTGCGCCACCTAAAAAAGATTTACACACTGCAGGTGAAGCGCCAAATAAATAAGGCATGAGCCAACCCATTCTTTGTAGATTTCTCAATACTGCAAAGTATTGCTCATCAATAAAAAGCTGTAATTCCGAACTGTCTTTTTCAATGGTTTGGTATGCCTGCCAAAAAGCATGTGGTAACGAGAAGTTAAAATGTACTCCGGCTATAACTTGCATTACTTTGCCAAAACGATAGCCTAATCCTTTGCGATAAATTGTTTTCATCATTCCAGCATGCGAAGAACCATACTGCGCTATTGGAATACTTGTTTCACCAGCAACCACACAAGGCATACTCGTCGCCCAAAGCATCTCATCATCAAGCTTGGTAAAAACAAATTTCTGCGTATCTGCAAGAAACTCTATTGCTTTTTTAGCTGATTCACAGGGAGGCGTTACTAATTCAAGCAATGCCTCAGAATAATCAGTGGTAATGTAAGGGTTGGTTAATGCTGCGCCAAGCTGAGCTGGGTGAGGGGTTTGAGAAATACTACCTTGAGTATTTACCCGCAAGGTTTCTTTTTCCAAACCAATGCGTCTTCCCTTTAACAAAGCTGCTGCAGAAATATTATTTAGTTGCGCTATGCGCTGTTCAAAACGTGACTTCAAAATACCTTATCCAGATCAGAGTTATTCTATGAACGAATGATATACCGCTGGTCAGTAATGATCATCCTTGAATTTTTATCAGACTACCGTTTTAGGGAGTTTACGGGTTAGAAACAAATTTAACCTGGTGTCCGTCAGCTTGCTCTTGATCTACGATTTTCTGTGCTTGACGCATTGCATCCTGATTATTGCTGTAAGTAGCCACATACAGGATTCGTCCATTATATCGATGAGCTAAGGTAAACCCATAGCTTTCGTTACGCACTTCAATTAGGTGAGTATTCTTAGGATCTTGGTGCGTTCTTGGCATAATTAATCAATTTTCACGCTTATTCTCTGATAACTATTGTTATCGACTCATGTAGCGAAAAATTGAGTTTTATCTTGTCGTAAATTAAAAAAGATGAAAACAGATTTAACTGCTGATATGCCAGTCATAAGCGCAATCGAGATGAATCCTGACCGCTACAATACCAATAATACCGTCTTCTAACATGGCATTAATCGGTGTGCGATCTTTAAAACGGTTATTTATCCGATTCATCCACATACCACCCGCTGCAGAGTTACAAGGATTAGAGGTCCGCAACGCATCATCAATACCGAGCAAATGGTCTAAATATTCGTTTAGACGAGAATCATCTTCAGGGAAAACCGAAGAACCTTGTCGAAAACTGCGGATTTGGCGAGTACGCGTATCCTCAGGAAGGCCTAATAACGCAACTTGCTCTGAGTCCTTCACCTGCCATTCATCAAGAATCGCAATAACATCACGAGTAAATCGAACCTTTTGGTCTTCATCCATATCTGTCATTTGCGAAGGAATTGTCTTGTCGTCAGCCATTAATCACTACCATTTACGCTTTAATTAAGTCGTTATTGTACCACAATGACAAAAAGCGATAAATAAACCCCTGCTCTTAGCAGGTGTAAAGCTATGACTATGAATAATTAATCCCTGTTCCACCTAACCCACAGTAGCCATTTGGGTTTTTAGCTAAATATTGTTGATGGTAGTCCTCAGCATAATAAAATTCTGGGGCTGATAATATTTCTGTCGTGATTGAATCAAGCCCTGCATTGATTAAATCCTGCTGGTAATGCCGCTTAGACTCCTCAGCCACTGTCTGTTGTTCTGGGTTAGTTGTGTAAATACCGGAACGATACTGTGTGCCCATATCGTTACCTTGTCTCATCCCTTGCGTTGGGTTGTGTGATTGCCAAAATGTTTTAAGTAAATCCTGATACTTAATAACATCAGGATCAAACACGACTAAAACCACTTCATTATGACCTGTGCGCCCACTACACACTTCTTGATAGGTGGGGTTTGGCGTATATCCTGCCGCATAACCAACAGCGGTTGAGTACACGCCTGGCATCTCCCAGAATTTTTTTTCAGCCCCCCAAAAACAACCCAGGCCAAATATTGCAACGTCTAATCCATCTGGAAAAGGGGCTTCCAGACAATGCCCGTTTACAAAATGTTTAGCAGGTACCGACATCTTTTCATCACGTCCTGGCAAAGCTTCTTCTGAACTAGGTATTTGTGCTTTTTGTTTCGAAAACATTCTAAATCACCTCCAATAAAACCGAGAATAATCGTCAACTAAAGCAACGATTTAACACCAAGCAGCGAAATACCATGAGCCCAAGATGTTGGTCATTTATTATCTACATCATTGTTGACCTTTGTAATGACGACTGGTTCCTTTTATATTAATACGTTCCACACTACTGTACGCTGTTTGAAACTAATGGAGAGCAATATGCCCTATTCATATATTAAATTTGCTTTTTTAGCCTTAATCGGTTTTGGCTTAATAGCGAGTTCACCGGCCTTCGCTGCATCTAAAGTAGAAATCGATATTGAGGTCAAACAGGCAATAAAGCGTTTCAAAAAAGAAGTCGGTGCTTCAGAGCAATATATCAAGCTTGCAAAGGGAATGCTGGTGTTCCCCAGTATTTTCAAAGCTGGTTTTGGTATCGGTGGTGAATATGGGGAAGGTGCAATGCTCATCAACGGTAAAACAACAGGGTATTACAGCACGGCTGCTGCATCCATCGGTTTTCAACTTGGTGCACAAACAAAAACTGTCATTATCATTTTCACCACACCAAAAGCACTGAACAAATTTCGTAATAGTGATGGTTGGGAAGCAGGTGTCGATGGCTCTGTTGCCCTCATCGAATTGGGCGCAGCAAAAACAATTGATACAAATACTATAAAAAACCCGATAATCGCTTTTGTGTTTAATAACAAAGGACTTATGTACAACCTTTCTCTTGAGGGCTCTAAGTACAGCAAAATTAATCGATAATATTCACTTCTGATCCTGTTCTGCACTCAGTATAATGGCCGTCACCCGCATCACGAACATTAACGGTCTTAAGTATTTATGTCTGATTCAGATAGCCAACGTCGATTCATCCTTGAAAACACAAACGTCAGGGGCATCATCACTCACTTGGATAGCAGCTGGCGTGCGATGTTGGAAGGCCGTAATTACCCGCCCATCATTCGAGAATTACTCGGCCAAGCCGCCACAGCTATTTGCTTACTGAGCGCAACCCTTAAATTTAATAGTTCACTGACGCTGCAAATCCAAGGCGGCAGTCCAATTAATCTTTTGGTTATGCAAGTCAACGAATCTCAGCACTTTCGTGGTATGGCTGAATGGCAAGGCGATTTAAATCAATCAACCCTTCACGAACTTTGCCATGGTGGCCAGTTAACTATCACTATTGAAAAAGAAAGCGGCGAACGTTACCAAAGCATTGTCGACATGCATCAGGAATCGCTGGCCAAAGCATTGCATAATTATTTTCAACAATCTGAACAATTACCCACTGATTTATGGCTAGCTACAAATGATGAACATGCGGTCGGTATGTTATTGCAAGCGTTACCTGAACAAAATGAAGATCCAGATGCGTGGAATCGAGCTTGCATGCTAGCCCAAACTCTTACCGATGAAGAGCTGCTAGAAGTTCCCACTAAAGAATTATTGCATCGGCTCTACCATGAGGAAGATATTCGCCTCTATGATGCAAGCCCTGTTGCATTTCGTTGCGATTGTTCAAAGCAACGTGTTGCCGATAGCTTGCGCGGCTTAGGTGAAACTGAAGTTCAAGAAATAATAAAAGAACAAGGGACTATTAGTATTAATTGTGGTTTTTGTCAGCAGCATTATCTATTCGACCGTGTCGATGCTGCACAGCTTTTTATTGAAACCACCTCACCTAATGTCCCCCCTATCCAACATTAGTTTAGTCTAACCATTTCTCTAAATAGTATAACCGGAAGCCTTCTGAAGAACGTGATGGCCCGACGACTTTTGCAGGATATGAATTGTTACCTAAATCTGCTTTTTCTCGTGCTTGCTCTTCTGACACAACGATTTCAACACAATTTTCAGGGAATCGATCGCGATGTCGCCGCGGCGCATAAACCACAGCAAAGTGTTCTTCAACGACGTCGCTATCTGGATCAATCGGGATTCTACTCATTCTGTTGGCCCTGCACACATAAAAGTCCATTATACGCAGGTAAACATGCCTTTTATCAACTTTTTAGGATGGATTTACTACCAACTCCACTGGTATGATTCTATCCCATAATTAATCACTCAGGATTTCCCCATGCAAATAGCTAATGACAAGGTAGTAACCATTAATTACACCTTACGAAATGATAACAAAGATATTTTAGACAGCGCACAAGAAGGTGACTTTGCTTACCTGCATGGTGCTCAAAATATTATTCCAGGCCTTGAAAAAGCGCTTGATGGTAAAAAAATTGATGATGAGTTAACTGTAAGTGTTCCACCTGAAGAAGGTTATGGCGAACGTAACCCCGACATGACACAAGTGGTTCCAAAAGAAATGTTTGGCGCTGATGGCGAAATTGAAGTTGGTCAACAATTTCATGCCGCTTCACCCGATGGACAAGAAATTGTTGTTACCGTCGTTGGTGTTGATGATGAAAACATCACCGTTGATGGTAATCATCCTCTTGCTGGCATTACTCTGCATTTTGAAGTGAAAGTAATCGAAGTTCGCGATGCAAGTGCCGAAGAGCTAGAACATGGCCATGTTCATGGTCCAGGTGGACACCACCACTAAACGACTACAAGCTATTTAACATTTCTAAAGATCGAATTAATATCATTGTTCCATCTTTCAAGCAGATCTTTAGTTTCTTTTTGTTTAGCTAGGCTTGCAAACTGAGTCATATTTGAGGTAACCAACAAAGTCTCATTATTCTCAGAAAAAATTACAATTTTTAGTGGTAAGTAAGGAATAAGTTGCGGTTGGCTTTGTTTAACCGCTCTTATTTCATTACTTTTCCCAAAAAACACAATCCGGTATTTGTCCGTCTTATAACCGGACTTCGTTAAACCAATATCTACTCGCTGTACTCGACTTAACGTATATCCATGTTCAGTAATTGAATTTTGCAATGACAACATGGCTTCAGGAAAAGCTTGAGTCGATCTGTGAATAATCAAACCTTCACTTTCACTCGCTATAGCGATATTAGAAATCATCATTACAAACAACGCTGATAATAGAAGTCTCATAGCGTTGCCTCTTCTATGATATTTGTATATATCTCATGCATTTCATCACAAAATTTATCTAGCTCATCATTGTTGTACATTGCACTTAAATAACGTGGGTTGATTGACATCACTTGTACCTTCCCCTCGCGTTCAACAATAGTTATGCGACAAGGCAAAAATAAACCGACCCGCGGATCAACTGCTAATACATTATTTAAAATTTCAAAATTACAAAAATAGACAATAACTTCTCGGTTATTTTCTTCACCTTTTGCAACAAGTCCATCTTCAAGGTCTTGCACTCGAATTACTCTAAAATTCGCAGCAACCGCAGCACTTTTAATATTCTCTATCGTAGTTTTAAGATCGCTGCGAGAATCAAAAATCATCACCGGTGATTCATTACGCCTAACGGTTCGGATGGAAGTCGACTTTACTTTTTCAAAGTTCCGCACATAACTGACAATGTCATCAATGTCTTTTTCGTTTAGCCCTTTTTTTAGAAATGATTGCATTGGCGTACCCTTGCGCCCTTTCATCAGCGTCATTTTAATCATGCTATCAGTCACGGCTAACAAAAAACCCGGGTTATTGATCGCAGGGGCTATAACAGGTAACTCTCGTGGGCGAGAAAATGTAACGCCGGTCCCCTGACCACCTTCCCCATTCATGCCATGACAGCTACTACAATGTTGACCATATAATTTTTTACCTCGTTTAATGTCCCCTTTCACCAATATATCTAGTCCCTCGGGCACGTTGCCAGGCGAAAAGCTGCGTAGGTGACTAACAATGGCATTAATTTGGGCATCACTTAAATGAGGGTAAGGTGGCATTACTCGACCAGGTCGACCATGGCGAATTGTCTTTGCTAAATAGCTATCAGGCACGCTATTTAAAAAACTAGGTAATGACAAGGGTATTCCTACACCACCATTCCCATCAAGACCATGGCAAGAAGAGCAATGATTGTCATACAAGGACTTACCATTCGGCGCAGCCTCCACGCTTAGCGCAGACATAGACAAAACCAGCAATAAAGCTAAGATTGGTGCCTTTTTGCCAAAGAATCTGTCCATGCTCATAAATCCCATATATCTATATAAGTATTTACTAATATAGTTCTGATGACGTGATAATGCAAGAAACTCTACATATTTCGAAGTGCAGTATTTCACTATATAGTACTGAAATGAATATACTACGCTCATTTCTTCGTCTTATCTGGTTGTTCACTCTGATACTAGGGTCTATACATAGCAGCCATATTTTAGCTGCAACCCAACGCCAAGTGGTCGACAAGCCAACTATTAGAATGACAATCACACCACGTACACCCCAGCAAATTGCCGCCTTCTATGAGGGGCGCGAGTTTCCCAAAACAGCCATCAACGCTACTCATTCTGCCTGTTTCTTCACCGTTGGCATTCATAACAAAAGCAAAAATATTATTTGGCTGGACACATTACGCTGGCAACTCAAAAGCAACAATTCAAATATTGCCATTATCAGTAAAAAGCAATGGGCTACACAATGGCAAAAATTAAATTTACAAACGCGCTTTCAATCTACTTTCCGTTGGACGTTATTGCCGCAGAAATTAGATTTTTATCCTGATGAGCGCGAAGCAGGAAATATCACTATTCCGAGACAGTCCGAAACTTTTAACCTTACTGCTCACTTTGCTACGGGTGTCGATAAACGTGGGCAATCCATTGTGCTTGAGTTTAAAGACTTACAGTGCGCACAGGAGAGTAAGCAATGAAACATTTCATCGCCTGTCTGTTAATTAGTATCTTTAGCACTCATTTAATGGCTGAACCGACGTTGCCAAAAGGAATTATAAAAGTTTCACCAAGGCCTGCTCCAGCACTCAGCCTGGAAAACTTAGATGGCCAGACCTTCACAATGGAAACAAAAACCGCACACTGGCACTTTGTCCATTTTTGGGCAAGTTGGTGTGGTCCTTGCCGCAGAGAAATGCCTGCATTACAAAAACTTATTCGCGCTATACCTAAAGAAAAGCTTAAATTTTACATCGTTAACACTGCCGAGTCAGAGGATACTGTGTTTAGCTTTATTGGAAGCGTAGCACCTGAGATTGATACGTTGCTTGACCGTGACGGCCTCACCACCGAGCTTTGGCAACCAAGAGGCCTACCGTCTAGTTATATAGTTGACCCTGATGGACAAATTGAATACGTAGTAATTGGTGGACAAGACTGGCAAAAACCAGAATATCAACTATTTTTAAATCAGTTGGGGGTAAATAATAAAGCTAACTAAATAGCGCCGGGCATTTTGCTGTCGCTACGTTTCCCAAGAAACAATAAAGTCTCAACAAGGGATTATTTAATGGAATCGAGAAACTGGCAACGCCGCCAGATCATGTTTGATGCTGAGATACGTATTTGGCGTCGAGGAGGAGAGCAAGTCATCGCTTGTAAAACCAGTGATGTCAGTATGGGTGGTGCTTTTCTACTCACCGATAAACTCGGCTTTCCGAAACATCGTTTGCTAAAAATAACTTTTCCAGCGTTGACTCGGCTCCAGCTTAAAAACCCTCAAATCATTGCACGCGCAGTGCGTAGGCAAGGAAAAGGAATAGCTGTTCGTTTTAGTAAAGCAGAAAGAGAAACTATTCGAGCTATGCATAAAATGCTTCAATGGCGAAGTTATTATCCAATCGAAACCAAACAACGTCGTTATTTAAACCCTGCTGTGCCGAAAGGCTAACTTTTTACTTTATGATTTTTTAAGGTTTTATCAATCACTCGTGCCACTGCAATGAAACCAAACGATGCAGTCACCATTGTCGATGAACCGTAAGCTAAGTCGCAGTCCATAGAAATACCATGTATACCCGGTTTTTCGCGCCCGACAGTTCCACCTTCTTTAGGGTAACGTGGTTGTTCTACAGAATAAACACATTCAATTCCGAAATAACGTTGTGTGTTACGCGTATAACCGTATTGGCTACGTAGAAATGAGCGGACTTTGGCTGCAAGCGGATCGTTATGGGTTTTATTCAAATCTCGCACAGTAATTTGTGTTGGATCAATTAATCCTCCTGCGCCACCAATCGTAATAATAGGTATTTTATTTCTTTTACAATAATAAATAATACCCGATTTAAATTTGATGCTATCAATTGCATCAATGACATAACTATAACCGCGATCCAGATATTCAGATAACGTATCCAGAGTAATAAAATCATCGATGATAGTTACTTTACAATCCGGATTGATAGACATTACACGTGAGGCTAATATTTTTGATTTTTTCTTATCTAAATTTGCTTGTGTCGCATGCAACTGCCTATTGAAATTACTTAAAGCAATTGTGTCGTAATCAATCAGTGTTAATTGCCCAACCCCACTTCTTGCTAGCGCTTCAACTGCCCATGAACCCACACCACCTAACCCGATGACACAAACATGCATGTGCTTGATGCATGCCTGCTGTTGGTCTCCGTACAAGCGTCGGATTCCACCGAAACGTTGTTGGTAATCTGATTTGCTCATGACTCAATATAACGCTAAAACATCAATCGCATTTTTTGTCGTTTGCGTTGCAATTTCTTGGGCTGTTTCATCACGTAGGCTGGATATAGAAGTTAAAACTTCTGGCAAATATTCAGGGCTATTGCGCTCACCATGATGTGATGACACGACCATATCAGGGGCATCTGTTTCCAACACAATAGATTCTAAAGGCAAATTTTTAGCCAAGTGTCGTATGCGTCTAGATTTCTCATACGTCACCGTTCCACCAAAACCGAGCTTAAAGCCCATATCGATATACCGTGTTGCTTGCTGTTCACTGCCTGCAAAAGCATGAACGATGCCTCCCTTAACCGGAATGCGCTTTAATGTTTTCAAAATACGATCATGCGCTTTACGCACATGTAAAATAACCGGCAAATCTGTTTCTTGTGCAATATGCAATTGCGCTTCAAAAAGCTTTTGCTGCCTTTTTCTATCTAATTGCTCGTCATAATAATCAAGCCCAATCTCACCCACGGCTACCACCTGTTGACGATGATCCTGAATCCAGTTTTTTAACAATTTAATATCTTCATCTTTATGTGATGATATAAACATCGGGTGCAAACCTAAAGCAGGATATAAACTTTTTTGTGTCTCGCATAACATTAACAATTGCAACCAACCAGATGCAGAGGTTGCCGGCACAATTATTTTAGTAACCCCCCGCTCATGGCAGCGATCAATTATCTCAATTCGATCTGGACTGAACCGTTCATTATCAAGATGGCAATGTGTATCAATTAATTGCATAGTTTTCTTCGACTAAAATAAATCATACCAACGAATAACCATATAAGTAACAACTGCTAAAATAGTTGCGACGCCCCAGAAAATAAGCCATGTCTGTTTTCCAAAACGTCCCATAGCTATAAAAATAAAACCTAATAATAATGAATAAGCAACTGTAATATCTGATACACCATCTGTCAGTGTTTCTTGCTGAAGATTGTTGATATCTTGTCCTTCTTTATAACGCATACAATTACTCTTAACTTTAATTACTATTTAATAAATGTACATCTCTTTGTGGAAAGGGAATGGTAATACCGTGCTCTTTAAACGCTCTCCATATAGCAAGATTAACATCCGACTTTACACTTCCCACACCTTCTTCAGGATCTTCAAGCCATACCCGTAACTCAAGATTAATACCGCTATCACCAAACTCCAACATACGAGACTGAGGTTCTGGATTACTTAATATTCTGTTACTCGCCTCACAAGCACCAATCATTAATTCCATCGCCTTTTCTGGATCATCAGCGTAACTAATCTGCACAGGTATTTTAACCCGTACATGCTTGTCACTAAAACTCCAATTTACAACGTCAGAGGTGATTAAATTTTCATTAGGTATTAAGGTTTCTACCCCATCTCGATCTCTTACGACGATATACCGTGCTTGCATGGCAACCACCCAACCAAAACGTGGACCAATTGTAATCACATCACCAATTTTTATTGAACGATCAAATAATAAAATGAAACCACTTATAAAATTACTTGCGATCCTTTGCAAACCAAAACCAAGACCAACACCTAGTGCACCACCAAAGACTGTCAATGTCGTCAAGTCTATGCCCACACTATTCAGGGCGACTAATATTGCAATGGTATATAGCAAGACCTTGCTGATCTTACTCAAACCAACTTGCATACTTATACTCAAGTACTCGGAGCGCTTTGCACGTTGCTCTATATAGCGGGATATCCAACTTGCTAAAACCATGAAGACCGCAACAGCAAGTGCGAGTTGTAATACTGAAAGTAACGTGACCCGATTTTTACCGAGGGTGATACCTAAGGAATCCATGGATGCCAGCACATCCGGCAACCAACCAAGCAAATGTAGTGCGACAGCTCCCCAAATAAAGGTGCTGATGATCCCTTCCCAGGCGCGCAGCGCAGGGCCTGGACCAAAGGCACGCCGCAATGCGTACACAATTGCCCGAATTGCGGCTAGCGATAGTAACAAAGGAATCAATAAATCAAGCAATGGCGTTGCTATTTTATATTGAGATAAAATACCTGATGATGTCTGTAATAATATTGCCACAACTAAAGGAAACACGACTCGCACGGAACCGCGCATTGCCATACGGCGATAGCCACGTTTTTCGTCAGCGCCAATTTGGGTAACAATGAACCCCCTCCAACGCCGATGTACATACCAACCGATAGTCGCTGCTATCAAAATCGCACCAAGCTGCCAACCTCCAGCTGGCGTCCACAATACCGCAAACCAGTCATTTAAAAACTGTATACTTTTTTCAAGCCAATCCATTTTGCGCCTCTTTTGCTCCAAAACCAGCTACGGCCCATGCCTAGAACATCAGTATGCATTTTTCACATAATGAATACCATCTACCGTATAATATATATAACTAAAATATGGATTAGCGTATGTCTGACGAACGAATTGAATTAAACAGTGACGAGTTGCGACAAAAAATTAACCTTGAAACAGGTTTAATTGAGTGGTCTGAATTGGCTCGTTACTTTGCAAAAGGTATGGTGGTGGCCATAAGCCATGAGCTCGATTTAATTGAGGTCGCTGAGCGTTTTGCTGCAGATGATCAAATTCAGGTAGCTTCTTGGATAGAACAAAAAAAAATCACCCGCGCTCAGGATGATGACGCGCGACGTTGGCATGCGCAGAATACAGAATTTTGGTCTGTAGTCGTTGCACCCTGGGTGCTGGTACAAGAAAAATCATCACATTAAGAAACGGGCAAGAAGTCAAACCGATCGACCAGCGCTTTTTTAACCTTGTTGACTATTACTTCTAGTTCACTAGCAGAATATTCACTAGCAGGATGTGCCCCCCATATCGGTGCAGGCCAAGCCAAGTCATCTTCATAACGAGCGATGTGGTGAACATGCAACTGTGGGACAATATTACCTAAGGCACCTATATTAATTTTATCAGCATTAAATTCTTCCGCTAATAATTTTGCAACACAACTTGATTCCCGTTGTAGTTGCTGTTGATCTGCCTCATCTAATTGATAGATTTCCGTCACACCTTCTCTTGCGGGAACTAAAACCAACCATGGATAGTTAGCATCACGCATCAACAGTAATTTGCTTAATAAAAATTGCCCAATCTCAACACTGTCTTCCGCTAATTGTGGATGTAGCGTTACCATTACGCAATTTTATCATCAGCAACGTGATATTTTGGATCTTCCATCACATTCACTTCAACTAAATCACCTGCCTTAGTTAATAACAATTTACATTCTTCACTCAAATGTCTTAAATGCAGTGATTTACCTAATTTAATATAACGCACTGCCAACGAATCTATCGCTTCGATAGCAGAATGATCGGCAACACGTGAATTCTGAAATTCTATAATGACATCGTCTGGATCATTTTCCGGATCAAATAAATCCATAAAACTTTTTACTGAACCAAAAAACAGTGGGCCATTTAGTTCATACACTCGTGAACCATTTTCATCATCGTAACCTTTTACATTGATGTGACTCGCATGCTCCCAGGCAAAAGCTAGCGCAGAAACAATGACACCGACTACCACCGCAACTGCCAAGTCAGTTGCTACAGTAACACCTGATACCAAGACTAAAACAAATGCATCAGTGCGTGGAATTTTGCGAATGATACGCAAGCTACTCCACTCAAAAGTTCCCAGCACCACCATAAACATCACGCCTATTAAAGCGGCCATCGGAATAAGCTCAATTAAACTTGATGCAAATAAAATAAAGCTAAGCAAAAACAGCGCCGCAGCAATCCCGGACAAACGTTGATGGCCACCAGAATTTACATTGATCATGCTTTGACCAATCATTGCGCAGCCACCCATGCCACCAAACATGCCTGTAACTGTGTTAGCGATACCCTGACCCACGCACTCACGATTGCCACGGCCACGCGTATTAGTCACTTCATCAATCAAACTTAATGTAAGCAAGGATTCAATTAAACCAATCGCAGCAAGCACAATAGAATAAGGCAAAATAATATAGAGCGTCTCAAGCGTGAATGGGACCAATGGAATATGGAATGTCGGCAGCCCCCCTTTGATTGATGCGAGATCGCCTACTGTTGTCGTATCAACTTTTAGACCGATGACAAGCAAAGAAACAATCAAAATCGCGGCTAGTGCTGCCGGGAAGGAACTCGTGAGTTTGGGTAAAAAATGCATAATTGCCATCGTCATTGCAATAAGACCCAGCAAAATTATTAAAGACGTTCCGTTCATCCAGCTAGTGACACCAGCTGCATCTGTAATTTGAAAATGTTGTAATTGTGAAAGAAAAATAACAATCGCTAATCCATTTACAAAACCAAGCATGACTGGGTGGGGCACAATACGAATATATTTACCGAGTCTTAATACGCCGGCCAAAATTTGAAACAGCCCCGTCAACACCACTGCGGCAAACAAGTATTCCACGCCATTTTCTGCAACGAGTGCAACCATCACAACCGCCATTGCACCTGTCGCGCCCGAAATCATTCCTGGCCGACCGCCAAAAATAGAAGCGAGCAAGCCCACCATAAACGCTGCATATAAACCAACTAATGGCTCAACGCCGGCTACAAAAGCAAACGCAACGGCTTCAGGCACAAGTGCTAAAGCGACCGTCAAGCCGGAAAGTATTTCATTCTGAAAACAGGCGCGATTAGCGCAACCAAGTTGAAACATGCAAAACCCCGAGGTTTTAGTGGCGGAAATTGCCGCGCATCATACCATAAATGCTAAGAGCGGCTTCAAAGTCAATGCTGGAAAAATTTAAACTACTGCTATGAACATATAAAAAGGGGTGCCAAAAGCACCCCTTTCAATTTATTTTAAAGTGGATTTTAAACCTAGCTACAACCTTTAGGACGCGGTAGGCCACCTACTTTGTTGGCACATTTGATCAAGCCTGTAGGAAACAATGAATAAATGTACTTTTGGCTGCTACGATCTGCACCATATTTCTTTTTCATAATTTTTGTAAATAGTCTTGGTTCAGCAACGGTACCATTTTCAATAAAGTATTCACGTGCCGTATTAATGATATCCCAATGCTCATCAGTCAGCTCTGGAATCTGCTCATTTTTAGCGATCTCATGGGCTAGTCCTTCACTCCATTCTTCCAGATTCAACAACCAACCTGCTTCACTGAGTTCAATTACTTTGCCATCTACTTCTGCTTGCATAACACCTTGCTCCTGAACAAATTTAAATCATCAACGTCATTCTTGACTAATTTTATCGGATATTAACCCCTGCTGTCTATATAAGTATTCAATAATATTTGCTGAGTTTATAAGCCTTTTTATTATATACATAAAAATCAACTAGATAGCAAAACTGGCTGGCAAGCTTTTTTGTGTAAAATCATCTAATATAGCGCTCCGAATCTACCCATTAACCCTACTAAGAGTACGTCGACGTGCAAGAATATATCCCTGGACAACGCTGGATCAGTGAAGCAGAACTACAAATGGGGTTAGGCACCGTCCTGGAGAGCGATTTTCGTACTGTCACTATTCTGTTTCTAGCCACTGGCGAAAGCCGCACCTACGCGCGCCAATCGGCTCCTCTTACTAGAATGAGTTTTAATAATGGCGACACCATAAATAGCAAGGAAGGCTGGCAACTTATTGTTAGTCGTGTTGAAGAAGAAGATGGTTTGTTTTTTTATCATGGTAAACGTCTTGATACTGGCGAGCAGGACGTTCTAAAAGAAACTAATCTGGATAATCTTATCCAGTTAAACCGTCCAGCCGAACGCTTGTTTAGTGGACAAATAGATAAAGAAAAATGGTTCAAGCTTCGCTATGACACATTGCAACATGTTAACCGGCTTGCTCATTCCGATCTTCGAGGGTTAACTGGCTGCCGCACAAGTTTGATTCCACACCAAATGTACATTGCCCATGAAGTTGCTAATCGATTTGCACCAAGAGTTCTGCTCGCAGATGAAGTAGGGCTTGGAAAAACAATTGAAGCTGGATTGATATTACACCACCAATTACTAACTGAGCGTGCTAGTCGAGTATTAATCATTGTTCCTGAAAGCTTAGTTCATCAGTGGTTAGTCGAGATGTTACGTCGCTTTAATTTAGCGTTTAGTGTGTTTGACGAACAACGCTGTCTGGATATGGAAGAAAACCTATCTGACGAAGAAAAGCTTGACCCTGACAACAATCCGTTTCAATCAGAACAGCTTATTTTATGCAGCCTGGATTTTCTTAGCACCAACCCACAACGTTTTAAACAAGCCTATATGGGTGACTGGGATTTATTAGTTGTTGATGAAGCGCATCACCTTGAATGGAACCAAGAACAACCAAGTCTTGAATATGAACTCATTGAATTACTCGCAACTGAAACGCCTGGCGTTTTATTACTTACCGCCACACCAGAACAATTGGGTAAAGCAAGTCACTATGCTCGTTTACGTCTCCTCGATCCTGAACGCTTTCCAGACTATGACAGCTTTCTTAAAGAAGAAAATGACTACCAACCCATTGCAGATGCTGTAGAAACGCTACTTAACGATCAAACATTATCTGATGCGCAACAAAAAAACTTGCATGCACATTTTGATAAGCAAGGACAAATACTAGATTTAGAGGCCGCCAATAATCCAGCCACACGTCACGATTGGATTGAGCGTATGTTAGATCAGCATGGGACTGGCCGAGTGTTGTTCCGCAACACACGAAATGCAGTTAAAGGGTTTCCTTCACGCCAAGTCAGCTCTTATTTACTCGAAGCGCCTGACAGTTATTTAACACAAACAACTAACATTGATTTACAGCTTTGCCCTGAACTTGCTCATAAAGGTGAGGAAAGTTGGACTTCAATTGACCCGCGCATTGACTGGCTACGCCAACAATTAAAAAGTATGGGCAACGATAAAGTTTTGTTAATAACCGCAAGCGCGGATACAGCAATGGATATCGCAGAAGTTTTACGTGTTAAATCAGGCATTCATGCTGGGGTGTTTCATGAGCACATGTCAATTATTGAACGTGATCGTGGTGCCGCTTTTTTTGCTGATATGGAGTTTGGTTGCCAGCTACTTATTTGTTCTGAAATAGGTAGCGAAGGGCGTAATTTTCAGTTTGCACACCAGTTAATTTTATTTGATTTACCGCTAAATCCTGACTTGCTCGAGCAGCGAATAGGCCGGCTTGATCGTATTGGTCAAACAGAAAATATACAAATTCATGTGCCTTACATAGAAGGTACTGCTCAAGAAATCATGTTTAAATGGTACGACGAAGGCTTAGGGGCGTTTGAGCATACTTGCCCTGCTGGACATAATGTCTTTGTGCAAGTAGAAGACGAACTCTATGATGCACTAGCAACATCTGATTCAAATATTAACGACTTAATTTCCAAAACTGCGCGAATTCATGACGAGCTTAATGATGCTTTACACAATGGTCGTGACCGCTTGCTTGAATACAATTCTTGTCGCCCCACTATTGCCAACGAGCTTCACCAACGTGCACTCAAACAGGACGACACAGCTGAGTTACTCGATTACCTTGAAACAGTTTATGACTGTTTTGGTGTGGACAGCGAAGTACATGGCGAAAAGAGCTTTGTCATTCACCCTAGCGAGCACATTCAAAGCGATGGGCTACCAGGCTTACGTGAAGAAGGCATGACCTATACTTGTGATCGCAGCACGGCGTTATCCAATGAAGACATGCAATATTTTAGTTGGGAGCATCCACTTGTCCGGGGCGCCCTTGATCGTGTACTTGCAAACGAACAAGGTAATACCTCTGTTACTTCGCTCCGTTATCGTGGTGGCAAAGCCGGTACGTTGTTAATGGAATGTTTATACACATTAGAATCTGCATCTAGCCAAACGCTTCAAGCTAGCCGCTATTTACCGCCCACTACTATTCGCGTCGTCGTTGACCAAGAAGGTAATGCTAGTAAGCCTGACATTCCACATAACTTCATTAATCAATACAGTGAACGCGTTAAAGGTAAAACCGCAAACCAAATAGTGCGTGCGTATAAAGACGTAATGAAGAGTATGCTCGATGCCAGCAAAGAGATTGCTGAACAACAAGCGCCAGCTATATTAAAGGGTGCGCATGACAAAACTCGCCAACTTTTGGCCAAAGAGATAGAACGCCTGAAGTCATTACAAAAAGTAAACCCCAATGTGCGCGATGAAGAAATTCAATTTTTCGAAAATCAATGGCATGCACTCAATGAGATTCTCGATAATGCAGCGCTACGCCTTGATGCGCTTCGCGTCATTGTCGTCACTTAGCGTCTAGTTAGTTGATGAATTAGTACCTACTGTCGACCGACTGTTCAGCGCTACGCTCTCTTTTGTGGTAGCTAGTACCCAGTTATAAAACGTGGGTATAATTCTACCTCATGGTATAAGTTATTGAATAATATCTATTTTTATATTATAAAAAATTTTTATTATTTTCATACAAACAATTATTAGTAATTTCTAATATTACCTATTGCTAATATTAGAAATTACTAATAACATTCTTCCACGTTGTTTAGATACACCAACGAAAAAATTAATTTAATAAAACGTACTTTTAAATATTTCAAAAAGGGATCGCAAAATGAACATCAAAACTATTTTAGTTGCTGCAACAATCGCTGCTTTACCAATGACTTCTGCTCAAGCTTGGTGGGGACCTTTTAACAACAACGGTTACAACAATGGTAACGGTTGGGGTAACGGTGCAGGTAACGGCGACATGTCTTTCAACATGAATGCTAAAGCACGTGGTAATGCTCAAGGACAAAACGCTTACAACAATGGCTACGGTTATGCTCCTTATGGTTACGCGCCTTATGGTGCACCAGTTGCTCAAGCTCCAGTAGCTAACGCTCCTGCTACTGACGCTAAGGCTGCTCCAACTGCTCCAGCACAAGCTGCTCCAGTTGCTCCAGCACAAGTTGCTCCTGTTGCTAACGCTCCACGCGGATACGCGCCATACGGTAACCCTTACTACAACAACGGTTACAACAATGGTAACGGTTTCTTTGATGGTTTCGGTGACGGCAACATGTCTTTCAACATGAACACTAGCGTTCGTGGTCAAGGTCAAGGCCAAGGTTACAACCGCTACAACAACGGTTACGCTCCTTATGGTTATGCACCATACGGTTATGCTCCAGTTGCTGCTGCTCCAGCACCGGCTGCTAAATAAAATTTTCTACTTGTAGAAAATTAAAGGCCCGGTGTTTCGGCATCGGGCCTTTTTATTGGGTATAATACAAGCACTCTAACCGTGAATTAATGACGAATATTATGAATCAAAATTGCGACGTTACATGTACAGCTAAAACACTTAAGGCCATTTCGCATCCGTTACGCCTCAAGATTTTGTGCTGCCTGTACAAAGACGAGATGTCAGTAAAAGAAATTTTAGAAAAATCTGGGTCAACGCAAAGTAATATTTCACAACATCTTGGTTATTTGCGAGACAAACATCTTATTCTTTCACGTCGAGATGCTAACCGGGTTTATTACCGTATCGCTAAAGTCGAGCTCATAGAAATTATTAAGATGATGCAAAAACTTTACTGTCAAGACGAAGCCGCTTAATTAGCAATACCTTTACTTGTTAGGTACTCCTCATACGTGCCATGGAAGTCGACTAGGCCTTCATTTTCCATATCAATAACGCGTGTTGCCAATGACGATACGAATTCTCGGTCATGGCTAACAAAGATTAAGGTACCGTCATACTTTTCAAGCGCCATATTTAATGACTCGATGGATTCCATATCAAGGTGATTGGTCGGCTCATCCATCAGTAATACATTTTGGTGTAATTGCATTAGTTTACCAAACAACATGCGACCTTGTTCACCGCCTGAAATCACTTTGACCGACTTCAAAACTTCATCTTTTGAAAATAATAGCTTTCCAAGTGTCCCTCGAATTGCCTGCTCGTCCTCGCCTTTTTGTTGCCACTGGCTCATCCAGTCAAACAAACTGATGTCTTTATCAAAGTCGGCGGAATGATCTTGGGCAAAATGTCCCACATCAGCATTTTCAGACCATTTAACATTACCCGAATCCGGCTCAATTTCGCCCGCTAGCGTTCTGAGTAACGTAGTCTTACCAATGCCATTAGGTCCAATAATCGCGATACGTTCACCAGCTTCAACCATTAAATTTATGTCACTAAATAGTTTTTTGTCGTCATAAGCTTTTGACAGACCCTGTACTTCAACTGCCAACCGGTGCAGTTTCTTGTTCTGTTCAAAATGAATGTAAGGGTTAACACGACTCGAAGGTTTTACGTCTTCAAGCTTAATCTTTTCAATTTGCTTTGCGCGTGACGTTGCTTGACGTGCTTTAGATGCATTAGCCGAGAATCGAGCAACAAATTGTTGCAAGTCTGCAATTTGCGCCTTTTTCTTAGCATTATCAGATAACATTCTTTCACGCACCTGCGTTGATGCCAACATGTATTGATCGTAGTTACCCGGGTAAACACGCAACTCACCATAATCCAGATCGGCCATATGGGTACAAACACTGTTTAAAAAATGACGATCATGCGAAATGATAATCATGGTGCTATTTCGCTCATTTAGCACATTCTCAAGCCAGCGGATTGTGTTTATATCCAGATTGTTGGTCGGTTCGTCCAGCAACATAATGTCTGGGTCGGCAAATAGCGCCTGTGCCAATAGCACCCGCAGTTTCCAACCTGGAGCAACTTCACTCATCGGACCATTGTGTTGTTCCAACGGAATTTCGAGACCCAGTAACAACTCGCCAGCCCGCGACTCAGCCGTATAACCGTCCAATTCAGCAAAGGCCACTTCAAGTTCAGCGACCTTCATACCATCCTCTTCGCTCATTTCTGCCAAGCCATAGATGCGATCACGTTCCTGTTTCACTTTCCACAGTTCTGCGTTACCCATAATGACTGTATCAACCACTGAGAATGCTTCAAACGCAAACTGATCCTGGCCTAACTTACCTAGACGTTCATCTTCATCAACCATTACCGTGCCTGACGTCTGCTCGAGATCACCACCTAGTATCTTCATCAAGGTTGATTTACCGCAACCGTTGGCACCGATAAGGCCGTAACGATTACCTTCACCAAATTTGACAGAGATATTTTCAAATAAGGGTTTGGCTCCAAACTGCATGGTTATGTTAGCTGTAGAAATCACGATTATCTTCCAACGTCTGTAATTAAAGGGATATAAAAGCGCGCATTATCACATAAAAGGCGGGGGTTGAGCGAGTATATCGGCAAGATTAATCGTTTCGAGCGACCCGACCACGTAGATTTTTCAGCTTGCTACGCTGTTGCTTGCTTTCAAGCCTTTTTTTAACTGAGCTTCGCGTCGGGCGGGTGGCTTTTCTAGGCTTTTGACGCTTAAGTATTTTTTCCAGCAGCAGCTTAAGGCGCTGTCCAGCCTCTTGACGATTCAACTCCTGACTTCGGTTCGCCTGGGACTTAATGACAATAACGCCTTGTCGGCTAATACGTTGATCGGAGAAATTAAGAATGCGTTGCTTTATTTCAGCCGGTAGGCTTGAACGCTGCACGTCAAAACGCAATTGTACTGCCGAGGAGGTTTTATTAACATGTTGCCCACCCGCGCCTTGCGCACGAATAGCACTGAACTCTATCTCATGTTCCGGGATATAGACTGTATTAGAAATACGAATCATTTTTCTCTTTTAATTTATACTGGTTAAGTTATAAAACGTTTTAAACCGCAGGATAAATATTATGCAAATAGGCACCCCGCTTTCTCTGTCAGCCACTAAAGTGATGTTACTCGGCAGTGGTGAACTTGGTAAAGAAGTTATTATCGCCTTACAACGTCTTGGTGTCGAAGTTATTGCAGTCGATCGCTACGCCAATGCACCAGGTCACCAAGTTGCCCACCGCGCTCATGTTATTGATATGACCGATACAGCACAATTACGTTCACTGGTTGAATCTGAAAAACCAGCCTTGATTATCCCGGAAATTGAAGCCATCGCGACAGAAGAACTCGCTCGTATCGAAGCAGAAGGACTCGCACAGGTAATCCCCGTTGCAAGGGCAACCCAACTTACCATGAACCGCGAGGGTATACGCCGCCTCGCTGCTGAAACTCTGGCATTACCAACGTCAAACTATGCTTTTGCCAATACCTTTGAAGAACTTCAACAAGCAGTTAATAAAATTGGCATGCCCTGCATTGTGAAACCCGTTATGTCTTCCTCAGGGAAAGGTCAATCTACAATTAGAACCAACGCTGACATACAGGCAGCTTGGGATTATGCAATGAGTGGCGGGCGCGTAAAACAGGCACGCATCATTATTGAAGAAATGATCAATTTTGATTATGAAATCACGTTGCTAACAGTACGTTCAAAAAACGGCAATGGCGATATCGATACCTCGTTCTGTGAACCTATTGGTCATATTCAAAAAAATGGTGACTACGTTGAAAGCTGGCAACCTCAAAAAATGAGTGAAACCGCGCTATCTAAAGCGCAAGAAATTGCCAAAGCAGTAACTGATAATTTAGGGGGCCTTGGCTTATTCGGCGTGGAATTATTTATTAAAGATGAAAATGTTTGGTTTAGTGAGGTCAGTCCACGCCCACATGATACTGGCATGGTCACTATGGTTACGCAGGCACAAAACGAATTTGAGCTTCATGCTCGAGCAGTATTAGGCTTACCAGTATCTACGCTATTACGCACACCCGGCGCAAGTGCTGTCATTTACGGATGCATGGATGAAAAAGGGATTGCCTTCACTGATATCGAAAAAGCATTAGCCGTACCTAAAACCGAATTACGTTTATTTGGCAAACCAGAGGCTTTTACACGCCGGCGAATGGGTGTGGCATTAAGTTATGCTGATAACACCGACATGGCGCGCGAACAAGCAAAGATGTGCGCTAACCTTGTCACACCTGTAAAAAATTAACTGTTTAAATACTTACCGAGAGAAAACTATGTTTGATACCAATGAATACTTTGATGGCAAGGTCAAATCGATAGCCTTTAATACAAAAACACTTCCAGCTACCGTTGGCGTAATGGCTTCTGGTGAATATGTTTTTAATACAGAAAAAAAAGAAACGATGACTGTCGTAAGTGGCGCACTGACAATTCAGCTATCAAAAGACACGCCTGAGGTCACTTATCAAGCAGGTGAATCTTTTGAAGTCGATGCGGACAGTTCATTTAATGTAAAAGTGTCTGAAGATACCGCGTACTTATGTGTTTATGGCTAGCTGCTGTAAGCGCCAGACACTAAAAAGCCCCGTTATTACTAACGGGGCTTTCTAACAAATAGCTTAGATTAAGCTACTGTTACGTTCTTAGCTTGTGGACCCTTAGGACCACTTTCTACTTCGTAGTTCACTGCTTGATCTTCAGCCAGTGTACGAAAACCTTCTGAGTTAATTGCAGAGAAGTGAACGAATACGTCAGCACTACCGTCTGAAGGGGCGATGAAGCCAAAACCTTTAGACTCGTTAAACCATTTTACTGTACCAGTTGCCATGTTATGCACCTTAAAAATTAAAAAAAAACTTATTGCATTTCATAACGGGGCAACTTAGAAATAACCAAAAGTAACGACCGAGTAGTCCTGAATCCATGCAACGCTCTATAATTTATAGACATACCGTCCATAAATAACCGACTAATTTTGTCGAGTCCGAGCGATTATCACCAATAATCTAGACAAATACAAGCCCCACAGGGCATATGGGATTTCATTTCCACACAACTAATATCAATTCGCCCAGTTACATGCAAGACAATGATTCTTAAAGCAGAATTAGCTTTTGTCACGAAAACTTCCAACTGTACGTTTATAGAGACAATTTACAGCTAATTTTCTGAGCCGGCATTCTACTCATATAACCAGCTTAATTCAGTTTAAAATAGCTTTTAAATCAATATCTTACTGTTAATATCGACAAATTAGTATCAACTAAAGCTATTAACTTTTCAGCCGATAACCAACTTATAGATAAGCCATCAACCGTAATGAGCAAACTACCGTGTCAGCACAAATTCAACCAGGTTTCTTTTCTCTTGGCATTCGCCAAAAGGTGGGGCTGGTACTAACACTAATACTACTTATTTCTTTAGGGTTAAGTGGTTGGTACAGCTTGCACCAACAAGAAGTTCGCATACTTGAGGAAATTAAAACCCGTGGTGTCGACTTAAATCGGTTTACAGCTCAATCCGTTGCCTACGGTGTTATCGGGTACGATTACCACTCTATCCAACTTCTGCTTGATGAGTTAGTTAAAACCCAAGACATTAACTATGCCAAAGTGACGAACAACAAAGGCAATGTTATGGCGAAAGCAGGAAAGCTTTCAAATCAAGATGTCACCTGGACATATTTTGACGGTGATGTTGTCTTTGATGAAACCGTGGTAGGCAGCCTGAGTATTCAACTAGACAATAGTAAAACCATCGAGCGTTTCGCTCAACAGCGCAATGAATTTATACAGCGTGAAATATTGTTAATTCTACTCATGGCAATCAGTGTGTATTTTGCTTTGTCTTATTTTATCATACGACCAATAATTGTAACTTCAGACAAATTGAGAGTGAGCAATGCAGGTGACGATCTACAAAAAATAACTATCGACTACGAAAAAAATGATGAGCTTGGATATCTTTTTTCACATTTTAATGCCATGCAAGACCGTCTTAATGAAACAAGTGATTTACTTAAATCAAAAGTAGAACTTGCTAACAAAGAAGTTCAGGATAAAAATTCCCGTTTACAAAGACAATCTGATGAACTACAGGAAATCAATGGGAAATTAAAATTACTTAGCATTACCGATCCTCTTACAGAACTTTTTAACCGCCGCCACTTTGATATTTTATTGAGAAAAGAAATTGCGTACGCGCAGCGCCACCAAGAAAAAGTTAGCCTAATCATTTTTGATCTTGATCACTTTAAATCTATTAACGACGAATATGGTCATAGTGTAGGAGATGCAACATTATTTGCCGTTGCACAATCCATTCAAAATAACACCCGTGAATCAGACATTTGCTGCCGAATTGGCGGAGAAGAATTTGCTGTGATTTGTCGTGAAACTGATATGCATGGGATTCGCATTACCGCCGAAAACCTTCGCCGAAGACTTGAGACGACACCTATCTGCAGTGGCCAACATGAATTTTCTATTACTGCCAGCTTTGGAATGATGACGTTTTCGTACTTGTCTGGGCAATCGGTTTCATCTGATGATATTTACCATTGTGCAGACATGGCCATGTATCACAGTAAACAACAAGGACGTAACCGAACATCTCATTTCGCTGACATCACTACTGACATTCATCGCCCACAAATTGGGCATACTTAAGGTACGCAATTATGCTAAATACTATCAAAAAATTTATTTTAAATATTTTACTTATTACCTACTTCGCTGCTAATGCGCATTTCGCTTATGCAAGTGACCTAAAATTTGGCTCGGTTGCTATGGATATCCCCGCCATAATGCATCGCAAATTAACACCTTTAACGGAATATTTAAGTCAAGCTATTCAACGGCCAGTTGCATTAAAGTTGTCTCCCAATATGGCATCAGCCATCAATGAAGTCGCTTCGAATAATGTTGATCTCGCATACTTAACACCCGTTGCCTACATTAAGGCACATAAACAAGGTGACTCAGATATTTTGGTTAAAACGGTCACTAATAACAAAGCGTCTTTTCAACTAATGATTGTCGTTCGTAAAGATAGCCCCATTAAAACAGTTGCTGAATTAGCCGGTAAAAATTTTGCTTTTGGTGACAAAGCTGCACTTTTGCAACGTGCTGTTGTTGTCGGTGCTGGAATGCCGCTAGAAAAACTAGGGAGCTATAAATTTATTGGTCACTACGACAATATTGCGCGGGGTGTTCAAGTCGGGGACTTTGATGCGGGCATTCTTAAAGATACTAAAGCCTTCAAATGGGAATCTAAAGGACTGCGTATTCTTCATAGCTCGCCTGCACTCCCACCTTACAACATTACCGTAAGCAGTAAAATGGATAAGGCTACTAGAAAGAAATTAGCCGATGCTTTTCTTGCCCTAGATGACAGCAACCCTAGACACCGATCCATCATTAAGGCATTAAGCAAAAAGTATAATGGCTTTGCACCGGCTAAAGATGCTGATTACGACGTAGTCAGAGAACTAATAGCGCCCTTTAATAAACCTTAGGCATTTAAGCCCGCCACATACCCTGAGGACCAGGCCCACTGAAAGTTAAAGCCGCCCAGATGGCCTGTCACATCGACGGCTTCACCTATGAAGTAAAGGTGAGGCCTGGTTTTACTTTCCATGGTTTGCGATGAAAGATCATTCGTATCAACGCCACCTAAAGTGACCTCGGCTGTGCGATATCCTTCCGTTCCAGAAGGGGTAATTGTCCAAGCCGATATATGCTTGGCCACTTCTTTCAACCTTGTATCGGTTATTTCCGCTAACGGAGTTTGTTCTTCAGGCGCCCAGTAAAGCAATTCAAGTTCAACAATAAGTTTTTTTGCAAGATATTTTGTTAATACTTTACGTAGCAAGCTTTTGCCGTTACTTTGTTTTTCATGTATTAACACCTCTGCGATATTAATCCCCGGTAAAAAATCAATGCTTATTGAATTACCGAGAGTCCAATAATTAGAAATTTGCAGTACTGCTGGCCCGCTCAAGCCCCGATGAGTAAATAAGAGCTCTTCATTAAAGCACTGCTGCTCACAACATATATCCACATGAACAGAAAGCCCAGATAAGCGTTCTGACATTTCTTTCATCGCGCCTGATAAGGTAAATGGAACTAAGCCTGCTCTTTTATCTAATACATTCATACCATATTGAAGAGCAAGCTGGTAAGCATATCCAGAGCCTCCCAACGTAGGAACAGACAACCCGCCTGAAGCAACAACCAGTGAGTCGCAATGCTTCTCTCCTAAATTGGTTTTGAGTTGAAAACCATGCAGACACTCTACTGCTTCGATTTCACAACGTGTCAGGATCTCAACCCCAACTTTTTCACATTCATCCAACAACATCGCTACAATTTGTTTCGATGAGTCATTACAAAATAGCTGACCTTTATGAACTTCTTCCCCATTATTGTCGCAATGAGTTTTTTCGTGGTACGCAATACCATGTTTATTTACTAATTCGATGAAATCCCATTGTGTATACCGCGATAATGCTGATTTACAAAAATGCGGGTTCTCTGATATATAATTTTCTGGCTCCGTATAAATATTTGTAAAATTGCACCGTCCTCCGCCTGACATGAGTATTTTTTTTGCTACTTTGTTCGACTTTTCTATCACTAATACACGTCGATCACGTTGGCCCGCAGTGATTGCGCACATTAATCCCGCTGCACCGGCACCAATAATAATGACATCAAAATGTTGGGCGTCTGACATTTATAACTATTACTGTTATCGTAACCAAGCTGGCATATTTTTCCATGCCTGTTTAAGTTGCAATTCGATTTTTTTATATTCAGGAATATAACTTGCCAGTAAATAATAAAAAGACTTTGAATGATTCAAATGTCGGGTATGACATAACTCATGTACCAGAACATAATTCATCATGGCGGGGCTAACAAAAAGCAATTGATAGTTGAGATTGATTGATCCAGTGCTGGAACAACTCCCCCAACGAGTCCGTTGTCCTCGAATCGTCGCTTTACTGTAAGTTAAACGACACTCTTCACTGGCCAACTCCAGTAATGGCAACAAATTTCGCTTAGCATGCCGCATTAACCAGCGGCGTAATGCTTTAAAACATGCGCTTTCATCTTCAACATTGCCCATTATTCGTAATGTAAGCGGTTTAGCTTCAACCACCTTGACCGTTTTAGATTTCGTTTTAATGATATCAACATGCCAGTGTTCATTGAGTGCGGGTAATGAAATTTTTTCTGGTAATGAAATATCACCTTGAGAGCCCGGAGTATTTTCATACTTACGTAAATTTTTCTCGATCCATCCCGAGCGACTTGCTACCAAATCGTCTAATAACGAATGATTAAAGCCTTTAGGCACGACAACAACTAAGCCTTCGCGCGGTGTTATTTTCAAGCTGACATGCTTAGCTCGTGGAGAAATTTTTATACGGTAATTTTTCATTCAAGCACGTGACATAAAATTACCGTTGCCCGTGTGTACCTTCACCATTTCACCAATTTCAATATACTCAGGCACTTGTATCTCAAGACCTGTGGTTAATGTGGCTGGCTTGGTTCGGCCTGCCGCAGTAGACCCTTTTATGCTGGGTGATGTATCGGTCACCGTCATCACAACCGTTGCCGGTAATTCAATGCCAATAATCTGGCCATCCATTAATAATGCGGTAATGCCCTCAAGACCTTCCGTAATATATTCGCGCTGCCCTTCAAGCTCACTTTCAGAAAGATTATGTTGGCTGTAATCCTCCATATCCATAAAAATCATCATTTCGCCATCGGTATAGGAATACTGCACTTGGGTACGAATACAATCGGCATCCTTAAGCAAATCATCACCTTTGTATGACTCATCGAGCTTTTGACGTGTTTGTAAATTATTAAAACGGACTTTATAGAGTGTCGCCGCACCACGTGATGACGGACTTTTACATTCAACCTGTTTTACCGCATGCGGCATGCCATTTATTTCAACAATCATTCCACGCTTTAAATCACTCGCCTTTGGCACCATTATCTCCAATTCTGTATTAATATCAGTTGCGTTAGTATACCTTTGCTGGTGAGTTTTTCGACAAATTCCTAATGAAACAAGTATTTGAATAAACAGCAACTAGATTAGAGCAAAACCACTAAATCTTATATAATAAAGCTCCGTTTAAACTGGAAAATTAAGGTTATTAGAAATGAAGTGGTTAATTCGAGCATTTTTCAAAACCCTGCGCGCAATTATTGGTCCTATCATGCTGTTTGGGGACTGGCTAACCACACCACGTGGCATTCAACGCAGCAAGGATGACCAAAAACAAGTCGATGCGCTAACTGCCAACATGAGTCTTTACCAATTCAAAACCTGTCCGTTTTGTATAAAAGTACGGCGCGCAATTAAACGCCAGTCTTTAAATATTCAGCTCATTGATGCTCAACACGATATCCAACAACGTGAACAACTTTTACAAGGCGGTGGTCAAATAAAAGTTCCGTGCCTGAAAGTAGTCGATGACGAAGGCAAAATTAACTGGCTTTATGAATCCAATGACATCATCGGTTATTTACAGGCAACCACTCACTAAACCTTGGAAACCTCGCTCACATCTAACCCTGAACTATTGCTTAAGCTTGCTGATTATCGAATGCCATTTGGTAAATATGCAAACCGTCTTCTAATCGATCTACCCGAGCCTTATGTAATTTGGTTTGCGAACAAGGGTTTTCCAAATGGTGAGCTTGGTGAAATGCTAAAAATTGTCCATGAAATAAAAATCAACGGACTAGAGTATTTATTTACACCCCTGCGCAATGATAATTAAACATTCCGATGCTACGATTTTATTGTAAAATGCCACGCCTATTTACCAATAAACAAGCGCATGTCCGCACTTAACAAATTAAAGTTTAATAATAGTTTTGCCCGGTTGCCTAACGTGTTTTTCAGTCATGTTACGCCTGAAGCATTGAGTGGTGCTCACTTGGCAAGCCTAAATAAAGATGTCGTTCAATTACTCGAACTTGAAGATATCGATTTTACAAATGCTGAACACCTCGCCGCCTTTTCTGGGCAGACAATATTAGCTTCTATGCAACCTATCGCACAGTGTTACGCGGGTCATCAATTTGGCCAATTCGTTCCGCGTCTGGGCGATGGAAGAGCAATTATGTTAGGTGAGCTTGAAACTCAAAAAAATGGAAAATGGGACATACAAATCAAAGGCAGTGGCCCAACACCTTATTCTCGCGGGTCTGATGGGAAGGCCGTACTCCGCTCCACTATTCGTGAATATTTATGCGGGGAAGCGATGCACAATCTTGGCATTCCAAGCAGCCGAGCGCTTTGCATTATTGCCAGCGACGAAGAAGTGTATCGTGAAAAAATTGAAACTGGTGCCATGTTGTTGCGCGTTTCTCCTTCACATATTCGTTTTGGAAGTTTCGAATATTTCTATCATATGAACCAGTTTGATCATGTTAAAACGTTAGCAAATTATGTCATCGATACTAATTATCCTGAGTTAAAAAATACTGCCAATCCTTACTTGGAGTTGCTAGCAGCTGTTATTAAACGCACGGCTAAAATGATTGCAGCATGGCAAGCCGTTGGTTTTTCTCACGGTGTCATGAACAGCGATAACATGTCTATACTTGGCCACACTATTGATTACGGGCCTTATGGGTTTTTAGACGCTTATGAACCAGGCTTTGTCTGCAATCATTCTGATCATCATGGTCGTTATGCTTTTGATCAACAGCCTTCCATCGGGCTGTTCAACCTTACTTGTCTTGCACAAGCACTGTTACCTCTCTTTGATGACAATGGAGAAAAAGCTGCAAATATTGCCCGCGCTGAACTGGAACAGTACCAGCATGTTTACGTTGATGCGTTTTCAAATAAAATGCGCGGTAAGCTGGGATTCACATTGCAACGCGAAGAGGATCAAGCGATCTTGCAGGAGCTGCTTGAACTGATGGCAACCGATAAAGTCGATTACAGTATTTTGTTTCGTCAACTCAGTCAATTCTCGACACTCGAAAAGCAATACAATACAAGTATCAGAGACCACTTCATCCACCGAGAAGCTTTTGATACTTGGGCAGAAAAATATTCTACGCGACTACAACATGAACCACTTTCAGATGCACAGCGCGCCAAAAGAATGAACCAGATTAATCCAAAATATATTCTTCGCAATTACATGGCCGAAGCGGCAATTCGTAAAGCCCAGGATAACCAAGATTATTCTGAAATAGATAAGCTGCTTGAACTATTACGTACGCCTTTTGACGAACAACCCGAAAATGAGCGCTATGCAGGGCTACCACCCGATTGGGCACAAGCTATTTCAGTAAGCTGCTCTTCATAACATAGGCTCATAGATAACCTCTGGCATCGGTAATGATTGTGACCACAATTGAAACGCCGTCAGTCATTAATAGATAGTGATTTTGAGCTAAATATCACCATTAAAATTGAAGGGTTGCGTCACTGCGTACCAACTAACAAAACAATTCAATTACTCAAAAATAACCACTGCCACGTTGGTGGCGATTTGCAAGTCGGCGCAAGCCGCTTGCTTAGCCATCAACGTGGCAGTGGTCACCTTAACTAATAAAAATCACGAATTATTTTTAAGAAATTTACGCTGCTCAGATTTTACTAAAATTGCTTTCTGCTCTTCATTACTAGCACTGCCCCAACGAATAATTTCATCAACATGACGAAAACACCCCATACAAACATCGTCGACATCCAGACAACAATTTCTGACACAGGGGGATGGAACAGAATCGTGTTTAATCTTTATAACGACTGAAGATCAGGGTAGCGTTGGTGCCACCGAAGCCAAAACTATTCGACATGACTGTATCTAATGTCACATCGTCCATGCGTTCACGCACTATCGGTACACCACCAGCTTCCGGGTCAAGTTCAGTAATATTTGCGGTTGCGCTAATAAAACCTTCTTGTTGCATTATCAATGTATAAATCGCTTCGTTTACACCTGCTGCTCCCAGTGCATGACCGGTTAATGATTTTGTTGAGCTAATCGAAGGAACGTTGTCACCAAACACTTCTTTTACCGCTTCAAGTTCTTTTAAATCCCCTGCCGGTGTACTGGTCCCATGCGCATTTATGTAATCAACAAGTGTATCAACCGTCGCCATTGCTTGTTGCATACAACGCACCGCGCCTTCACCTGATGGGGCAACCATATTGTAACCATCAGAGGTCGCACCATAACCCGTCACTTCTGCATAAATTTTTGCACCACGTGCTTTGGCATGCTCAAGCTCTTCTAAGACGACACAACCGCCGCCGGCGGCAATCACAAAGCCGTCGCGACTAACATCATAAGGGCGTGAAGCCGTTTCCGGCGCATCGTTATACTTAGAAGATAATGCGCCCATGGCATCAAATAAATCCGTCATACTCCAGTGAACTTCTTCGCCGCCACCTGCAAACATCACATCTTGTTTGCCCATTTGAATTTGTTCTAATGCATTTCCAATACAATGCGCACTGGTTGCACAGGCAGAACTAATTGAGTAGTTAATGCCTTTAATTTTAAACGCTGTTGATAAACACGCAGACGTCGTGCTGCCCATCGTACGTGTCACCATGTAAGGTCCGATCTTCTTTAAGCCTTTTTCACGCAGAGTGTCTGTCGCTATCGTAATGTTTTCATTTGAACCACCACCTGATCCCATAATCAAACCAGTACGAACATTTGAAACAACATCCTCAGGTAAACCAGAATCCTCAACGGCTTGCTTCATCGCAATATAATTGTATGCAGCGGCGTCACCCATAAAACGTAACAATTTACGATCGATGTGCTCCTTTAAATCAATATGTACTGGCGCATATACATGGCTACGAAAACCTAGATCAGCATATTCTTGCGAAAACTCAATACCAGAACGTCCTTCACGTAAGGCGTCGGTGACTTCTTTGGCGTTATTGCCAATGCTGGAAACAATGCCCAACCCTGTAATTACTACACGTCTCATGAAAATCTCTCTTAAAATTGTTCAGTCGAAGTAAACAGACCCACTCGCAAATCCTTGGCCGTATAAATCACTTTGCCATCGACTTCCATGCTCGCATCGGCAATACCCATAATCAATTTTCGCATAATGACGCGTTTTAAATCGATTCGGTAAGTTACTTTTTTATTCTTTGGAGTTACCTGGCCAGTAAATTTAACTTCTCCTGCACCTAGTGCACGGCCACGTCCCGGACCACCCTTCCAACCAAGAAAAAAACCAACTAATTGCCACATGGAATCAAGTCCCAGACAACCAGGCATCACTGGATCACCTTCAAAATGGCAACCAAAAAACCATAAATCGGCGTTAATATCTAACTCAGCAATAATCTGTCCTTTACCGTGCTCGCCACCTTCTTCGCTAATATGCGTAATTCGGTCGAACATCAGCATCGGCGGTAAAGGTAATTGCGCATTGCCTTCACCAAATAATTCGCCATGCCCACATTGAAGTATTTCTTCTTTAGAAAAAGAATTTTTATCCGTTAATCCCACTACTGTATCACCCACGTCTTAATTCTCCGGGAAGGGTTTGAAGTCTTTTATAAGGCGCATATAATACCACAACCCTATTCTGCTTGACTGCAATTTAACCCTAATAAAGGCTTATTTTTTAATTTTCTTTAATCTAAACAGACCGTTAACGCCACTGTCACTGGTGAAATAAAGCGCGCCATCTGGGCCAGTACCCACTCCAACCGGCCTTGCCCAACGACTGCCATTCTCTAACTGAAATCCTGTGATTAAATCATCGACCCGTTGTGCAACGCCGTCTTTAAATCGCACTACAACCAATTTTGGCTCACGCCGTGAGGCGGGATCACCCATAAAGCCCCCAGAGGGTTTTGTCCCCCACGAACCTTTTAGCGCCACTACCGCATCTCTTGTAAATTGAGTATCTAGACCTTTCGCTGGAATAAAATGAACACCCATCGGCGCATTGCGAGCAGGAAATGTAGCGACGGGTAAAGTGACTTCCTTAGCAGGCCGCGGTGGTGTGTCATCGATGCATTCATCGCGATGTAATGCCTTACCGTCATATTGAAACCACGGCATCCCCATAAAAGTCCCTTGCTCAAGGCGCGAAAAATATTCTGGGGGTAATTCGAATCCAAGATGATCAGGGCCATTGTTGCTCGCATACATGACGCCGGTGTCCGGATGCCAATCAAAACCTACTGGATTACGCAAACCTGATGCAAATGTTCGCCACTCGGATTTTCCAGCGCTCTCATCAAGCACCATGACGCCACCACGACGATCGTTAAAATCATAGGCGCTTCCAAGGTATTCATTGCTGCAATTACCTGTGATGCCTAGGCTAAGATAAAGTCGCTGATCTGGCCCGACACCAACCGTGCGACTATTATGCCCGCCACCGCCGGGTATCTTCGCAACTAAATCTAGCGCGTTGCGGTTAATTTTAGTTTGTCCCAAACGATAAGGTGCGCGATACAAACCTGCGGTTTTAGCGATGAAAATTTCATCATCCCGAAACGCAACATTATGCGGATAGCCTCCCGTGTCTACAAGCACATCAGCTTTAGTATAGGGTGGGGGGATACGATAAACATTACCTGAACGCGAACCCGCGAACAGATCGCCGTTTTCTGAAAAGGTTATCAGCCGAGGGCTGTCCATCTCATCAGTCAAGAATTCAAGATACATACCAACAGGGACTTTTACATTAACCTTCCCATTAGGTAATACCAGCACCTGCTGTTGGTATTCTATAACCGCAGTGCCCGCCGTTACATAAGCCGGCAACAAAAAGAAGAAAATAATCAGACTTAATCGCATCATCATTTCCCTTTTTAAAATTAGCTTTTGATAGAAAAATGCCTAACTGTTTTAAGCATTATTAATACCCAAGGAGAACCATGCATCACAAAATCAAAAATATCGATTGGCCGCACTAAATTACCTGCCATCAACATTTTTAACTTCTCAACCAGATGTGGCTCAGGCGCAAAAGGTGCAAGCCCAATCGTTACAGCAAATGCAATAACCATAAACCACGGCAATTTATCTAACCACTTCATACTTAAAACCTATCAGAAATAAAAACCTTATTATACCGTATTATAGTGTACTTGGGTCGTGCGTTTTGATTAATCGCGCTCCATATACTGTTCTATCAACTCGATAAGCTGGTCATCAGCTTGCGATTCAAACTCGGCTATATTAATTCCTAACATTTCTAAATACTTTGTTGCTTGTTGACGAGAAAATTTTTTATCGAGGATTTTATATTGAAATTCTGGCTCTGATGAACTTTGGCGAGGCACCACTCGCCAATTTAAATTATCAGTATTAACATCTTGCAATTTAATAGAGGCAAATTCACAAAACCCATCAACAAGATCTGCTCCAGTCGGCCCCAAACAGCCAGCCTCAACACGGCACTCAATGATCAATATTTTATTTGATGCTAATTTGTTGTTCATTATAAATTGTTAACACTTATCCATTAAAAACTCTACGTTATATTACCAACCACTTTTCATTAGCGCGCAGAATAAAACTAGAACATCCAGCTAGTGGGATTAGGATGAGGTTGTTTTAGATCAAGCGACTTCATCCCTTTAATACAACGAATGATTAACCATACAACCCAAAACAAAATAACTAGATAACCAATCAAGACGATACTTAAGAGCCCACCAATCAAGAGCCATAACGCGCCAATCCAGAAAGTTCGAATTTGAAATTGATAATGACTTTTAAGCCAGTCTGCAGCATCATTTCTGTTTACATATGCCATGACTACACCAATAACACCAGTAAGACCAAATATGACTCCGATTAAGTATAAGATATAGATAATTTTAGCTGTGCTATCTGCTTGCGTCGTCATATCATTCATCACTTGTCCCCTGTTGTTTCTCGCTGTTTCACTTTACGTCACCCTAACAATTATCGTCAAGCTAATGTCTTGCCATATTACTAACAATCACCACAAATTGATTCGAGCTCTTCGCTTGCAAGCAACCATTGTTCTTCTGCTTCGTTAAGTTGCTTCACTGTCGTTGTTTGCTGTTCTAAAATTTCTTTTAATTTTAATTTATTTGCATCGTTGTACAAATCATTATCGGTTAATTGTTGTTCTATCTTTTCTTTTTCTTTAGATAAGCTATCCATTAACTTTTCTTGTTTCTTAATTTTATTTCTTAGTGGTTGGGTTTGCTTACGCTGCTCAGCTGCATTTTGCCGCTGTTGTTTGCGATTATCTTGTGTTGGTGTGCTTTCTTTGTTGCCACTATTGTTAGGTAGTTGCCTATTTTGCTCTTTGATCCATTGACGATAATCATCTAAATCACCATCAAAAGGGGTCACTTTCCCTTGTGCCACCAACAACAAGCTATCTGTCACCGTTCTAAGCAAATGTCTGTCATGCGATACTACCACCAATGCTCCTTCAAACTCCTGTAAAGCGATTGATAATGCATGACGCATTTCCAGGTCCAAGTGGTTAGTTGGCTCATCCAAAAGCAATAAATTGGGTCTTTGATAAACCAGCATTGATAATACTAGTCGGGCTTTTTCACCACCAGATAAAGGTGCAACAGGCGAAGTTGCCATGTCGCCATTAAAGGCAAAACCACCCAGATAATTTCGCAAATCCTGTTCAGTGGCTTTTTTATCTAACCTCTGTAAATGCAATAAAGGACTTGCAAGCGGGTCAAGTTGCTCGAGCTGATGCTGGGCGAAGTAACCAATTCGCGTTCCGCTAGCAAACTGGCTTTTGCCCGACATGGCTTGCAGCTCACCGGCAATTAATTTTATTAACGTCGATTTACCTGCACCATTATGCCCAAGCAAACCAATCCGGTCTCCTTCACCAATGATAAGTTTGACCTGCTCAAGAATAGGCGTGTCGTTATACCCAATCGCAACCTGTTGCATTTTGAGTAAGGGGTTGGGTACGTCACCTGCTGACCGAAAATGAAAATCAAACGGCGAGTCAACATGCGCTTGGTTAATCACTTTCATCCGTTCAAGCGCCTTAACCCTACTTTGTGCTTGCCGTGCTTTAGTTGCTTTGGCGCGAAACCGATCAACAAATTTTTGCATATGTGCAATTTCTCGTTGCTGGCGAGCATAGGCTGCTTGTTGATGAGATAATTGCTCAGCACGGCGCACTTCAAAGGCGGAATAATTACCGGTATGAAGCGTTAAGGTATTTTGCTCAATATGTCCAATATGTGTGGCTATTTGATCGAGAAAATCACGATCATGAGAAATCAGCAACAAGGTGCCTTCATAATTACGCAGCCAGCCTTCAAGCCAAATGACTGCATCAAGATCCAGATGGTTCGTCGGTTCATCAAGCAGCAATAAATCTGAGCGACACATCAAGGCTTGCGCAAGATTCAGACGCATGCGCCAGCCACCTGAAAAATTATCGACCGGCGTTTGTTCCTGCTCAGCAGTAAATCCCAAGCCATGCAAAAGTCGCCCGGCTCGGCTTCTCGCAGTATGGCCATGAATGATATCAAAGGAGATATACAGCTCGGCTAAACGCTCCCCATCGTGATCTTTTTCAGCCTGCTGCAGTTGTTGTTCCAGTTTACGTAGCTCGGTATCACCATCCAGAACATAGTCGATCGCTGAGACGCTTGTTGCAGGCGTTTCCTGCGCAACATGCGCGATCACAGTTCCAGGGAGAATGGAGATATCACCTGCATCGGCATGTAACTCATCACGGATAAGTGCAAACAAGCTGGATTTTCCCGTTCCATTAGCACCGGTAATGCCTACTTTTTGCCCTGCATGAATCGTACAAGACACATCATGTAGCAGCTCTCGAACGCCACGGCGTAGGCAAAGTTGTTGAAAATTAATCATGCGCGGCATTGTACCAGTTCAACGGGCGCAAAAATAAATGATTCACAAACTGCTCGCCTGTCGTACCATAGCAATATAACGATTAGATATTTTTACAGGAATCCCGCTATGCTCATTGAAGAACTACTAGCTTTACTCAAAAACAACCCTGAACAAGTCGAGTTTCAACATGTTATCGATAGTATCGATGCGCATTACCATTATCAACCTGCTGAATTTAGCAATGGCACTATCGTGAACGAAGCCGGTAGCAATGCTGGTTCTTGTAAAATTTTTGCATTTGCACAGCTCAATAACCTAGATGAATTACAAACATTAGCTTGTTTCGGTTGCTACTATCGCGATGATGTCTTGCAGCATCCATTGGCAAACGATCATGCCAACATACGAAATTTTATGGTGACCGGATGGAAGGGAATTAAATTCCACTCCAAAGCATTAACACCCAAATAGCCACATGATTCGAATTTTATTACCACTACTCGTACCTACCACACTACTCATTGCGGCGGCAGTACTCCACCCCGAGTTAGCTAAACCGGCGCTTGCAAATTCTTACATCACTCCTTTTCTACCGCTGCTAATTGGTTTGCCTGCACTCATGCTTTGTCTTCGCTTTAACCGAAGTCGTTATTTTTTCTCACTGCTAAGTATTTTAATTGCCTACTCATTAATTTATTGGGTTTTCCCAAAAATCAATACTGGTCTGAGTCAAATTAGTTATCAATATCTTTCCTTGTTGTTACCCTTCAACTTATTATTTTTCTCAGTGATTCGTGAACGCGGCATGCTGACATTGAGTGGGAGCAGTCGTTTTATTATTTTAATCGCCCAAGGTGTTATTGTTTTTAGTCTTCACCACTTTTACCCAAGCCTGCTAACTACTGGGATTACTTTTAATATTTTCAACATTGAAGTACACCGTTGGACAGCAATTCCACAACTGGCTTTACTAAGTGGTCTCCTGGTTGCTCTTATTTTAAACGGACGACTTTTCGCTGCGCCTTCTACCCCTAACGCAGTGTCCTTTGCCGCTTTAATTTGTAGCTTGGTTATGTTGCAGTTTTATCTTGATCAATCTTTGGTGATTAGCTTTGCGACGGCTGCCAGCCTCATGTTTACCATCGCGATCATTCAAGAAAGCCATCGCATGGCCTATATTGATCAACTTACCCTTTTACCAGGTCGACGCGCCTTAAACGAGCAAATGCTTAAATTAGGCAAACAGTACACCATCGCAATGGTTGATATTGATAAATTCAAAAAATTTAATGATAAATACGGCCACGATATAGGCGATCAGGTACTACGCATGGTAGCCGCAAAATTAGCGCAAACGGGTGCAAGCGGAAAAGCATTTCGTTACGGTGGCGAAGAATTTTGCATCCTGTTTTCAGGTAAAGACATCAAAACTGTCACGCCTTCACTTGAAGCCCTTCGCGAAGCAGTTGCGACAAGCCGCTTCGATTTGCGTAAACAAAACCGTCGCCAAACTGATAGCAAGCGTAAGACAAAAGCCAAGAATACCGTCCAAGTCACTATTAGTATTGGTGTCGCACAACGGAATGAGAAATTAAACACGACCCAGTCTGTGCTTAAAGCGGCAGATAAAGCGCTTTATCGGGCTAAGCAGAAAGGCCGGAACCGTATCAGCAAATAAACCTCGTAAGTGATTCAAGACTGAGTCTAAACCACACCTGTCTAAATACTACTTTTTAAAATAGGGAAACCATGATAACGTTCCAGAAAACTGACGCGCCTACTCACTGCTTTAAACTACATATGAAGTTAGTCTAGTTTAAAACAACGTTAACTATCAATAAATTATAAGGATATATAAAAATGATTAAAATCATACGATACAGCATAGGGCTTTTATTTATTGTTGGTTCAATTTCTGCCAACGCTTCTGTACTAAATGCTGGGTTTGAAGATGGTAATTTATCGCCATGGTTCCAAGATCGGGTTTTCTCTAGTGGCGAAGACTGGAATGTTACCAATACTGATGCTCACACGGGTCTCTTTAGTGCCACCAATACGGGTAATAAAGAAATCAGGCAAAATTTTGCCGGCGTGCTTACTGACTCGATAACAGGTTTGTCGTTCTGGGCAAAACACGATAATACAAATGGATCTGCTTTATTTGTTGACTTGTTTTACTCAGACAATACCGATACAGGTTTTATCGTAAACACCGTTGGTACCGGCTGGGAATTCTTTGATGTAGCGAACAACTTACTTCTTGGCAAAACTTTAGTTGGTTTTAGTATATTTGGTAACAGCACAGGGTGTGACAACAACTGTACACGCACATTTTTAGATGACGTGGCTATTGTATCTGCAGTTCCCGTTCCTGCTGCATTCTGGTTATTTGGTTCCGCGCTTCTTGGTTTTTTTGGTTTTTCAAAAGCCAGAAAGCAGTCTTAGTAATATCTAATCTGAGGGGCTGGGCGAATTTTTTCACCCAGCCCTTTTTGATTTTGCTATTGATTAAGAAAGTAAAACTGGCTTCTACGACTTCCGCCTTAGCTAGTACGCATCCCTTATAGAACTTATCATTGAATTGACCTATTAATTGTTTCAAGCATTGAGCTTACATTTAAATAATCAATAGGAATATGAGAGGTTGTTTTTCCTACCTGGAGCACTAAGGATGGAAAGCTTTCCGCATATAGCTCACGCGATTGTTGAATTTCTTTTTCAAGTTGTTGCTGCACTTGTTGTGATGACATAGCTTTTTCAAATTGTGCTTTGTCTAAACCTAATTCTTTTGCAAGCTCAATTAAAGTAGTTAGGTCAGAGGGATTTCGAGCTTGCTGGTAATAGGCAGTTTGAATCGCAGCGGTCATTGCTTCATCAAATTCTTTACCTTGCGACCGTGCCACAATTACAGCACGACAAGCATTATAGGTTGCGCGACGTGGCTGGCATTCTGTCCAAAAATCAAAGTTGAAATGAATGTCAGGTATTTTCTCTTCAATTTTACGCCATGTGCCTTGCAACATATTCTGCATTTCAATAGGCATTGGCGCATCTGTATCTTTCGCCAACCCACCAAGTACTCGCTGTACGTAAACATCCTCGGGTAAATTATTGAGCAATTTTTTTAGCATTGGGGCAAACCCCCAACACCAACTGCACATTGGATCATGAACGTAAAAAAGCGTTGCCACGCTTACATTCCGTTGCTGAATTTTTCAGTTTGGGTTGCGCCACTATTACGCACTTGGCTCAGGGCAAGGCTATATTCTTTCAGTATGCCAAGTGTCCAAACAATCCTTTCTTTGTAATAACTATCCGACCGTTCATTATTATCTTTCGCATCATCATTGAGTACTTGCTCAACGTTACGGACAATTATTTGTTCTGGTATATAACACAGCCGATTATTTTTATAACTACTCATGCGAAGCTCAGCAATAGGGTAAGCGCCCCCATCTCCCGATGAAACCGCAACTAGCATCGCAGGCTTATGCCCAAGTTCATTTTTACTGCATAACAAAAACAGATTCTTCAAACCTGCTGGCACTTGTCCATGCCATTCTGGTGTAATCACCACAAATGCATCACTGCTCGTTAATTGCGCCTTGACGGGAGTTAATAACTCTTGCCACTTTTCATCACCGTCCCACACGCCTTGATCCCATAAGGGTAACGGGTTGTCAGCCAAGCTTAATATAGGGGCTTCATCACAAATTCCGTCTTCCAGTCTTGCCTGAATATACTTCGCCACTTTTAAACTTTGCGCATTTGCGCGATGGCTGCCACTTATTACTGTTATTTTCATGTACTCGTCCTATATCGTTCAGTAGTCAAATTTAAGCTATCTTAACAAAATTATTGCGCTTTAGAGCTAGGCATTACGTTTATTTAGACTATGATTAAGCCCATGTTAAAAATAAGAAATTTACCAACATGAAACTTTATCTTGTACAACATGGCGACGCCTGCCCTAAACAGGAAGACCCGGCACGGCCATTAACTAAAAAAGGCAAAGCTGATGCTAATCGCCTAGCTGTGTTTTTACGTCAGGCGAATGTAAAGGTTGACCACGTTGTACATAGTGGAAAGCTACGCGCCCAACAAACTGCTGAACGACTTGTTAATGCCATTGCTCCCGGTTCAAGCATTGAAGTGGATGACACTATTAACCCTAACGACGACCCTGTTACTTTTGCGACACGACTGAAAGAATTACCGGGGGACAGCCTTATTGTTAGTCATCTGCCGTTTATACCCAGCCTCATTTCTCATTTGATTGTTGGTAATAAGAATTCTCTCATTACAGCCTACACACCCGGTTCCGTCGCTTGTTTAGAATTTGCACCTGAACAAAATAGTTGGTCGCTTAACTGGATGATTCGTCCTGAACTATTTAACTAACGCCTCACCCCACAGCATTGAGAAAAATCGTTGCCGATTTTGTTTTGTCAGATTTCTGTAAACACTAAATTTGGCATGCTTCTGTGGTTGCGTTGGATCAAATTCAATTCCCCAAAGTGGTTCTAACCCATCTGGTAAAATCGAATAACGAATATCTGCTAATGCATTTGGCTTACTGGGGTGGTTAGCAAGGTAACCAGCTGAGAAAAAACTGAACCGTTGCATATCCTGATAAAGTACGGAATCTTTATCTAACGTTGAGAAATCACGCTCGACATCAACTCTTTGAATAGACTCACCTGCATAAACTTTTTTCTTTACGCCCATTCTTATTGCATCAACGACTATTTTTTCATTTTCTATATAAATAGATCGCCACAACAAAATATTGCCAAACGTTGGTTTGACAATCAATTGTGTTGGCGTATGACCTCGTTGCAGCGCTAATGTTTGCATAGCTGACGTAGCTCGCTGCATTTGCACATACCCTATCGCTAAGTACATTGCTGCAAACAAGAGTCCCAGTTGTGCAAGCTTTGCACGCCGCCACCGATAAGCGAGCACAACAGCAATAAGTAACGGTATGGTAAATATCGGATCAACAATAGAAATAAGATGGAAAGAAACCCGCTCATCGGACAATGGCCAGAACAAATGCGTGCCGTAACTAGTGCATGCATCAATAAACCCACTCAGGCTATAGCCTAATAAACTGAATACATATAACCGCTTAAAACCAATATGTTTTCGTAGTAATGGCCATAAAATAATCGCCGCAATAAGTGCACCGAATGGAATAAAGAATAATGAGTGCGTGAAATGACGGTGATATTCAATCGTCAGCAAACTATCGTTCGCCGAACGAATTAGGGCATCTGCATCAGCGAGCAACCCAGCAGCAAAACCAATACCGGTGGCAAGACGCGTTTCAGTCTGCTTCGACCCTGCCTGAGCCAGTGCAGCCCCTAATACGCCTTGTGTTAATAAATCCATTCCACATACCTTGTTGATAACAATGCGAGCCATTATCCATTAAACTAAGCACCTTAAACAGCATTGGAAACATTTGGACGCAACATGGCAATTCACTGGTATCCCGGCCACATGCACAAGGCCCGCAAAGAAATGGTAAAGGCCTTGCCAAATGTCGATCTCGTGATCGAAGTCCTTGATGCGCGTATCCCTTATAGTAGTGAAAACCCCGTCATTGCCAGCCTGCGCTCGAAGAATGGTTATACAAAACCCTGTATTAAGTTACTCAATAAATCGGATCTTGCTGATGAAGCTGTTACTCAAGCTTGGTGTGATGCATTTGAGAAAGAACGCAATGTGCGCGCACTACCGATTATGGCGACCCAAACAGGTCAGGTGAAACCACTTATCGCGGCATGCCGACAACTGTTTCCAGATCGAAAACTAGATAAGCCGATTCACGCCATGATCATGGGGATACCCAATGTCGGTAAGTCTACATTGATCAATGCATTGGCTGGCAGAGTCATCGCTAAAACGGGCAATGAGCCCGCTGTGACTAAAAATCAGCAACGCATCGATCTGGGAAATGGCATTGTATTACATGATACACCCGGCATTCTCTGGCCAAAAATTGAAAATGAAAACAGTGGCTACCGACTTGCTTGCATCGGTTCAATAAAAGATACCGCACTTGATTACGATGATGTCGGCTTTTATCTCGTTGAATATTTGCTTAAGGCCTACCCCGGTTTGCTTAAGCAACGTTACGACATTACCAACCTACCCGAGTACCCCCTTAACTTTCTTGAACACATTGGCGCTAACCGTGGTTGCCTCGGTGCTGGCGGCCGTGTTGATCTTGTCAAAATATGCACCATTATCATTAATGAATTACGCAACGGCACTTTAGGCAGAATCAGTCTTGAGACTCCCGTAATGATCGAAAAAGAAATAATCGAAGTTGAAAAAATAATAAAAGAAAAAGCTGATAAAAAGGCTGCTCGCAAGAAGAGCTTCAAGAAGAAGTAAGTTTTTTTCATTATTAATTGTGGCTTATTATTAGTTTAATAAAGCAAAGAACAAGGATGGAGTTATTTATATGATTAATTCACTTAAATATCAGGAACCAAACTATTGCCATTCTTTTAGCGATTAATATAGAACTATTCTCCTACGTCTTATTCATTTTGCATGTTATTTCAATCCATACACTAAAAACAATTACACATAACAGTTTAAACATACATAAAATCATCAACTAGTATAAATTGAAAAACCTATGCTTTCTTCCCACCTATATTTAATGCATAAATTATTTAGTGGGCACATATTAATTTGATCTGAATCATGGTTTTCCGAATGGGCAAATATTAGGGTAGTAAACGCTAATACAATTTCATCGTGCAGCACAACCGCTAATTATGTGAAGACTTCTTCAGAGAGTAGAAAATGATATCCCATTTTAAAATCATCTCTAAAACTTGACAGGAATCTTGCCGAGGATGGTGTTTTTTATTTTTCTACGCTTAAATAGAAGAACGTTTTTTTAATTATGGAAAATTAAAATAGCTATACAGTAAACGTTAACACTAGCTTTTTTTTACGTCAAAGGATTTTAGGTATGGAATGGATACGCTATGCAAAATATGATTTTTCCAATCATGGCAAGGAAAATCAGTCCGGTCTTGCTCCTGCCGTTTCTCTAAGTGGGGGAGCAGAAATAACTGACTGGGAACAATATGGCCGTGGCAAAGGGTTGTTGCTTAGTAACAAAAAGGATGCAATAGCTACTGTCTCGTACCCTAACTTCCCTTTCTCTGGTGTCCAAGTCGAAGTCGTGTTTAACTTTCAGGAAAAATTCAGACATCTCAGTCTAGCCTATGGCAGAGGATCCTGGGAGCTTTATGTTGACAACGATTTAAAGCTTAACCTGAATTATAAGACAAATGATGGCTGGCGTCGTATTGTAACAGACAGAATTGAAACTGATCGTTGGTGTGTTGCACGGGCTCTAATTGAGAACAACGGTAATATTTATATAGGGTTACAAAAATTAAACGGGCCATCCGCAGATAATACCGCTGGAGCTGAGCAGCTTTGGCGCATGGATGCCCCTCCTGGTGCCCCATATCCCTGTACTGAAATTACATTTTCTAAAAACCCCGTTGCAGAGTATGAACGTACACCGGATGATTGGTTTGGCTTTATAGGAAACGCTACAGTAGATTTTGGTATATCACTTAAACCCTACAAATGGTTGACTAAGCAAGAAGAGGACAAAGACCTGAGTCAAGTTGATTTTTCCAAATTGATTGAGATGGGTGAACTTCTGACGAAGGAAGGTAAAGATGCAAATATAGATGGATTTACAGATATAAAACTTCCACCACTCGATGCTAAGACTCGTTATGGATGGCGACAGTTCCGTTATTCTAAAAAGGGGCAATCACTCTTTGACAATATCATGAAGGGTAAGGCAACAAATCATGAGATAGACAGTGCAGCTGATCACTTAGCGTCGGTTACTTCGCAGGAAGACAAAATCAAGCTGTTGAAACTACTTGAAAAGGCCACACAAGGTAAACATCGTCAGGCATTTTTTAACGCACTTGAATCTGTCCATCCCGTCATACGTTCTATTCGCAAGTCACTAAAGAGGTCGTTCAGCCATGACTAATTTAAACCGGCTTATTAACGAGTATGCTCCTATTCTTGTGACATCTGATGGGGATAACTCACTGCCAGTTGATGTGGGTTCTTATTCTCGGTTCGTTGGGATATATCGCCTGTCTCCGATGCTAGATAATGTTGAAACACAACAGTCCCCGGGGACTGTTGATCTCGATGATTCAAATACACAAGCCATTTTGGAAGAACCATATCTAAATAGTCATGGATTCGGTTTCATTTCTGCACATATTCTAGATAAGAATACGCAGAACGATAACACTCTGATTCAAAGCCGAATCAGTGAAATAGAGAATCACGTTGGCACTAATTTCTCAGCTTATGAGGCGCACTATGAGGACGCATCACTTGCGATCCCAGAAGAGTTTTCAGTGCCGAATGAGATCCGTGCCGAGTTGAAGAAATACAGCCAAATTACTTATTATTATTTTTTTCCTCATTCGAACGGACTCCCTTTTGACACTGCACCATATTCCGGCGAAGGTTACTGGACAGCATTTTCTATCTTGATGGACGCAGAAACACTTACCCCGGTATTTGCAGGCTTCAAGAACCTAGGAGGCACCCAGATCGTTCCGTGGAATAGGTTACATTTCTCTGATGATGATCGGCCACTCGCTTATATTGGATTAGGTACCCATTCCTTGTTTCCCCGTCCTGGAGATTATGGGGTTTCTGTGCCGCTACTACGCACTATTGAAAGACCCATTACTGAAGGAGACCTAGAGGCACCTGACCCCGAGGAAGATCCAGAGGGGTTCAAGAAGTGGCTGGAAGATTGGATGGAAGCACTTGATCCGAGTAATGTCGATATTAATGACCCAGTCAGTATTCTTAATTATCTTTGGAAAGCTGCAGCGTTTGCTGCCGCGTTAACAATAGTGCTTGGTGCTAGTGCCGCAGTTTCTATTTTCTTATTGAAGGTTACAGGCCTCTTATTTGCTGCCTATGCTATCGCCTGGGCAATATCAGCACTCTGGGACTGGCTTAGCGGAGATGATCATTCCAGTGGCAGTTCTTCTGGGAGTAATAGCTCAGGTAATAGTTCAAGTAATGGTTCCGGAGATGATACTCAGGGCCAAGAAGATTCAGAGGTAGTGTTGCACATAGAAATTGATGCATATGCTTCGGGTGACGGTGTCGAAAATGTTAGTGGCAGCGAGTCACCATGGCATACGCCAACAACCGACGTAGATGAATTATCAAGTATTCTGGAGTCAACCACGGTTCATATCCAAGAAAAGGTGATCGAAGGTGGGGAATCTGTCCCGACTGCTAATCTAATTGCAACCGAACCTCTCCAGTGGTGGCCAACTAAATTTGCTTGGGGCGATCTTGATGTCATGCACACAGGATTACAACGTTTTTCTACAGGCCAACCCAGATCAGATTTAGAATTTGAATTTGCATATGCAGCTGGGATAATACTAACCGCATAAACGATATGTAGAAGGATATTTATCTTTGCGTAGGGGTAGTTAAATATAATGTCAGCGAAATTTGTTTAAACTTATCATTTCAATTTATTTGATTGGCTCAAGAAATACGCCACCCAACTCGTCCAATCGTTTTGTTAAAAACGAAAACACGCCTAATGAATTATGTAAAAAAAATATTAGGCACTGATCACGTTTAAGTATTTAAATCTTGCAAAAAAACGGGGCATGGTTTTCACCATACCCCGTCCTTGGTAAAACTTAAACGAGTGGCTTATTTAAGCGCGTCTTGAATAGCTGCGACCACTGCATCACTTGATGTAGCGTTAACAGACAACAACATGCCTTCGCCTTCATAGAAACCAACTAATGGTGCCGTCTTTTCATTGTATGTTTCAAGACGGTTGCTAATAGCTTCTTCAGTTTCGTCATCACGTTGGATAGTTTTGCTACCACACTTATCGCAAATACCTTCGACCTTAGTCGGGTTGCTCTTGGTGTTGTAGATAGCCTGACATTCTGAGTTCTCACAGGTACGACGCGTTGTTAAGCGATCTAAAATCACTTCACGTGGGACATCCAGGCTAACGGCCATATCTAGCGTAATGCCGATTTTTTCTAATAATACTTTTAGTTCTTCCGCTTGTGGGATAGTGCGTGGGAAGCCATCAAGTAGGAAACCTTTCTCACAATCTTTTTCTAATAAACGTTCGCCCATGATACCCATGATCAGTGCATCTGGTACTAGGTCACCCGCATCCATGTAACCTTTGGCTTCTTTACCTAAATCTGTGCCTGCTTTTACAGCGCCGCGCAAAATATCACCTGTTGAGATTTGTACTGAACCGTCAAGCTCGGTTAGCATTTTTGCAACAGTACCTTTACCAGCGCCCGGTGCGCCTAGAAGAATCAGTTTCATGGAAGGCTCCTTACCTTAATAGTATTCGTGAAAATTCAAGCGCGCATTTTGCCTGTTAGTCAGCCTGACCACAAGCAAAGTCATTTTTGCGCTACCCATAAAATTCTTATTAATTGCTTTTTTTGAAGTAAGTAATTGAATAATAAATGATTCTAAGGTTTATTTTATTCAGCTTTGGTTCAGGCATGCCTGTGTAACCTGCTTACATGGTCAAGTAAACCTTGGCCAAAATCATGATAAATGACTATTTTAAGGAGAGCACCATGAAAATTCGGAATCTTTTATCAACCTTAATGCTTGCAACCGTGGTTGCCGCACCACTGTTGATTTCTAATACTGCACAAGCGGGTGACAGATATTACTCAGGTCATGAGCGCCATCATTATAAACACGGTTACCGCCATGGCCATCACGATGGGTATCGTAAGTCACACCGTGAAGAAAGACGCGACCGTCGCCACAAACGTAAGCATTACCGTGATCATCATTACAATCATGACTACCGTGCTTACCGCGCCCATGGTCATAAACATGGTCACCGACGTTATGGTCATCGTACCGGAATCGATCTCATCTTTCGATTTTAAATGATGGCCACATGAGCCACTCGCCTACTTAGTAATAGTGGGCGGGTGGTTTCAGCTAACCCCTTGTTACGTGTATGCTAGGACTATGAATATTTTAAAAGCCATGATCTTTTGCCTGCTACTTAGCGCTTCGCAGACGCTTCTTGCCCAAAATGCACCTCATTTTTGGCAGAACCATTTGCTGGCCCAAAAACAATCTATTGGTCCAGGTGAAGCAGCTGCACGTGTTCAGGAAAAATTAGGTGGTCGCATACTCTCTGTTGAAACGATTCAGCGTAAAGGTAAAACCTTCCACCGCATCAAAGTGCTTACTCGCAAAGGGGTTGTTCGTATCATTCGCGTTAATGCGGCAACCGGGCAATTTAATTAGGCAGTTGTTATGCGGATTCTCGTTATCGAAGACGAACCAGCCATATTAGAGCAGCTTCGCACGCAGCTTGAAGCGGAAGGATATATGGTGGATTGCAGCAGCGATGGTGAAGATGGGCTATTCAATGCCAGAGAATACCCGATTGATGCGGCAATTGTTGATCTAGGGTTACCCAAAATGTCGGGAGGCGAAGTAATTCGCACGCTACGCAACGAGGGTAATACCTTACCGATACTCGTTCTCACTGCACGCGGCAACTGGCAAGATAAAGTCGCCGGGCTTGAAGCCGGTGCTGACGATTACCTCACCAAGCCATTTCATTTTGAAGAACTCATTGCCCGATTGCGGGCTTTACTTCGCCGCAGCAGCAACTCGGCAGTCAGTGATGAACAGCATTTTGGCCCACTGAGTATTAACTTTTCAAAGCAACAAGTTGTACTTAATAATACGACTGTTGAACTCACTACATTTGAATACCGTCTTATTGAGCACCTCATGCGCCATGCCGGCGATGTTATTTCTAAAGCGGAGTTAGCGGACTACTTATATCCGCATGACGACGACCGAGATAGTAACGTCATCGAAGTTATGGTTGGTCGATTACGCAAAAAGCTTGATCCTGATGCCAGCTTGGTACCGATTGAAACCATGCGTGGTCGTGGCTATCGCTTTACACTTAGTGAAGGCTAAGGGCCGCCCATGAGACTATCGATCAATGCCCGCACAGTCATTGGTGCTGGCTTGGTGCTGACTGTATTCCTTGTTTTAACGGGCTTAGCTTTAGATCGTGCTTTTGAAGACTCTGCGCTCACATCTATTCAAGAACGATTACGCGGCCAATTATATTTACTCATCGGCAAAACCGACGTCAGTGAAGCTGGCCAAATTAATTTACCCGCCAAGTCTGCACTTGCCCGCTTAAACCAGCCCGATAGTGGTCTTTATGCTTGGGTTTATAGTAACAACCAAATTGTCTGGCAATCTCAATCTGTTATTTCTACGCCGGCTCACTTCACATCTAACCTTTCATCTGGCAATGAAAAATTTGAGCTGCTTAGCAATCCTAAAGGGTTCGCAATGGGATATGGTATTGAGTGGCAAACAGCTAAGGGAAGCATTCCGATTACGTTTTCCATCACCGAAGACACGACCCTATTTGCCACGCAAATTAACAACTACCGAACAACCCTTTGGAGCTGGCTAGGTGGTATGGCCATTTTATTGCTCATTGCACAACTCATCGTGCTGCGCTGGGGTTTGCGCCCACTGCGCACTGTCGCTGATGAACTTCGCCAAATTGAACAAGGCGAACAACAACAACTCAGCAGTCACTACCCCGCCGAACTTGAAGGTCTGACAAGCAACTTAAACACCTTACTCACGCATGAGCGTGCCCAACAACAACGTTACCGAAATGCGCTTGCTGATCTGGCTCACAGCTTAAAAACTCCGCTAGCCGTGTTACAGGGTGCAGTGGAAGATCCTGCTACGGTGCGTGAGCAATCAGGACGCATCCAACAAAGTATTGACTATCAATTGCAACGCGCTGCTACTGCAGGCCGTTCTGGTCTCAACAGCCCGGTATTGCTCCGCCCTATTATTGAAACACTCATTCGTGCACTGCAAAAAGTGTATGCAGACAAGAACATTACGTTTGCAATCGACATACCTGCTGAACTCAGCCTACGCGCCGACCAGGGCGACCTTACCGAGATGTTTGGAAATTTATTAGACAACGCCTGTAAATGGTGCCAACAAAATATTGAATACCGTGCGCGAGCCATCGATGGTGCCGTAGAAATTACTCTGTCTGATGACGGCCCAGGCATTCCTGAAAATAAAATCGCACATATTTTAATTCGTGGTATGCGTGCTGATGAAGCTGTTTCAGGTCAAGGCATTGGACTCGCTGTAGTGAAGGAAATCGCTGATGCTTACGAAGGGAAGTTGCTTTTAAAAAATCAAACCAAGGGTGGATTACTTATTCAATTAACCCTTCCCAATCACGTTCACTAATTTGTAGTTGGCGGTGGTTCCTCATTTAATTTCTAGCTTTAGTTCGCTAACGTCTTGTGTGCTTTTTAAGTTTCGGTTTTATCCACAAATTCTGTGGATAAGTCTGTGGATTATCTATTCCAAATTGGTTTTTTGTTGGTCTTTTATGACATATTTATTAAACTGAGTGTTTTTTAACCAAACCTATTTTTAATATATAAATCAAGGTGTTTCACGGTTTTTATAGCATCAAATTCGTTGTTTAGCTAATTTCCCCGTTAAAATTGATGATTGTTCCACGAGCTGTGTATAAGACTTCCCTGATACTTGATTCTTACCGCACATTTTGCACTTTTTTAGCGCATGACTTTTTCAGGATAGCGATAAATTTATCTTACCAACGTTTAAACACCATGAACCTTGCTAGAAATTGTTTTCGTCAGTATCTTCTCTGCACTAATGGCCTTCCACTTCACTATAAATGAGCCCAGTGTCTGCAAAGAATCAACAAATGCGCTATCGACCTAAGAAATTCACCCGACATACTAAATTGAGTATAAAGCTTCATCAGTGGCTATTTACCTTGTTTGGCAATCGCTTTCCTCGATTAATGAGTTGGTGGGCGCTAAAACTTTGGTCGCGAACGCGGCGTTTCCCAGCCAGCGCTCGTGAGAAAAGAATGCAACTTCGTGGAAGTGAATGCTCACTTACTTTAAATGGTAATATAATTAAGGGATGGCAATGGGGTATACAAGGCCCAAAAGTATTGCTCGTCCACGGATGGAACGGCCGCGGTCTGCAACTAAACCGCTTCATTGACCCCTTACTCAACGCAGGTTATCAAGTGGTCTGCTTTGATGCACCGGCTCACGGGCAAACCAGTGGCCAAGCGACCCATCTTCTTGAAATAAGTGATGTCATCCAAACCATATGTGAACAGCAAGGGCCATTTCATGCGGCAATTGCACATTCGTTTGGCGTTGCCTGCCTAAGCGCCGCCATTCACAACGGTGCATCTATTCCCACTATCATTTCAATCAGCTCCCCTGGCGGGCTCAGCAAGTTAATTCAACGTTATTGCGCCTATATGAAGATTCCTAACTGTGCCGAACAACGCTTGCTTGAACGCTTGGAGCGTCGCGTGGGTAAAACACTATGGAAAACTTTTGCAGATAATTACCCCCTCAATGAAAACGCTTATCGCAGCTTGGTAATTCATGACAAAGAAGACCAATTAGTTGACTGGCACGAGAGCGAACAATTGGCTTCATGTTGGCCAAATGCTGAACTCATTCTTACCGAGGGCTTAGGTCACCGACGAATTTTACTCGACCCATTTACTGTTTCGACCGTGGTTTCATTCATTGATACTGCAATAACCTGTGACCCTTTAGATAATAAGACTGACTTGTAAAAAGCACTAAATATCGCATTTTATGTCTATATTTATCTGCTGAGCGGCCGTTACAGTGGTCAGATTATCTAACAGAGGTATGGAACAGATGTTGTCTGGCCCAACCCCCATTAATTTTCTGAGAAGTTCATCAACTATCTCGGTGCCGACGGCAGCGACGATAACCCCTGACCCATCTAAAAATCAGGAACAATCGGGCACTACTCGCCCAGTTAATGTGACTGAGAAAATTGAGAACACCGGCACTGACCAAACTCGGCCCAGAAATAACCAAGTCGAAAATGTGGTGCTACTAGACCCAACTGAACAACGCGAACTCGAACAATTAAAAAGCAGAGACCGAGAAGTTCGCGCCCATGAACAAGCGCATTTGGCTGCTGCCGGACACCTTGCCTCCGGAGGAGCAAGTTATACATATCAACGCGGCCCTGATGGGCAAAGATATGCAGTTGGTGGAGAAGTTAGTATTGAAAGTGCACGTGTTGCTGGGGATCCTGAAGCAACAATCCAGCGTGCTCAACAAATTCGTCGCGCTGCACTCGCGCCAGCAAACCCTTCCGCACAAGACCGCAGTGTCGCCGTCAATGCTTCTGCAACAATACTTAAAGCCCAGGCTGAATTAGCTGAATTAAACCAATCTGAACGTAGTGAATCTGCTACAGATACTATTAACGGTATCTCAGCAAATTCACCATCGTCTGAGAATGGTGATTCAGTTTCTGAAAGCGAAGTGGTTAAGATTGATACGTTTGCTTAACCAACCGTCTGGTAGTACAAATTTTGCGGATGGTTTGCTTGTGCAAAAAAGAACCATCGTTCAGCAATTAATCCAATGTATTGTGTTGCAAAGGCCGCAATTAACATACCGGCATTTTGTTGACTAATTGCCATGCTTAATAAAATAACCGGCACAACAAATACTAGCGCTAAGAAAATCCATTTTATCGATTTCATAAACATGATCGACATGCCATGAAAATATTCACGTGTGTTGAATGAACCACCCATGAAACCCATTGCTGTTTGCTTAATCTTTTTATGACGTACACCAATAGCTGTTTTTAGCGAAGACTTGCTGCGAATTTTTGAATTGCGAATCAACGATGCAACGCGTGTAATAAATGCTGCTACGGTAATGATTATTGCCCAACCTGCATAGAAATTAACTAAGCCTGGTGCTTTATATGCAGCAAAAGCTGCTGCAAATGTAAATCCTGACGCAACGCCAAGCAAGGTGTAGTTAATTACTGTAAGCGGTGTTGCCCACTCTTGCAGAAATTTAATGCACGCGTAAATCATACCCGTACAAAGAAACAATAAGAATGTAACTATTACGCCACCAAGCCCAATAATTAAAGTGAGATCGCCTGTGACACCGGTTTTAATACCAAACATCGTCAGATCCCAGCCTAGTGCATGCACGGCTCCATAAACGATCACTGCTCCGATAACGGCTGGTAAGATTATCACTTCACGTGATAACCATGATGTACGCCACATTGTTGCTGTTCGCCAAGCACGTTCCGGATGACCCAAATGAAAAATGGATGAAACTAGACCAGCAATTAAAAAACCAACGGAGATGGCACTTCCCCATACATAAAAATCTTGCTGCTGAGTTGGCAGAACATTGATGATGGCATAACTTTCACCGGTGTAGAGTGCCAAAAATAAGCCTTGGCCAACACCGATTAGTGTCGTTAAAAAAATAACTGAAAAAGCGGGATTCATTCTCTAGCTCCTTACCAACTGGTGACGTCATCAAGAGTGTGACTATCGTCATCAATCTGTGGACGTTCACCTTCTTTCTTAAGCGGGTTATCTGCACGAATTAATTCATCTTCGTGAATGCGTATCTTAGTCTTGCGGCGTGGCAAGTAATGATTGGCAGGTTTCGTTCCCCACTCCGGCATTAACTGGTAGCCCGCAGACTCGCGAATGGTTTCTGATATCGATGATTCAGGATCATGTACATCACCAAATAAGCGCGCACTAGTTGGACATGCTAATACACAAGCAGGTTTACGTTCTGCTTCAGGCAATGTTTCATCGTAAATACGATCCACACACAAGGTACATTTTTTCATGACCTTTTGGTGCTCATCAATTTCTCGAGCGCCATACGGGCATGCCCACGAACAATATTTACAACCGATACATTTATCGTAATCGACTAAAACAATACCGTCTTCTTCGCGTTTGTAACTTGCACCGGTTGGGCACACTGGCACACAGGGTGGATCTTCACAGTGCAAACAAGATTTTGGAAAATGAACTGTGTCTGTATTTGGATACTCGCCGACTTCATAGGTTTGAACACGGTTAAAAAATGTTCCATTAGGATCGGCGTCGTAAGGGTTGTCATCTGACATATAACCCGCTGGCCCAGATGTATTCCATTCTTTACAACTTGTTACGCAAGCATGACAGCCCACACAAACATTAAGATCAATGACTAAAGCTAATTGAGTCATTATTTGTTCCCCTTACCGGCGAAATATTTCAGCCATGATTTACGTTTATCTTGTCCTGGAACAGGCTTATAGTTTTCGAACTGCGGGTATGTTTCCTTTGGCTCGTTTTCGTCTACTTTATAGACGCGTACTCTTACATCGTACCAACCCGCTTGACCTGTTACTGGATCTGAATTTGAAATATGCTCGCCATCTTCATTAGCAGGCAATTCTTCTGAAATCACGTGGTTCAACAAGAAACCCTGTTTAGCTTCGTTGGCTTGTGGTGTTAAATTCCACGCACCGGCAGCCTTACCAATTGCGTTCCAGGTCCAAACAGTACCTGGTTCAACTGACTCGGAGAAGCGACAAAGACCTTTGACTTTACCCCACTGTGATTCAACCCACACCCAATCACCATCTTCAAATTCACCCTGACGACCAAGCTCGGGGCTCATATAAATGTAGTTATAAGTATGAATTTGACGCAGCCATGCGTTTTGAGAATCCCATGAATGATACATAGCCATCGGACGTTGTGTTAACGCATTCAATGGATATTTTTGCTTATCGGAAAGTGATGATTCCAACGGCTCAAAATAATAAGGCAATGGTGTGAAATACGTTTCAACACGTTTACGCAAATGTTCCGGCGGCTGCTTGCCTTGTGTTTTACCTTGCGCAGCAAGACGGAATTGTTGCAACACTTCTGAATAAATATGGATCAGAATCGGTTCATCGTAACGTGTTAGACGATGCTCTTTCGCCCACTGTAAATAACCTTTGTTCCAGTTACGCATGTATTGGTACGACTTTGGCATCTCATAATGGTAGACACAGTTGTTCTTTTCATACATCTGCCACTGATTCGGGTTTGGTTCCCCTTTCATGAACTTCTCGCCACCTTTGCCTCGCCAACCCGCAAGGAAACCGATACCTGAACCGGGTTCTGTTTCATAGTTAGTGACAAAATCAGGATAGTTACGATATTTTTTCTCACCATCTTCCTTAACGAAGGCTGGTAATTTCAAGCGTGCGCCCATTTCAATGATCACTTCTTGGAATGGTTTACAATCGCCCTTTGGTTGAATCACAGGAACACGGACCGAGTCAGCGGGTCCATCAAACTCTGAGATTGGACGATCAAGCATCGACATCACATCGTGACGTTCAAGATAAGTTGTATCGGGTAAAACTAAATCACCGTAGGCTGTCATTTCTGATTGGAAAGCATCGCATACAATAATGAAAGGGATTTTGTATTCACCATCTTCATTTTTGTCGTTAAGCATTTTACGCACTTCATTGGTGTTCATGGATGAATTCCATGCCATGTTCGCCATAAAGATCATTAAGGTATCTATCGGGTAGGGATCGCCGCGCCATGCATTGGTAATCACGTTGTGCATCATGCCGTGTACGGACAATGGATGTTCCCATGAGAAAGCCTTATCAATTCTTACTGGTTCGCCTTTATCATCAACAAATAAATCATCTGGATCAGCCGGCCAACCAAGTGGCATCCCCTCTAGTGGTGTATTTGGTTTTACACCATCAGGCCCTTTGGCTGTTTTTGCACACGGCGGAATCGGCCGAGGGAATGGCGCTTTATGACGGAAACCGCCTGGAGTATCAATCGTGCCAAGCATACTCATTAAAATAGACAGCGCACGGATTGAGTGGAACCCATTTGAGTGCGCCGCCAAACCGCGCATGGCATGAAATGCTACCGGGTTACCGGTGACCGTTTCATGATCCTTGCCCCAAACATCTGTCCAGGCGATAGGTAATTCGATTTTTTGATCACGTGCCGTTACACCCATTTCATAAGCAAGACGACGAATCGTATCTGAAGGTATACCTGTAATCCCTTCCGCCCATTCTGGTGTGTATTCCTTAACCTGATCGACTAATAACTGAAAAGACGGTTTAACTGGGGTGCCATCATCAAGCGTGAACTCACCTAATAAACGAGGCTCAATACCGTCGGTGTGTGTTACCACTGCTTTGTTGGTTTTAATGTCCCACCAAAGCTGATTTTGTGGATCAAAACAGGCATCTTCCTCAGCCACTTCAGCACGAACAAACATTCCGTATTCAGTGCTGTTTTCATCCATATTAACGAGTTGCGCACTGTTTGAGTATTGCACTAAGAACTCACGATCAAATAAACCTTGCTTAATAATTTCATTGATCAATGCAAGAATCAGCGCGCCATCTGTACCCGGTTTAATCGGTACCCATTCATCAGCAATGGCTGAATAGCCAGTGCGAACCGGGTTAATTGAAATGAATTTACCGCCGTCACGTTTAAATTTAGACAGTGCCATTTTCATTGGATTCGAGTGATGGTCTTCCGCCGTACCAATCATAATAAATAGTTTAGAGCGATCTAGATCGGGGCCACCAAACTCCCAGAAAGACCCGCCAATGGTGTAGATCATTCCGGCTGCCATGTTTACAGAACAGAAACCACCATGCGCTGCGTAATTAGGCGTGCCGTATTGTTTTGCAAACAAGCCTGTTAGTGCCTGCATTTGATCGCGCCCTGTAAACAGCGCAAATTTCTTTGGATCCGTTTTGCGCAGATGGCTCAGTCTTTGCTCCATGGTGTCGTAAGCTTCATCCCATGAAATGACTTCAAATTCGCCCGCACCACGTTCACTGCCCGGTTTACGTTTTAATGGTTTGGTCAGCCGTGCTGGTGAATATTGCTTCATAATGCCAGAAGCACCTTTTGCACAAATCACCCCTTTGTTAAGCGGGTGGTCAGGGTTACCCTGAATGTATCGCACTTCACCTTCACGCAATGTAACGCGAATACCACAACGACATGCACACATGTAGCAGGTGGTGTTTTTGACTTCAATACGCTCGTTACTTGCAGCAGATGATTCTGAGGCTATTACTGACATGCTTCACCTAATCCTAAAAATAAGGCCCGTAAGATTAAACGAGCCGGCGACGAAAAAGAAATTAATGATTTCGATAAGTATATAAGAATTCAATTATATACTAAAGTTGAATATAATATATATACATTTCAGTTAGTTAATATAATCAACGCTTGTAAGCGCTAGTGGTTCTTCAGGTACAAAAACCATACTATAAATATTGTCCCATACTTGCCGATATTGATAATCCTAATTTTCATTAGTTGACGCATCTGCTCAAAATCTCAAATACGAACCGCGACCGTAAGGGAGATGAAATTAATATCTATAATGCTTTTGGATTTGCATCAACTTTTCTGCTCTCAACTTTTACTATATGTTGCTTAAAGGAAACTGTATAGAAGTGTGAGTATTTCGATGACAGTGAAGATTAAATGCCCCGTTTATTTGTACGAATGCTGTTATAAAATTTAATAACGTTTTTTCATATCACAATCCTATTCATCGTGTAAAACTACCCAATCGAACTGTAAACAAATGTGTCACCATTATTAATGTTTTACATTTTTAGGTGATTACAACCCATTGTAAATTAACAATATATACACTTAAAAATGAGTTTATTTTAGCCTTTTTATTTAACAATCTGTAACAAAAACCGCATTTACATTGCACTAATTCAGCCGCATAGTAAAAACCATAGCATGGTCGGGATTTTGACGTCACCTAGGAAAGTATTTAGCTGAATTTACCCGCTCATTTTTTTTCAAATTTACGTATGGATTTTAGGGAGTGGCTAATATGAAACTATCATCTCGTTCTCAATATGCGATAACAGCAATGCTCGAATTAGCATTACACGAAGACAGCAAACCAATTACTTTATTTGATATCTCGCAGAAACAAAAAATTTCTCTTTCATACCTTGAGCAACTGTTTGCCCGGTTACGTTCTAAAAAACTGGTACGTGGTCGCCGTGGGCCTGGTGGAGGATATGTCTTGGCCCGAAGTACTGACGATATAAGTGTTGCCGATATTGTTGAAGCCGTTGACGATGTGCCAACGGAATACAGCGAAGAAGATGCAATCAGCGCTGACGGTGTCAGCAGTGATGTTTTATGGCACAACTTAAGCAGTCAAATTTATAATTACCTAAGAGAAATCAAATTAAGCCAGTTCATGCAAAATAATGCTGCAAACGGAAGCAGCGGTAATGCTTCAGGAACATCATCATCTGGCTGGAAAACAGAGGTTTCTTATCACAGTAGAGCTTAAACGTAGAGTATGCATTCTCCTAACTCGACATTCACCGCTGCTAGTCAGCGGTTTTTTTTGCCCTGACCCATCGGAGATGGGTAGGGTACTCACAATGAAGCCCGACAGGGATTCTGTGAGTGGTGAAATTCCAACCCACATGAGCTAGGGAGACAGCATTAAAAAATACGGTGCCACAGTAGAGTCGGAGATTGCCTTGAGCCATTGGAAATGGCTAAGGTACTTACAATGAAGCTCGAAGAGATTCTGTAAGCTTCCTTAAATTAAGGAAAAGCCCGACAGGGATTCTGTGAGTGGTGAAATTCCAACCCACATGAGCTAAAGAAACAGCATGAAAAATACACTGCCACCGCAGAATCGAAGAATAAAACTCGTAATAGATTAAAAAAAATTCAAAAAACGTCTAGCCAACTAATCATCATTACTTAAATCAAATAAATCTGCATCAGGATCTGGTTCAACTTCATTAACTATTTCATCACCACTTGAACTAAACTGACTTTCCATATCAAAACTTTGTGCCGGCGCATCTGCAGGTTCAATCGTCATTTCATCCCAATCATCGAGGGTTATCTCAACCGTATCAAGCTCTTCCTCACGACGAATAGTGATCACCCCTTCATACTCATCCATGTCAACCACAACAAAGTCGACTTCAAGATCCATATCTCTATAATATTCACCCGGAGTGGGTTCTGCAGAAAATGACATTAGCTAATCCTCAAAATTCCTATTGCTTACCTTAGCTATATAGCAAAAATAAAGGAAACGTCTAGTAAAAATATTCGATCTTAATCAACATAGATATTTAAAGTTATCCCCCCACTTACAAAGTTCGCCATAATCAAACATTTCAATCATGCAAAAGAAAACCCCGTAACACAATGTGCTACGGGGTTTCCGGAATTGACCAGAGCTTGCAGAGCAAGATCAGGGAATACTTAATGAACTGCCAAAGGCGGTTCTAAGTGAAAGCCGAGGCTATAAAGAAAAACCCCCCAGCTGCCAATGGCAACTGGGGGGTTTTGAATTAAAGCCTGGCAGTGACCTACTCTCACATGGGGAAGCCCCACACTACCATCGGCGCTAAAGCGTTTCACTTCTGAGTTCGGGATGGGATCAGGTGGTTCCACTTTGCTATTGCCGCCAGGCAAACTGGTTGGAAAATTAGGGTCAGAGTAAAAACATCTCATTGTTTAGTGCAGAAATAATTTTTACTCTGACCCCAAATTCCGAATATGGAAAGCTGATAAAGGCTTATGGGTATATTGCATTTGCTCAACCGAACGAACACCTTTTCAAACTACTTGGGTGTTATATGGTCAAGCCTCACGGGCAATTAGTACAAGTTAGCTTCACGCATTACTGCGCTTCCACACCTTGCCTATCAACGTTGTAGTCTCCAACGGCCCTTCAGGGGACTCAAGGTCCCAGTGAGATCTCATCTCGAGGGGGGCTTCCCGCTTAGATGCTTTCAGCGGTTATCCTGTCCGAACGTAGCTACCCGGCAATGCCATTGGCATGACAACCGGAACACCAGGGGTTCGTCCACTCCGG
>Ga0316207_10000309_pt1 | contig 88591 bp, 73 predicted proteins | sample 6weekpyrite_MG_FD_204943 | JGI IMG/M metagenome (GOLD analysis project Ga0316207, IMG submission 204943) | Microbial mat bacterial communities from mineral coupon in-situ incubated in ocean water Damariscotta River, Maine, United States -... | ecosystem: Environmental > Aquatic > Marine >...
TATTCGACATATTTTAGAAAATATTGCAGATGCTGATACCGTTGAGAAGCTTGAAGAACTATTACCCTGGAATGTTAAGTTATCGAAAGTGGGTAGAGATTAGTTATGCTGATTTGTTGGCACTTACCTTGATGATGTGAAATGGGCACCTGCTGATATACCCCTTATTAATCAGTTAAAAACTTATTTGTTTTATAAACATAATGTCGATAGCTATATATCTGAAACGGTTGATATTGCGCTTACCGATAGTCTTCAATCTTTTATCGAATGTTTACCGAGTAATGCAAACATATTAGACATTGGTTGCGGCAGCGGTCGTGATGCTTTGGTTTTAAAGCAGCAGGGCTTTTCTGTGGTGGCGACTGATGCGGTGTCTGAAATGGCTGATGCGGCATCTAAGACACTTTCTCAAGAGATTTTGGTTCGATCTTGTTTTAATCTTGAATTTGAATCGGAGTTTGATGGTGTTTGGGCATCGGCAAGTTTATTGCATTGCCCTAAATCTGAAATTCAATCGGCATTTTATAATTTAGCTAAGGTGCTTAAGCCTAATGGCTTTGCCTATGTGTCTTTGAAGCAGGGTGAGGGTGAAGGCTTTGATCAATTGGGACGGTATTTTTCATATTACTCTGAACAAGAGATATCTGAGCTATTAACTGAATTAGGCCTATTTACCATGCGTAAACAATGGCTTAATGAATCTATGATTCGTGGTGAAAAGCAGGTTTGGTTAAATCTGTTGTTACAAAAAGCGAGTCATCATGAATGATGGTAAGCATTATTTAACCACGGGCGGTGCTGATCCGTTTTTACCTAATTTATTAGATGCCATTAATAGCGCGGTTAAAATTGATATTACCGTAGCCTTTATACGCTCTACGGGTTTAAACCTTATTTATTCTGCTCTGGAAGATGCTTTAGACCCTGAGCGTGTGCCTGCTGCGACGATTCGTATTTTAACCGGTGACTACCTTAGTGTAACTGAGCCCCGTGCACTGCGCCGGCTTCTGCTCTTACAGGAGTTAGGTGCCGGTATTAAGATATATGAAACAACGCCTAATGAAAGTTTTCATATGAAGGCTTACTTGTTTGTTGAGAAAGTGGTGGATGGCGTGGAGCAGGGCTGTGCTTATATTGGTTCTAGTAATATCAGTAAAATAGCACTTCAAGATGGGCTTGAATGGAATGTGCGTATTGAGAGTAATGAAAACCCTGAACGATTCTCTGATATTCAGCAACGATTTTTACACATTTATAATCATGAACAATCCAAACCGCTGACGCATCAATGGATTGATGCTTACCAGTCTCGTTATGAGGCAAGCCGCTTTACGAATAATGCACTGATAGAAAATGAGCCTGAATCGCTAGTTGATGAGGTGCCTACGCCTAATTCGGTACAGCTTATTGCACTTGATGCATTAAGTGAAACCCGTGAACAAGGTTATAAACGTGGCTTAGTGGTATTAGCGACGGGCATGGGTAAAACATGGCTCTCTGCATTTGATGCTAAAGCGATTAATGCTAAGCGTGTGTTATTTGTGGCGCACCGTGAAGAAATACTCACTCAGGCGGAATCGACCTATTTACAAAACTATTCTAATGTGAAGATAGGGCGTTATTCGGGTAATCAGCATGACATCAATGTGGATATGTTATTTGCTTCTGTGCAAACCTTAGGTAAAACCCAGCATTTAGAACGGTTTGCTGCGGACTATTTTGATTATATCGTTGTAGATGAGTTTCATCATGCAGCAGCCCGCACCTATAAAAAATTACTGGCTCATTTCAAACCCCGTTTTCTGCTGGGCTTAACCGCGACCCCTGAAAGAACCGATCGGGCTGATATTTTGCATTTGTGTGATGATAATTTGGTATTTAGCCGTGATTTATTTGATGGGGTTAATAGTCAGTTACTTTGCCCATTTAATTACCATGGCATTGCGGATGATCAAGTTAACTATAGAGAGCTGCCCTGGAGAAATGGAAAGTTTGAACCAGAAGCCTTAGTTAACCAATTAGCGACACAGGCTAGAGCACGTCATATATTTCAAAAATGGAATGAATTGAAGCAGAAAAGAACCTTAGCTTTTTGTGTGTCACGACGTCATGCTGACTTTATGGCGGATTATTTTAATAATAAGGGCGTAAAGGCGGTTTCTGTTCATAGTGAGTCTAAGGTACGGCGTAACGAGGGGCTTAAGCAGCTATCTGATAATTCAATTGATGTATTGTTTTCTGTTGATTTATTTAATGAAGGTGTAGATATTCCCTCTGTTGATACGGTGCTAATGCTTAGGCCGACAGAGTCTAAGATTATATTTTTGCAGCAATTGGGACGGGGCTTGCGTTTAAGTGAGGCGACAGGCAAGTCGCATTTGGTGATTGTTGATTTTATTGGTAATCACATTAGTTTCTTTAAGAAGCCTGAGGCGCTGTTTAAAATAGATTCAAATAATGCATCACGCCGTGATTTTATAAAATCGATTGAAGAACAGACGCTACCCTTACCTGAGGGCTGTTTTGTTAACTACGATGTGAAATCAATCGATTTCATGCGAGAGCTAACCCACACTCGAATTGACTCGCAACTGGATATTTATAGAGGCCTGCGTGAGAGTTTAAATCGGCGGCCGAGCTTATCTGAGTTTTTTATGGGAGGCGGGGCGCTTACCACCGTGCGTAGTGAACATGGGCAGTGGTTAAAGCTGATTTTAGATGAGGGTGATTTGACTGAAGTTGAACAGGCGAGTTTTTCTCAGTTTGAAGGCTTCTTCAAGGAAGTAGAAGTAAGCCAAATGACAAAGTCATTTAAAATGATTTTGCTTGAGGCTTTTATAGAGCTAAATGGTTTTGTTTTGGGCGTTAATCTTACTGAGTTGGCTGAGCGATCATTTGAAATTTTACAACGTCGTCGTCAGTTACTGGGTGATTTACCTGATTCGTTCTCTCAGTTAAATGAGCTTGAGGGTGATTCATTAAAGGCATGGGTGAAGTACTGGAAAGCAAACCCGGTAAATTCCTGGCTAGGTAATAATCGAAATAATAGTTCTTTATTTTTTGCTTTAGAAGGCGATAGCTTTAATTTTATAAACCAGGTTTCTGCTGATAATGCTGAGACCTTATCTGCCTTAACTCAGGAGTTAATTGATTTTAAATTATCTCAATATGAAGCCCGTGGTGCATCATCGCAAGCACCTGCACCAATACAAAAGCTCAAGCCCAGTTCGCATAATGTACCATTCTTTACCGACCTTAAAATAGCCTGTGGTTACTTCCGCTCTAGCTCACATGATGCTGAAGAACTGGAATATCGAGATTTGCCTTTATCTTATGGTGTGCTTGACCCTGATAAACACTTTATAGCCATGGCAACGGGTGACTCTATGGATGGTGGAAAGAAGCCTATCCATGATGGCGACTACCTGTTGCTAGAGCTGATAAGTAGTGAGAGCGCAGGCAGTATTAGTAGTCAAATTATGGCTATTGAGATACAGGATGAGGCGGGGGATGATCAGTACTTACTGCGTTATGTAAAGAAGCGGCCTGATGGCGGCTATGACCTGGTCGCTAATAATCCTGATTATCCACTGTTTCAAGCCAATGATTCAATGCGGACCTTTGCAAGGCTGAAATCAATTATCTCGCCATTAGATATGGCATTGCATCAGTCATTCATGCGTGAAGATATACCTCCGTTATTTGGTCATGTTTTTAATACCGGTTCCTGGCAATCTGGTCATGTGTCGATTAAGGATGACCCAGATCAGTATTTATTTGTGACATTAAATAAACAGGGCAAGCTTCAGGAACATCAATATCATGATTATTTTAAGGATGAGCAAACGTTTCACTGGCAAAGTCAAAATAGCTCTGAGCCAAGTACTGGAAAGGGCAAGAGAATAATAGAGCACGAGAAAAAAAACAGTGCTGTTCACTTGTTTGTGCGTAAGAATAAACTAGAAGCTTCAAAAGCTGCGCCTTTTATTTATTGTGGAAAGTTGACCTATAAAAGTCATAAAGGCCAAAAACCAATGAATGTGGAGTGGGATTTAGATAGCCCTTTGACTAGTGAGCTGCTTGATTATTTATCAATGTAGTAAATGCGCAGTCTTATGGCTATTGGATAGAGACCTAAGCCACGGGATGAACCGCGCCAATGGCTAAGCACCACCACCCGTGGCAATAAATAGATGAACACCAACCAGGCAGAAGGGCAGAAGAACACAAGCAATACCTATAGAGTATTAATGAGCCGTGCCCGAGAAGCGATGGTGATAGGGGTGCCACCTGGGGATGAGAGTGACCCGGCTCGGCCTGTTGAGTGGATGGATGCTGCTGCTGACTCCCTAAGAGAGAGTGGTGTTTAAGGAGAAAGCTTTTAGCAATAGGGAGATGTAAGAGACGAAATATTTGAAGGCTTATTAGCGCGTAGATACACAAGATATAAAAGACAGTGCCGAGCAATGCGCCAATTCGCATGTTGAGCTTGAGGTTTATTGTCGGCAATTCATGAAAAATATCGTAAAAACAATGATATAGGTAAATGTAGCGCGGATTTTTCAGTTAATTTCACTATAAATTTATGTTTCAGCATATGTTGAAATTCTTGATTAAAATGAAATATAGGTTATATTTCACTAAATATAGCTATTTCAACGGGTGTTGAAAAAATATAATTGAGTGAAATCATGTTAAAAGAAATAGAAATCATTAATAAGGCCAGGGAAAAACTTGAGGGGTTGTTGGCACCTGTTACTTTTGTAAATGCAATAAAGATGGAGCAGGAAGTAATTCTGGATAATGCCAGGCGTGTTGATTTTATCGCAGCCATAAATATCACAAACCAGGAATATAGATTAGTCGTTGAAACTAAGAGAAACCTACAGCCCAGATATGTTCTCGATACCATCAGACAAGTAAAAGAATATTGTTATCTTGTTGGTGAGCAAGCTTACCCCGTTGTGGTGTCTGATTATATTTCGCCACGATCAGCAGAAATTCTTATTAATGAAAATGTAAGTTATTTCGATCTAGTCGGTAATTGTCGTTTGTGCTTTGCGAGTGTCTACATCGAAAAAGAAGGTAAGAAATCAAAAGCCGTAGAAAAAAGAGGAATAAAATCTTTATTTGGGTTGAAGTCTTCACGCATGTTGCGTCTGATGTTAAATAATCCTTTGCGACCCTGGCAAGTTAAGGAATTAGCAGCAAGATCTGAATTGAGTTTAGGGCAGGTTAGTAATATTCGACGAGCGTTGCTAGATCAGCATTACGCCACTGAATCAGAGGCAGGTGGTTTTTGTATAAAGCAGCCAGTCGCATTGTTAAGTGAGTGGAAAAAAAATTACAAGAAAAATGTTTCAAATCATGGGTATGGTTTCTATTCAATGCTAAATGTAGAAGACAAACAGCAAGCCATAAGAGAAGCGATTGCTGAAGCGAATGAGAAAAGAGCAGGAATAATTCTGAGTGGTTCAAGTGCTGCACGTTGGCAAGCGCCTTTTTCAAAGTCAATGAGTGAAAATTTTTATGCAGATATAGATGGTCTTGAAATATTAAAAAAACATTTAAAGTTGGAGAGTGTTAAAGTTGGGCCAAATGTAATAATAGAAGATCCCAAAGATCCGTTTATATTTAAAGAAGCAACAGATTGTGCCCCAGGCTTTAAATGTACAAATGAAATTCAGACATGTCTTGATCTTTATGTCTCAGGGGAGAGGGAAAGAGAGGCAGCTGAACATATTGAACTTCATATATTAAGTGAAAGATGGAACAATAACGCCAAGTAATAATATGAACGAGAAATTATTAAAAGCTTCTGCTTATAGAGATAGGGGAAACCAGGCTGTTTTATTAGTATTGATTGAACTTGCTCAGGTTTTAGGTTCACAGCGTGGAAGTTTTGTATTAGTGGGAGGCTCTGTTCCCTCGTTGTTATTTGATAGTTCAACTCCAGAACACATAGGGACTTTGGATATTGACCTGAATTTAAATACCGAAATTTTAGGTGATTATGATTATGCAGAATTGGTACAAGAATTGGAAAATCATGATTATGAAAGAGGTGTTAAAGGATTAAAACCATTTCAAATGCGAAGAACCATTGATCTTGGAGATGGTGGGAAATTAATTCCAGTTATTGTCGATCTTTTGATGCCAAGGAATGCAGAAGTGAAAGTGCATAATCCACCCTTAATAGATGGGTTAAGAGTGCAGCCAATAGACGGCGGTATTTATGCTCTAAAATATTATCAGGAAATAACAATTGATGGAAAAATGCCAGATGGCAGAACAAATCAAGTAAAAATTCTTGTTGCATCACCATTGGCTCTTTTAGTTATGAAAGGTTATGCATTAGTTGGCAGAGACAAAAAGAAAGATGCTTATGATATTTGGTTTTGTATTAAAAACTACGAGGGTGGTATTGAAGCACTAGCAGAAGAGTGTATGCCTTTGTTGAAAGAAGATGAAGCAAAGGAAGCCTTTATGAATATTGCTAATAAATTTAAAAATGAAAGTGATTTTGGACCAGTAACGGTTCGTCAATTTCTGGAAAATAGCCCAGATAAATGTGGTGATATGACGTCAGACCAGATTCAAACTGATGCTTATATGCGTGTGAGTAAGTGGTGTGAAATACTAGGAATAAAAAGTCAATAATGAGAAATTAAAGGAGGAGTTAATAACTGAGGGTTGTTGATCTTTTCGTTTGTCATCGACCCACCAAACTTAGAAATTAATATGCAGCAGTTTTGTATGATGTAAAAAATAAATGTTACTGGTACAATCGTTGTAATTATATGCTTGCTAATATTTATTGGTACAGCAGCATCGTCCGAAAATTCATATGTCATGTACTTCCATAAAAAATACCTTACTGAACCAATCCCAAAAAATAAAAGTTTGACAATTACAAAACACACTCTTTAAACTACATATTGATTATAAAAAAGCACTCATCTTTATAATCAAAACAAACCAATTGAAAACATAATTATTTAAAAAGGAGCCAAGCTATCGCGTAACTATAACCTGAACCCCTAAAAAATCGCTGACCTAAGGTGGAGCAAACACCCCAAGCCAGCTAACCACAACAACCTAACGAGGAGGTCACCATGGCTACAACCGATTGTACGCTAGGATGCCGCTTTGCCAAAAGCAAATTTTTAGCAAAAACTTACACGCTTCACTCCAATGGGGTTTTTAATCCCGTTGCATCGCCCAATACCGGGCCCAGTTGTTCCCCTTATTTAGACGAATCCTTAGCTGAATTGATGGAAACCTTGCGTTTGCAGGTTAACGCTATGCTGCGCTCATCTTTACCTGTTCAGAAGCGAAGTCGTCTGCTGCGTAATTACTGGGAGATTCAGTATTTGGTTAGGGAGCTGCGATTGTTGTTTGATTCTGAGGCCCTGTGTCGTTTGGTTCAGGGTCATCAAACAAGGGAGGAGATTGGTTTTAAGGGAGATAAATCGCCGTAACAGGTTGAATAGTGTTGATGGGGTTGTGGCCTGGTTGTGGTAATGATTCGGCACTCTTTTTGGGTGTCGGGTTTCCTGAATGTATTCTAAAAATCCAAAGTTGCTGGATACCCGATAGAAGCGTTCGGGTATGACGGATACGCTCGGGCCGCTTATTTTTGTAGGTTCGAATTTATTCGAACGTGTTTGTTTGGGGGGTGTTTGTGCGAATAAATTCGCACCTACATGCATCGCTTGAATAACAGGTTTATTTTTAAATCTCATCAACATCACTTATTTGATTTTTCTGTTTAATCATTTCGCCATTTTTTGGCAGAGGGATGTGACGTGTTGAATAAAGAAAAGCATTTAAAAGGTCGTTTTCTTGAGGCGATTGTAAAAGGTGAGTTGGGTTCGTTTGAGGAGCGTGGGGCGGTGGTGACACTTCAGGAATTTAAGCTTTATTTTAATGAGATTAAAACCCAGTATGTTTCCTCGTTTATGCCAGCGGCGACATTTGAGCCAGGGCAGAGTACACCTACTCGAACCAAGTTTCTGTTTCGAGTTAAGAAAGGGGTTTATCGGGTGCATGGGGAAGTGTTGGCTGAGAAGGTTCGCCTGATGGAGGAGGAGCGGCTTGCTAATGAATTATTAGAGCCTGATTCAGGTGAGCATGATTCTGTGGATACGGAGGTAAGCTTGTCTGATATGTCGAGTGTGAAAAAGGCTGATGATGATTCATCTGTTAATGAAGCGGGTGTGAGTTATCGGGTGTGATAATTTGGCATTGTTTTATTACCCTGATTGTGCACATACATTGATAACCCGTTTATAATATTGCCACCCCATCTGCTGTGTTATCTGCGGTTAGCCGGTGGGGGGCACCCCCTGTATCACCCCGTGTCAGGATAATTGTAGCGGTAGATTCTTGAGTTGTATAGAATGTAAAAGCCTTCAAAATAAGACCGAATATCAGGCTTAAACGTTGCTTTTTAAGGACAAAAACACCGCTCTAAGGAGGAAGCGCTATGCCACGAGCCCACAGATGCTTTTTACCTGGCCATGTCTGGCACATTACCCACCGTTGTCATAAAAAGGCGTTTTTACTGAAGTGTGCTAAAGATCGGCAAGGCTGGCGTTATTGGTTGTTTGAAGCCAGGAAGCGTTACGCTTTGTGCGTGTAATCAGTGTGTTGTATAGGGCCGACCCGGTGCCGGCCTCATTAAATTGCATTAGCCTGTTAACTATTGTAGGTTTGGTTTTTTAAATTATTTATCATCCTTTATTTTGCCGGATATGTTGCCGGATATGTTGCCGGATATGTTGCCGGATATGTTGTCAGAAAAAATGTTGTCAAAAAAACAAATCACCGAGTTCGTTAACTTTGCCCACAAGGTTGCTGATGCAGTTGCTGAAGTGCATCGTAAATATTATCGCCAGCCAGTTTCAACTGAATATAAAGATGACAGCAGTCCTGTTACCCAGGTTGATAAAGAGTCTGAAATCATTGTGCGTGACATGATTATGAGCCAGTTTCCGGATCATGGCATACTGGGTGAAGAGTTTCCTCCACATCAACCTGATGCAGAATTTGTCTGGGTAATTGACCCTGTTGATGGCACCAAATATTTTATGATTGGCCAACCGGCTTTTGCTTTTTTACTGGCGTTGGCGTATCAGGGCGAATTTATTCTAGGTGTTATCGATCAGGCGATTACGGGTGAGCGCTGGATAGGTGCTAATCATTTCGGCAGTTTTTTAAATGCAAAGCCGGTGTCTACGCGTAAGTGTTCATCGCTGAATAAATGTATTATTGCCCGTGCCGGTTATGAATGGCATACCGAAGGTCGTGATCATTATATTGATAAACTCTGGAAAGCCTGTCACTGGGCACGCTGGGGTGTTGCACCTTATGATTATGGTTTACTGGTGAGTGGGCACCTGGATATTGTCATTACAGCCGGGCCGGAGTTACATGATTTTGCACCCTTGTCTCCAATTATTTCTAACGCAGGCGGTGCGATTACCGACTGGTATGGCAAGCCTTTGAATATGCATTCACCGAATCATGTGGTTGCTGTGGGAAATAAGGATTTATTATCTGAGGTGATTGATGTGTTGTGTTATGAAGGTTTTGAAAAATAAAAGGATGCGGTAAAAGGCTAATTTACATTAGCCTTTTACCCTGTCCATTTTTGACCCTTTTAATTATTTTTATTGGGGGAAGTTCAGACTCGTTGAAATACCTGAAACCAGAGGTGATATAAGAGCCTCCCGGTAATTACAATACCTGAAAATATTTCATATGAACAGGCAGCAGCGAGTTCTGAAGGTGTGCATTATGCGTATAATTTTATCAATAAAGTTGATCTTAAAAAAGGACATAATGTTCTCGTTAATGGGGCAACAGGTGCTATTGGTTCAGTGGTAGTTCAACTTTTGAAATATTTTTATGTTAATGTTACTGCAGTGTGTAGTACGAAAAATATAGAATTAGTTAAATCATTAAGCGCTGATAAAGTAATTGATTATACAAAAGAGGATTTTACAAAAGATGATCACAATTATAGTTATGTTTTAGATACAGTTGGTAAAAGTTCGTTTTTTAAATGTAAACAATTACTGAAACCAGGTGGGGGTTATATGTCATCAGAGCTGGGTTATATGGTTCAAAATATTTTCTTACCATTTATAACAGCAATTATTAAACCACTGATTGGAAACAAAAGAACTATATTTCCAACGCCTATAGATATTAGGGGAAGTCTAGTTTTAATAAAGAAGCTCATCGAGGAGGCGAGATTTAAAACCGTGATAGATAAAACCTATTCATTAGAACAAATTGTCGAGGCGTACAGGTACGTTGAAAAAGGACAAAAAACAGGAAATGTTGTCATAACTTTGGAGCATAATCCTAAGTTAATCAGTTGAACAAAAGTCTTCGGACATGTCCTTATTTGCCACACAATAAAGGGCCATTGCTAATATAGAGCTTAAATCTAATAGTCATCTCAAAAACGGGTAACTGTTAGATCAAGTCTGAGCTACTACTTTTAAGTGTAGTTATTAAATTCAATGCTAGCGTTTATCGATGGGCACATAATCACGCTGTTGAGCACCAACATAAATTTGACGTGGTCTACCGATACGTTGCGATGGGTCAGATATCATTTCACTCCAGTGTGCAACCCAGCCAACGGTTCTGGCTATGGAAAACATAACGGTAAACATATTGGCTGGAATGTTTAATGCTCTATAAATTATGCCCGAGTAATAATCCACGTTTGGATAGAGTTTTCTTTCAATAAAATATTCATCTTTTAATGCAATTTCTTCGAGTTTACTGGCTAGTTCCAGTAATGGATTATCTTCATCAGATAGTTCATCAAGTACTTTATGACACATATCACGAATGAGCGTGGCCCGAGGGTCAAAATTACGATAAACACGATGACCGAAGCCCATTAAACGGAAGGGATCATTCTTGTCTTTTGCTTTTGCAATATATTTATCTATATTTGAAACATCGCCGATTTCTTCTAGCATTTTTAATACGGCTTCATTGGCTCCACCATGAGCCGGGCCCCACAAAGAGGCAATTCCTGATGCAATACAGGCAAATGGATTTGCACCTGAGCTGCCCGCCAGGCGAACGGTAGATGTGCTCGCATTTTGTTCATGATCTGCGTGCAAAATAAACAACAGGTTCATGGCTTCTATTGCGGTTTTACTTGGCACATAATCTTCACAGGGTGTTGCAAACATCATGTGTAAAAAATTACCGCAATAATCAAAATTATTTTTTGGGTATATAAAGGGTTCGCCAACATTGTGCTTATAGCAGGCCGCTGCAATGGTTGGCATTTTTGCAATCATTCGATGAGCGGATATTTCACGATGACGAGGGTTGTGTATATCTAGTGAATCATGATAAAAAGCCGACATTGAACCGGTAACACCAATCATGATTGCCATAGGGTGGGCATTGTAATGAAACCCATCAAAGAATGTTCGCATGGTTTCACGAATCATGGTGTGATGCATGATATGGCCTTCAAAATTTACCAGCTCTGCTTGTGTAGGTAGTTCACCATATAGTAATAGATGAGCAACTTCTAAAAAATTACTATCGGCAGCAAGTTGTTCAATTGGGTAGCCACGATAACGCAGAATGCCTTTTTCCCCGTCTATGTAGGTGATAGAGCTTGTGCAGCTGGCGGTAGAAACAAAACCAGGGTCATAGGCTAAAAGCCCTTTTTCTTTGTATAGAGCCGTAATGTCGAGTGCTGAGGGGCCATCTGTTCCGGTAATTAAGTCCAGGTCTACTGAGTTACCGGTTGAAGTATTGCTTAAGCTGTACTTATCCGTCATGATTTAAACCCTTCAAAATTTGTAATTATTAAGTTTCGATGAAGCTTCATTATTTTTTATATGAACATGGAATTATAGAACAGAAAGCGAAGATTAGAAATGCCAGTGTTATTTTTATCTAAAGGCGTATGAGTCCACACCGAAGAAATTCAGGTACATAAAAAATAAGAACTTAAGATAATGGGCTCGACATCCGCGTCCCTGCGGCTGATAGTATAGAGTAAGGAGGTATTTTCATCTGTCCTGGTAATAAGTTATGATGAATTTATGTCCTTTTATCGATAACCCACTAACATAAAAAGCAGTCATTTGAAATGAACATTTGAATTTATTTTTTATAAATTATTCCAGGCTTTATCTGCTGTAAATCTTTCACCATAGCGGTCTTTAAGCTGACTTAAACGACTACTTAATTCACTTACACCCTGTTCATGAATGTAATGTAATGGCCCACCCCTGAAAGGTGCAAAACCAGTGCCGAAGATAATGCCCGCATCGATAAGACCATCACCTTCAACGACTTTCTCTCGTTTGCAGGCAGTCGCTTCATTTAGAAATCGCATGATCATTCTGTCCTGTAATTCCTGTAAGTTTCCATAGTTAGCTTTTTTATCTTTGAGGGGGCGACCTTTGCTCCACTTGTAAAAGCCTTCACCGGATTTTTTACCTAATTTCCCATTCTCAACCATGAATTGCATTTTTTTAGGTATGTCGATTGTTTCACCGCCGGATAAAATTGTTGCTACGGATTTACAGACATCCAGTCCAACGGTATCAGCGAGTTCAATTGGTCCCATGGGCATGCCGAATTTTAATGCAGCCTTGTCTATCATTTCAGGCGCAATGCCTTCCCCAACCATTTCAATCGCTTCCATTAAATAGGGCATGAGTATGCGGTTAACAAGAAATCCCGGTGAGCTTTTAACGGGCAGGGGTAGTTTGTCTATTTGCCTGCCGAAGGCCAGTGATCGGGTCATGGTGTCTTCACTGGTGTTTTTACCGCGTACAATTTCTACCAGCGGCATTAATGCAACCGGGTTAAAGAAATGAACACCCACCAGACGATCGGGTTTTTCTAAACAGGTTGCGAGTTCCTCTAGAGGAATACTGGAGGTGTTAGTTGCCAGTATTGCACCTTCTTTCATGCGAGGTTCTATGTCTTTATATAAAGTTTGTTTAACGTCTTTGTCTTCAAAGATCGCTTCGATAATTAAATCTGCATGGGATACACCCATGCCACTTGTATCAGGAATTAAACGATCCATCGATTCACGTATTGAACGTTTATCTTTTTTAAATTTCTTTTTAAACATGGTCATGGAACGTTTCATTGTGCCCGCCAGGGCTTCTGGTTTCTGGTCCTGAACCGTTACCCTGAAACCTCGTAATGCACACCAGGCAGCTATATCTCCACCCATAACACCACCACCGATGACATGTATGTGTGCAGGTTTAAAGTCTTTTTTATTGCCCTGGGTTTTTAATTCTTCCTGTAAAAAGAAAACACGCACCAGATTTTTTGCGGTGTCATCGGTAACTAAACCGGCTACCGATTCAATTTCTTTTTCCAGCATGCGCCTTGGGTTATCCATATGGCTTTGCCATAAATCGATTAGTTTATACGGTGCAGGGTAATGTTGTTTGCTGGCTTTTTTTGCAACCTGTTTACGCATTTGGTTGGCAATGAAGGGGCGTACCAGACGGTGATTCATTATTTTATCTTTTAAAGCCAGTTCTCTTTGTTGAGGTCTGCTTATAACAAAGTAACGAGCTGCCCGTTTTAGTTGGCGTTTTGGTACGAGTTCATCAACAAGCCCCATTCTTTTAGCCGCGCGCCCCTGAAGTAAGCGGCCCGTGAGCATGGCATTCATGGCTGCCATGGGGCCGGCTTTCTGGATGCTTCTTACTGAACCACCATAACCGGGATGAATGCCAAGTTTTACTTCGGGTAAACCAACGCGGGTTGATTTATTATCACACATAATACGATAAGTGCAGGCCAGTGCCAGCTCCATGCCTCCGCCTAAACAAAAACCATCAATCATCGCCACGGTGGTGCAGGGCAGGTTTTCAATTTTGTTCATAAGTGAATGACCACGAATCAGCATTTCTGTTGCCTGCTCGTGTGTGGTGATTTCTGTGAATTCGTTTATATCTGCACCCGCGATAAAACCATTGCCTTTGTCACTAACAAAAATAATGCCGGCGGGTAAAGACTGGGCCAGGTCGTTAATAATATCATCGAGTTCTTCAAGTACATCGCTACGTAAAATATTGGTGCTTGAATTGGCTACATCCAGATGTAACCAGCAAATGTCTTCATCGTCTTTTTCTATTTTCCAGTTTTTGTATGACATTTTTTTTCCTGTTCTTTATTTATACTTTTAATATTTCTAAGGTGCTTCAATCATCATGGCTCCACCCTGACCACCGCCAATACATAAACTGGCGATACCCCGATTGCCTTTATTCTGTTTCAGGGTGTTGGCTAAATGCAGCACAATACGAGCGCCACTCGCACCCACAGGGTGACCTAAACTCACACCACCGCCATCAATATTTAATTTATCATGGGGGATTTCACCGAGTGCTTTTTTTAGCCCTAAATCGTTTTTGCAATAGTCCTTATCTTTCCAGGCTTCCAGGCAACCTAATACCTGTCCCGCAAAGGCCTCATTAATTTCCCAGTTATCAATGTCCGCAATACTCAGTTTATTACGTTGCATTATGGGGGCCATAGCATGTGCCGGACCTAGGCCCATCTGGCTCGGGTCGCAACCCGCCCATTCTGAATCGGTAATTTTAGCCAGCACCGATAGCCCGTGTTTTTTAACCGCATTTTCAGATGCCAGTAATAACATGGCAGCACCATCGGTAACTTGTGCGCTGTTTCCCGGGGTAACCTTGCCGTATTTTCGATCGAAATAAGGTTTGAGTTTGGCGAGATTTGGCATCGACGAATCGCGGCGAATGCCATCATCAAAATCAAAGAAAGCCCCCGCGTTGTCATATATCGCTTCTATTTCATGTAAATGCCCTTTGTCTGTTGCGTCTCCAAGGCGTTGATGGCTGGCAACAGAAAATTCATCCATCTGCTCCCGACTAATACCAAAACGATAGGCAATTTCTTCGGTGGTTTGGCCCATTGATAAACCCACAATCGGATCACTTAATCCACGTACCAGTGCAATAATGGGTTTTAAATGTGCAGGGCGTAGTTTAGTGAAGGCAGAAAATTTCTGGCTGAATGTTCTGGCGCCCATAAACAGACTTAGCCAGTTCACCATTAAGTCATTGTGTAAAACAGGCGCGCGACTCATGGCCTCAGTGCCACCGGCAAGAACTAAATCAGATTTTCCATTTCGTATATTTTGATAAGCGCTATCCAGTGCCTGCATACCTGAGGCACAATTGCGTTGTACAGTCCAGGCGGGCACGGTTTGTGGAATCTCTAAACGTAGGGCAATGATTCGTGCAATATTGGCTTCATCTGCCGTCGGCATAACACAGCCTACAATAACTTCATCAAGCTCTGAAAGATTAAAACTGTTTTGTAATAACAGGGGGCGAGCTGCTGCAACTGCAAGGTCGGAGGCCAGAAATGGCCCTGGTTTTCCTTTGGCTTTTAAAAACGGTGTACGTTTACCGTCTACTATATAAACATCACGTGGTGTGCTCATTGAGGTTTCCATCCTTTAGGGCTAAATTCATCTACGCTAATGGCATTAAGCGTTGCTTCATGTGCGGTTAATATTTTATCCGCTTCTGACGGGTCAATTATACTTTGTGAAATAGCATCTGCTACTGCGGTATTGTAATCCTGTGAGGTGATTAATCCGATGCGTATGGCATCACGTAATTTGCGTTCCGCATCTTCCGCATCTAACACGGCTTTTAAAGCATATTCTAATCGACCCATGGGGTCATCGGTTTCTTCGGTTAAATAAATGCCTCGGGTTAAGCGGTCTCGTGCTGATGATGGGTTTAACAGTAAGCGTGCAATTTTGTGTCCCAGTTTATCACTCGCACCACCATAGGGTTTGGTTAATGGAAAAATGACTATATTGAGTATTTTGCCAATAATCGGAATTGGAAAATTGCGCATGACCGATTTCATTGCTTCCTGTACATTGTAAAATGAGTCTTCACAGGCCCATTCTAACAGGGGTAAATCATCCTGTTTATAACCCTGGTCTTCATAGTGTTTAAGCACAGCCGTAATTAAATACATATTTGATAAAGCATCCGCCAGTCGGCCGGATATTTTTTCTTTGCGCTTTAAAGAGCCCTGTAATATGAGTACACAGGTATCGGACAATAATGCAAAGCAGGAACTCATGCGGGTGAGCTGTTGATAATAACGTCTTACTTTACCTTTTCCCGGTGCGCTTACAAAATACGCCCCACTTAAACCTAACCAGAGCGAACGGAAAAAATTACTAATAATAAAACCAACGTGACCGAACAGGGCGTCATCGAATAAACTAATAGAGGTGTCATGATCTGGATGGTTAACCGCCTCAACTTCTTTTAAAAGATAGGGGTGTGAACGTAAAACACCTTGTCCAAATACAATCATGGTGCGCGTTAAAATATTTGCACCTTCAACGGTTATACTAACTGGAATGCCCTGATAAGCACGACCGATAAAGTTTTTAGGGCCCAGGCAAATACCGTGGCCGCCGTGTACATCCATGGCATGGTTTACAACTGTGCGCATGCGCTCTGTCATCTGGTATTTAACAATGCCGGAAATAACTGAGGGGACTTCTCCCGTGTCTAAACCCGTGAGGGTTAATTCACGGGTTGCATTCATTATGTATGAATTACCGGCAATAGCCGCCAGTGCTTCTTCTACACCTTCAAAATAACCAATGGGAATTTTGAACTGTTTTCGAATGCGCGAGTAGGCACCGGTATAACGTGCAATATATTTACCTGCGCCGGTACTCAGTGCAGGCAGTGAAACGCCTCGGCCCTGGGACAGACAATTCATTAACATCATCCAGCCCTGGCCTACATACTCCTGACCGCCGATAACCCAGTCCATGGGAATGAAAACATCTTTTCCCCGATTTGGGCCATTCATAAACATGTGATTAGCAGCAAAATGACGTTTACCTATATCAATTCCTTCAACGTCGGTTTTGATGAGGGCAAGGGTAATACCAATATCATTTTCTTCACCAATCAGGTGATCAGGGTCATAGAGTTTAAAGGCTAAGCCCAAAACCGTAGCGACCGGGCCAAGCGTGATATAGCGTTTTTCCCAGTTCAGGCGTATACCTAAAACATTTTCTTCGCCATCAAATGTATCTCGGCACACGACACCTGTGTCAGGCATCGCACCTGCGTCGCTGCCATTTTCCGGGCCGGTTAAGCCAAAGCAGGGAATTTCATCGCCAATGGATAGACGGGGCAGGTAAAAATCTTTTTGTTTTTCCGTGCCGTAGTGCATTAACAGTTCACCGGGCCCTAATGAGTTCGGTACCATTACGGTTACCGCGGCGCTAATACTGCGCCCGGCAATTTTCATAACAACACTTGAGTGGCCGAGGGCTGAAAACTCCAGGCCGCCGTAGGACTTGGGGATGATCATGGCGAAAAATTTATTTTTCTTTAAAAATTTCCACACGGGTTTTGGTAAATCATAATCAACCTGATTAATTTGCCAGTCATCGAGCATGCCACAGAGTTCTTCTACTGGCCCATCAAGAAACGCCTGTTCTTCAGCGCTTAATTTTGAAACAGGTAGATCACGAATTTTGGAGTAGTCGGGTTTACCGCTGAATAAATCAACTTCCCACCAGGTTTTTCCGGCATCCAGTGCTTCCTGTTCAGTTTTAGAAATGCTGGGCATTGCATTACGCATAAAATTTAGCAGGGGTTCAGAAATATAGGTCTGACGAATATGCGGCAAATTGAGTGGCACAATTATAGCGAGGAACAATGCCCAGATTATAACCAGAGTTGCGAGGCCTGCTATACCTGAAAAACTAAATAAAAATAAGACAATAGCAAGTGCACCGCTCCATATAGCTTGAGGTAATCGCAAATAGGCAGCGGTTCCTATGGTGACTAAAAAAATTAAAAGCCAGGTAAGCATGATGTTCTCCTAAGTGAATTTCCATGGCATCATTCCATGGAAATTTAATCGCTATATTCAGTTATTGTTAGTCGGCCAGCCTGATGAAGCGTAAGCTGGTTTTTTATTTTATACTTTTTCGCTCATGATAAATATGCACGGGTTGTCACTAAGCGAGCCCGCTATTTATTTTATACAGGGTTGTTTTTTACATTCGCAATATCTAATGCCTCATCTTGTTCATTATTTAAATTCTGTGCAACAGATTCTGTGTTTTTATTTTTTACTAGTATACTTAAATCATGTCCATCATTGAGTACAATACCATCTTTACCCCAGGGCATTCTTTGATATATCGCTAACTCATCGAAATCTAGAATCGGATATTTAATAACATCAAAATAGGGTGAGTAATCAAAATCTTTTGGCGTAATGAGTCGGGTGTTACGTTTATACATAATTAACTGGCCATCTTCATTGCGGTGTAACACGGGTAAAATTGGATAGTGTACAGAGGCAAATGCTTCAGCCATCATTGTTGAGCAAACCGTATGAGTTGGTGTGCCCGCATTATGTTCAAATAAGCTTGAACGCCAACGCCGTGGCAGTATGGCATAGGGAAATAAAAAACGTGCTAAATCGAAAACTTGTCGTACATTGTAATTAGCCCCGAGTCGGTTAATCGAGTAGGCAATCACTTTTTGTGAATCAGTCCGGGTGATATTAGTCGGGCGGCAGATACGCAGGTGGTCATCCCTGTATTTACTGATGTTATCGACGATCGTTCCTACACCTAACTGAGATTCTATAATCAGCTGGTCGTCCATTTCACCTGGGTAAAACTTTAGAATAAACTCACGTAAAACAGGGTCATCTATATTATGTAGTCGGCCAACGTAAATGGCCGAGTGAGTCCAGTTGCTTAAGGTGATGGTTTTAATGATTTCACTCACCGGTGAGCGACCCTCAACCAGTATCACGTCCCCCGGGCGTATCTCATATCGTAACCGATCGAAGTCAGACAGGGGCATATCTCTGTCTTCACGGTTAGAGCTTAACCATTCGACAATTTTATCCCATAAAGAATTTTGAATTTTGCTGAAAATGTTCAGTGACATGTACCCCATTTAATTCTAATTATTATCATAGACAGTATTTATATCCATGAGTTTAGTCAATTATGCGTTGTATTACTGCTTTTGAATTAGATTTTCATCACCCAATCGCGATTGGGTTAGTTGGCTCGATAATCATCAATCCACTCGGCCAGTTGCTCAAACTCTGTCTGCTGATTATAATAATGCGGTGAAAAACGAATTCCCCCTCCACGAGGCGCACAAACCACCCCTTTTTTAAGCAGATATTGATAAAGTAGCTGGCTATCCATGTCTTTTTTACTAAAGGTAAAAATACCCCCATGACGTGATATATCTGTGGGGCTTAAAATGGTTATACCAGGCAGTTGCGAAAACGCTTTAATTAATATCTGCACATTTGATAACACCGCTTTTTCTATCTCCAGCATACCATGTTCTAATAATAGACTGATGCTTGCCTGTAATGCATGGATGGCAAGTGTATTTGGGCTACCACATTCAAAGCGTCGTGCATTGCTGGCGGCTTGCCAGTTTTGCATATTACTAAAATCAGATAAGTCCTCTACCATGTGCCAGCCAAATTGTTGTAACTCAAGTTTATCCATGCTGGATTGTTTGCAGTAAAAAAGCGCCAGGCCTTCCGGGCCCAGCATCCATTTATGTCCGTCTGCAATGACAAAGTCCGCATCCATTGCCTGTACATCAAATTGCAGTGCACCAATTTGCTGAATGGCATCTATACAATACAAGGCGTGATACGACTTACAGGCTTTACCCAGAAGTTCCAGGTTCATACGCAGGCCCGAGGCGTATTGCACAGCACTGATGCTCAGTAAACGGGTGTTTGCATCCATAAGTTCAATAATGGCCCGTTCGGGGTTATCCGTATGGGAAATATTCGCGATACGTAACTCTACTCCCTGTGCGCGCAGGGCATCCCAAACGATAAAGTTAGATGGAAATTCCTCATTACTAATCACAATATTATCACCGGCTCGCCATTGAATGCCCCTGGCAATAATTGACAGGCCCTCGGAGGTATTTTTTAACAGAGCGATTTCATCAGCTGATTTGGCGTTGATGAGGCTGGCCAGATCCTGTTTCAGGTGTTGCTCAACTTTTAACCACTGTTCATAGTGTTGGGAGCCAACATGGCCATTCTCATCGGCAAATTGTTTTACAGCCTCTACTGTGCGAATCGGCCAGGGGGCGACGGCGGCGTGATTAACATAAACCAGCTTAGAATCGAGATTGAAGTCGTTATTCTTGTTGCATGTCATTGTTTGTAACGAATCGAGATTAAAATTATTTTGCATATTATTTTTATTGTAACTGTGAGTAGCTCGTATGAAGATAGCACACACAGAATAAATGAGAAGAGTAAGAGGAAGTTATGCCCATAGAAATTGAGCGAAAGTTTTTATTGTCAAATAATGAATGGCGAGATGAAGTGAAAAGCGCACATCGAATTCGGCAGGGTTATATGGGAGAGATCGACAAGGCTTCGGTCAGAATACGTGTGCAGGGTGATAAAGCGAATATCAATATTAAAAGCGCCACCCTGGCGATGCGCAGAATGGAATATGAATATGAGATTCCATTAGATGAAGCGGTTGAGATGTTAGACCAGTTGTGCAAACAGCCCCAGGTGGATAAAACTCGATTTATTGTAGAGCAGGGTAAGCATAAATGGGAAATCGATGAGTTTTATGGGAATAATGAGGGTTTGCTAATTGCAGAAATTGAATTAAGTGATGAAGCAGAAGTATTTGAAAAGCCTGCATGGTTAGGAGAGGAGGTGACGCAGGATCCTCGATACTACAATGTTAATTTGATAAAACATCCGTATAAACAATGGTAGGTAACTTAATCAATTGTTTTGGAAAATCGTTGAATAATCTGTAATCCGGGATTGCCCTCTTTTAACACCAGTTCGGCATTATGTAATCCAGCAACTGCGGCGACTAAACTGAGCACCAGGCCATTTTTCGGTGTATTGCGTGAGCTTTCCAGACGTACAAACTTTTCCAGCATATGATTTTTTCTGCCTCCGCTATACCCGATCCGGTATCGGCGACTATCACCTCAACCTGATCGGCTGAGGTTTTTATATGTAATTTTATATCACCTCCATGGGGTGAGTATTTGATCGCATTTTCCAGCAAATTACCCAATGACTGTGCCAGTAGATCACGGCTGCCAAATATAAATGCATCATCATCATCATTTAATTTTAAGCTGATACTTTGCAAAACACTTAATCGGAAAAGCGGTAATGTTAAATTTTACTTAACACTGTTATGATCGCTATACGAAATGATAACGAGGGATTAATGTGACTAAAATAAGAGTCATGCTGGTAGATGACCATGATTTAATTCGATACGGATTAAGGCGTCTGCTCGAAGATCAAACAGGGATTGAAGTAGTCGCTGAGGCTAGCAGTGGTGAACAGGCACTGGAAAAAGTACGTCAGATTAAAGCGGATGTAATTTTAATGGATATTAATATGCCTGGAATTGGTGGTTTTGAAGCGACGTCTCGACTGAGTAAAACACACCCAGAATCTAAAGTCATTGTGCTTACGGTACACAGTGAAGGACCGCTTCCAAAACGCTTGCTTGAGGCGGGTGCGGTTGGTTATTTAACCAAGGGTTGTCCGATTGAGGAAATGGTAGAAGCCATTCAAAAAGTAAATGTAGGACAGCGCTATATTGCGCCAACCATTGCCCAGCAATTAGCACTTTCCATGTTACCCGGTGAAGAATCTTTAATTGATGTTTTGTCACAGCGTGAGTTGCAGGTGTTAATTATGATTAGTCAGGGAATGCGTACTAATACGATTTCAGAGCGGCTTTCCCTGAGCCCAAAAACCATTAGCACTTATCGTAAACGTCTACATGAAAAACTCGATGTCTCGAACGATGTTGAAATGATGCACCTTGCGATTAAGCATGGTTTACTAGAAGCTGAATAATAAATTCAAAGGCTTAGCCTTATTATTGAATGTGGATTGGATTAGTAGCGCATGTACTTAAAGTGTATTTTGCTTAAATCATAGGGTTTATTAATCATATAAATATGATGCACCGTGTTTCTCACTATGCTTGAAAGTATTTAGCTATATAAAACAATAAGATATCAGCTATATCTGATGTTGATTATAATATTAAACCCAGTCGTTTTTAATACAATACTGCGTCAGTATCTGTAGCGTGGAACATTTATTAAAAAGCAAACTGAATTTACTGCGCTAATTCAGTTTGTAAAAATTAAACATCGTATCGTAAGTGCCACCCAGTTTGTGGGCGTCTAAATACGGCAAGTCATATAAACCTCTATTAACCAGCATCCCTGTTATGATTAAATAAAGTATGTCTAAATCGTTATCAGAAACCCCTTCAGCAATATCGCCTGAAATACCCGCAACCGCTTTTGACTCAGCTCATTTTCTTAACAACGTTTCGAATCGTGCGGGTGTCTATCGCATGTATGATGCGCAGCAAAATTTGCTCTATGTGGGTAAAGCCAAAAACCTGAAGAAACGCCTTTCCAGTTATTTTAGAAAAACCGGCTTATCCATAAAAACCCAGGCACTGGTCAATAAAATTCAGCACATAGAAGTCACCATCACCCACACGGAAAGTGAAGCTCTATTGCTTGAGTCCAACTTAATAAAACAGAGCCAGCCCCCTTACAATATTCTGCTGCGTGATGATAAATCCTACCCCTATATTTTCGTATCAAATCTAGATGCCTATCCGCAAATTGTGGTTCACCGTGGCGCGAAACGAAAAAAGGGAAAATACCTGGGGCCATTTCCCAGTGCCGGAGCGGTGCGCGAAAGCCTGCAATTTATTCATAAACTATTCAAAATTCGCACCTGTGAAGACAGTTATTTTAATAACCGTTCACGACCCTGTTTGCAATATCAGATTAAACGTTGCACCGCACCCTGCATGGGCTATATCAGTGAGAAACGCTACCAGGCGGATATTGATCACGCGTTGATGTTTCTTGAGGGTAAAAGCACCCAGTTAATAAAAGACCTGGTCGAGCAAATGGAAAGCGCGGCAGAGAAACTGGATTTTGAGAAGGCCGCCACTAATCGTGACCAGATACGCATGCTGCAAAAAGTGGTGGAGAAGCAGTATATTTCGGGTGATGACAGGGACGTGGATATTGTTGCCTGTTACTGTAATGGGCCCCAGGCCTGTGTGCAGGTATTTTTTATTCGTGAAGGGCGCAACCTGGGTAATCGAAGCTATTTCCCAAAGCTGCCCGAGTCTATGTCTGAAGTCGAAGTGCTGGCTAATTTTGTGTCCCAGTATTATTTGCAACAACAGGGCGCACAACAACAAACCAGCGAAATTATTTTGAGTCATTCCCTGGAAGATATGGATGTTATGCAACAGGCCATTACTGAACATGTGGGGCATAAAATTCGTTTAAGCCATCAGGTTAGATCAGACCGGGCACGCTGGATAAAAATGGCGCTTAATAATGCGCAAACTGCGCTTAAAGCTAGAATGAATTCCCGTGCGGGTACCTTAAAACGCTTTGAAGCCTTGCAACAGGTGCTACAACTGGATGAATTACCAACCCGCTTAGAATGCTTCGATATTAGTCACACCATGGGGGAAGCGACGGTGGCCTCCTGTGTGGTGTTTACACTGGAAGGTGCCCATAAACAGGATTATCGACGTTTCAATATAGAAGGCATTGAACCCGGCGATGACTACGCCGCCATGCGTCAGGCCCTGCAACGCAGATATACCAGCTTAAAGAAAGCCAAAGACAATGACGCCAAAATGCCTGATATTCTTTTTATCGATGGCGGCAAAGGCCAGTTACGCCAGGCAGTGGAGGTGATGGACCAGCTACAAATTGATGAGGTGCTGCTAATAGGTGTGGCCAAGGGTGAGGGGCGTAAAGCCGGGCTGGAAAAACTGGTATTCAGTGATGGCAGGGAAGAACTTTATTTGCCTGAAGATTCTATCGCATTTCATCTAATATTAAATGTACGTGATGAAGCTCACCGCTTCGCGATTAGTGGTCACCGGGCAAAAAGAGAAAAAGCTCGTAGAACATCCCCGTTAGAAGCCATTCCGGGCTTAGGCCCCAAGCGCCGCCAAAACCTGATAAAACATTATGGGGGCTTGCAGGGTGTTAAGCAGGCGGGGGTAGAAGATTTAACAAAAGTGCCGGGTATCAGTAGAAATTTAGCGCAAATCATTTATGATGTGCTGCGGTCTGAATAGACATTTATAATCCAGTGACTTTTAATGAATAAAAATTGAATGAAACTAAATATACCCAACAGCCTGACATTAATACGCATTGCGTTTATTCCATTAATTGTCATCTTGTTTCTATTGCCAGAAGATTCATATCACTGGGCAAGACCCGCATCCGCCTGGATATATGGACTGGCCTGCGTAACCGACTGGTTTGATGGTTACTTTGCACGTAAATTAGGCCAGTCTTCAGACTTTGGCGCCTTTATGGACCCGGTTGCCGACAAGCTAATCGTCTCCGTAGCGATGATATTGCTGGTATGGGCACACCCGGATTTAATTATATTATTAGGTGCGAGCATTATTATCGGCCGTGAAATCGTCATCTCCGCACTCAGGGAATGGATGGCCATAAAAGGTAAGTCAGATGCCGTAAAAGTCTCCAAACTGGGTAAATACAAAACCTTCGCACAAATGTTCGCCCTGGGCTTTTTAATGCACAGGGATGACTGGTTAGGCATGCACGTTCATGAAACCGGCCTGGTTTTACTGGTCATAGCCGCAGTGCTAACCATTGCCTCCATGGTTGACTACCTGAGAGCCGGAATTGCAGAAGTAAGAAAGTAGTAGCTGAGTTCATCTCAGCATGCTTGTGGCTGGGAGATTCAGTGACCTTGTAGAACATAAAGCCCAACAATCACTACAAAAACTGACCAGACAATTCTAAAATCCTCCCATATAACAGGCACACATCAGGCCAGCCACTATGTCACTGAAAAATATTACAATTAAATGAAATTAGCACTTGACCAAAAGACAGCGATCTCTATAATAGCGCCCTCTGTTGAGGCAATAGCCAAACAGTGTCAAGCGGGTGTAGCTCAGCGGTAGAGCATCTCGTTGCCAACGAGAATGTCGTGAGTTCAATCCTCATCACCCGCTCCAAATTAAAGATGTTCAGAAATGGCAGGCTGAACACCGAATATTAAAACCTCGCCAAGTCGAGGTTTTTTTATTTTTGTAAAAATCAGGGCGGGTTAGCAAAGTGGCTATGCAGTGGATTGCAAATCCATCTACCTCGGTTCGACTCCGGGACCCGCCTCCATTTTTAAAAGATCATCCGAATTATGCCGGGGTGACGTTTTAAAACGAGAGTTTTGAGAATGAAAAAAGGTAATATGTAAGACCATCTGCCCAGGTGGCGTTGTGGTGGACTGTAGTTTGAAAAACTACGTTGGTCAGCAACGAAAAAATTAGGGTGTAACAAGTAAGACCATCTGCCCAGGTGGCGAAATTGGTAGACGCAAGGGACTTAAATTTTTGAGCACCCAGACAGGAAACTTCTGGCGTGAATGGAGTCAAATTCGGGGAAACCTTTCAGGTAATGCTGATGGCAATCCCGAGCTAAGCTTTAAAACGAATGTTTAATTTGTTTTATTGAAAGTGTAGAGACTTGACGGCTCCTGCCTAACCTGCAATTTATTGCAGCATGGTGAAGAGAAAGTCCAGACCACAAATGTCATTGTTGACAGTAGCGAAAGCTATAGTTGGTACGAAAATCCCTCGCCTTCACGGGCGTGCCGGTTCGATTCCGGCCCTGGGCACCATCTTTAAAATCAACGACTTACGGGTCGTTTTTTTTCTGGGATTCTTCAAAATCCTATCAAAAAATCATCGTGTAGACGCTATGTAGACGATTGAATGATTAGGAGTTTATTTATTCTTGTCTCTTATAATGATGGGGGCCCAGGTTCGAATCCCGGTGTTGCCACCATATTCTTTAACAAAAACAGCCGCTTACGTAAGCTGCTGTTTTTGTTTGTGCGGTTTAAAATTCTCTGGGTCGGTTCTGGGTAGTCCCTGGGGATAAAATGAAAAGATTAAGATTCAATGCTTTCGTGGACATGCTATTTCAATTTTAGTCCAGGTATCGACTATAAAATCAAATGCTTACAGGGGTTTTGTTGTTGCATTGTTTCTCAGGAAAGAACTAGAATACATAGGCTAAACTATATGGGTTTAATAATCTTTTAGTTGTTCTTTAATGTAATCTTGTTATGTGTGTTTATACTGGAAATTGAAGGTATTTAGATGTCAGTACATCAGTCTACAGACTTAGAAATTAGGAGTGCTCTTCATCGGAAGAGACTCCAATCTAATCATAACTGTCCTTCTACGTTGGTTATTGATGAGTTAGGTCTTGCTCATGGAAAAAATCGCATTGATATAGCAGTACTAAACGGCTGTCTTCATGGCTATGAAATAAAAAGCTCTAAAGATAATCTATTGAGGTTGCCAAATCAGCTGGAGGCTTATAAGAAGAGTCTTCAAAAACTAACAATTGTTACGGCTTCAAATCATGTTGATGAAGTGATTGATTTAGCACCTGCATGGTGCGGAATTATTTTAGCTGATAAAGGGCCGAGAGGTGGTATTCGTTTTACGACTTTGCGTAAGCCTTTAATTAATCCTGACATAGACGTAGTCTCCTTGGCGCACTTACTGTGGAAAAAAGAGGTGATTGATTATCTTCAGAAGTTAGGCGCTGATAGTTCCTTGCTAAAAGGTACTAGGATTGAGCTATATGAAAATTTATCATGCTTTGTATCAGTAAATGAGCTTGTTTCCTGGATAAAAGAGCAGTTTGCTAAACGTGAAAGTTGGAGAGCTGATCTATTACTTTTGTAATGTGGTGGTTTACGCCTACTTGTTTCCAAGTGCCCAGGTTTCCAGTGTTTTCCTTTCCGTTATAAGTGTCTTTAATTCTCTGGTCACCATGTGAATACGTTTCACCACAATAATGTCCAGAATTTATAATGGCTCTACAATGAGTAATCATTTGTTTAGGGTCATCTCTGAAGGCGCCTCCTTTACTGATAAACCACTGGTTATCACTTGTGTAGACTATTTTTCCTGATGGTTTCATTAATCTCATATCTAGGTTTGAAAAAGCAGGTGATTCTATAGTGTAGTCACCATAGCTTGGGATTCGAATATTTTTCAAGTCCACTACTAGTTGTTTGTATAGGTTCCATTCGTGGCGATTGGATATTGCGCCGGGTTTCTTAACCTTTGATAGTTTTAGAGACATACCGGTAACTACAAATGATCTGAATTTTGATAACCCCTTTATAGTTTTTATTTTAGATACCAATGCATTTGAAAATATATTGTAAGGCTCGAAAGATTCAGGTTCACCAAGGTCGATAACCAAGTCAACCATAGGGTAGTTTACACCAACAGCTTTTAACAGACTTGTAATGTTTTTATCGAGGTCTTTACTCATTAGTTCTTCTAGTTTAATGCGAAGTGAAGCGCCATTGTTATCTATTGAAATTATTTTCTTAATCTCATTCAAATAGAATGAACCTCTAGAAAGGTTAACTACTGGAATCGCAAGACTCTTTGATTTTCTAAGTTCGGTGAAAATATATGAAACTATACTTGTTCCATCATTCATTTTTTCAGATTCAAGACTTTCATGTGTGTCTACTAAAGCAAGACGAAGCCCCCATTTCTTAATAAGGCGTGTAGGAAATGTCTCTACATGCTCATGTGCGGTCTTTTTAATTCGTTGTTCTTCAAAATCATACTCTCTAGGAGGGATCATAAGAAGGGGGGTGATAAGCTCCTTTTCATTTTCTTTGAGTCGTAGTAATGCTTGGTACTCTCCTTGTCGCCACTTTAAAACAGGAACATATTGTTCTTTACTAATAGCCATACTAGACTCCAAATGATTTTCTAACTTTCCCTTGGCCAACTAAGTTGCTTAATATTGTGTAGTTATTTTGCTCTTTCCTAATCCGCCCAGCAATTATGCTTGGGTGTATATCTAAATTTTCGGCGTCAATCATAACTGATTTCTCTGTTACTGAAAATCGGGATAAACATTGATTCCATAAATCTTCAGGTATTAGATTATTTAGAGCAAAGTCATCTGCTTCTTTTTCGATTTCATCTTCATCGACGCCATTCTGTTCGTCAAAAAAATCTAAATTTAACGAGTCAAAAAGGTGTAAAAATATATGACCAAGCTCATGCATAAGAACAAACCAAAAGTTGTCTAAACGATCAAGTCTAAGCGTTAGCCCTATAACAGGGTTTCCTGTTTCTAAAAGCATAGCCGCGCCATCAAGGTATGTGCCAGATAAATGCTCTTCGTTAACTAAAATTATTCCCTTTTTAGCTAGAAGTTCTCTTACTGCAATTAGAGAGTCTGGTTCTTTTGTTAAAGAGACTAAATCTTTTAACCATGTGTCGTCTAGCTCGAATTTTGAAACATTGTTTGTATTGTACTCATTTCGTGCTTTATTTAATATACGTGCTTGCCAAGCAAGTAGGGCGAATTCATTAGGGGAATTTTTCCCATAGAATTTTTTGCGGTGTAGAGCAGTAATATATTGGTTGCCAGCAGAGTGAGTAAAAAACTCTTCAATAATATTATTTACAGATGCCTTCCCTTTAAGTTCAATCCATCCTTTTTTAATCATCTCTTTTACGGGGAATTTGCTCCAGTCGATATGATTTTTATCGCTCCAAGAAAATATAGCATTACCTTCATGTGGATCAGTGCTGCCCCATGATTCTTTAATTTGAATATTTAGTATGTCAGAAACTTCAATAAGACGAGATAGGCTAGCCCCCATATAATTGCTGGCTTCATATCTTTGTACTTGCTGAGCTGTCATTCCAAGCTCGTCAGCTAGATCTTTTTGAGAGTAATTTTTGGCAATACGTGCTTGTATTAGCACTTTTGGTAAGTTGCTTAGATCATTGCATTCATTGTATTTGACCTTGCCTTGTTTGATCAATGAGTACTCAGATAACTCTGATGATAAATCAGTAATTTGACTTGATAGAGCATCAATTTGAGCTTTGGTGATCCAGTCTTTATCAGAGGTTTGCTTGAGGGCGTCGAGAGATAGTCGTAATTTCTCAATTTGACTAGATGTGATTTTTTGCTGTCTTTCATTGTATATCATTGTATATCTCCCTTGTTCGAGTCAAAGGGTTCGCTTTTTAAATCAATAGCTAATATGCCTTTTTTCTTTCCACTAAATTTTTCTTCTTGAAAAAACTCTAAAAATACTCTGCCGGGTTTTGCGGTAGCATTGAAAGGGAATAGTTCGCCTAAATATTTATTTTTTTGGTTTTGTCGGCTATTTGAGAAGTCTAATAACACAGGGTCAAGTAGATTGCGGTTAACTCCGGAGGGATCCCAGCATCCGTCATAGTCTCCAGGTCTTGGTTTGCCAGTCACGTAGCTTCCATCTATAAAAAGATAGTTGCAGCCAGCATCTTTTAGTGCTTTAGCGGCTGCTATAAGGCCTTTATATAGTTTTCTTCTATGTGGATTGGTGGCAAATGCATTCTCTATCTCTGATAGTGTGGAGAGATGTATCCCTGGGGGTAATATGTCCCAAGGAGCACCGCTTTGCTTGATAAGGCGAGGTATCATGACACAACAATAATGTTGTGTTGATTGTTTGTCAACAATAATCTGCCATCTAAAGCTAGAATAATTAGGTCAGAGTGACAATTCAAAATATCAGTGATTTGTCGGCTCACTAAAAGTAATGCGAATTTATTTCAGGATGATATCCTGAATGACCAAGTTATAAGTTGTGATATTTGGTGTCAGAGGGGGCAAATTAAAAGGGGCATACCCCTTTATAATGTTACTGACGGGAAAAGCAGTTAAAATTAATTGAGGAGGAAGGGGCTATCTCAATCGAAGTCTTAGAGTTCTAAGCTTCAAGTTGATAATATATAAAAAGGTATTTGTGAAAATTCAGAAACTTTAAAATGTGCTATTTAAATAAAAATTTCTGACTATTGAAGGATGTTAGAGGATATAGAGAGGATGGTTATCTTGAAATTATTATCGGAATTATTAAATTCTTCTGCGGCTGATACACGTAGCTTTAACGCCGTTTTTAATGCTCATGGATTATACAATACTGAACAGTTTGTTTTGCGTCTAAGCCCAAACATAATTGGGGTCAGAGTAAAAACTATTATCATAATTGGGGTCAGAGTAAAAACTATTACAACTGGAATGATATTTTGAATAATTTTTACTCTGACCCCAAATGATTTACAGCAGCAAAGAATGAACCTAGTATTATCATTTCTGTTTGCGACTAGAATGCAGTCACTCACACCACCTCGTGCATGTTTTTGTGTCGAAAATTTTCCTGTTCACTACTAGAAAGGAAAATTTAAGTCTTTCAGTTTCTTGCTCATTCCATCGATTGTATGTATAGAGTGCGCTTTAGAATATTTACCTTGTTGTTCTGCCAGCTCTATAGTTTTTTGGACTATTTTTTTAGCCATTTCGGGAATATCACTGGCTATTTTTATGGTATTTGCTATCTTTTCTGAATAATTTTTTTTGTCAAAGTGTGAGTTCTTTTTTTGCCAAATTATTTTACTAAGTTGTTTAGATATCGGTTTATCAAAATCAAAATCTTTAGTAACAGCTTTCTCGCCACTATCGTACAAGCTATTAATAATTTGAATATGTAATTTTATTGGGAATAAATCTTCAAACTCACCATTTTTATAAATATAGTGTTCGATAGTTGCGTTTTTACTGTCAATTTTTTTAATCATATTATATTCTTCCGTCGCATCAGAATCTAATACTGTAACTACTGAGCCTATATAGGATTCATTTTTAATGACGTCCCTATATTTTTTGTATACACCGCTTTTACCGTTGCAGTTTATAACTTTTACAAATATTTTATTATTTTTTAATAGCTTGATGAATTTATTAAAACATATATCTTCACTGATGCCCTCTACCAGCAAATAGCAATCAGGGATTTTGCTGGTGATAAGTTCTTTTTCAAAATCTTCCAGATGAGTTTCCATGTACTCTTTCATTGATTGGGAAAATTCATCAAAATAGATATAGCACAGCTGATAAACAAGATTGTTGTTTGGATTCAATTTATTAGCATATTTATTCAAAAGTTCGAGAGTAGTATCTTCCGTACTCGTTTTTTTTGAGTTGGACATATTTGAGGAAATTGACTTTATTGTATCGTTGTAATCATTTCTTAGTAATTTATTGTAATGACGAGAGATTTTAATGTTTTTTTTGTCAATAATGTCTTTCAGTAAACCTAATAATACCTGCAATGGTATAGATTTTGGGTGACGAAATAATTCAAAAGAAAGTGGAATACCCGTTATTAAGACAGCTTTCGAGGTATCAATACCACCGAGTTGATTCGACATCAAATTTAAGTTTTCAACACATATATTAAAATTAATTATTACTTTTAAGTATTGATGCCAGTCTAGAGTTTCAGCAAGCTGTAATGAAATATAGAATCTTTGTTCGCTGGAAAATTGGCTGCCAGATAAAATATGAGTTGTATCTGCATCAATTAAGTGGCTTTCAAATAATATACTACATGCTGTTTCAAAGTTTTGATTTATAAATTTTTCTTTTTCTTTTCCTTTTATAATTTTGTTTTTACTTTTTACCTCTGGGATCATATAATTAACCAGATCCTTTGCATATCTATCTACATTCATCTTTTCCATGTCTTTTTGTATCTGCCAAAGTAATCCGGGTGATGCAAGGTCGGAAAATTTATAACGTCTTATTTTAGTTTCTCTGACCTTTTGTCTTGTTTCATCATCCAAAAAATTCGAGAGTTTTCTAACTGTTTTTTCGATTGATCTTAATGTTATCAGCCAAACTTCTCTTGCGATAATGGTCGCTAGGAATATATCAAGTTTTTCAACCTCAATTACCTCGCCATCATTTAATGCTCCGCAACTAATTATAAACCGTATTAAATCATTGTTCCCATAGAACCCGGAATTTCGCGCCATTAGTAATAATGTTTGTAGCTCACTTGTTTCAAGAGGGCGGATTTCTACATCACCGGAAATGAACAGTGATTTTATATTTATTTTTTTATATGAGAGGTGCATATTATTATATAATATACTTGGAAATAAGAACTTTGGGTAAGATATTACAATATCTAAATATGTAATTCAGTAAGGGTATAAGTTCCTAGGTACGCTAAAAGTATAAACTTCGTATTCCTTCAATTTTTACCGAATGTCGGCTAAGTAAAACGGGATAGATCTAATTTTTAATAATGTAAATATCAATATTTTGGGGTCAGAGTAAAAATTAATTTAACCTAGTTAAATTTTTATCTTAAGCAATGTTTTAGCTCTAAGTTTGGGTGAGAGCGAGCCAAACACCAGAATCATCTCCGCCATTTCATCATCTTCAGCGTAAAAGTAGCAAGCAGGTACTTTTAGTACTTTTGCAAAGCGTTTTATCGTCGAGAAATCAGGTATGTGTTTTCCTTTCTCATATTGATTCATGCGCGCACTGGCAGAAAATTCATCTATACCGGCCAGTATGCCCAGTCTTTTCTGGCTTAAATCGGCTTTTGTTCTTAATTCTTTAATGCGTTTACTAATAGGTGGTTGTTTAGCCATCGATCAGACTCATTTATACACGTGGCTAAGATATTCTTAGTATTTGTCTTGACTGGATACTAAGGAATACTTAGTATATCAAAAACTAAGAATTACTTAGTTCTATTTTCTGTTACTTAATCACTATCGAGGCGTGCTTATGAGTAATGACGAGTCTAAAAAACCATTTAATAAAAAACTACAACTGATGAAAACTTCATTTCAATTCCGTTCTATTGAAGTCACCGAAGTCGATGAGCTGAGCTCAGCTTTTAATAATATCCTGTATAAAGTGCGTATAGAGCGTTATATCGATCAACTTAAGAGCCTGCTTAATAATCCCCCTGCCTTTAAACCCATAGATTGTGATATCGAGGCCTATTATGATCAGGTCGATAACTATTTATGGATGGTAGGTGAAATTATTTCTGGGCTCTATGAAATCGGTCAGCTTTGCGAGCAGGCTTCAGATTGAGGCTTTAATAATGACTTTAAAACAGCGTTTTTTAGATGCGGTGATTAAGGGTGATCTGGGTTCTGCTGATGAAAGGGGTGTGGTGGTTACCTTAGAACAGTTTAAGCTGTATTTTAGTGATGTAAAAACAGATTATATAAACTCGTTTTTACCCGCATCGACTATTGAGCCGGGACGAGTAACGGCTAGCCATACCCGGTTTGTGTTCCGTTTGCGCAATGGTGTATACCTTGTGCGCAGGGATGTGCTTAAAGCCTGTAGTAAAGGTGATTGAGTAAACAATCCAGTAAGCTGCTTACTGCCCTGGCGGTTAATTTACAATTTTATATATCCCTTCATTGCTTTGAAGCTTCTCAAGACACCCATGCTAAGCAGCCAGTAAAAACAAAGGCTTAGATTGAATTCAGCTTTTTTGTTACAGTTATAGTGAGTGTCCGGATTGGTGGGACTGGTGGTTTTTTTTAGTTGTCATATGAGTCGCTTCCAGTTCTTACTAAAACCAGTCGAGCATTATTTCTTCGAGTTTACTTAGCGCTATCTTATGTTTTTTCTCAGGCATCTTTTGTATATTGATTATTTTCCACTTTACCGCTGGTAAATGTTGGATTTTCTCATTTGGAGCTAGTCTCCAATTGGGTGCTCCTTTTTTTACTGATTTTAGGAAATCGAAATCTTGCTGTGTAAACTGAGATTTCAGGGCGCATATCATTTTTTCGGGAATAGTTTTTAACTCGTCAAGTGATATTGTTTCAAATGTCATGCCTATAAATTCGTTGTTATAAATTTCAGTTATATCTTTCCATCTGGGATTCATGATTTCGGACATTGGACGATTGTGAGAGAGTAAATAAGTAATAAACCCATTGAATATTTCACGGTCAATACCTTGATTTTCTAACAAGACTTTTACATCAAATAAATCTCTAGGGTGCTGCCGATCTAATGCAGCACAAAGTTTTCCACCGTATAAATCAGCAAGGGAGACAACTTGAATTGAGGCAAAACCAAAATTCTCTTCGACAAGTTCAGTTACATCTTGTTCAACAGGAGGGTGTAGCACTCCTCTGGCAACCGGCGATACTTCGATTTTTATCTGAACCTCTGTTGAGTTAACGATAATTCTCATCTCATCGGGGTTGTTGTCTTGAAGCGTTGCCAAAATGTCTGGTACTTGATTGATAGCTTCTGAAATACGTTTCAAAGCTGCCCTGACATTTACTAGTGCATCTGTTCGTTCCTCCATGGGGAGATAAGCAAGATCAATATCAATAGAAAGCCTGGGGAAGTTATGCACGAAAAAATTAATAGCTGTGCCACCTTTTAAGGCAAAGCAATCTTCTGCGGCAACGAAGGGTAGTGTTCGAATTAAAAGTGAAACCTGTTTGAAATAGGGTGAGTTTCTATCCATGTTCATTTACTCCATCTGCTCTGTATTCAAAATGAAATGTTCTGGAACGGTAATTTGGTAACGCTTATCGAGCTTACCCCCTTGAACAATCTGGCGTTTACCAGAGCCCAGATTAATGGTTGATTCATCCAGTCGTTTAGCCCACGGATGATTGTAATAATGAGCAAGAAATAGATATAAGCGATTGCTTTTAACAGAGCTGCTGCGTTTTAAAATAGACTCTACTTTTTTGGGGCTGAGGCTTACAAGCCCCTGAAATAGTTCAGCAGCATGTTCAAATGAAATTAACTTTGGGATCGCTTCCAATACTTCATATGCAGCCAATTCAGGGCTGCTTGCTTTGAGTGTTACGCCTTTTATATCTAGTGCAATCGTGTCGCTTTCTTTAGTGGTTTCAAGTTTATTGTTGGACACAAACCTCCATTGGTGTTCATTGTTAATGAATTCAGGAAAGGCCTTGAACCATTTTGGAATTAAAGCTTTGTTTTTAACGCTTAACCAGATAGTTTCATTTGTGACCTGTAGGTAATGTGACTTTCCCTGATAATGCAGGCTTGTTAGACCTGCGAGATGGGTGGAAACATTAAACTGGTTCACAAGGCAGAGTAATGCATCCTGCCATTCCGGGTCTCGTCCTGGCCTGACATAAACGCCCGATCTTAATTTAATCAGCCATTTGCTTTGAGTGTATTTTTGAGCCAACGACGGCTGTATACCATGTTTTGTTAACCATGATTGAAGAATGATGGAGCCAGATGATGTATTATTTAAGAGCCAGTTTAGCTTTGATGGCATAGTTACACCTAAAGTGTATGAATATTTAATTTAGTAAACCATTGGTTTATTATTTTGTCAATAGTAATACTTTAAGTGTAACTATTTATAATTATATAAACTATAAAGTCTATCGAATTACTACTGCAAGGAATAGAGCTTCTCAAGATACCCTTGCTAAGTAACCAGTAAAAACAAAGACTTAGATTGAATCCTGGTTCTTTGTTACAGTGGGTGTCCGGATTTGTGCGGTGGACTGTAGTTTGAAAAACTACGTTGGTCAGCAACGAAAAAATTAGGGTGTAACAAGTAAGACCATCTGCCCAGGTGGCGTTGTGGTAGACGCAAGGGACTTAAAATCCCTCGCCTTCACGGGCGTGCCGGTTCAATTCCGGCCCTGGGAACCAAAAAACTACTTATTATTCAATAAGTTAAAGCAAAAAGCCGCATTCGTTGCGGCTTTTTTTATGCCTCTATTTTGCTGCCTATTTACGGAGTTTCCGTAAATGGGTGCTACTAACTTATTGATTTATAACGGTACGCAAGGGACAGCTACTCCTTTGTTTTTTATCTATTCTTGCAATTTGTTGATAACTATCTTATTCTTTATTCGTGAATCGCGAATAAAGAACGGATGGAGTATGTTAAAACCTCAAGATATAGTCATCGTATTAAAGATACTAGCTAAAGGCGAGCAGCATTGGGCGCAAGGTTCTTTGGCTAGTGAATTAGGTATGAGTGCATCTGAAATAAATGCGGGTATTAAGCGAGCCTTAAAGTCTGGTTTATTGCGCAAAAGTAATAAAAAAATTATACCTATGAAACAAGCGATTGAAGAGTTTTTAATACATGGATTGAAATATGTATTTCCAGTAGAAAGAGGCGAACCCTCTAGGGGTATAGCCGCAGCGCATGCTGCTAAAATTTTTAAAGATAAGTTCTTGTCTAGTGATGAATTACCACCAATTTGGCCAGACCCTGAAGGAAAAGTTAGTGGTTTTAGTTTTAAACCCTTGTATAAAAGTGTGCCATTTGCTGTAAAGAATGACCCTTTATTATATGATTATTTATCAATTGTGGATGTGTTACGAAGTGGACGAGCAAGAGAAGTTAGCATTGCAAAAAAAATGATACATGAGGCCTTAGAAGCTGCATGAGAAATAAAGAATTGTTACTTGCAGTTTGTTCAGAAATAGAACCAATACTTGATCAATTAGTTTTAGTTGGTGGTTGTGCAACGGAATTATTAATTACCGATGAAGCGGCACCTTCTATACGTCCAACCATTGATGTTGACATGGTTGTTAAAGTGGCAAGCTTATCTGAATATTACAAATTAGAAGAGCAGCTACGAGCGCTAGGTTTTACACAAACTCAAGATGATCAAGGTGTGATTTGTCGCTGGCAGAAAAATAATCTATTGTTAGATTTAATGCCAACAGATGAGAAAATTTTAGGTTTTAGTAATCGATGGTATGAATTAGCTGTTGAGTTTTCAGAAAGTATAAAGATGAATGGCTTAACATTTCATCATATTACAGCCCCTATTTTTCTTGCGACTAAAGTTGAAGCATTCAAATCAAGAGGGAAGCATGACTATATTGCCAAGTCATGATCTTGAAGATGCGATTTCAGTTGTAGATGGCAGAATGGATATTGTTGAAGAAATAAAATCTTCACCGGACTCAATTAAACAGTTTTTGAGTGAGCAATTTAAATATTTACTTAAAGATAGAAAATTTGAAGAAGCATTACCAGGTTATTTACCACCAGATTCGGCAGGACAGGGTAGGTTTGATTTGTTGATGGATAAGTTAAATAAAGTGTCAAAATTATAAATTAGAGTAGTTTTAAATCTGAGTTTTCTTGGGAAATTAATATCAAAATCACTCCGTAAATAAACCCCAAAAATACGCAGAATCAAGCACTTACAGGCCTGTTATTCCGTAAATGATAGATCTAAGTCATTGGTTTATAAGGAATAACCAAGTGACTTAAAATCCCTCGGTGGAAACACCGTGCCGGTTCGATTCCGGCCCTGGGCACCATTTCCTTATATTGAGATATGGCTATATCTTTTTATTGTACTGGTCAAGTTCAACCGAACACTTTATTTTAGAGAATTTTCATAGTTAATTGGTGGCTGATCACCGTTCTTAGAATGCAGCCTCTCAAGGTTGTAATACTTCATGTAAGCCACTACATCTTTTTTCATAGGCTCACGGGTGGATTGAGCAATTTTAAATATCCAGTTGTGCTTCAGGCTTCCAAAAAAGCGTTCTACCACTGCATTATCCCAACAGGCACCCACATCACCCATGCTTGCAATTCATTCAGCAATTTACGGTAACACTTACTGGTGTACTGTGATCCACGGTCACTGTGAAACACCAACCCCTTAGGCGGTTGTCTTAAGTTATAAGCCAATATCAAAGTCTTCTTCGCGTAATTTTTTCATTATTTCACGGCTACCTAAGCTATTACGGCTCTGCTTAAATAACGCCTTCATACGACGATGTAAATGTAATGCATTTGCACTAATCAACTGCCCTGGTCGTTTCTTCCAGGCATAATAGGCTGAGGTACTGAGCTACATTGCCCAGCATAAAATAGCCACCGGTTTCCAAGTTTCAGGTATGCATGTCCTCTCAAGTCACTCTCAAGTCACTTGGGGCCGTCGGATGATCTGTGCTATCAAGATAGTAAGCGTGGCAAAAAATATCAAAATTGTATTACTTGTTACTACGTCATGTTTTAATAGGGTGTCAGAGTTATTTCTGTTTACACTGCTTTTATTGGTATATACAGATCAATTTCACTCTTCTTGCTTTCAGGGTTATATCGATCGGAAAAGAGTTCAAAATCAGGTCTGTTTGTGTATGTATAGCCAGAAGCAGGTAACCAGTCGCCCCATATATAACTTAGCGTGTTGTCAATATTGTCTACATCACCTTTATGTGTAAAGACAGCATACACCTGTTCAGGGATAGCTCTGCCTACCATATCTCTGGGAATATCACTTAAGGTTGTCACTCCTACACAGCACAGATAAGTAAAAATAGTGTGTTCCTTTTCAGCAACACCTTCCTGGTAGTTTTCATAGATGCCAAAACCATTCATTGGGAATGCAATATTTGAAATTTCTTCTTTGCGCTGTTTGAAAACCGACCATAGATTCATGATATCAAAGTCATCATGTTGATATATAGAAGCAATCCCAATGACCTTCATCTCAGGTTTAACTATTATAGTAGGCTCCATGGTGATGATCTGCTGCCTATGTTTCAAAGCGTTGCTATCAAATTTCTTTTTATAAAGTAATTTAAACCGTTCATTGATCTTTCTGTATTTTCCCGGAGTTTCCTTAAACTGATTTTTGAACGCGCGAGTAAATGCTGCCTGAGAATCAAACTGACACTCTAGTGCAATGGTTAAAATGGGTGTATCAGTTTTGGCGAGTAAATCTGCCGCTTCTGTCAATCGTCGTTTCCTGACATATGCCATCACAGATTCTCCTGCAATCGCTTTAAACATCCTGCAATAATGATAGGTAGAGAAATTGGCTGACTGCGCAATATTGCTTACTGATAACTTACCAAATAAAGATCGTTCGATAAAATCAATACTATTAAAGAATCGTTGCAAACTGTCCAATCTAATCTTCCAATGCGATATTTAAAAAAGCATATAACGATTTGACTAGCACTGCTTCTCCATATGGGTTTTTAATTCACCCATAAACAATGCAATTTGTTTTGAGAATTTTTTTTTAGCAATCAGCCTATTCATAATAGCTCCCAATATACCGTACTTAAGTTGATAGTTGACTTCAAACGTCACCTTGGACTGCCTATCGTCGCCACTTAGGCTCCATACTACATATGAGTTCGGGGTTACTGGATCACGTGCATCGTCAATCGCATAAGTGTATCCATTGCCTTCATTCCACTGAGTAATCCGCTCCACTATGTAACCGCCATCACTTAGATCGCAATGTCTTGCCATACCAACATTGCCTCGTTTTTCATTAGTATAACGCACTTTTTTAACAGTCTGGGTCCAGTGTAAATTAGCAAAATCGGCTAATACCGCCCATGTTTTTGCTTTTGACGCATTAATATCAATATTATAAATAAGTGTGGTCATAACAGCTCCTCGAGTTATGCGACAATTTACTTGCCTCAAATAAGTAAAAAGTATCAGGTTTTCAGATCAGATTTTTGACTTTCCTTGCTTTTTACATGGCCGATCAGCAATTACGTAACTCCAATTAATTATCGACAAAACTTACGTTCTTTTAAAATTAACTAATTGGGCCAACTTTTTCCCTGAAAAATTTGTTGGTAGTCTTACCCCAAAAAAAACGCACACGCGGTTAAGCAATTAGTTGTCTTTCTAAACTCATTGGCGATTCATAGCCAAATGACGAGTGTCTAGGTTGCCGTCTATAAACACTTTAATGTAATCGAATACAGCTGGTCTATAAATTATGGAATAGGTTTTCAATGACCCTGCATATGCATTTCTAATCCTGCCCACCAATACCTACATATAAATTAATAATGCGTCTATATGGATGACCGCCATCAAATTTTGTTATTGTTAATGATGTCTCCAGGTTTTCATTTATAGAAATTTCATAATCTTCGAGGTTTTCAGCTAATACTTTTTCGAACGATGGTTTAAACGTGATTTTTTTCATAGAATGATCTGTGAAAAATCGATTAACCAGGTTTGCAGCTTCAGTTTTTGTTGGTAGTCGTTTTCTATCGGCAACAAAATAACTTATTTTAAAGTTATACATAGAACAGTATCTGTGTTCAATAATAGCAAAGTCACCATTTAAATAATTAATATTTAAAGATGTAATGGTTTCAGATCCTCTGCTGGCCGTTCTTTCATGCCATGAGTATGATTTTATATTGTCATTATTTATGGCTTTTTGTGGGACATAGCCTTTGGAGTATTCACAGCTATTAACTGAGTTCTGGGCGCACGCCATGTTTGAAAGTATTAATAATAAAGCTAGTGTAGTATGTCTCATAATGTATCTCGTTTTATTAGTATCAGCGTGTTGTGGCTAAAATAAATGCATCTACTGGTTTTTCAAGTAAAGGTTTAGAATCAACAACAATCTCTATTTTTCATGTGTTGTTCGATTTTTTTGTTTCATCGAAGAACCTTACTATGTATCCTTGTTTTTAAGGGTTTCAATTGCTTTGGTGAATTTGCTTATATTAAAATTATTTGAAGCAGTTTGAGTTGAACCAACGCCAATCAAATAATATTTTTTTCAAATAAATATTATTTGAAACTACATGTTTAGAGACTAGCTTAGTGGGTTTTTTATTTGCTAATTCAATAATTTTGTCTTGCTTTTATTGTCATCATATACGGTTAAAACTTCTTCATCGTTAGCGCTAGATAAGTCTATTTATGCATCATAATTAACTTTAGCATTATTGTACATAATTGAAATTTTCTTATGAGGAGCTCTAATAGTACTGGTAATTTCGGCATCCCCAAGTCATGTCTCAATCAGAGTAAAAATAATTGACCCAGGTCTTTCTATAAGGTTGTGGACAAGATAAAAATTGTCGAACTTACTATTTTCAGAAAATAATTAGTAACTCGCCTGGATGGCTTCAAATGCTATATTCGTGAGAGGTATTTTTTGAGCAAACTGTTTAATTTGGTCTGTTCCTGGGTCGACAGCACAGATACCAACCGGGTTTGGGTCTCGACGTGTTCTGTGACTGCATTGCCGATCACTTCATGACCTTTCTTTGTCAAACTGACCATCGTGCTTCGCTTGTCTTCAGGGTTTTTGATTCGTGCCACCAGGCCCTGTTTTTCAAGCTGGTCAATACGGTTTGTCATTGTGCCAGAAGTGATTATCATTGTTTCAAGCAACTGGTTTGGTGTGAGCGAATGCGGAGGACCCGACCTTAATAGCGTAGCGAGGACGTCAAACCCTGGAAATGTTAAATCGTGGCGAGCAATTGTCGTTGTCATTTCCTGCATTAGGTGACGTGCCAGACGTTGTACGCGCCAGATCAATATCATTGGATTGGTATCGAGGTCTGGGCGTTGTTTTGCCCATTGCGCCACTATTTTATCTAGATCATACATGGCCAACCGGGCTCCCATCTCACTAGTGGTAATACTATTCGAATAATGTCTTGATATCTAGATTTAATTTATTTATCTTGACATCAAGATTTAATTTATTTATCTTGATGTCAAGATAAATAAAAGAGGTCTCATCATGACACGTACACTCTTAACTAATGGAAAGTTTCGGACTCTCGACCTGGCTAGACCCTCAGCATCTGCTGTATTAATCAAAGACGGTGTATTTGAAGCCGTAGGAACTGATGAGGAAATTATGCGGCTGCGTGATGCTGATACCCGTGTAATCGACCTAAAAAAACACACGGTCATTCCGGGCTTAAATGACTCCCACACTCATGTGATACGTGGCGGTTTACATTACAATATGGAACTCCGCTGGGAAGGTGTGCCATCTGTTGCTGATGCACTGCGAATGTTGAAGGAACAGGCGCGTCGGACTCCAGCTCCACAATGGGTACGTGTCGTCGGGGGCTGGTCAGAATTCCAGTTTGCTGAGCGACGTATGCCAACACTGAAGGAGATTAATGCGGCATCACCTGATACGCCGGTCTTTATACTTCATCTCTATGATCGCGCTTTATTAAACAGGGCCGCATTGAAAGCAGCAGGTATTACCAAAGATACGCCAGATCCGCCGGGCGGAGTAGTTTACCGGGACCGTGGAGGCAACCCATCCGGCATGCTGATCGCTGAGCCCAGTGCACTTATATTGTATTCGACCCTGGCTAAAGGGCCGACCCTGCCGTTTGAAGATCAACTGAATTCCTCACGCCATTTCCAACGTGAGCTCAATCGTTTGGGTGTGACCAGCGCCATTGATGCCGGTGGTGGTGGCCAAAATTATCCCGACGATTACAAAGTCATCGAGGAGCTTCATAAGCGCGGTGAGATGACCATGCGCATCGCCTATAACCTGTTTGCCCAAAATAAAGGCTCAGAGTATGACGACTATAAGAGCTGGACCAAAATGGTTAAGCCAGGTGACGGTGATGCAATGCTGCAGATGAGCGGAGCGGGTGAGAACCTTGTATGGTCGGCAGCTGACTTCGAGAACTTTCTACAGCCTCGACCGCATCTGTCGAGCGACATGGATAAGGAGCTTGAAAAGGTCACACGACTACTGGTTGAGCATCGTTGGCCGTTTCGCATTCATGCAACCTATGATGAATCCATTGATCGTTTCCTGAGTGTCTTTGAGAAGGTCAATAAAGATATTCCGTTCGACGGGTTACGTTTCATTATTGACCATGCTGAAACCGTCCGCCCGCAAAATATAGAAAGGATTAAAGCCTTAGGCGGAGGTATCGCCATTCAACACCGTATGGCATTTCAGGGAGAGTATTTTGTCGAGCGTTATGGAGCAACAGAAGCAGAGCTGACCCCCCCCATCACTGACATGCTAGCTGCAGACCTGCCCGTGGGTGCCGGAACCGATGCCACCCGAGTTGCTAGCTTCAACCCCTGGGTTGGACTGTATTGGCTCTCCACCGGTAACACACTGGGCGGCTTAACGCTGTACCCTGAAGAGCGCCGCCTTGATCGAGAGAAAGCACTGCATTTATACACTAAAGGTAGTGCCTGGTTCTCCGGTGAGCATGAACGTAAGGGCGCTATTACTGTTGGTGAATACGCCGATCTTGCCGTGTTGTCTGCTGACTATTTTTCGGTGGTTGACGAAGCGATTAAAGACATTACCTCAGTGCTGACCATGGTTGGCGGAAAAGTGGTGCATGGTGATGGCGACTTCAAGGAGCTGGCTCCACCGTTGCCGCCCGCAAGTCCGGATTGGTCGCCCGTGCGAAGCTATGCGGCGTTGCGAAATAATGCTGGTATAGATGCAACCATGGCCTCGTACGCCTGCCCTGAACATGGTCACCACCACCAAAACTGTAGCGCGAAAGTGTCCTCCGATCCCTTTTGGGGCCCCATCGGTTGTAGTTGTTTTGTTTTTTAAGGAAAGGACATGACTGTGGTGCGCGGTGAGACCGACAATGAAATCACGATCGAGATGTCAGAGAGCGCCTGGTCGCCGTTAAAGCACCAGATGTTTCGCACCATCTGGATCGTCACATTAATATCAAACATTGGCACCTGGATGCACGATGTTGGAGCGGGCTGGTTTATGACCTCTTTATCAACATCGCCCGTGATGGTCGCTCTGATACAAACCGCCACAACATTACCTATTTTTCTGTTGGTATTTCCGGCTGGTGCTCTTGCCGACATTATTGATCGGCGGCGATATCTCATCGTGGTGCAAATATGGATGGGGCTCGTTGCAGTCTTGCTGGCTGGTTTCGCATTGTCTGGCTTTATGACAGTTTGGAGTCTCGTGTTCCTGACATTCGCCATGGGCATCGGTTCCGCTATGATGATGCCTGCCTGGGCGGCCGTAACACCGGAAGTTGTGCCGAAGATGGAATTGCAGCCCGCGATTGCCTTAAACAGTATGGGCATTAATGTCGCTCGTGCTATCGGCCCGGCATTGGGTGGTGTGATCGTATCCTACGCCGGCACAGGCGCTGTGTTTACGCTTAACGCGCTGTCATATTTTTGTGTCGTCATCGTATTGATGCGGTGGAAACGGGAAAATCCACCAAGCAGCTTACCTGCCGAACGCTTTGCCGGTGCCATGCGCGCCGGTTTTCGATTTGCCCGCAACGCGCCAGCGCTACACGCTGCGACGGTTCGGGGCGTCGGTTTCTTCTTGTTTGCAAGTGCGTCCTGGGCCCTGCTGCCATTGGTCGCAAAAGAACTGGTGGATGGTGGGCCGCAAGCCTTCGGCATTCTGGTTGCTTCGGTTGGTGTTGGTGCCGTTGCCGGGGCAGTCGTATTACCAGCGATTCGTGGAAAATTATCGCAAGACACCCTCGTGGCGATTTCTACGGTTCTTTATGCCGCGGCGATGTGGGTATTGGCCGCACTAAATGAGCTATTGCCATTATGTATTGCGATGGTAATCAGCGGCATTGCCTGGATCACTGTGCTTTCCTCGTTGCAGGTTGCGGCGCAAACAGCATTACCAGGCTGGGTTCGTTCGCGTGGTCTTGCTGTATTTGTGATGGCGTTTATGGGGGCGATGGCCATGGGTAGCTTAGTCTGGGGCAAAATCGCAGAACTTTTCAGTATTAGTCAATCACTACAGATTGCATCAGTCGGCGCGGTAATTGCGATTGTGCTCACCTGGCGCTGGAAACTGGATGGTGCTGAAGGCGTCGACCTGACGCCGTCAATGCATTGGCCACCCCTCATTGTTCACGATGCGATAACCCATGACCGTGGCATGGTACTAGTCACTATCGAATACCAGATCCAGCCAGAACAGCAAAATGAGTTTCTGCGCAAGGTCCGCAAATTGGGCGAACGTCGCAAGCGTGATGGGGCGTTTATGTGGAGCGTATTGGAGCACTCGGAGCAGCCTCACCACTTTATCGAAACGTTTGCTGTTGAATCCTGGTTAGAGCACTTACGACAACACGAGCGAGTGACGAATGAGGATCATGCCTTACAAAGCGAGATTCAATCACACCTGGTTTCAGGTACAAAGCCCAGGGTTACTCACTATGTAGCCCCTGGCAAAGAACGTATGAGGACTACATCATGAAAGTTATTTTAGGTATTTTATTAGCATTTGCCATCGGTGTGGTGTGTCGCCTCAGTGGTATACCGGTACCCGCGCCTCCCGTGATCGTTGGCGCTCTGCTGGTTGTGGCGATGACCTCCGGATATTTGATTATCGACTATCTGGCTTCTCATCGACCCTCAAAGAACAAGACGCTGTGTGGTGGACCCAGCGGTTCGACGACAGATGAAAAATCATTGGGAGAGAGACTATGACGAACTTGATTGTGGGGATTGCGCTGGGGCTTGTCATCGGCGGAGCCTGTCGTTGGTTTGATCTTCCTTTACCTGCGCCACCGAAACTTGTTGGTGCACTACTGGTAGTGGCCATGTCCCTGGGCTTTGTCATCACCGGGTATTTTATAACAACATAACTCACTAGGAGAGACGTATGAACAAAGAAAAATTAGACTTGTTGACGCCAGAAAACTGTCAGCTCATTTTTATCGATCACCAACCTCAAATGGCATTTGGCGTGCAGAGTATTGACTGCCAGGTATTGAAAAATAACGTGGTGGGTCTGGCCAAGGCAGCGAGGATTTTTAACATTCCGACGACGATCACAACGGTCGAAACAGAGAGCTTTTCGGGTTATACCTATCCGGAGCTTTTAAGTGTGTTTCCAGAGGTTCCCCTGTTGGAACGAACTTCGATGAATTCCTGGGATGATCAAAAGGTACGCGACGCATTGGCAAAAAATGGCCAGAAAAAAATCATTGTATCGGGTCTCTGGACTGAGGTCTGTAACTGCACGTTTGCACTTAACGCCATGCGCGATACAGACTATGAAATCTACATGGTTGCTGATGCTTCAGGTGGCACATCGTTGGATGCTCATAACTACGCGATGGACCGTATGGTTCAGGCAGGCGTTGTGCCGGTAACCTGGCAGCAAATCCTGCTTGAGTGGCAACGTGATTGGGCGCAAAAAGATACCTACGACGCTGTCATTCAACTGGTCCAGGAACACTCTGGCGCATATGGAATGGGGGTTGATTACGCCTACACAATGGTACACAAGGCGGAAGAACGTGCGAGCCACGGAGAAACACTTGCCCCGGTGGCAGCAAGTTAGTTTGTCTCGGTAGTCGACAGAGTGGGGCTTGTGATTTGAGCGCTCGTTTGTTACACGCGATTATTTCGACAGTTTCTATAGTTGCGTAATACGAGTAGATGCAAGAGGCTAAAATTATTATTGCCCCGTGGATAGGGTATTTTTACCGTACTCGAAGAACAACACAGAGGAGAAAATATTGAGTTTTCATGAAGTAGTAGAACCGACATGTACGGACGCAGATGGATCTATACAGCTCATTATTGAGCCAGTGAAGAAAGATCTGGGCGAGTTCACAGTGCGTCGTGCGCTGCCGGCCAAAGAGCGCAAGATGGTCGGGCCTTTTATTTTCTTCGATCATATGGGGCCTGCCGAATTCCCACCGGGCAAAGGCATACAGGTTCGGCCACATCCGCACATCGGGATTGCGACTATCACTTATCTTTTTGAAGGGGAGATTATGCATCATGATAGCTTAGGGATAGATCAATCAATACAACCTGGTGCGGTTAACCTGATGACGGCAGGCAGGGGTATCGTGCATTCTGAGCGCGCGGGCAGTGACCTCAATATGACCTCTCGACTGCACGGGATTCAATCCTGGATGGCGTTGCCAGATGATCACCAGGAGATCGAACCGGCCTTTATGCACTACCCAAGAACAGAGTTGCCTGAATGCCAGGTAGGCGGCGTGACGGTACGTGTCATCATCGGCAAAGCGTATGGCGAGGTTTCACCTGTTAACTCGTATTCTTCGACCCTCTATCTGGAATGTCTAATGCCAAAGGGCACTCGTCTGACGCTACCAGAAGACCATAAGGAGCTGGCGGCCTATGTGGTTGCAGGTGACATTATGATTGATGGGCTGCAATACCGCGACGGTGTGATGGCGGTGGCTTCTGCTGGAAAAGTGGTACATCTAACGGCACAGGAGGACAGTCGGGTCATGATCATTGGCGGTGCCCCCGTTGGTGAGCGACATATCTGGTGGAACTTCGTATCGAACTCTTTCAGTAGAATAGAGGTCGCAAAAAAAGACTGGAAGGAAGATCGATTTGGCAAGGTGTCTGGTGACGATGAGCTTATACCATTGCCAGAGTGAGGATTAACGTTAGGGCTCTATAAGTAGTAATACAGGAAGTTGATCTTAAATTGCATCGATTTCGACCCTGGGCACCAGCTCGAAATGTGTAGCAATACACATTGTAAAACCTCCCAGCCGGCATAGTTTATTTATGTAAGCTGGGGTTTTTTTATGTATGATTTGTTTTCTTACTGTTCGGAATAATAATATAAGTACTTAACATACGATCAGATAAACTAAAACAATAGAATATACTAAGTTGCTAAGTGCTAAGTGAAACACCCATGCTAAGTAGCTGGTAAAAACAAAGATTTAGATTGAATCCAGGTTTTTTGTTACAGTGGGTGTTCGGATTGGTAATCTTCAATACATTTTTTAGCCTGTTCATCATCCAGATTTTTAATTCTATAGCGGGATAACGATTGCGCTGTATTTTGTACCAGTATATTTTGCAGGCTTAAAATATTTGTAGAGCTTTGTCGTACTATCTGACTTCGTTTTCTAAGCCGGTCACGTACGGCGTGCTCTTCTTTTGGATGGATAAAACCCGTCGGTAATATCTTAAGCCGCATTAAATGCGCCAGACATCGCGCATCATCTTTATCGTCTGTGTGCTTTAATTCACTGTATGTCTGAACGGCTGCGGTATTAACTAACTTTACGGTATAATCGCATCAATCAGATCATCAATCAACCAATACCAGTTGAAGGTGGATTCAATGGAGACAGCTGTAATTTTGTTTTTATATACAGCAAGTTGCTTAAGGATTAAGACTATATCATTGTCTAGTTTCTTTTGATAAATCACTTTATCTACTTCATTGGGTATTACAACGATGCTGTTATTTAAATACAAATCAATTCCGTAATATAATTCCATGTGAGTTCTTTTTTTAGGTTCGTTCAGTTTCAGAACTTTAACGATATATTCTGTTGAAGGAACTCGCTAGATGATTATCAGGTCTTGCGTTTTGCCTGAGAGTTATGGATTTAATAAATAAAATGAAAACAGGTTTATTTAATACAGAAAGCTAGCTGTAAAGCCGTTTTTTTTGATGAGGTTTAAGTCAGCCTGGAACACATTTCAGTTTTTGATAAGAATTTAAGTTTAGAAGTAAACCAGTATTATAAAGTTATTTATGGGAGTGAATATTGAAGAAGAATTAGCGGTCTATTATTTTAATTAATAATTTTATATACTTGGGCCTGTTATTTACTTTATGTTTCTTCAAATTCTTGCACTATGATAAAATTTACGCATTTTCTACTGTTGTTTTCTGTTTGCCTTGTTTTGGCCTGTGATGGAAAAAACTCGTTGGGTGTTTCTACGGCTAAGCAATATCAATATCCAGAATTAATCAATATCTTTGACATATATAAAAGGCTGGACAGTGCTCAATATGAGCAATTAGATAAAGACTTTCATCAGTTGCAGCTGGATTATGAAAGTGATCCTTCTAAAGGCAGTGTATTATATGATGCCTATCGTGCTTTTAATAAAGCGGATGATGATTTCGTTATGCAGCTAGATGCATGGGTGGCGAAAACCGGCTCTTATATGGCCTATAATGCCCGTGGCATTCATTATTATGCGAAAGCATGGCGTGCCAGGGGGAATAAATTCAGCAATAAAACCAGCGATAAGCAATTTAACACAATGGGGGACTATTTTGAGCTGGCTGGGAATGATTTTTCAGTGGCGCTTGATAAATATTCAAATGATCTTATTGTGCATGTATATCAGCTACATATGATAGGTGCGACCTCATCGAAAGACTATTTAAAAAAATATTTTAAGGCTTCTTTAGAGCTTCACCCTGGTAGTGAAAAAATTCGTTCTGCTTATTACCACTATTTGCAAAAGAGATGGGGTGGCACCAGGGAGATGGTGAGTGAGGCCATGGTTGAACTGGAAGGTTCACAGAAGCAATATCCACATTTACAGATATTGGCGGGCTATGATGATTATCTTAAAGGGCGTAATCATTATAAAAAATTTGATAAGGCCCTTAAATACTACAATCGTGCGATTGAAAAGATAAATAATATTAAATATTATGCTGATCGTGGCAGAACATATTATTTTAATAATCAATTTGAGTTAGCATTAAAAGATTTTGATTATGCCTTATCTAAGGATCCTTATGATACACAATATATTAGATACCGGGCTGATACGTATTATTTCTTAAATGATTTTAAAAAGGCAGTGAGCGATATTGAGTATGGTTTGTCATTGGATAAAACAAATATTAGATTATTAAAAACAAAGGCAAAGATATTAAAAAAACAGAAAAGCTATGTGGATGTCATTAAAGTATATAGAACTATATTGGATTTAACGCCTTATGATGAGTATATTACTTCCAATCTGGCTGCTTTATATGTGAACTCAAAGCAGTTTAAATTAGGGAAGGAGACGGCGATAAAGGCGATTCGACTGGATCCTGAGAATAGTTATTCCCGTCGTCAATTAGGTATTGCTGAGCAAGGTTTAAAAAACTACCGTGGGGCTATTGAATCCTATACTAAAGCAATTGAATTGGGTGATAAGTACAGCTGGGGATACAGAGGTGATGTTTATATCGATGCCAGGGATTATGCAAAAGCCCTTGCTGATTTTCAACAGGCCAGGAAAGTTGAACCTGATAATCTAGAAATAGTAAGGTACATCAATATCGCTAAACAGAATTTAGAGTCTTTATAAAGGAAAGGCATTGAGGTAAAAACAGTTAAATCAGGAATGACCTGGATCAGAGAACAGTAGTTACTGTATGCGAAGCTTAACGTATGCTGTTTTGTATTGGGCTTAAAGAATACAGTCAATTTTATGCCTGATAATGAACGCTCAGCTACAATATTTGGAGTCAGAGTAAAAATTAATTTTATCTAAACAATCAGACTTGCCTAGCTAGTTTTTAACTTAAGTAATGTTTTAGCTCGCAGGCTAGCTGAAAGCGAACCAAATACCAGAATCATCTCTGCCATTTCATCATTTTCAGCGTAAAAGTAGCAAGTCGGTACTTTAAGTACTTTTGCAAAGCGTTTTATCGTCGAGAAATCAGGTATGTGTTTCCCTTTTTCATATTGATTCATTCGCGCACTGGCAGAAAATTCATCTATACCCGCTAGTATGCCCAGTCTTTTCTGGCTTAAATCGGCTTTTGTTCTTAATTCTTTGATGCGTTTACTAATAGGTGGTTGTTTAGCCATCGATCAGACTCATTTATATACGTGGCTAAGATATTCTTAGTATTTATCTTGACTGGATACTAAGGAATACTTAGTATATCAAAAACTAAGGATTTCTTAACTTCATTTTTAAGTGCTTGTAAGGGGCTGTGTTTATTGAGCTTTTGCTGTGGGTGGGTATTTATTATTTAGGTGTTTATTAGGGTGTGTGTGCTTTTGCCTGGTGGTGAATGTGTCAGGGTCTCCTTGTGGGGCTCTGGTTTCCGTTTTTATGTTGTTACTGAATGTTTTTGTTGGGGTTTTATTTTTCTACTTTACCTGAAGTCACTGGTTCCCCGACATAAGCGTTCTGTGATGACGGGATTGAAAGAGAAGCAACTGGATACGAGCTAGAGGTATGTTGGCATGGCGGGTTTATAACAAATTTGCTTATTGGGTTGTAGGTTCGAATTTATTCGAACAGTGGTCGGTGTGGTGAATTGTGCGAATGAATTCGCACCTACCTATGTTTAACATTTTTTATAAGGAATTTATTAAATGAGTAATGATCAATCTTTTTTGTATTAATAATTAATTTAAATTTCTTCATTCACTTAAAGGAATTATTTATCTTCTAGTTTCATCTTCAAGTACGTTTTTTTTAGTGTTATCAGTATTTCTCCTTTTTCCTGTGGCGGTGGAAAATCTGGAGGTACACAGTCTCTTAATGATAAGTAATAAGGTATTTTATGTGTATATGAGTGTGCACTCAACAACCCGTTTCTGATGACTGTAATAATTACAGTCGCTACATATTTTAGAGTGACTGCCTGGTTTAAGTAATCCCATTTATTAGGTGTTTGTTAGAGTATGAAAAATATCACAGGTTTTCCCGCTTCAAATAGTTCTGTAAACTTAATGGTCAATTCACTGCTGTCCCGTTAAAAAAATTAGTTTATGTTTAAAACGCATTGTTATGTGATTAACGAACGTTTCACTCTGATCGAGGCATGAGTTGGGGGGTGTCTGTCTAAGACCGTCACCCGCATGGAAGCGGGTGTCGAGCCACCATTACGGTGCGTCTTAGACAGCCCCCCCCAACTCATGTCTCTAGTGGTTAACGGGATAACAGTGTTGTCAATTAGAATAATGTTTTATAGAAATATAAATACGTAAAATGGTTAAATTGTTCTCTGTTGTTTAATTAGGGTTTGGTTAAATATGTGACTGTTTTATGTTTCCTGTTGGGCATGTGAGGTATATGTATTTACGATTTGTACTTGTCATTTTCATGTGCTTAGGGTTTAATAACTCACTGAATTATTAGCTTGTTATTTTGCTAAAGAGTATTTTTTAACTACTCGTTTTAGGTGTAAATAAACTTAATCAAAACGACAGAAAAATCGCACCTAAAAAGAATAAAGTCAGTTTTATAAGGTAATTAAATGCAGAAAGGGGAAAAATGAAACAAATTTATCTTGCAATAGCACTGATGTGTTTTTCTCAATTTACTATGGCCGTGTCATATACACTGAAAATACCTGAAGATGAGCTTCAAAGAAAAGTGTCTGCCATGATGCCATTAGAAAAAACGAAATTTTTTGTAAAAGTCATATTGTCTGAACCCGTAGTTGATCTGTTAAAAGAAAATAATGAAATTAGCGTTTTATCAAATATAAATGTTATTGCACCAGCCGGAATTAAAGGTGCAGGTAAAGTTAAAATGTCAGGCTCATTAACTTATGACGCTGGTCAGGCAGCATTTTATTTTAAAAATCCGAAAATTATTGATATTGAAGTTGATCGTTTTCCTGAAAAGCATATACCTAAAGTAAAAAGTATCGCTCAAACCATTGCTAATAAAATGCTTACAAAATATCCAGTATACAAGCTAAAAGATAATAATTTGAAACATAAATTAGCAAAATCTGTACTCAAGTCTCTAGGTGTTAAGAATGAAATATTACTGGTAGAGTTAAGTGTATTTTAAATAAAATATGTAGTTCATTTAAGTTTATTTGGTTGGAGAAAGTGCGAATATGATGCTCGCCCCATTTTTTTTCTCTTATTTAATTTAGTAAAGATAATCACAGCATCGGGCTAGCGCTATTAAGCCGGTTTTATTTTTTTCATAGTGAAAATTCATATGTTTTATAGAAGAGATTTAAATGAATAAATATTTATTTGTTATTTTAAGTGGTTTAATATTTTCGTCAACGCAGGCCGCGGGTTTTGATTGTGCTAAAGCGGGCACAAAAATTGAAATACTGATTTGCTCTACTTCGGAGCTCTCTTCACAGGATGAGGAACTAGGTAATAGTTATAGGGCTATATTAAATATTTATAACGCGGAAGAAAAAACAAAAATAGTGTTAGAACAAAGGCGCTGGCTTAAACATGTACGTAACAAATGCAGTACAGAAAGTTGCCTCGTTAAGGCTTACGCAGCAAGAATAAAAGAATTAAATGATCTTAACCCTTTCGCAGATAATAATATTAGTTGTGAAGAGATGAAAAAATTTCCTGATACTATTTTTCAAGCGGGTATTGATTTAGGTTCTGGTCATGGTTCACCTAATAATGTCGATTACAAATGCCAGCAAAGCCTGGCATCATTACCTTTTGTGAGCAAGTTGCTTAGTCTGGCTGAAACCATACGAAGTGATAATGGTCCACAAATTTGTACGGGTTCTATTGTACACGCTCAGTGGCGATATTATTATTTTGACTTGGCCCGTGCCGGGTTTTCACCTAAGCATATCAAACCTGGATACAAAAAAAATGTAGAAACGTATTTTGAACAATGGTCATGGGAAAGTCCTTACAATAACGAGTTGTACAGAGCATTTTATTCTGAGTTTTCTGCTGCACTTCCTCCTCTTCAGGAACACTACCGTAAGCGGTTTAATTATTCTGATCTGAAATCTAAAGAACTCGCTAGAAATTCACTGATGATTATTCTGCGTAGAGCGGCAGGCTCATTTCCTGATAGTTTACTTAAAAAAACAACCCGGCTTGTAGAGCTGGCGCATAATGAAGGGAGCACATTATCTGAATTAAGGCATGAACTTTCCGCTCTTCCTCAAAAACAGGCATCGATAGATCAGGCTTACTATGCATTAAAAATTGCCCTGTATAAAAATAAACCAATAAGTTTTATTACCATTCTGATGGATTATACTGGTCGTAGTGATTCTAAACAGTTGGCAACAGGCAATGAGTCAGCATTATTTGCGGCGTTGGAAAATCAACAATACGTAGAGTTACTTCTTAATAATGGCGAACCTGTCGATTACACAAATAGCTTCGGAAAAACTCCCCTGTACTATGCTATTCAAATGAATAGTCATAAGCTGGTTGCTACTCTACTGCGCAGTGGTGCTGATGTAAATCACGCTTATAAATCAGCAAAGGAGCTTAATCCAAATAATTGGTCATGCGAAGCGGATACCTATATAAAACATACTCAACGCACACCACTGATGCATGCAGCACAACATAGTGATATAGATATGATCAGGTTACTGCTTAAGAGTGGAGCTCGATTAAATGATATTGATGAAATCGGCTTCACTGCATATGACTATTCTGTGATGGGCAAAAAGCAGGAAAACACTGTGTATCTAAAATCAGTTGGTGCTAAGTTGGGTAAATCAGTTTAAGTGTTTAAATTTATGGGCTAGGTGAAAACGACAGTGCTAATGGCTCTCAGTTGTTCGTGATTTTTCCCTGTAATTTCCATTAATTTTAATTGCATGAGGGCTGAGGTCAGCATTTTTATCTAATCAGTTTTTTATACCACCTTGCGTAAGGTTTCATGCCTGTCAAGTATGTGACCGACAGCAGTTAAACAGGCCTGCAAGTTTGCACGGGTGCTATCTTCATCAACCGCACAAGCTACGCCCGATACATCATTAACCGATACTGCAATACTGGACAGTGCCTTTGAAACCGTTTCATGGGTTAATGCATGCTCATCAAATGCGCTGACCGATATTTTTAAGCCCAGATACTGAGCCAGTGCATTGACTAATGCTTCCAGTGCACCCTGGCCATGACCGATCATCTCAACCACTTCGCTGCCTTTTTTAATTTTAAACTGTGCAAAGGTTTGCTGATTTTCTGAATGCAATTTATAGCCGGTTAATTGCCAGCCGTTGGGAATGTCCATAAACCGTGTTTCAAATAACTGGTGAATTTTCTTACTGGAAATTTCATCACCAGACGCTTCAGCCGCTGCCTGAACCTGCTGGCTAATTTCTGCTAATAACCATTTAGGTAATTTATATCCGTAGTCGCGCTCTAGCACCAGGCCAACACCGCCTTTACCCGATTGTGAATTAATGCGAACGATCTCTTCATAACGCCGCCCAAGGTCGGCTGGGTTCACGGGCAAATAAGCCACGTTCCAGTGCTGAAGATTATTTTCTTTGTGATAGGTAATCGATTTGCGAATGGCATCCTGATGACTACCAGAAAAAGCGGTGTAAACCAGTTCGCCCGCCCAGGGGTGGCGCGGATGCACAGGCAACTGAGTGCAGTATTTAACTACCTCAATAATTTCCTGCATATCATGTAAATCAAGTTGTGGGTTAATACCCTGTGAATAAAGGTTCATTGCCATGGTGACAATATCCATATTACCCGTGCGCTCACCGTTGCCTAATAAAGTGCCTTCAACTCGATCCGCACCGGCCATTATTCCGAGTTCAGCCGCGGCTACACCACAACCTCGGTCATTATGTGTATGTAAACTCACGATAATGTGTTCACGCTGTTGTAAATGTCTGCACATGTATTCAATCTGGTCAGCGAAAATATTTGGCGTAGATGATTCGACCGTCGAAGGTAAGTTAATAATCACTTTCTGACCTTTTTCAGGTTGCCATATATTAATTACGTCATTACACACCCGAGCGGCATAATCCATTTCAGTGCCGGTAAAACTCTCCGGGGAATACTGAAATGCCCATTCGGTTTGTGGATACATTGCCGCATAGTCTTTTATCCAACGAGCGCCTTGCACCGCGATGCCAGCAATTTCATCTTTGCTACGGGCAAACACCTGCTGTCGCTGCACTGTGGAAGTTGAGTTGTAAACATGAACAATGGCACGTTTAGCGCCTTTAAGTGCTTCGAAGCTACGTTGAATTAAATGTTCACGGGCCTGGGTTAAAATTTGTATGGTGACATCGTCAGGGATGTAATTACCTTCAATAAGTTCACGGGCAAAATCAAATTCTGTTTGTGCAGCGGAAGGAAAACCAATTTCTATTTCCTTAAATCCCAGCTTGACCAGCAATTTAAACATTTTCAATTTTTTCGCCACAGACATGGGCTGCGCCAACGCCTGGTTACCATCACGTAAATCCACGCTACACCAAAGTGGCGCATCGGTAATGCGTTGTTCTGGCCAGGTGCGATCTTTTAAACTGATTGGCTTAAAGGCTTTATATTTTGTGTGATCAAAAGAGCCCTGGTCAATACCTGTGTTTTTCTGTGTACTCATCTGTTAAACCTTTTTTATGATCGGCCCATTGCTAGTAGGGGAGCCAGTTTACTCAAACAATGTGAAAATTAATCGCGGTCATTGTCCAAAATTACTCACGTGATGAATGGCTGCAAACTACACGGCCTGTTAAGCAATGACTTTAAATGAATTTAAAACAATGAAGTAAAGTTTAATGATTTTTATTAGCAATGTCTGTGCGAATTTTGCGTAAATTTAATCATTTGCGCAAACTATCACCTATAAATTATAATATTTAGCAATATAATTGTGGTAAGGGCTAAACTGATGGAAAGAACAACCAAATTTGATAGCTTTGATCGTCACATTCTCGGTTTATTACAAAAAAATGCAGCTTTAAGCAATCAGGAAATTGCTGAGGAAATTGGCTTATCTGCCTCTCCCTGCTCACGGCGTATTAAGCACCTCCAGGAAAGTGGTGTTATTACAGAAACCGTCACCCACCTGAACCGCCAGGCACTCAATCTGGATTTAATGGTGATTTTGCTTATTCGAATGGATCGCCATACTCCGGATCGCTTTAAGGCGTTTGAGAAAAAAATTAGAAAACTGCCCGAAGTGATTGAGTGTTTTCTTATTACTGGGCAGGATGCTGATTATCAATTAAAAGTCGTGGTACCCGATATGGAACATTACCAGAAAGTTTTATTGCAGGGCATTACCACTATTGAAGGAGTAAGCGGGGTTCGTTCAAGCTTTGTGTTGCAAAGTGTTTTAGATACGTCGGCATTGCCGTTGGAGTATCTTTAAAAGGGGAGGCCGAGTCAGGCCTTACAATATTTAATGTAAAATATAAGGCCTGACTCTGTAAATTTGTTTGTTCGTCCTGGTTTTCTAGCCAAAGGAGCTATTGCTATAACAGCCCCTGGCGACTAGCCGTGCGTAGGGCTACCTTGTTTATAACAGCATTGATACCACAACCGGAATAACCACAGCAGGAGAAATACGAACAGGATCAGTATCACCCATAACCAGCGGCAGGGGATGCATTGTTCCAGCAGGGGGCCAGGTGGCACAACAACTGATATCCCCCCCGTAGTATCGGCAGCGTAGCACTCGTTACCCGGATAAGTGGCCTCAGTCTCCCAGACACCTCCGCTGGGATTCACCAGGAAGTCTTCGAAGCAGCCGTTTTCATCGGTTACAATATCATGGTAGATGGTTTCGCCGTCAGGTGCGGTGTACTCCAGTGTGATGTGCTCATAGGGGCGTGGCGGGTTAGTGCATCCCTTACTGTGCATAATCTTGCAACTCTGGGAGTCGTCAATGTCTAGCATTGACGGGGTGTCGATTGCGTGTGTAAGAGGCCGTTGTTTATCGCATGGACCCAACTCGGTCTCCAGGTCGATGACAACACTTTGCTTCAGGTTTACCTGAGCTGTGGTGCCACCAAGCTGCAACAGTGTGTCGCCGCTAGGATACCAGGCGCTTACCGTAACGTACTCAGTGCTGCACACGGGGTAGTCCTCGGGAGCCTGGATCTCGACCTGAGCTAGCACGCTTCCCCCAACATTGAGGTATGTTTTTTCGGGAATAACGTTTGCTGTCCAGCCCACTGGAACATTATCCGCACGCAGGTAAACCAGAATTGGGCGATCGTAGGGGTTGGCCACCTGAATTGGCTGCACCACTGGATCATAGGGGCTGTCCGAGGTGGTGTCATACTCGCGGATGTTTTCCTGTGAGACCTGGTTGTAGTCGTTAATATCATTCAATACATCGGCAATTTTCACCTTCACACAGGCATGCGGGCCGTTTTGTCCAGGAGGTACTGGCTCCGGGGTCCATTCCACCCACACGGTTTCGCCGTCATCGGTCACTGGTAAGGTCTCGATCACCTTTGAGAAGTGCTTGTTGAAAGTCACATTACCGCCGGTATCCGGATCAACGCCGCCACCATCGATGCCCTGGTAAGGGTCTGAGACCCAGAGATCCACTTGTACATTATGGGCTATGCCCGGGCCGTGATTGTAGATGCGCGCGTATATGCGGTTGATTTGCCCCGGTCGCGGGGTGTCGCCGCGATCGGCAGGTTCACGGGTGTTGCCGACTCCGTCCAGACCATTTACAGGTGAGTCCACCCATATATCCATTGAGCGCCAGCTCTGATCACGGGCATGGATCCACGCATCAACATCGGTGGCTGGTGGAGTGTAACTGATACGTACTTGATAATCCTCAGCACCCGTGGGCGCTAAGACCTCAACATCCAGGCCGGAGTCGTCGATGTCAGTGATGATATTCCCGATTTGCAGCGCGGCATTGGTGAGGTTGTTGTCACCCGGTGTCGCATCCACAATGCGCAGGGGGCCAAAACCCTGGGAGATATCTTCGTTGACGTAATAAACCAGTACGCCGTCTGAAGGTACATTTGCATCATAGGCGTCAGCCGCCTGCGCGCGTGCCTCAATGTAGAAGGAGACGCGTTCGTTGAGCCGGTCGGTTACCTCGGCGGTGGTGCCTACCTGTATCAGTTCGCGTCCGGTTCCATCCACTGACTGGCGACTCAGTGGAAAAGATTGAGGAGGAAGGCTCACATTTGGGCGAGGGATAAACCGCACGTCCGCATCCTCCAGCCAATCAGGCTTCAGTTTGTTCCAGCCCATAAAGTGCACGTTAGTGAAGTTGCCAGCGCCGTCATCGGCCATATTGCCCCAGCCATCGGCATAGGGGCGTGGAAATACCGCTCCCTCGTGTTCATAGAGGTCTTCCATGCCGAAGTGATGTCCCAGTGCATGTGTAAACTGTGCCTCCTGATGCTGGAAAGTGTGCACGGAGACGGATAATAGTTTGTTGCTAAAGGCCGCTGGCACCTCATAGGGCCAGGGCCCAGTCGTGGCCCAGTCGTTTTGGCCTCGGGTTTCACCGCCTGAGCCATCGTCATTGGTGATAATGAGCAGACGATCGAAATTGGAAAAAATAATATCCGGACGATCAATTGCAACCACGTCAATGGCGTCTTCAACCAGGTCGATCAACACGTTCGCGCTGGTGCCATCATAGTAACTCCTGCGGATTCCAGGTAATTCATGCCAACCCGTAGTGATGTGAGTAAGCGGGGCCTGACCATAGGCAACCGCCGTCAGATAGTTATTGAGGTTATTGATTGTGCTTGTGACATCAGCGGCGCTGATGGGGGTATCAGGCAGAGCATCTTCATTGAACCTTGCCAGCACCACCAGGGTATCCTGGCCGCCGGTGCCGGAGGGTATTTCCGGGCAGTCGGCGGCGACATAAAAACCGCGGTTGATAAAGATCTGGCACAGCGCTTCAAGGTGTGAGCCGTAGAATAGCTGCAGGTCGGCCGTCATCACGGCATCAGCTCCCTCTACAAAGCTAGGGTTGTCAGGCATATTGTAATTGCTCTGCAGGGCAAGCCGATCGGCCGTGGTCTTGCCCATATCGGTGAGTATATCCCATAACGTAGCTGACCATAACTCACCGTCCTCATGCACCTCACCCGCATAATCAGCCGGATATACCTTCGTATTGTCGGCGCTTCGAGCGCAGGTAGCCCCGGCGCTATTCATCCAGTGGTTCAACCAGTCCCACTCGGCATAACATGCCGGATCCCAGCCTTGCGTGATCGATGCATCCAGATGGCTGCTCAGAGCCCAGTAATCGGAGAAACCTTCACCTATTGAGCCTGCATGGCCGCCATGCAAGTATGCTCCAGGGTTCTGGTTATCCTGTATCGAGTGGCCATATTCGTGCAGAATCACATCGGCATCCTCAGCGGCATCGACACCGCCATCGCCCATCCTCAGATAACCCGCTCCAACAGGGTCAAATCTATACGATGCGTTATCATCGGTGCGACCATGGGCATCCACACGAATCTGACGATTGTTAGCATCAATAAAACCCAGGGTTTGGATATAACGCTGACTGCGGTCGATATAATGGTAGATCATTACCTCCTCAAAACCGGCCTGGCTGCGGTCATAGTTAAACGTTGTTCCTGCTTCGGTTATTGTCGCAGTGCTCGGAGCGTGGATATCCTCGGATATAACAAATGGGCCGCTGATCCTGTGTACTCCGCCAACCGGATCATCCAGGTCACGCAAGGGAGCATTTTCATAGGCCCCAGCAGGAATTGCAGCGGCTGAGTCGCCATTGTCCACTAGCGTAGTGTCATTCAGCACTTGCACAGGGTTAGGATTAAAGGCGTTTCCCTGACCGTCTACCGAGTACAGCTCGAAGTCACGCACACGCAGGATCTCCCCCGTCTGCCCGTCCACGACAAACTCCATTATGCCATCCGATTCGGTTTTAATAAGCACCTTGTACGCCAGCGTTGCGCGCTGTCCTTCATCGACCAGGAAGACGATGCGCTCAACTTTGGCTGGCTCTTTTAATTTTAATTCTTTATGTGTGAGGGGGGGAGGTTTTTGCTTGCTTTTGGCGATAGATTGCTTGGCATGCTCTTCCAGGAAGCGCTCGATGGCTTTCTTCTTGGCATCATCTTCGCTGGTCGTTGGTTTTGTGGATATATCGATGTTCGGCAGGTAGGCGTTAACGACCTGCAGAATGCGCCCCTCGCGGTCGAGATTCACTTTAACTCGGCCGTTTTCGACGGGTAATCCCTGATAGGTCTGTTGTAGCTCAATATGTTGTCCAGCAGCGCTTGTATGTTTGCGTAGGAGCTTGAGGTCGGCTAGGTCGGTTTTAAGCCCGAACAGGGCAGTGTTCGAATTTAGAAATGTCCGTGCACGCTCAACACCCTGAATCTTGCTCGCTTGCCCCTTCTGAGCAAGGGGTTGCATCCTATGACCAATAAGCGATGTCACGCGTGTCCCACTCCTGGACCAGCGCACTACCCAATTTCGGTTGGACTGTTGAATGAAATGCTTTAAAGTAATCTTAGCAGCGGGAGAAGGTGCATACTGAACAGGTTGGCGGTTTTGTGTCTGGGCGATTACGCCATTGTGAAGAAGCACCACTAATAGAAAACTAAATAACGGCGATATGCGCATCAGATTTCCTCCTTACTATGTTCCGAGTTTAATAACTATGGGTACATATTCAGGTGCCAATGCAGGTTTCACATTACGATACAGGAAGTCTTACCATCACGTGACGAACCGTAAATAATAACAATGTAACAACCTGCTGTACGCTTAACTGCGTACACGGAATTACAATAATTATAATTGCTCCGTAAATACTAGAAGCATTAGCAGGTAAGCTCATTGATTTATCTCAAGCATTCAACCAGTTTAATTAAAAAACTAAATTGGCCTCTGGTTTTCTGGGGTGCAATTAAACCAGTTATTCCTGCTAAGTTTCATTAAAATAAATTGCAGCCTCTTTGAAACGATCAGCCCTAAGTCAAGTTGACGCTAATCGATATTTAAGCTGGGTATTAAATGGCCAGATAGTACCAGGCCAGGATTTTTTTCGCTAGCTTGTTTGGCGTAGCTCTCGGCCTTTTCTGTATCATTCTTCCAAAGAGAGAGGGGTCCTGATTTTTCTAAAACTTCGACATTACCTGGGTCGGATTTTAAAATGTCAAGAAGAACTTTCTCCGATTCATGAAAATCTCCGTTAGAAAATGATTCGTTAGTCGAATTTAAATTTTATTTTGTTACTTTTTTTATGGTATACCCATTAATAGAAAATAATGAACGGGGGAAGAATGTCAGGCTTTACGCCTTACATTGTAAACTTTGCTTTTTACATAAAGCACATATTGATAAAGATATTGTGCACAAGATAAGACAAGCAATGAATGCTAACAATGTACTGGGTGGGAAGCAATTTCAAGAACAAATTGAAGTTGTATTTGGGCGTAGAATAACGAAGGGTAAAAAGGGTAGGCCTAAAAAAAGGGTAGGCCTAAATTGAATAATGTCGATTAAATGGGGTTTGTCCCTGATTTTTCGCTATTGTTTCCATTATGTAAAATACCAGGCTATTGCCATTAACAACAATAGCCTGGTAAATATTTAGAGCTAGCTTGCCTCTAATTTTGCGGTATTGTTTCAGAAATCCCCTGATAACTTATTATACATTCATTACAATTTGGAAAATTTATATTAATAACTTCACCTTCGTTAGTAATTATCTCTATTGAGCCAGTTCCCACATTCCCATTATCACATTGAGTAAAGTTTAAGGCACTAACATCATATGTATTACTACTTCCATCCGTAATCACTCCGCTCAAGTTATAACCTGAACTGGCAGACCCACTCACTTCATCAGTAGTGAAACTATAACTCTCCCCGCTTAAGTCTTCATACAAGGAAGATGAAGTACATACCTCAGGCACATTCGGTTTAGTAGTACATGTTTCACTATAAGAAATGACCCCTGAAGGGAAAAAAGCTAAATTTGATGTATAGTCAATATCGTAATTTAATATTGTTACAAAATCATCAAAAGCCTGTAAATTTAGGCTAATAAAAACGCTACCATTTACTATGGCATTTGAAGAACTGTCACCTAAACAGTAATTTTCAAAGTTTAAGATGTTATCAGTTAATCTAGGGAAAAGCGCAGATGGATCATCTGGTTCAGTTGTTGTAGTGGTTGTCACTAATTGCCCACCACAATCACCCGGTTCTGTTGTGTTCTCTACGGTGACAGCACTTCTAACAATCTCATCTAATCTTTGTTTAAAAAAATTACTATTTGAAGTTTTAAATGCGAAGGGTGAGGACTCCGATGCCACAGATCTTTTAATGACTTCTGTTGTGCTTAACGAGAGCGTTTCTATTGAACTATCAATTTCGCCTTCTTCAGTTTGCGTCACAGGATCAGTGCTTCCTCCTCCTCCCCCGCATGAAACCAAAGAAACAACAAGTAAATAACCTGATATATTTTTAACCATATTACTGTCCTTTTGAGTAACTTAATCATTTAATCCAGCATTGAAATCTAGCATACAAACATCTCACTGACAATATTTAGGCCGTTTCACGATTCAAACTGTAATCGCGGGCAGATCACGATTAATTATTGTCTCTGTAATTTAATTTTGGTCTGTCCCTGATTACATTGAGTGAAACTTGTGTAGATTTACTGGCTTACTGACAGTGGTTCGCACCTCAGATTACAATTCCGCAATACACCTCAATGACTTACACAATGTAATAAATAAAAGGATATTAATAAGATAGTGATTCATCTGTTAATGGTATTATAAGAGAGTCGTAAGTGTGGTTCTGTATCTAGATGTATCCTTCATATATTGCTAGAGAAAGGAATTTCAGATGATAAATTTAAATGAAGTTGGTGTTCAGCTTAACCTGAATGCGGGTGGACAGTGGCAGTTGCATGCCGGTATTTATCTGCCCAATATTACAGCGCAAAAAGCTTATCAGTTAAAACTGCGTGTCATTCATGAAAAAGATCAGTTCGTGCGGGCAATTGAGCCGGTAGAGTTCGAGATGACCTGGGTGAGTGGTGACCAGAAAGGTTTATGGCAAACCACGGTGGATTTGCAACCTCTTGCTGGCACTCATTTCAGTGAACCGGGTAAACATCTTTATCGTTTTCAATTGTTACGCCATGGGCAACCCATAGTTATGTGGTTTGCCGACCCCTTTGCACGTGATGCAGGGCAGGGCACTTTATCTTCTTTTACACTGGATGAAAACGCAGCATCGTTTAACTGGGATGATGATGCATTCAAGGTGCCTCATGTTGATGATATGGTGGTGTATGAATTGCATGTGGGGGAATTCAATCAAAACTTTGCCGGTATCGAAAAGCAAATTGATTACCTGTGGGGGTTGGGTGTCAATGTTATTGAAGTCATGCCCTTTACCAATGTAAAGGAAGATGTTGAATGGGGTTATACCCCGTTAGGTTATTTTGCAGCGGATGAGCGTTATGGCGGTTCTGTTGGCTTAAAATATTTAGTGAATGCCTGCCACCAGAAAGGCATTGCAGTTATTCTGGATGCTGTGTATGCCCATGCTCATCCTGAATTTGCCTATAACATTGTCTATGATTCCAGTGGTGAAGATAACCCGATGATGGGGTATTTTGAAGGTGAGTTTTTTTCCGGCCATCCCGGAATGGATTATCGTAAAAAGTTTACTCGTGAGTATTTTTTAGCATTAAATAAATACTGGTTAGATGAATTTCACCTGGATGGTTTGCGTTATGATTATGTACCCGGTATGTACGATGGAAGCATCGGTCAGGGCTATGCGTTTATAACCTATCATACCTATCAATATTCCAGATCAATCGAACGTTTTATAGATGCAGCCGGGCATAGCCGAATTATTCAATGCGCAGAACACTTGCCAGATCCCCAGGGTGTGCTTAGAGAAACCTATTCCAGTTGTTGCTGGCAGAACCAGTTAATGGACAAAGCGGTGGATAGTGCTAATTTTCATTATATCGATGATCAGTTTGCCCTGTTACTTGATCCTGAAATTATGGGTTATCCCACTCATTATAAAAATCCCGATGGCAGTGATGAATTTCCAGTCGCCCCATTTCAATATATTGAAACCCATGACCATGGGCGTTTTATTGCCCGTATTGCGGCGAGTGGTTATGAGGACCTGATTGGTGAACAGTTCGGTGATCGTTCCCAGTTTTATAAAATCCAGCCCTATGTTATTGCCCTGTTTACGGGTAAAGGTATTCCGATGTTATGGCAGGGGCAGGAGTTTGCGGAGAACTGGGGAATGCCCAACCGGGGCTTGGGACGAAATTTGTATGCACGCCCGTTACACTGGCAATATTTTTATGATCATTATGGCAGAGCCCTGATTCGCCTGTATCGAATTATGGGAACATTGCGCCGCAATTTACCTGCCTTGTCCAGCCGTGGTGATTTTTATTTTTATAATTCTGAGGATTATACTCGGCAACATGTTATTGTTTTTAGACGCGGGGCTAAAGCAATCAATCATCAGAAAAATGAACTTGCCATGATTATTATTAATTTTACTGATACTAGCCAGGAGGTTTGGTTAACTTTTCCATCACAGGGTCACTGGCAGGAACAGATTGATAAGGATGAACCGAGTGCATTACCGACGATTGAGGTTACAGCTGATGGGGAATGGTACAAGGTGATTGTGCCATCTTATTATGGTTGTGTTTATCTAAAACTTTAATCTGATTAAAATCAGTTTATGTACAATGTAAGCTATGCTTCTACATAAAGGTAATTGGGCGAAATTTATCTGTTATAAGAACGGGGTATACCTCGATGTTAAATCAAGATATTTAAGTTTCTGACAACACTAAAAATAGAAAGGGAGAGTGCGATGGCCAGGCAACTAATTGAGCGTTTGTTTCAGGGTGTTGAACAGTTTTTTTTGTTCAAGTCAGTTCCTACCCTGAGTGAAATGAATGAGCTAATCAATCAGACTAATGATCTGATCGATCTGATAAAAACCAAGCAGGAAGTCAATCTTATCGCACCAGATGCCCTGGACGGTTTGTTAGTGGCATACGATAAAATTAAAGTGCAATGGGAATTCGATGCCAATGGTCTGGTTGGGGAAAAAAACGGCGAAAAATGGGCCGATGTTGGCCGTAAAAAGCAGGGCGATTTGTACTGGAAAATAAATTCCATTTATAAAGCACTACGAGGTTTGCGCTCATCTGATATGTGTATTGGCTTTATTACTTTTTTTGTGTTGCTGCTGTTGTTGACAGGCTCCATGGGAGGTTACCTGAAATATCATCCCAGTAGTGATGCCCAAATGGTTGATAGTTTGATTATGGAAAAATACCTCAACACCATGCGTGATCTGCTCATAGATGTTAAAGTGCTTGATAAAAACCAGCTTGCTAAATCCTGGCAGGAAATAAATTCAGTTCACGAACGGTTTGAGGAAAAGTTTAATGAAAGTTTGCCTGCTGAAATCAGCTTACCCAGTGTAAAGAATGATCTGAAATCACTTAACTCGGCTATTGATGATAAAAATAGTGAGTTAGCCATTGCTGCTCTTGGCAGGATAGAGGTGTTTTTTTTCACACAGATAAAGGTCGATGAAAGTCAGCAGCGAGATAAAATTATCTTTCTATATACTCAGTTGGAGCAGCTCATATCACGGCTTACTTCGTTCGATATGAGTGATAAGACGTCAGCTGAAAAGGAGGCGACGGAAAGGGAGGCTGCATGGGCCGATGTAAAAGGTAACTATAATCAAGTTAAAAAGGGGCTTCTTGAGTTGCCGATTAGCCATACCACTCAGCAGCGTCTGGGAAAACTTCTTGCTAACATTAATCAAAAGAACCTGGAAAACTCACGCAAAATTGTTGTTGAACTGAAAGTTAATATAGATAGCGATATCTACAATATGCGCGAGACATTCTTCTATACGACGAATCCATTGAAGTGGCTGGAGATTGCGACCTGGTCCTGGTTTGGTGTACTGGTCGGTGTCATCTTTTATATGTCAAAGCAATTAAAGCTGGGGGTGTTCGACCGGCAGGACGTACCCAGTATACTGGGTGAAATTTTTATGGCACCCATTGTCACCTGTGTTATTTTTTTCCTGTTTGATGCGACCGGTATAACTGAATTTTCCCCCGCTGATGATTCTATTGTGATTGTTCTCGGTTTTGCTTTTATCTTTGGATATGCAATTAGAAGAACAGTTGGTCTTCTGGATAATATCAAACAAAGGTTGTTACCCAGCCCCTGAGCTAACAATGTATAACAAGATAACTCGATGTGAATAATGAGTGTAATACACGTTGCTTTTACATAAATACCGCAACATCAATATCACCTTCTTTGCGCAAAACGTTAATACCAACATCATTTGGGTGGCGACGAAAAGCCAGGTCAATAATGTTGTTACCAAAACGAAGATTTGTAATTTGTAGTCGTTGAATAAAGTGGGGGAGTTGGGGTTTATTAAACTGGATTTGTGGTTTTTCAGCTGAGAAGCTCATGCCAAGACAGGCCTGCAACATTTGAAAAACCGCGCCACTGGCCCAGGCTTGTGGTGAACAGGCTACGGGATAGAGTGTTGGTCCCTGGCCTTCGAGTCGCTCGAAGCCACAGAATAATTCGGGTAGTCGGTTTAAATCCAGGGCAATGCTGACATCAAACAATCCTGTTAAAATCTGCATGGCTTCGTCACGAAAACCATAACGTGCCAGACCCATTGCCGTTATGGCATTATCATGGGGCCAGATTGAACCATTGTGATAGGACATGGGGTTATAATTAACTTCCGAATTGGCCAATGTTCGTACTCCCCAGCCTGAAAACAATGCCTTTGATAAAAGTGTTTCGGCGGTACGACGTGCATATTCCTCATTCACTATTCCGCTATACAGAAGATGACCTGCATTGGATGACTTTACTTTACACGCTTGCTTGTCACCATCAAGTGCCAGGGCGAAAGTAGAAAGCGCTTCACACCAGAACATTTCGTTGAATTTTTGCTTCAGTGTTTGCGCTTGTTTTAACAACTGTGATGCACGTTTTTTTTCACCAAATAAACCGGCGAATTTGGCCACGGTCAGTTTTGCCTGATAAACATAAGCCTGAACTTCACATAACACAATGGGGCCTTTCGCCGGGGAACCATCCTGATGCATAATACTGTCATCGGAATCTTTCCAGCCCTGTTGTAATAAACCGTTACTGGATTCTCTGGCATATTCGACAAAACCATCACCGTCGCGATCACCATAACTGTCGATCCATATGAGTGCCTGTTCAATGTTTTGCCAGATACTTTCAATAAATGCTCGGTCACCGGTGCGCTCATAATACTCACCGGCCAGGATAATAAACAGCGGTGTGGCATCGATGGTGCCGTAGTATAGTTTAAAAGGAATCTCACTGAGTTCAGCCAGTTCACCCTTACGGGTTTCATGGAGGATTTTTCCGGGTTCCGCATCGGACGCGGGATTATGCTCAGTGGCCTGGTTCGCGGCAAGAAAACTTAAAACGCCTTTGGCTATTTCAGGGTAAAGCCAGAGATATTGTAAAGCGGTGATTATACCATCGCGACCAAAGGCGGTACTGAACCAGGGCACACCGGCATAAGGATAGGCACCGTGTTCGGTGACAGTGGTTAACATGTAAAGGTCAGCGGCGGATCGATTTATCCAGTCATTGAATTGTTCATTTGAGGTATAGATGTTTGCAGTACTATTATTGAATTTATTAATACTATTATTTATTTTTTGCATCGCCTCCAGGTAAGATAATGTATCCGGTTTGTCACTATTAATTTCACAGGCGATTTTAATATAAAACTCCTGCTGCTGGTGCGGTTGCAGGCTAATGGGAAACTGGGCACTGTACCCATTATCCATCTCCGGTGTACTACTAAAGTGGATATGGGTGTGGCGTGTTACGCCGTCAAGTCCACGGTACCCCAGACAGATTTCATTCCCTGCACAGGTAACAGGCAACAATTCCCCTGAGTTTTTTCGTTGTAAACCGCGAACCTGGAAAATATCGTTATAGTCGGCTTCTATTTCAAATTCCATTGTGAAATTAATTTCTTTTCCACTGAAATTTTGCAAACGTATATGCTCATATTGCACCGCTTTTATTAACAGCTTGCTGCGGAAAATATGCAAGGTACCCTTGGGTATTTTGCACTGGGGTATGTTGCAATGTTTTGATGTATACAGATCCGGCGTTGTTAGATCAGTGGTCATTAGACTGTTGTCTTTTTTAACCGTTGAATTTAATAACATCGGTCGATGTTGATTAATGGAAAGTTCAAATCGTGATAAAAAACGTGTGCCGGTATGATACAAACCCTGGTCACCAATCCCGATATGCTGGATATCACCATGGCGATCAAATAAACCAAAGGTCTCCCCCTGTTTTAATACCCGGGTGCGATCATCTGCGCGTGATGAGGTTGCCAGCACATACCATTTTTCTTCTATGAGTATAGCATCGTCCATTTGTTATCCTGCTAGCCGGGGGCGAAAGTTTGATTTAATTAGAGAGGCATAAGCTTTTAAATAATCCTGCGTCATGCGCTGGGCTGAAAATCGTGTTTGAAAAATATGCCGACAACATTGTCGGCTTATGCTTTCAATTTTTTCTACGCTATTGATGGCTTGTTCGATACTGTCGACAATAAAACCGGTTTCACCGTGGTTCATTATTTCCATCACCGAGCCACGACGATAAGCGATTGTCGGTGTGCCGCAGGCCATGGCTTCTATCATCACCAGTCCAAAGGGTTCGGGCCACTCAATGGGAAAAAGCAGGGCATAGGCATTGCCAAGAAAATTATTTTTTTCTACCTCATTTATTTCTCCAACATATTCAATGAGTGGGTGTTTTAATAAAGGTTTAATATGATCGTTAAAGTAGTCTTTGTCCACCTTATCAATTTTCGCGGCAATTTTTAATTCCATGCCCGTGCGTATAGCGATTTCTATCCCAGCTTCGATTCCTTTCTCTGGTGAAAGGCGACCTAAAAAAGCAAGATAACTTCCCGTAGAGGGCTGGAAAGAATAGGTTTCTTCTGGCACACCGTTATACACAGTGGCAAGCCAGTTGGCGAAAGGCAGAGACAAACGTTGATGATTGGATATTGAAACAACCGGCATATCAGTAAATTCACGATAAATATCCTGCAAGCTTGAGATATCCAGGCGTCCATGCAAGGTGGTTAATTGTGGAATGTTGAGTTGGCGTGATAGTGGAAAGTGCAGGTAATCGATATGAAAGTGAATGATGTCATATTCGTATGATCGTTTACTTAATTCTTCAAGCAGCAAGATGTGGTAAGCAAAGTGGTCACCACTTTGGGTTAGTCGCAGTGCTTGATTAACTACGGAGATTAGATGTGCTGATGTAATGGAATCACCACTGGCGAACAGGGTGACATCATGACCCAGTTTGACCAGTTCTTCGGTAAGATAAGAAACAACACGTTCCGTACCCCCATAAAGTTTGGGGGGGACACTTTCATGTAAAGGAGCAACCTGAGCAATTTTCATTTGACTGATCTCCTCCCAAAAGTCAGCCGTTGATTTGGGCCTTTTTTAAAGGAAACAAGCCATTTTCATATTTTATTTAGGTGTTCGTCATTGATAAGGATCATAAATATAAGAATTAATAAACCAGATGAAAACGAAGACAAGTTAAATTGAAATAACAAAAAGAAAAACCAAAAGAAAAAAACGCAAATGCATGCAAATGTCAGGATTGTGCGCCTGCGGTGCACTGTATCATAAAGTTTTTCTTTTATTTGTGTTTTCTTTTTCTTTATGTTGTAACCTTAAGTCTGAACTTAAGTGATAATATGTGAGTATGAGTATGGGTATGGGTATGGATTAATATAAATTAATGGAGATGCTTTATAATTTACAACATAACTTAATCAATTGTTACGGTTTTAAATTGAAGATCTGATCAGTAGGGCTGTACATAAAATGAAATCTGAAAATGATAAACTCTATTTACTACTAATCAGTGTTCACGGTCTGATTCGTGGTCATGACTTTGAGCTGGGCCGGGATGCGGATACCGGTGGACAAACTAAATATGTGGTTGAGTTAGCCCGGGCTCTGGCTGAGCACCCAGATGTCTCAAGGGTTGATCTGGTGACACGGCGAATCGAAGATGAGTCTGTTAGCAGTGATTATTCCAGAGTCACTGAACCACTCAATGGTAATGTTAATATTATTCGTATAGATTGCGCTGATCAGCTTTATCTACCGAAAGAACAACTTTGGGATCATCTCGATAGTTTTGCCGACAATTTATTGAATTTTCTTCACAGCAATAATCTCACACCACATATTATTCATAGCCATTATGCGGATGCCGGTTATGTCGGTACGCGTTTATCACACCAGTTAAGCGTGCCTCTGGTTCATACCGGTCATTCATTAGGGCGTACCAAGCGTAAACATTTACTGGCAAGTGGTGTAAAAGGTGATGAAATTGAAAAGCGCTATAATATGTCGCGGAGAATCAATGCAGAAGAAACCACCCTGGGTGTTGCCGACAGGGTTATTACCAGTACCCATCAGGAAATTGAAGAACAATATGGTTTATACGATTACTATCAACCGAACCAGATGCGGGTGGTGCCACCGGGTACGGATTTAACAAAATTTCATCCAGCTGATGGTTCTGAACTGAAGAGTGATATTGCTCGGGTGATAGACCGGTTTTTTAATGATCCTGATAAACACATGGTATTAGCGCTATCGCGACCGGACCAGAGAAAAAATATTCTTACCCTGATTGAAGCTTTTGGTGAATCTGAAGCCCTACAACAGGTGGCTAATTTACTGATTATAGCTGGTAACCGTGATGATATTCGGGATATGGAAGTCGGGGCTCAAGAAGTGCTCACGGATATTTTACTCACCATAGATCAATATGATTTGTACGGCAAAGTCGCTATTCCAAAACATCATACGGCAGATGAGGTACCGGTTATTTATCGTCTTGCGGCTTTATCTGGTGGGGTGTTTATTAACCCGGCATTAATCGAACCTTTTGGTTTAACCTTGATAGAAGCAGCTGCCAGCGGTTTACCCTTAGTGGCAACGGAGGATGGTGGGCCCGTCGATATTATTGAAAACTGCCGTAATGGTTATTTGATAGATCCACTGGATAAGCCGTTGATTGCTGACACTTTATTAACCATTCTCAAAGACAAACCAGAATGGCAGCAGCTGGCAGCCAACGGTATAAGTGGTGTGAATAAGCATTATTCATGGCAGGCCCATGGGAAAAAATATCTGGAAGTTATCAAACCGATTATTGAAAAAACTGAACCTGTAGTGCGTATGGATTTACAACGGCGTGCAAGACTTTATCGTGATCGTGCCCTGTTCTCAGATCTGGATCAGAGCCTGCTTGGTGCCCCTAACTATTTGCCTGAACTTAATCGTATATTAAAGGAAAATGCTCGCTGTAGTAGCTTCGGAATTGCCACCGGACGTCGACTGGATTCGGCGTTGAAACTGATTAAGGTTCATAAGATTCCTCATCCCGATGCGCTGGTAACCAGCCTGGGTACAGAAATTTATTATGGTTCGAATTTAACCCGTGACACGGCATGGACAGATCATATTGATTACTTATGGCGGCCGGCTAAAGTGCGCGCCATTCTTATCAACCTTCCAGGTTTGCGACTGCAACCCAAAGTTGAGCAAAGTCGTTATAAAATCAGTTATTACTATGAAGCAGCCATTGCTCCGGATGTGGAGGAAATCAGACAACTATTATTGCAACATGAACAAACAGTTAACGTCGTTTTCTCTTTTGGACAGTTTTTAGACATCGTGCCAGTGCGTGCATCCAAGGGGCTGGCCTTACGTTGGTATGCCGAACAGTGGGATATTCCCCTGGGGCATATTCTGGTAGCGGGGGGCTCAGGTGCGGATGAGGACATGATTCGGGGTAATACCCTGGCCGTACTGGTGGCTAATCGTCACAACGAAGAATTATCAGATCTGCATGATCTTGAAAGAATGTATTTTGCCAAACAGCCTTATGCCGCTGGAATTATAGAGGCAATTGAATATTACGATTTTTTTCAAACTTGCAAGGTACCTGCAGAATGAGCCGTTTATTATTATGCACTGATCTCGATCGCACCCTGTTACCCAACGGTTCGCAGCCAGAATCGGAACAGGCAAGAAAAAGATTTAGTCAGTTGGCCGAGTGCTCACAGGTAACGCTGGTTTATGTCACCGGTCGTCATCAGCAACTGGTGGAGCAGGGGATCGAAGAATACCAGTTGCCCCAGGCGAATTTTGTTATCGCTGATGTTGGTTCAACAATATATGAAATTGCAGGCTCAGGCTGGCATCTTCAGGCGGCCTGGGAGAAGATTATTGCAGGTGACTGGCAAGGTAAAAATGCAATTGAGTTAATTGAGCTGTTTGCCAATATTAAAGACATGCGGCTTCAGGAAGAGAGCAAGCAAAGTATCCACAAACTCAGTTATTACGTTTCACTCAGTACCGATCATCAAATCATCGTGACAACTATGAAGCGGATACTTGAGCAGCATTCGATAACGGCTAATCTAATCTGGAGTGTCGACCCGCAGGCCAATATTGGTTTACTGGATGTGTTACCTGCGAGAGCGGGCAAGTGCCAGGCCATAGAATTTTTAAGGCAGCAACTGGGCTTTGATTATTCAGAAACGGTTTTTGCAGGTGATAGCGGTAATGATATTGGTGTGCTGAGCAGCCCGATTCAGTCGGTACTGGTGGCCAATGCTGATGAGGATGTTCGAGAGGCTGCCATTAAACTGGCACAGGTTAATCATCAAGAGGAAAATTTATATTTGGCACGGGGGAATTTTATGGGAATGAATGGCAATTACAGCGCGGGCATACTGGAAGGTGTTGTCCACTATATTCCTCAGGCAAAGCACTGGTTGTGAGGTGAAACATGAGTCTTTTCATAAGTCATTTAAGCCCTGTAATTTATGGAGAAGTTTTGTTCGACTGTTTTCCGGATGGCAGTCGTGTACTAGGCGGCGCCCCGTTTAATGTGGCATGGCACTGCCAGGCATTTGGTTTACAACCCCTGTTTATATCCCGGGTAGGCAATGACCCTTTGGGGCGTGAAGTAAAGTCAGCCATGCTCGACTGGGGAATGGCTACCTCCGGTTTGCAATTAGATTCCACCCATGCCACTGGCATTGTGGATGTTAGTTTTGATGATGGTGAGCCGTCCTATAACATAGTCGAAAACAGTGCCTGGGATTTTATCGATAACCAGGAGACTCCACCCATTGATAAACAGCGTGTTTTATATCATGGCTCCCTTGTCCTTAGAAATCCGCTAGCCGCTGCTAGCCTGGCAGATTTGCAACACCACTGTTGCAACTCGATTTTCATCGATGTCAATCTTCGCCCACCCTGGTGGGATAAGTCACGCATTGAAAAGAGTATGCAGAAAGCGCGCTGGATAAAGCTCAATGTTGATGAACTGAAATTAATTGTGCCTGAGCAGCCAGATACAGATGCCAGGATTCATTATCTATTATCCCACCTTGATGTTGAGTTAATTATTGTTACCCTGGGTGATGCGGGGGCGATGGCGGCAAGTCATAATGAGTGGTGTTCGGTACAACCTGAAAAGGGCAACAATGTAGTAGATACTGTTGGTGCCGGTGATGCATTCAGCAGTGTACTATTATTAGGGTTATATAAAGCTTGGCCATTGCGGCAAACGTTGAATCGCGCGCAGCAGTTTGCCAGTGCGGTGGTCGGACTGCGTGGCGCTACCACACAAGATAAAACTTTTTACGAACCCTTTATTAACGACTGGGGTTTGTAAAAACAGTCGCTAGTAAATGAACAAAATGATTCATTAAGATCATAAGAACTTAGTTGTGTCGATGTAATAATAAAAACGAATAGTTAATAGCAAATAACATTTAACCGAGTGCTTTTAAAAAATGTATGAACAAGTTTCACATTCCTTGCTCAATGAAATACTGATCAAGCTAAATCCTGAGATCAAACGAAAAGAGTTGAGACATTTTTATACCCGACTGGGTGCAAATTTCTATGCAATACATTCCCTGTTTCATTTGCTATACGGTGATCGTGACGATTTCGAAGAACAGGCCTTAAACCTGGTTGAGGCCATGGCCCGGCAATATATTAACCGACCCCAAAATCTTAAAGGAAAAGATATTGAACGCGAGAAAGACCATAACTGGTTTCTCAGTCAAAAATGGGTGGGCATGGCTCTGTATACCGATGGTTTTGCTGAAAACCTGAGTGGACTAAAAGGCAAGCTGCATTATTTTCAGGAACTCGGGGTCAATATGATTCATATTATGCCGATACTGCAATGCCCGGATGGAAAGAGTGATGGCGGCTATGCCGTGAGTGATTTTCGCCGGGTGGATAATCGCATTGGTAATAATGATGATTTGCATGCCCTGAGTGAATCACTTAATAATAGAGATATTCTGTTAACCCTGGACGTTGTGGTTAACCATACTTCCAATGAACATGAATGGGCGAAGTGCGCTCGCCAGGGAGAAAAAAAATACCAGGATTATTATTACCTGTTTGATAACCGGGAAATTCCCGATATGTTTGAAGAAACTATGCCGGAAGTTTTTCCAGAAACCGCACCCGGTAATTTCACCTGGGACGAGGAAATGAAAAAATGGGTAATGACGGTTTTCAATCATTATCAATGGGATCTCAATTACAGTAATCCTGCGGTGTTTATTGAAATGCTCGATATTATTCTGTTCTGGGGGAATCAGGGGGCAGATATAATTCGACTTGATGCGGTGGCTTTTCTATGGAAAAAAATCGGTAGTGTCTGCCAGAATGAACGTGAAGCCCATTTGATTTTACAGTTGATGAAAGACTGTTGTCAGGTGACCGCACCGGGGGTGTTGTTTATTGCAGAAGCGATTGTAGCACCGGTGGAAATCACAAAATATTTCGGTGAAGATGCAATCAATGCCAAAGAATGCGAGATTGCTTACAACGCTACTTTCATGGCTTTGCTTTGGGACGCGGTTGCCACTAAGAATGCAAAATTACTGTATCAGGGTTTAATAAGTCTGCCAGATAAACTGGAACGGGCTACCTGGTTAAATTATGTGCGTTGCCATGATGATATTGGTCTGGGCTTTGATGATGCCGATATTCGAGCTGTGGGTTATGAGCCTGGTGGTCATCGACAATTCCTTATAGATTATTATACCGGTGAATTCGGTGATTCAGATGCCAGAGGCTTGCCGTTTGGTCATAACCATAAAACCGGTGACGCGCGTATTTCCGGGTCACTGGCTTCACTTGTTGGTCTGGAAACCGCACTTGATTCGAAAAATTCTCAACGCATCGATAATGCGGTTCAGCATATCCTGATGCTGAATAGCCTGATACTGTCGTTCGGTGGAATACCTCTGCTGTATTATGGTGATGAGCTGGGTCGCTTGAATGATTATGAATATCTTAATGATGAACACAAGGTACATGACAGTCGCTGGGCTCATCGACCTAATTTCGACTGGGATAAAGCCGAACTAAGACATCAGTCAGGTACGATTGAATATCAGATATTTAATGCTATAAAAAAAATGATTGCGGTGCGTAAGGAAATACCCGCATTCGCCGATTTCAATAATCGTGAATTAATACATATAGAAAACCCACACCTGTTTGTATTTTCCCGCTTTAACCTGACTCGCACCACAGGTGGTGTACTGGTAGTGGTAAACTTTGATGCTAATCCACAGCACCTGAATATGAATCACCCGCATATTAAATCTGTACTTTCCTATGGCCATATCATGGATCTGGTTTCAGGTGATACACCGAGTATGTTTAAAGATCAATTGGTTATTCCCCCATATCATTTTTACTGGTTAACTGACCAGAAACGAACGAGTTAGAGTATTTATAATTCGAAAGTGTAGATGGAATAAGTAAGCCTGTAGTTTTTGACTTCGCACGGGTGGATCCGCTTTGCTTGATCCACCCTACAAATTATTGACTGAGCAATTACAGCTTATTATACAATTTGCGTAACTCTACCTTTGTCTGTTGCAAAATAATTTTCTGATCTTGATGTAGATTTTTACCAGCACGATTAATATAAAAAACCAGCATCGACATAGCTGAATGAAATGGTGATGACTTGAGACGTGTGCTGGTATCAGCAGAATGTTTAAGTGATAAGGCAATTTTTTCAGGATCTTTCCAGGTAAAAACACCTTCCTGCAAATCAAGCGCATTACTTTCACGGGTGACTTTTGCCGACCAGTTAGCTGATGAGGGTGTTTTGGTTTTAGCCACTTGATTAGCCTTCAAGTTAAGATTCTGTTTTAATAAACGTTTATAACTAATGTCTATAAATAAGCTTTTTCTTTTAACTTCGCACTTAAAAATATTTTCTAGCACTCAGAATTTTTATAAATCCTAAGCATTACCCACATTAATAAAACCTCTTCTTAACATCAATTTTTCAATTTCCACCACAAAAAGCACCAGTGAAGAAATCATCAAACAAACCATCAGGTCAGTTAAGGGCAATGGCTGTGTGTGAAATATTCCGTTTAAAAACGGCACATAGATGACAGCCATCTGTAACAGGATGGTAAAAATTACTGCGCCTAACATGGGCAAATTACTAAACAAACCGATTGAAAATAATGATGCTGTTTCACTGCGTACTGCTAATGAATGAAATAACTGTGAAATAGTCAGAACAGTAAATACAATGGTTTGCCAATATTCTACCCCGCGAGAAATGGCCCAGGCCTGGGATGCGATGGATATTCCTCCCACAAACAAACCAACCCATACAATGTGTTGCCACATACCATGGGCAAAAATACTTTCCTGCGGCGCTCTGGGGGGGCGTTGCATAATTCCTGACTCAGCAGGTTCAGAAATAAAGGCCAGCCCGGGTAAACCATCGGTCACCAGGTTAATCCACAAAATATGAATTGGCAGCAAGGGTATAGGCAAACCAAGAAAGGGGGCGAGGAAAAGTGTCCAGATTTCTCCTGAATTAGAACTCATTGTATCTTTAATAAATTTACGAATGTTATCGAAAATTCGCCGGCCAGAACGAACCGTATTAACGATGGTGCTAAAGTTATCATCCAGCAATACCATGTCTGCTGCCTCACGGGCGACATCAGTACCTTTCTGTCCCATAGCCACACCAATACCGGCACGTTTTAACGCGGGCGCATCATTCACACCATCGCCGGTCATGGCGACAAACTCACCATTTAACTGCAAGGCTTTTACAATACGCAATTTCTGGTTTGGGCTTACCCGGGCATAGACTTGTATTTTTTTTACTGCTTGAATGAGTTCATCGTCATCTAACTTTGCAAGTGCATCTCCCGTCAGCACCGATTTCTCATTGTCGGTAATACCCAGGCGCCTGGCGATGGCCATTGCCGTGCCTGGGTGATCTCCAGTAATCATTACCGGGGTAATACCCGCGGTTAAACAATCGGTAACGGCCTGGGGCACCTCTGCTCGTGGTGGATCAATCAGGGCAACTAGCCCAAGAAAGCTCAGTTGTTGTTCGATGTTTTCTACCTCAAGCGGTTGAGGCAATGCCGTAAGTTCTCGTTTTGCCAATGCCAGAACACGATAACCTTCACGGGCTAACTGCTCGGCTTCGGATAATACCGCTTCTGCATCAAAGTCAATTACACCTTCGTTTCCCAATGCATTAATGCACTGTTCTAACACTCTTTCTGGTGCGCCTTTGATATAAACTACTACTGCGTTTTCTAACTGATGAAGGGTGGCCATTTTCTTGCGGTCACTATCAAAGGGTATGACGGCTACGCGGGGTTTTTGTTGTTCTAAAACAGACTTGTTAAAACCGGCCGCATGCGCGGCTTCAAATAATGCCAGCTCAGTCGGCTCACCCTTAGGTTTGCCATCCAGGTCAGTTACATCATTATTCAGTGCCAGTGCATAACCCAGTTCATTTAATTTTGATTTATCATTTACAGCGTTTAAATTTTTCTGGCGTTTGCCTGCGACAAAAAATAATTCAGCGCTCATTTTGTTTTGTGTTAGCGTGCCGGTTTTATCGGCACAGATATAGGTAACAGACCCTAATGTTTCCACTGCGGGCAAATTGCGCACCAGGGCATTTTGTAGAATTAATTTTCGTGCACCAAAAGCAAGGGAAACGGTTACCACCGCGGGCAATGCTTCGGGTATGGCGGCCACTGCCAGGCTTACAGCAGTGAGAAACATCAGTAAAACAGTTTGCCCCTGTAATAAACCCGCGATAAAAACGATGCTGCAAATGGCTAAAACCGCTAAGGCCAGATAACGCCCGAAACGAGTCAGGCGTTTTTGTAACGGGGTTTTTACGCTTTGTTCACTGCGTAATAATGCAGCGATGTGTCCAATTTCGGTATTAAGGCCCGTCGCCACCACCACACCCTTGCCGTGTCCTCGGGTTACCATGCTGCTTTTAAAGGCAAGGTTAATTCGATCACCCATGGGCAAATCTGTGGTGGCTAGTGTCGTTACCTGTTTATCCACGGGTTGGGACTCACCGGTCAGTGCCGACTCATCTGCCTGTAATTCTTCTGTTTGCAGAAATCTCAAATCTGCGGGAACCAGGTTACCCATTTCAAGTAAAATGATATCCCCCGGCACCAGTTCAGATGCGGTAATACTTTTTGCCTTACCATCACGAATGACCTGAGCATCTGCAGCTGCCATTTTACGTAATGCGGCAACAGCTCGATCAGCTCGATATTCCTGCACCGTGCCGATTATAGCGTTGAGTAAAATAATCACCAGAATAGCAATGGTGTCCTGTGGTTCGCCGATAAAGCCCGATATTAATGCGGCAACGATCAATACCATAATCATGAAATCGGTAAACTGGCCAAGTATCATCGATAACAATGAACGTTGCCGCGTTTCGGGAATAATATTGGCACCCTGTTCAAGTAAAACCTGTTGCGCTTTGGAAGAGCTAAGTCCCTTTACCGATGTATCAAGCTGCTTTAAAACCTCTTCAACCTCAACGGTGTGCCAGTTGAGCTGTGCCACGCTAGCCCCCAGCGAATAAATAGATTAGAAGCACCGTTGCCAGGGCAATTAACAATGTTTGAAAACCACTGCGTAACCACGAAATACCCGACACACGACCCAGGAAAACACCAAGCAGAAAAATAAGCAGAAAAGCGATAATAATGGCTGTATAAAGTGGTGATATAAAGAGTGAGATTCCCGCTTTTGATAACCATAGGGGGCTGATGATTAAAAGAGAAATTATCAGAGGTGCAGTGCCGTTAACCAGGGCAATTAACAGGGGAACCCAACGTGTGGCTTCGCCGTGGGCGCTATCATGTAAATCAGCGATCATCGCATCTTCCAGTTCTCCCAGGGCACGACGTAGTTCTGCTTGCTCACTAACATAAGCACTACTTGCGCCACTCACGCCCAGTGCAATAGCCGCACCCAAACAGGCATTTATAATAACTGATAAATTAGCAGATGAGCTGAGAACAAAGCCCATAATAAGCCCCAACATCGTCAGTGCGCCATCAAAACCATTAACCACAAAATAACGACGAACAATACCGTGGGTACGCGTAATCCGTAGTAGAAACCTGATCTGGTTTAACGGTTTCATAAGCACTATATCTTTAAGAGCCCTTGATTATTCTTTATCCGGCTCGCTTTGCACATCTACCACATCAATGCTGTGAAGCGAGCCGCTCATATCGCTTATGGCGGATTGAATAGCCTCGAAATTTATATTGTCTCCCTCAATCACAACTTGAACCGTTTCAGTATTTTCGTCCACTTCAATAACTGTCAGGCTAACATGATAGTCATCCCCAACTTTAGCAAGGGTACAGGAAAACTCCAGCGCATTAGGTTGGTGTGGTTTAAGAATGTCCAGAACCAGTCGTTTAACAGAAACCATAATAACACCCATTGATTGATTTTATTTCAATAGCAAGTCACGCTAAAATTTATTTATCTACTATATCAGCCTTACATTTAATACTATTACTTTGAATCATGTTTTACATCTTTTAATGACATTTTTGGATATCTCATATTATCTTTACTGGGTGCACTCATCAAATGTCATACTGAGTCTCGTTTATGTGAATGAAAATAGCCATCGTTGACATAATTGTAAATGCTTCTCCAGTGTCACGTATTGCTGTAATTAGTGGTTAATTATGTAAGATCACTGTTGTCTTGTTAAAATTTCGATATATTAACGGAGAGCTTGAAATAACAAAATTATTACATGTAATTAACAAATGAGACATGAAAATAATTAATTATATGTTCGTCATCTCCGAATGTTTGTGTCGGAGATCCAGTGACTTAGGGCCTGCAAAGGCGCTAGTTAACAATACAAATCATCATGATAGATCGGAGGATGCAGCCGTTTTCTGATGAACCATGTTGTGCTAAACCACTTGCAATAGCCCATGCTCTTGCGCCAGGAGAGCCTCCTTCATTCATATAACGTCTCAGGAAAGTCGTGATCCATGCGAGCTTTGTAGAGAGTTTCTTAAAAAAACAAAGAAATGGTAAGTGGGGTTTAGATTGGGAGAAGGTTATAGACAAATAGCACATATTCAATTTTCTTAACGAGACAGCTATGAGTATATGCTATGGGGTTGCTACAAAGTGGATAACTATTGTAACCAACTCTACATTACCTCAGCAAGAAATACCCCCAATGCCATATCGGTACCAAGGATATGACCGACTAACCAGTGTTCCAGTAACTTGATATCTTTATTTGAGAGTGATTTTCCTTCTTCAAGAAATTTTTGCTGTAGCTTCCTGGCGCTTTCAATTAATTCCTGATGTTCCGCCTTGTGTTGTAGAAGGTCTTCATATGCATACTTCAGCATCAAACGTTCCTCGTGTCTAAAGTGCCAGATGGTACAACTTAGTAGTTCATCTAACACGGCCTCAATATAGTTTGATGCATCTCCTTCAGCTACAGAATGGTTGAGAATATTAAAAAGTTCTACAAGCTTGTGGTGGTCTTCATCTATTTCCTGAATCTGGACACTTAGTGAGTTGTCCCATATTAAATCTTTCACGAACCTTCTCCTTTGTGATTGGCTTGTCAGGTTTAAATTTATTCATGAGAGGATGTATATCATTCTACTACAGAGAAAAGCTATCAGGATATCCATCTTAATGTATTAATGAAAATGTCGTTAAAACAATAGCTTAGAATCTATTTTATGTATGAAACTAGCAGCTGTTTAAGGTGGGTGTCCTGGTGGTTTGTGAATCGGCGCACTATACATGGATATGAATCGTTAATCAGGGGCCATCGGATAGTCTTTACCATAGTCCAGTTACTTTATTTGATATTGTACAAGGTCTGGGCTGTAAGGTTATTGCTGAAGGAATTGAAACCCGTGACGAATACCGAACCGTGTTTGGCATGGGCATAGAATTAGGGTAAGGTTATTTTTTCGCTCGACAACAACGCACGCCACCTGATTTTATTTCCAGTGAATTGTTTAGCTGTTCTTCACCTCAGGAGTGTGGGGCACGCACAAATCGTGTATCTGAAAATATTTCCGCATTATTGATTAAGGTACCGGATATTTCATCTGATACAACGCTTGAAGAATTACATGCACTTTTTTATAGTCGAGAAAATTTAACCTCTGTGCCGGTACTGGATGAAAATGAAAAATCACTTGGATTAATCAGGCGTAGTCATTTATTGGTAACACTTTCAACAAAATTTGGCCGCGCATTATATGGAACAAAAATGGTATAGACTTTGTTGAGCAAATACCCGTTATTGCAGATAAACAATGGAATATTGAGAAAGTCAGTAAATTAGTTACCGATAACATGAAATTACATATTGAAGATGATTTCATTATTACTGATAACGGTAAATATGTAGGGCTTGGTAAAGTTGCTCAGTTATTAAAAATGATTACAGACTTACAAATCAGAAATGCAGGTTACGCGAACCCGTTAACGCTTTTACCTGGAAATGTACCGATATATGAAAAATTGATGAATTGTTAGCTACTAGAAATAATTTCTGCATTGCATATTGTGATATTGATAATTTTAAACCTTTTAACGATGTGTATGGTTACGCGAAAGGTGATCAGATAATTAAAACGGTGGCAGATATACTGTTACAACACGCTGACCCTGAAGACGATTTTATAGGGTATGTTGGAGGGGATGATTTTATAGCCATTTTCACAAGTGATAAAGGGAAAAAATCATGTGAATCCGTTTTGAAAAGTTTCGAAAAAGTCATACCTGATAGTTATAATGATATAGATAAATCAAACAATGGAATAGGGTCAAAAACACGTAACGGTGAGGACTGTTTTTATCCTGTGATGAGTTTATCGATTGGTGTATTAGCTCCGGATTCTTCGTTGTATTTTTCATACGGTGATATTGCTGAACTCGCGACACAAGCGAAACGTAGTGCAAAAAATATTCTGGGTAACAGCTTGTTTATTAAACGTCGTATGATGGCAGATGCTTTGCTGCTTACTTAAACTCTAAAAACACAGGGAAGTATAATTAACCGGTTGGATCAAGCAACGCGGAGCCACCAGGCTCCGTGATAAAGGTGGACCCGCTTCGCTTGATCCACCCTGGGCAACCTTTAATTATTATTTATCAGATGCACCCAATCCGCACCCAGCGTGCCTTTTAAACTTTCAATATAAGCCTCACTGGATACAACTTCTAACATGCGTTCAGCTTCAGCTAACTGTTCTTCTAGTTCGCTGTGGTTAGCGTTTTCAGTTTCCAGAGCTTCATCCTGTTTCTGTTTGATGTAATCAAAATTTAAACGCCAGAGCCTGGCATCACGTGCCTGTTTGTTTTTTAGCCTGTCTATATACCAACTACTTTTTACGAGATAATCATAAGTGAACATTTCACGGATTTCCGTATCTTCAATAGACTTACCGTTATAGCTTCCTTCGGCCATTATATGTAATAAAGCTTGCAAAGGTGGGCAGGCATCACTGACACTGCCATCTTCTATATAGGCTTTTGCGACCCCCTGTTGTGATTCAACGATATTGTTAATGCCATCTACATAGGCATCCATATCCTGGGTTTCAGGGCGTAGCATGGCTTCGTCAAAAACAATCATCGGGTTGTCGAAAATTTTCCCAAAAAAGGCATGCACAAAATGTTCAGTCATGCGATAACCCAGTCGACTGGCGTGTATTTTTTTGCCCTGATACTCAAAATCTTCTAGTTTTTCCAGATAGCCTTTTTCAATAAGAAAATGTGCATTACGGTCTTTTACGGGTAAGCGACACCATATTTCGGGAATTAACATGCTGATGTCATGATCTACACGACGTTTGTGTCCGATATAACCTGCGGCGGTTGAGAAACCGTCATGCCCACAAAGAATAGAGGTGACCAGTGCATTATTAAGATCCGCTGTGGTTGATAGTGCATTAAAAGGCCCTTTAGTAAGCGCACCTTCGGAGCCTGCGCCAGTGGTTGAGGGCGATTTTCCCGTGAGGCTACAAATCAGGTCCATAAACAGTTCTGGTAATTCCTGATAGTGAATGGGGTTGTACACCGCTAGTGCTCGGATTCCTTTGGCTTTATCCTGTGGGTTATTACGTCGTCCCTGAAGCACTGCATTGACTGGGAAATGCACCGGGTCTTGCAGGGAAAGTCCGCGCGCTAATCGCGTAGCGGTTTCTGCGATGTAAAGTTCGACTGGGTTGGCAATGTCAGGGCGTAATTGTAAATAACGTACATTGGGTGATGGTTTGCCATTAACCAGCCTGGGTTGCGCCGAGGATACGAAATAATTGCCCGCATCAGCGCTGGCCGCTTTTTTAATAAGCTTGCGCATTGGGGCGGTGAACTCTTCAAAGCCGATTACATCTTCAATTAACTCAGCCGCATTGTCGGGTGTTAAAGGTTCGAAATTGGAAATGAAATTATTCTCACCTGCGAGATCCATTTCAGCCTGTTTATCCAGGCCTCGATTAATCGCTTCATCCGGGCGTTGAAACAGACGTGTTTCGCAATTAGTAACCAGTTTAATGCTTTTATGGTCTTCATATTCCGGGTTTAATCCATATACCTGGTTCATCGGTACAACGGTTGATGCGGAGATATCATCTTCCATCTGTATCTTTCCCGCGGCGACGAAATCCTGGCGCAACTTTAAAATGCGCCAGGTTCCATTCGAGTGCATGCCTATACGAAGATAACTGGCTTCGAGTTTTCTATTTTTGAATTTGAGCTCATGGCCCGGGTTTCCATTAACCTCATCAACCGAAAAATAAGCACGCCAGTTATTTCCCCATGCGGGTTTGTAAAAGCGTTTGATCATATAAACGATGGCAAGAATATTGTTAGGTATGTCTGTCAACCACTGGTTATATTTATCTGTATATTCAGAGGAGGAGGGTGTCAGTAATTTAATCACCGAACCCAGTGTACGCCGGCTACTTAACAGAGCACGATCATCCGTTTGCTGGGCATTACGAAAGCGATTTGAATAATCATAATTGAAGATGCTTTCTACCTGTTCAAAATCTTCTTCAAAGTTGCCAATAAAAACCGGACCAGAGATCATTAGATCCTGTATTGATTTCGAGATTTCAGATTTTCCACCACCGGACACGGTGCTCGGTTTGTGGCAGAAAGTTCCTTCACCCAGGGTGCCTACCAGGTGCCAGCTTGGCGCATGGTGATGCTTGCGCATTTGTACATAAAATCCGCTGGGGTAGACATAGGTTTTTTGGGCGGACAGTTTTAGCTGTGTCTGTTCACCCTGATGTAACCAGTTGAGTTGCATCTCGTGCATATCAATTTTTGTGTCCTGCGGGACATAAATAATATCGGGATATTGCAGGTCAATGGCATAACCGTCGGCTTTGATATCAATATTGTCAGACAGTTGAGCGCAGAGTTTTTCAAAAGTTTGCCCACTGGCAATATGCACCTGTTCTGGCAGGTAAACTTCACCCAGGTTAAAACGGGGGTAAGCCAGCGCACCTCCAGCATGTTCTTCTTCGCAACCGCCAAAAAGATTGGCTGAATAACTGATTTGTGACTTCACTTCTTTTTTGCTGTAGCCAAAATAATTATCAGCTATGACGGTAACAATCACACCGTTCATGTCACGGCATACCAGCTTGAACGCCTCGCCATCATTGTAAAGTTCATCTTTATTTTGCCAGCACATGCCATCTTTGCGTTGGCGCTTAGTTGCCTTATCAAAATGGGGCAACCCTAAAGAATGTTTACTTAGTTTAGTCAGGTGCGGTGCCAGGATGATACAGCCACTGTGACCAGTCCAGTGTTGAATATCGAGTGCGGCGTCATTCTCAGGTAAAAACGGATCGCCGCCATTACCAAATATAGATTCTACAAAATCAAGGTTAGCGACCAGGCTCCCCGGGGCGAACATGCGGATCTCCAGTGATTTTTCAGGTAACACACCTTCAACTTCAGGTTGTACCACCGGCCTTAGTAATAAAGAGACCCACATATTCACAGGTTTTTTCGAACCGCTGGTAATCGGTAGTTGCATAAGGTCATCAGGGGGTTGAAGAGCAGCCTGCAAAATATTGGCATAAGTCTTAACCGGAACAGCTCGCTTGTCCGCTGGAATGGGTAAGCCACCTTCGGCAATGTGAAACACCCCCTTAGTTGTTCTACGGTCACTCTTGGGGTTATGCAAAACGCCCTGAATTAGACGATATGATGACAATAAAGGAGACTGGTATGTGTTCGTAGAAAAGGGTAGAGAGATTTCATTCGCAAGACCTGGCTGTAAAAGGCTAAAAGTTTCACCGGGTAAATTAACCTGTGTATCAATGCCATTACGTTGTAAGTAGTCATTAAGAAAGCTTTGAATGCGTTGATCAGCGGGGCAGCGATAATTTGCCAGCAAACGGCGATGTTGACTGTAATTTTTTAACAGACTATCAGCGACGGAGAGAAAACTGCGATCCGTGTTCATGTGGCACTCATGACCGAGTGCCGACAACTGCAAACAGATATGTTGCAGTTTAAGCTGGCGTTGATCAATGCCTCGTCTCTCAGGATGTGTATATTCGTTAACGATATTTGACAAGCTTCTTCTCCGAGTGCTTTTTAAACGGTGTTCAGAACCTATCAATTTAAGATCCCAAAAACAACTGATTATTGCTTTTTAAGTAATTAAAGGTGATTAAAAAGAACACTGACAACTGAGATTTATTGGTATTTAAAAGTAAGAATAATTGATAGCCTCATTAAAGTAATTGCAGGCATGTAGTCATCATATGACTGCCAGAGACATATCTGGCAGTTTGAGTTAATTGAGGTGTTGTTAATATGGGTTATTCTGAAATATCCAGTGCCTTTGCAACGCCTTTGCCATAATCAGAATCGGCTTTACTACAGTTAGCAATGTGACGCTTTTTCACATCTTCATCGGCATCACCAATAGAGCGAGCGGTATTATCAAACAATATCTGCTTTTGTTCTTTGCTCATTAGCCTGAATAAATCTCCGGCCTGAGTAAAATAATCATCGTCATCTTCACGGTGATTCCAGTGATCAGCTGATGCATATAGTTCAAGTGGTGGCTCTTTGGTTTCGGCCTGCTCCTGCCATTCACCCAGGCTGTTTGGTTCATAACCTTTTGTACTACCGAAGTTTCCATCTATCCGCATTGCGCCATCACGATGAAAACTATGATACGGGCAGTGGGGTGCGTTTACGGGTATATGAGCATGATTTATCCCCAGTCGATAACGCTGTGCATCACCATATGAAAATAATCGTCCCTGTAGCATTTTATCGGGAGAGAACCCAATGCCAGGCACAATACTTCCTGGGTTAAAGGCAGACTGTTCAACTTCTGCGTGATAGTTATCTGGGTTGCGATTAAGTTCAATAACGCCCACATCGATTAACGGGTAATCTTTGTGAGACCATATTTTGGTCAGGTCAAAGGGGTGAAATCGGTAACCTTGTGCATCGGCCTCGGGCATAATCTGTATTTTAAAATCCCAGCGAGGGTAATCGGCATTTTCAATACTCTCATACAGATCTCTTTGATGGCTTTCCCGGTCTTTACCTATCAGTTCATCGGCTTGCTCATCCGTCAGGTTTTCTATGCCCTGTTGAGATTTAAAATGAAACTTCACCCAGAATCGCTCATTAGCAGCATTGATAAAACTAAAGGTGTGGCTGCCAAAACCGTGCATGTGTCGATAAGTGCGTGGGTTACCTCGATCGCTCATTAAAATGGTTATCTGGTGTAAAGCCTCTGGTAATAAGGTCCAGAAATCCCAGTTGTTCTGTGCACTACGCATATTTGTTCGAGGATCACGTTTTACGGCATGGTTGAGGTCTGGAAACTTAAGCGGGTCTTTCAGAAAAAATACCGGGGTATTATTACCCACCATATCCCAGTTGCCTTCTTCGGTGTAAAACTTTAATGCAAAGCCCCTGATGTCGCGCTCTGCATCAGCGGCACCTCGCTCACCGGCAACCGTAGAAAAACGCGCAAAGACCTCGGTTTTTTTACCGACTTCAGAAAAGAGTTTGGCCTTTGTATATTGGCTGATATCGTGGGTAACCGTGAATGTGCCATAAGCTCCAGACCCTTTGGCGTGCATGCGCCGTTCAGGTATCACTTCACGATCAAAGTGAGCGAGCTTTTCTAGAAACCATACGTCCTGAAGTAGCATTGGCCCACGTGCACCAGCCGTTAATACATTCTGGTTATCTGCCACGGGGCAGCCATTTGTCATTGTTATTTTAGTTTTTTTACTCATGCCGATCTCCGGTTGTATATGAGTGTCGAGCACGCATGCGTGTTTCGAGTTCGTTGAGTATAGTCTTGAAGGTAGATTTTTTAATTGATTGAAATTAACCTTTTAATGACATTATCCAACTTAGATGCATCAGCGTATTTAAGTTCGATGGTTAGTTGTTTAGTAGAGCATAAACCAGTCACTTATCTTTAAAACATCAAATTTAAACGTGAATTCATAGTTGTAATCTCCCTGTTAAAAATCGCTCCAGGCGATTTTTTCGAACTATTGGGAGATTTCATCTGCCCCATCGCCACCAATAAAAAAGGCTTCGTGGCAATTAGGGGGAAGTAGAAGTATTGACCGGTGGGGAGAATATGAAATACATCCGTGTATTTCACCCCTTCGGGGCCAGGGTC
>Ga0316207_10000310_pt1 | contig 88393 bp, 86 predicted proteins | sample 6weekpyrite_MG_FD_204943 | JGI IMG/M metagenome (GOLD analysis project Ga0316207, IMG submission 204943) | Microbial mat bacterial communities from mineral coupon in-situ incubated in ocean water Damariscotta River, Maine, United States -... | ecosystem: Environmental > Aquatic > Marine >...
CAACATTCCCGGCAGGCACGCTTTCCGGTGCACCCAAAATTCGCGCCATGGAAATTATCGATGAGCTGGAGCCGGTTAAACGCGGTATTTATGGAGGCGCCGTGGGTTACATCGGCTGGAATGGCAATATGGATACGGCTATCGCTATTCGTACGGCGGTGATCAAAGATTGCAAGCTACACATTCAGGCCGGCGCTGGTGTGGTGGCTGACTCAGTGCCCAGAAATGAGTGGGATGAAACCATGAACAAGGGCCGGGCTATCTTTCGTGCTGTGGCCATGGCCGAGGCCGGTCTCGATAACATCGGTAAGGAGGGGTAGTGTTCCATCAAGCTAATATTGTCGGGTCCAGCGCACCTGTGGGACTTCGCAACAAGGCGCTGTGTGCAGGCAATGGCCCGGTCCTTGTCAAACTCAGCAACACTGTTGCGGGGTTCCACAGGCGTGCCCGAAGGGTTGGTCTGTCAGCGTTCATCGCTGTGTTCCACCTCTTGAAAAGGACCAGGCCATTTTCTGCGAGACGCGCCTTGCCATGAACGCTGACAGATCAACTGGACCCGACAATATTAGCTTGATGGAGCACCGGTTATGTTGCTGATGATTGATAACTACGACTCTTTTACCTATAACCTGGTGCAGTATTTTGGTGAGCTGGGTGCCGAGGTTAAAGTCTATCGCAACGATCAGATTAGTATCGAACAGATTGAAGAACTGGCACCGCAACAGCTGGTGATTTCGCCGGGGCCATGTACGCCGAATGAGGCTGGCATTTCAATCGCGGCTATCAACCATTTTGCCGGAAAGCTGCCAATTCTAGGTGTATGTCTTGGTCATCAGAGTATTGGTCAGGCCTTTGGTGGCAAGATCATTCATGCCAGGCAGATCATGCATGGCAAGACCTCAATGGTGAAACACAATGATGCTGGCGTGTTTAAAGGTCTAAGCAATCCTTTTGTGGTCACACGTTATCACTCACTAGTCATTGAGCGAGAGTCCTTGCCAGATTGTCTTGAAATCACTGCCTGGACCGAAACTGCCGAGGGCGAGGTCGATGAGGTCATGGGCGTGCGTCACAAGGAATTGGCGATTGAAGGGGTGCAGTTCCATCCCGAGTCAATTCTGACTCAGCACGGTCATGAGATGCTGAAAAACTTTCTCGAACAAAAAATCTAGAGGAAACACTTCATGGATATGCAGGGTGCGATTCGTGCGGTCACCGAAGGTGAAAACCTAACTGCCGATGAAATGACGGCGGTAATGCGTCTAATCATGACTGGTGTAGCCACTCAGGCTCAGGTTGGCGGTTTTCTGATTGGCCTACGCATGAAGGGCGAAACCGTGGATGAGATTACCGCTGCCGCCCAGGTAATGCGTGAGCTGGCCACACCAGTCAAAATTGCCGGTGATCATGTGGTTGACACTTGCGGTACGGGTGGTGATGCCTCGGGCGCCTTTAATATTTCTACTGCTTCGGCCTTTGTTGTTGCCGCAGCTGGTGCGAAAGTCGCCAAGCACGGAAATCGTTCCATATCCAGTAAATCAGGCAGTGCCGATGTGCTTGAAGCGGCGGGTGTCAGCCTTGACCTGAGCGCCGACCAAGTTGCTCGATGTGTCGATGAACTGGGTGTTGGGTTTATGTTTGCGCCTAAACATCACGGCGCTATGAAACATGCCATCGGACCGCGCAAAGAAATGGCGGTGCGGACCATCTTTAATGTGCTTGGTCCGCTGACCAACCCGGCTGGTGCACCGAACCAGGTGCTCGGTGTTTTCAGTAAATCATGGTTGCGACCATTGGCTGAGGTGCTGGGACGTCTCGGTAGTGAGCATGTGTTGGTGGTTCATTCAGAAGACGGTATGGATGAGATCAGTATCGGTGCGCCGACCCAGGTGGCCGAGCTGAAAGATGGCAAGATTAGCTGCTACAGCATTACCCCAGAGCAGTTTGGAATGCAGCGTGCGGATATCAAACAGATAGCCGTGGATGGTGCCGAAGCCAGTCTGGCCATGATTAAAAAAGTATTTGCCAATGAAATAAGCCCGGCACGTGACATCGTTGTCTTGAATGCCGGTGCAGCCATTTATGCGGCTGGTCTGGCCGATTCTCTTGAAACGGGTGTTGACAAGGCGGCCGATGTGATCGCCAGTGGTGCCGCGGCAGAGAAGATGAGTGCACTGGTTTCCCTGAGTCAGCAACTAGCCGGATAGTATAAAAATGAGCAAATCTGATATTTTGCAAAAAATTCTGCGTCGCAAGGTCGAAGAAGTGATCGAGCGTAGTTCGGTGCTGAACATGCGTGAGCTGGTTAAACAGGTTGAGTCTGTCGCGCCAGCGCGTGGTTTTGTTCGCGCCATTGAAGATAAGATTGCTCAGGGTAATGCGGCCGTCATTGCCGAGATTAAAAAGGCTTCACCGAGCAAGGGTTTGCTGCGTGAAAACTTTCATCCGGCTGAGATAGCCAAGTCTTATGAAGCGGGCGGTGCTGCTTGTTTGTCAGTGTTGACCGATGCCGACTATTTTCAGGGCCATGAAGACTATCTTAAGCAGGCTCGGGCAGCCTGTAGTCTGCCTGTGATCCGCAAAGATTTTATTATCGATCCTTATCAGGTCTACGAGGCCCGTGCCATTGGTGCCGATTGCATTCTTCTGATTGTCGCTGCTCTGGGGGATGCCATGTTGCTGGAATTAAGTCAGCTGGCGGATTTGCTGGGTATGGATGTGTTAATCGAGGTGCATAATGCTGCAGAGCTGGAGCGCGCCTTGAGTCTGCCGCTGAAGCTGATTGGCATCAATAACCGTAACCTGCGTACCTTTGACACCTCACTGCAAACGACTATTGATCTATTGGCGAGTATTGGCAGTGATCGCATCGTCGTGACTGAGAGCGGTATTCATAGTGTCGAAGATGTGAAATTGATGCGTGAGCACAACGTCAATGCTTTCCTGGTGGGCGAGGCCTTTATGCGGGCTGATGATCCGGGGCAGCAGTTGAAGAGTCTTTTTTTCTAGCTACTCGATTAAGTATTCTCTTTCTATATGAACTAAAGTTGGTATATCTAGCGCCGATATTTGAGTGCAGAGTTCTGCCATTGGTAGGGCGATAATTATTCCAACTTATCAAGTTATTTAAAGGGAGCAAGCATGTATAAATCAACCCTGTTGAAGGCCTTGGCGCCGACTCTGGTATTGTTTTCCACTCAAGCAGCGGCCCTGCCGTTTCAGTCAATTGACCCGCGCTCACTATCGATGGGTGGCGTAGGCGTTGCTTCTGGCTCCAGTGCCAATGCGGCATTCATGAACCCTGCTTTGCTCTCTATTGCGCGTGAAGATGAAGATTTCAGTCTAGAAGTGCCGATTATGGGATTTCGCATACAGGATCCTGACAGTTTGATAGATGAGGTGGATAACTATCAGGATAATAATCTTGAGTCGAATCTTACCAGTTCAATCAATGCTTTTGATGCGGCACTTAATTCCGGTAACCTTGCCCAGATAGAAAGCACTGCGCTTGATGTTGCCAATGCCTCTGAGGCGATGAGGGACCAGTTGGAACAGTTCACCAATAGGCCAATTCAGGGTGAGCTTTTTGGAGGGCTTGTGATAGGCATTCCTAGTAAAAAGTTTGGTGCCTCAGTGATGTTGAATGGTTATGTTGTCGGTGGAGGACTGGTTGATTACACGGAGTCTGATCAGGCCTTGGCACAAAGTATAATTGATGATGCTATTGCTACTGGTACCGGGGCGGATCCTACTGCCTTGGCGAATAACACTGTTGTTGCAGGCCAATTGAACGGTACACAAAACGTGGTGGATAATTTGACCTCTGGGCTGGAAGGACGCGGTGCAGCTATTGTAGAGGTTGGTGTCTCTTTGTCGCGAGAAGTCACCATCGCTGGTCATGATTTCGCTGTTGGTGTTACCCCGAAATATGTTGCGTTAGAAACCTTTGATTATCGCGTTGATGTTAATACGGCCGAATTTGATGCAGATAAGGGGCTTAATGAATATACCGATTTTAACTTTGATCTCGGTGTAGCCAAGGATTTTGGCAATGATTGGAAAGTGGGTTTGGTGGCTAAAAATTTGCTCGCCAATGATTATACGACCGTGCGTGGCAATGTGATCAAGATTGAACCGCAACTGCGTGCTGGGGTTGCCATGAGTAATGAATGGTGGAGCATGGCGGTTGATTTGGATCTGGTTGAAAATGAGCCTGTCGGTTTTGAATCCAAGTCACAGTATCTTGGCCTGGGTGCTGAGTTGGACTTGTATGATTGGGTGCAATTCCGTGCTGGTTATCGTCATAATTTGAGTGATTCGGATACCAGTCTGCCTACACTTGGTTTTGGCTTCTCGCCCTTTGGTGTTCATATGGATCTGGCCTTGTCGGGCAGCTCTACTGAAATTGCCGCTTCATTTCAGTTAGGATTTCGTTTCTAGCTATTTAAACTGATTCTGCTTCGAGTTTAAGCCTCGCCTGTCATGGCGGGGCTTTTTTGTTTTGCAAGATTGGCCGCTGTTTTTGGGGTAAACTCTTGGCCATAATGAGTCTGAATCGGAGCTCAACAAATGATCTGTTGCTACATTGAGGGAGTGGATGTTTTACATGGCAAATAAGGCATCATTTATAGCTGGCTTGGCGCCTGTTTTGTTGTTGTTTTCTAGTCAGGTATTGGCCTTGCCATACCAATCATTGTCGCCCCGTATTTTGTCGATGGGGGGTGTTGGCGTTGCCTCAGGTGATGAAAGCGGAGCAGCCTTTACTAACCCAGCCTTACTTGCCTCAAGTCCTGAAGTTGAAGGTTTTAGGGTTGTTTTGCCCGTGCTGGGGCGGAGCTTTAGTGACCCCGATGGCTTGCTCGATAAGACGGATAGTTACCAGGCTGCCGGGCTTGAGGCAAACCTGACCGAAGCTATTGTTGCTTATGAAGAGCTTGATGCGAGCAGTGTCAGAATTACTGACGCCACCGAAGATGTATTGGAAGTAAAAGCAGCGGCACAGAGTGTTGCTGATGTTTCGCAATTGATGTTGGATGAGCTGCAAAAAATCACCGGCAGGCCTGTGCAGGGGGAGTTTCTAAGTGGTGTAACAATAAGGATTCCCAATAAAAGACTGGCAGCCTCGTTGATTATGGATAGCCGTGTAGTTGCGGGTGGTGTGTTTGTGTTTAGCGACGAAGTTCTGCTTCAGGGAGTTGTTGATGCGGCGACTACCAGCGCAAATGCTGAAGACCAGGATCAGTTAGATGCACTTGAGCAAAATACGGTCATTGCTGGCCAGATATTGCCGGAAGAAGATGTAGAACCCGTCAACGCGGTAGAAAATCTGACCTCAAATTTGAGTGCCCGTGGCGCAATTGTTTCCGAGATTGGTTTGGTGTTGTCTCGTGAGGTTGTTGTGGCGGGCCATGATGTTGCTGTGGGGGTTACACCTAAGCTGGTAAAGGTGCAGACCTTTCATTATGTTCAAGGAATAAATACAGCCAGTTTTGATACCGATCTAGGGCGGCGTGAATACACTGATTTCAATTTTGATATTGGTTTGGCAAAGAGCTTCGGCAATGGTTGGCGGACTGGCCTGGCGGTCATGAACCTACTTGGCAAGGCGTATGATACTCGTCCTTATTCCTCGGTTTCAGAAGTAACACCAGTACCGGCTGTTTTCAAGATCGATCCTCAGGTGCGTCTGGGGGTCTCGTATGGTCATGAGAAATTTACTCTGGCGGCAGATTTCGATGTGACGGAAAATGACTCGGCAGGTTTTGAACCCAGTACTCAATATGTTGGCCTGGGTGCTGAGCTAGCGTTGTCAGACTGGGGCCAGCTACGTGCAGGTTATCGTCATAATTTGAGTGATGCAGATGATGATATGCCTAGCTTGGGCTTTGGTTTTTCCCCTTTTGGTGTGCGTATCGACATGGCGGTTGCGGCTAATGATGATAAAGAGGTTTTTTCTTTTCAGCTGGGATTTAACTTTTAAATCAATCAAACCGGATAGCTATTTTTTAATAAGCCCTGTCATTTAGTCAGGGCTTATTTGTTTGGCGGGATTGGTATCGAAATTTGGGTTAAAATTCCACGAATGTATACAAATGGTTCAAGACAGATGTTGGGTTGTTGTGAGAATAAAGAGAAGGAAGGTGGGTGCATGGCCAGAAAAACATTGTGGCTAGGCAGTATTTTGTCCGTTTTGGCGTTGTTTTCAGCGCCGGTGTTGGCATTACCATTTACCCCGATTGAGCCTGTTTCTTTTGCCTTGGGAGGAACCGGGGTCTCTTCGGCTCCAAACTCCAATGCCGGTTTTTTAAATCCTGCCCTGTTGGCAATTAATCAAGGTCAAAAGGCTGATCTATTGCCTACCGTTGTGCTTGGCTATCGGTATTTCGATCGGCAAAATGTGCTGGATTCTGTTTACAGTTATCAGGATATCGGTGTTGAGCAGGTTTACGATACGACATTGAATGATTTTAAGGCGGGAGACTATATCGAAGTCGATGGTGTGCCTAGTTTAGGTCAATCTCTGGCAACGATTGAAGCGGCAGCAGGGGGGATCCGCAGTCGTTTTTCAGATATGGTCGATAAGCCTGTTCAGCAAGAGTATATGGCTGCGGTTGTAGTGGCCATTCCGCACGATAAATTGAATATGAGCTTTAGCCTGGGTAGAAAGATGATGGGTGGTGCCTTGGTTGATATCTCTGAAAATGATTTAGCAGAGCTGGAAAGAATTGTTGAGCAGGCGGGGGGAGATGGTGAAACTCAGTTATCAGATGAGGAGACATTTGACTCGACACAATTTGCTTCACGATTTCGTGGCCGTGGCTTGACTACCACTGAGTTCGGTTTGTCTATAGCGCGTGATTACAGCGTTGCCGGGCATGATATTGCCATTGGCATTACGCCTAAGTTTATTCTGGCGACCAGTTTTGATTATGCTGAACCTATTAATACGGCTGATTTTGAAACCGATTTAGGCCAAAAAAATAATTCGGCATTTGATGTCGATGTTGGTGCCGCCAAGTCTTATGGCAATGGCTGGAGCGCAGGTATCGCAATAAAAAATCTGATTGGTCAGAAATACAAGACCAGCCTGGGCAATGAAATCAGAGTTAAACCGCAGGCGCGAATTGGTGTTTCCCATGCGATGAAATGGGCCGCGGTTGCGGTGGATCTGGATTTGAATAAAAGTGAATCGTTTGGTTACGATTCACAAACGCAATATCTCGGTATTGGCGCAGAACTGAATGTGTTTGATATGAGCACCATCCGTATTGGTTACCGCTCTAATTTGAGTGATGTAGACACAAGCGTTGCCACTGTTGGTTTGGGGCTAAAGGTTTATGGCGTGCAGGTTGATGTGGCTGCGGGTGCCAATGAAGATGAGATTGATGTTGCCGCGTCGGCGGCATATCAATTTTAGTCTGGGTCAGGTTTGGCCACAAAAATGTATGGTCAATTAGTCGATGGCTTAACGGGTGCCAAAGACGACGATGGTCTTGCCTTTGGCAGTAATCAGGTTTTGTTGTTCCAGGCTTTTTAATACCCGACCAACCATCTCGCGTGAGCAGCCAACAATGCGGCCTAACTCCTGGCGGGTAATTTTGATCTGCATGCCATCCGGGTGGGTGATGGCGTCGGGTTGCTGACATAGGTCGAGCAAGGTTTTGGCAACCCGGCCACTGACATCCATGAAGGCTAATCGAGTGGCCATGTCGGAGGTACGGCGTAGACGTAGGGCCATTTGTGAGGCCATTTGGAAAATGATTTCGGTATGATCTTTGGCCATTTGTCGGAATCGTTCATAGCTGATCTCGGCCACCTCGCAGTCGCCACGGGCACGGATCCAGGCGCTGCGCTCTGGATTGTCGCTAAATAGCCCCATTTCACCAAAAAAGTCTCCGGCGTTGAGGTAGGCCAGCACCATTTCATTGCCGTCATCATCTTCCGAAACCACGCTAACCGAGCCGGCGGTGATGTAATACAGCGAGTCCGGCGCGTCACCACCGTGGATGATGACGCTTTTGTTTGGGTAGCCGCGCCGATGGCAGTGGCACAGAAATTCCTCGATTGCTGGGCTGATCATTGGTTTTTTGGTTTTGGCTAATGTCATTTTAATCTCGTCTTGTTACGGCCCTTGTCATTACTATCGGCAAATAGTGGCTTATTGATGAGTTATCATATGGCCTATCTCAAATATAGACCCAAGGAGTATTAAATGAAGGCGCGGATTAAGTGGGTGGAAAACGCCATGTTTGTAGCCGAGTCGGGCAGTGGTCATGCGGTAGTTATCGATGGCCCGCCAGATGGAGGTGGTCGGAACATGGGCATGCGGCCAATGGAAATGCTGTTAATGGGCACCGGTGCCTGCAGTGCTTATGACGTGTTGCTGATCCTGCGCAAGGGTCGCCATGCGGTGGCGGATTGTGTCTGTGAGGTGAGCGCGGAGCGTGCCGATGAGGTGCCGTCGGTGTTTACCAAGATCCATCTGCATTTCATCGTCAGTGGCGATGGTTTGAAGGAAAGTGTGGTCAAGCGGGCGGTCGAATTATCGGCAGAAAAATATTGCTCTGCCTCTATCATGCTGGGTAAAACGGCTGAGATCAGCCATGACTTTGAGATCATCGCGGCGCAAGGAGATGAGGCGTGATCAAACCAAAACCTACCTCCGGCATGCGCCATGTGGCTGTGTTTGTCAGCGACCTTAAGGCCTGTGAGCAATTTTATGTCGAGCTGCTGGGTATGAAGGTGGAATGGCGTCCCGATGTGGATAACGTATATCTCTGTTCCGGTAATGACAACCTTGCCCTGCACCGGGCGCCGCAAGGCTACGATATGTCCGGTGATCAGGTTCTCGATCATATTGGTTTTATCATTGATGATATTGATCAGGTTAGCGTTTGGTATGACTTTCTCCGTGGTCATGATGTTGAGATGAAGACCGAGCCACGTACCCATCGTGATGGTGCACGCAGCTTTTATTGTTATGACCCTGGCGGCAATACAGTGCAGATGATTCACCACCCGCCAATCGTGTCCAAATAGGCGTGTAAAAATAACTGCCAAAATTAGAAAAAATGGTAGATAATCCGCGTTTTTCCTCCGGCGAGAAGTGCCAGGAGTATTGGGTTAGTCAGGAGGGTGCGAAATGCCCACACAGATGAAAAAGCTGAAATTGCATGGGTTTAACAATCTCACCAAGACCCTGAGCTTTAATATTTATGATATTTGTTATGCCGTTACTCCTGAACAGCATAAGTCCTATATTGAATATATCGATGAGGCCTATAACGCTGAACGCCTGACTCAAATCCTGACCGATGTTACTGACATTATTGGTGCCAACATCCTCAATATTGCCCATCAGGACTATGACCCCCAGGGCGCCTCGGTCACTATCCTGATTTCAGAAGAACCGATTGCCGCGGTAGAGTTGTCTAATACCGAGGCGCCGGGTCCGCTGCCAGAGGCGGTGGTTGGTCACCTGGATAAGAGCCACATCACCGTTCACACCTATCCCGAGACTCATCCCGACGGTGGTATTAGTACCTTCCGAGCCGATATCGATGTCGCCACCTGTGGACGTATCTCGCCGCTTAAGGCATTGAACTATCTGATTCACAGCTTTGAATCAGATATCGTTACCATGGATTATCGTGTGCGCGGTTTTACCCGTGATGTGCGCGGTAAAAAACACTTCATCGATCACAAGATCAGCTCGATCCAAAACTACATCGCCAGAGATACCAAAGCCAAATATCAGATGATTGATGTTAACGTCTATCAGGAAAACATCTTTCACACCAAGATGATGTTGAAAGAGTGTCACCTGCAAGATTATCTGTTTGGGGTGTCGCCGGATGATTTGACCGGCAAAGAGGTTAAGCTGATTGACCAGAAGGTGAAGCAGGAAATGGCTGAGATATTTTATGGGCGGAATTTGCGGCGGGGATTGTAATTGTATCCCCGCCTTGCGTTTGTAAGATTTACGGGGTGACTGAATCCCAATCGGCAGAAATGACATCCTTGTTATGTAGGTAATGCACAGCGCTGTCCTGAATCACAGCCCGGTCATTATAGTTACCCGAACTCCATAAGTTTTCACTGCTGGTTTGTTCGCCAATCAATGTGCCGTTATGTCTTAGGTCTGCGTCTTCTGGGTCGGTGTCAATTTCAAAAAGATAAAGACCATCATGTTGCCAGTCGGCCCATTCCCAGGGGTGGATTTGCTCACCGCCTTGATGCAGACTAACCGGGATGCTGAATTTATCGGTGCCCTCGCTGCTGGCTAAATAGCTGAGGCTATGATGCTCATTTAGCACGGGGCTGTTGGTGCCACGTTGACCCAAAATGATGCTGCTGATTTCTGCCGGGGCACTGATGTCTGAGACATCAAAAAGTGACAGCTTAAGCCCCTGGTACCATGAAAAATCCCCTGTTTCATCAGCAATGGCATCTTTGCCTATGCCTAGCAACAGTCCATCATTAACGGCATGCAGGTAGCTGGAGTAGCCTGAGATTTCCAGTTCGCCTGCAATCAACGGGTTCGTGTTGTCGCTAAGGTCAATTACGTAGAGCGGATCGATTTTCCTGAATGTGACAAGGTAGGTGCGATCACCGATATAGCGTGCAGCGTAGATGCGTTCACCTGGTTTGCCTATAGCCGCTGGATTGGTGTTATTGGGCAGTTGGGCAATGATTTCCAATTCGGTGTTGTCAGCGTTTGATTGCAGATTGGTGAGCTGATGCTGCCATTGGTTGTTTTTGAACCGGGATGTTACTACGTGCAAGACCTCATTTCGTTCACCCATTAAAAAGGCCGGGTTGCTGCCGTCGATTGATAGCATGCCGGGTACAACAGCACTGCCCTGATAGCTGGAGCTGTTACTGTTCAGGGCGAATTTATGGATGGCGGTATTGTTGCTAAACGAGATTTCATCAAGCCCGTCGCTGTCCGAGTCTTTGTTTGTGGCCGTGGTTAGATAGATATTTTGAGTTGATGCATAAACACCATCGCCACGGCCGCCGTAACAGGCCGAAATCATCTCTTCAGGCGCGTTTAAATTGATTGCGGTAATACTGGTTAAGGTTGGGTAACCACCATTGTTTTCAGTTGTGTCGGGGATAAAACAGTTGTCGCTCTGCAGCAGTTGTTGTGGCTCGTTCTGGTTAATGCTGACCTTGGGCAGCAGATCATTCAATGAGCTTTGTTCAAGCAGTGCCTGGTTTTCTGCTGTTTCTGCAGTTGTGCTTGGAAAGTTGAGATAGCCTTCGATCGATGGTGTGAAGCGTGTTACCAGATACAGGGTGTCTTCAACCCGGCGTGAACTGAGTAGATAACCGTCAATAGAAATGTTGTGAAGCTGTTGTGGTGCGGTCGCATCACTGACATCGTAAAACCATAACTTGGTTTGTGTTGACTGCCAGCTCCATGGGCTATACCAGCTTACCCAGCCCTGGCCAGTGCTGCCGGTGGCGATTAACTGTTCGCCGTTACCATCCAGATCTGTGGTGAGGTAAAGACCTTTGATTGAGGTATTCGCTTCGTCCACTTTGATTTCAGTCAATAAATGAGAGGCTGCCGGATTTGCCTGAATCTGGTGCACACTAATGGTTGGGGGTTGTGTTGCTTGAGGGCTGACATTAGCCAAGGTAACTCCAGGGCCTTCAGTAGTTGCGATGTACTCATAATCTTGTTGCTTGATTGAATAAAGGTACTGGCCATCGTTTTTGATTCGATCAGCCTCATCCACGCCGCTGACTTGCAGGTTGGTGGCGGAGCTGCTTTCACTGCTAGCGGTCTCAGAATTGTCTGCGTTCAAGATGGTCCCCATATCCGTGGAATTGAATATGAAGTTGTTTGGGTTGCTAAAACCCTGTTTGAGGTACTGTTCCAGCTGATTGTCTGAGCCCACAGCCTTGAGTCGGCTTTTTGTGGTCAGGCCTGTTTGGGTATTTGCATCGAATGTGCTGGAGTTTTCGGGGGTGCTGTTTTGCTGGCAACCGCCTATCAGGAATGACAGGGCAATGCCCGGAAGCAGTATTTTTGGATTGGTTGGTCTCATGACGCCCTCATTTGATATTGTGGGATTTATTTCCCATCTTGATAATGGGAATTAAATCCCATACAATCTGGCTTGTCAAGTTTGAATTTTGTGGATGATGAATGAGTTCGACAGAATTAAATAAGGTGTTATGTAGGGCGGTATTGAGTTTGCTCAAGCCGCTGGTGCGAATTTTACTGCGTAATGGTGTTTCATTTGGGCAATTCACTGATTTGGCCAAACGTGCCTATGTTGAAGTGGCAAGTGATGAATTCAGCATCCCCGGTAAGCCACAGACGACATCGCGGATCTCAACGATTACTGGTCTGACACGTAAGGATGTGCAGCGGTTGAGAAATGAAAGCCTGGATAGTGATGTTGGTGCGTCAGCGAAATATAGCCGTGCCGCCAGGGTCATTAATGCCTGGATATCTGAGTCGGCTTATCTGGACCAACAGGGCATGCCGGTGTTTTTGCCGTTTGAAGGGCCGGCGCCTAGTTTTGCGGCGCTGGTTAAAGAGGCCAGTGGCGATATCACTGCCAGAACAATTCTTGATGAGCTGATTCATATTGGTGCCGTGAAACAACTGGATGATGGTCAGCTTAAGCTGCTGGTGCGGGCCTATATACCCATGGCTGACGATGTGGAAAAGATTGGCATTCTTGGTACCGATGTCTCTGACTTGATAAGCACTATTGATCACAATCTAGGCCGCAAACAAGGTCAGGCCTATTTCCAACGTAAGGTGTGTTACGACAACCTGCCGCAAGAAGTCATGGATGAGCTGCGTGACACCATTGCCGAAAAGGCGCAGGCAGCCCTGGAGAGCATGAACGAGGATATGGCCAAGTGTGATCGTGACCGAGATAGAAAAATTAAAGGTAGTGGACGGGTTCGTGCTGGCTTAGGCATCTTTTATTTTCAGGGCGAGGTCAAGAGCCAGGACCAGGGTAAGGAGTAGGCTGTGTTTAGTGCTTGGAAAAAATGTTTGTTGGTATTTGCTGTTGTGATTGGTCTGGTGGCCTGTGTAGAAGAGCAGCAATACGCCGAGGGTGGTATTGGCGGTACCGGCATCAGCAATGGTTCGATCACTAGCTTTGGCAGTATTATTGTTAATGGCGTACATTTTGATGTCTCGCAGGCCCAGATCTGGATGGATGGCAAGCAGGCCAGTGAGCAGAATTTACAGCATGGCATGGTGGTCACTGTGTATGGCGATATCGATCAGGAAACGCAGGCAGGCACGGCCACCGAAGTGGTGTTTAGGGCAAGCCTGAAAGGCCTGGTTGAATCAATTGACGTTAATGGCCAGTGGCTGATGGTTTCGGGGCAACGGGTTAATCTTGATGAGTTGACCGTGTTAGACGGTGTGGCGTTGTCAGAGCTTGCTGTTGATATGTACGTGGTCATTAGTGGTGTTAAAAATGCGGCTGGCGAATGGCTGGCAACATATGTTTTTTCTGATGGGGGTGTTTTTACCGCCACAACTGTATCAATGGGTGCAGGTATTGATATTGATTATGAAGCTCAGGTGTTCATAGTTAGTGTGCCTTCCGATGTTGAAGATAGTGGTGAGATTGTTGCTGTGCCCACACCGTTAGAGCGGCAGATTACAGCTGGGGAGTGGGTGTCTCTTAAGGGGCTGATTACTGAGGTGGCAGGTAATCGTTTCGCCCTTCAGGGCAGAAATATTGAAATTGATAGCAACAGTCGTTATGAAAATGGCGGTGTGACTGATATTGCCGTCAATAGTGATGTGGCTGTGGTGGGCGTGGTAAATGATTTAGGTGTGGTTGTTGCGCGTACGATTAGTTTTAGGCCGGTAGAGGTGGTGCGCATTGATGCCCAGGTAGAGTTTTTGACTGAATCTTCACTGAAGCTGGCGGGAATTGTTGTAGAGCTAAATAGTTCAACGCTGATGCTTGATAGTAGTGTCGCGGCCGTTCGAAGGTTTTCGGTACAAAATCTTGCAGTTGGCGATGCCCTTGTGGTTTATGGTTTTCAGACGACGGAGGGGGTCGTGCTGACGCGGCTGGAGCGATTCGATTCAGTTGCCAGACAGCGTATTTCCGGGCCTGCGGGGCATATTGGTCAGCCAGTATTTGATGTGCTGGGCGTGACCGTTGATACCAGCATAATGACTGATAGTGACAGTCTATTTGCTGCGATGAGTTCAGGTGACTGGATAACTGTGACGGGTAGTTTGAATGGTGCTGTGTTGGTTGCCGATGAGGTGGAGTTTGTGCCTTAAGGGTTAGTTGGTTTTTTTGCTAAATTTTATAAGCCAGTGTTGTCATCACCTTTGATGTTAGTCCCATTATTTTCTTAACAGGTGTCGGCAATGCGGCTCCGCCATGTTGCAAGGCCACGGTGGCATGATGCGCTTCATCTTCTTTCATCTGCTCGACCACCGCCCGACTTTTTACATCTTGCTGGGGCAGGCTTTCCAGGTGTTCGTCGAGATGTTTGATGACCTGGTGTTCGGTTTCAGCAACAAAGCCGAGGCTCCATTTGTCACCGGCGATACCGGCTGCGGCGCCTATCGCAAATGAGCTGAAATACCAGAATGGGTTAAGCAGGCTTTTGTGGCTGTCCAATTCTTCAATGCGGCGTTCGCACCATTCGAGGTGGTCGTTTTCTTCTAGTGCGGCACGTTCCATTTTTTCACGCACATCGGGCAGGCGAGCGGTGAGTGCCTGGCCTGAGTAAAGCCCCTGGGCTGAGACTTCACCGGCGTGGTTGACGCGCATCAGGCCGGCGGCGTGTTTTTTTTCGCTCTCACTCATTTCTACATCGTCTATATCTTTGGCTGGATTAGGCCGTTCGGTGATCTGTGGTTGACCAAAGATGGTGCGCATGGCGTTGTCGATGTTGCCGATCAGTTTGTCGGCTGGCGTGTATGTTCTGTTATTCATAGGCGTAACGATACTTTATGCGGCGCTGTGGCTCAAGCGATGCTGCTGGCGGAGATTTTTTCTGTAGCGCAGTAGTAGTGCGCCGGTCATGAACAGGCTGATCCAGAGTGACAGGCTGCTTGAGCCTCCGTCACCGCTGCTGGTGTTGTCTTTTGTGAAAACAACAAAGGTGGTGGTTTTTTCACCACTGTTGATGCTGACCAGGGCTTCTTTGCGTCCGCCAAAGTTGGTTGATGAGGTTAGGCGTAATTTTAGTGTGTCGTTGTTGTTTATCGTACCGGGTGTCGAGGTGAAGGCGGTATCGTTGATGCTGTATTCACCGTTAATGACAAGTATGCTGGCTGCTGCGTCCAACCAGTTGATGGTGACGTTTTCTGAGGTAACGATGGCGCCGGGCTCGACGCCTGCAACAGCTGTAAAGCTGAGTTCAATTGGCGTTTCGTTTTCAGGGGCGGTGGTTACGTTGAATTCAGTGCTAAAACCGCCGATTGTGATGGTTGCGGTTTCTGTTTTGTTGTAGAGGTCGGACGATAGCAGGCGAACCCTGATTGTTGTGCCATTGTTGACAGTGGTTGGATCAGATGTAAAGGTGCTGCCGCCATCGGTGCTGTATTCAGCGCTGTATGTCGTGGTGTTGTCAGGGTTAGAAATTTCTTTACCGCTGATGTTGAGCGTGGTGCTGTTGATTAAGCCGCTTAGCGTCACTTGGTTCGATGTTATTTTGCTTGATCGCGCCACATCTGTTTGTGCAGTAAAGCTGAAGCTGTTTGGTGTTTGAGCGGTTAGGTTTTTTAAATATGAAAAATTATGGCTGAGAAGGTTTGTTGTTATCAGGTCGGTGTAGCTGTCGTTATCGATGTCCTGAGCGACTATGGCGTTGGGGCCTTTTATGCTTATGGCATCGGTTTTAGAGCTTAGGCTGCCATCGCTATCGTTGCTGAATATAGAAATGGTGTCTGTGTCGCTGTTGCTGACGGCGATATCAAGATCGCTGTCGTTATCGAGATCGCTGATACTGACAAATTCTGGTGTGGTGCCGGTGGCGTAATCAATTTTGTTGGCAAAGCTGCCATCGCCGCTGCCGTTGTTCATTAAAATCGAAATGTTGTTGCTGTCGCTGTTGCTGATGACTAGGTCGGGGAAGTTGTCACCACTAATGTCCTGGCTGGCGATAGAGCTGGGGGCGGTGCCGGTTGTGTAATCGACTTTGGCGGCAAAGACGCCAGCGCCATTGTTGATGAATACAGACACTGTATTGTCTGTTGCGTTTGTCACGGCCAGGTCGGTGTCACCATCGCTATCAAAGTCGGCGGCGGTTATGGCGTTGGGTGTCAGGCCAGTGTTGTAGTCAACCTTGCTGGCAAAGCTGCCATCGTTATTGTTGATGAATACCGAGATGGTGTCGCTGCCACTATTGGCAGTTATCAGGTCGCTATTGGCGCCATTCAGTTCAGCAGCCAGGATATAAATAGGCGTTGTCCCCGTTGTGTAGTCCACCTTGTTGGCAAAGCTGCCATCCGTGTTGTTGATGAAAACGGAAAGGCTGTTGTCGTCACTGTTGGCAACTGCCAGATCTATGCCGCTGCCATTCATGTCGGCACTGGTGATGGAGGATGGTGCTGTGCCAGTGGTATAGCTGACGGCTGTGCCAAAGGTTGCATCGCCTGCACCCAGTAAAACTTTTATCTCATTGGTTGTTTTGTCGGCGCTGTAGCTGGTTACCGCCAGGTCGGCATTGCCGTCGTTATTGAAGTCGGCGCTGGTGATTGACAGAGGGTTGTCGGCGTTGTCGATGGCGAGTTGCGTTTGGAAAGGTATCGCCCAGGCGGCCTGGCTTGAAAGTAGCGACAGGCTGATTAAGGTTCGCGTAAATACAGCTCGCATGGGCAATGTCCCCGGAATTCCGTGATTGATAAAAGGTGCGTTAACAGTATATCGGATGCTGAGGCAGTTTTTTCTAGGGGCTATTTATGCTGTTGCCTTAAGTTGTGATTTGTCTTGCCAGTAAGGAAATTGGATGGAGAATCTCGGCGGCGATGTTTGCTGTTTTGGTGCCGGCAGCCAGGTGCAGGGCGCAGCCAATGTTGCTGCTGAGCAGGATGTCAGGCTGGTTTGCCTTGATGGCTGCAAGTTTGTCGTCGCGCAGACTGTCTGCCATCTGTGGGTGTTCGATCATGTAACTTCCGGCGGCACCACAACACTGCTCGTTACCGGGCAGGTTGGTGATTTCCAGTTCGGGGATGCGTCTTAACAAGCTATAGGGTGCATCGGTTTCTTTTAGTACGTTGCGCTGGCTGCAGGGTTCATGCACGGCCACTTTTTTGTTGAGTGGTTTGAGTTGAATGGTTGGCGGCCATTCGATCTGGCTGAGGAAGGTGTTGATGTCGCAGGCTGGTAGTGAACTGCCGATTATACGATCATATTCTTTCAGGTGGCTGCCGCAGCCGGTGGCGCAGCTGATGACCGCGGCAATGTCGAGTTGGGTAAAGGTCTCGATATTTTGTTGTGCCAGTTGTGCAGCCTGTTTGCTATCGCCCTTGTGCTGCTGCAGTGCGCCGCAGCAGGTTTGTGTTGGCGGTACATGTACGCCATAGCCGCAGGCATTTAACACCGTAATGCTGTCATCCAGTGTGCGTTGATCGAACATATCGCTGAAGCAGCCGATGAACAGGGCGACGTCGCCTTGCTTTTCAGTCCTGGCGGGGTAGTAAGTCTGCCAGTCATGGGGGCGGTCGATGCTGGGGGCGAGTTGTTCAAAGCGTTCCATGCCCAGTGCCTTGGTGATGCCCAAGCCGCGGCCCAATGCGCGCAGGCCGGTCTTGTCGGCCAGCCATAGTTTGGTTGCCTGGCGGCGTTGCATTTGTTTGTTAACGGCAAGTGTGTTGAGGTTAATGGGGTGTTCCTGATTGGATTCGTCTTGTTTCAAAGCGCTACGGGCGCCATCCATAATTTCGCCGTACTGCACTTTGGAGGGGCACTTGGCTTCGCAGGCGCGACATAACAGGCAGTTGTTCAGATGGTTGCGTAGTTTGTCGTCGGCTTGCAGTTGGCCGTTGGCCAGACCGAGGATTAGCGAGATGCGGCCGCGTGGTGATTCGGCCTCGTTTTGGGTCTTTGTGTAGGTTGGACAGTGCGGCAGACAAAGTCCGCACATGACGCAACGTTCGGCCTGTTGTTTGGTGTTGGCTTGGATTTTCAAGGACGACTCACTGCCGGCGGCGTAAAGTTGATGATTCGGCTATTATATCGGCTTTTCGGAATTCAGGATCGAAGAGGATATTTATGTCTTTTTACACGCGTCATGCCTTTATCTGTACCAATCAGACAGCAGACGGCAGCGCCTGTTGTGAGGATCACAACGCCATGGCGATGGTGAAGTACGCCAAAGACCGTCTTAAAGAGCTGGGCATGTTCGGGCCGGGCAAGGTGCGGCTGAACAAGTCCGGTTGTATGGGCCGTTGTGCCGTCGGGCCGGTGCTGGCGGTGTATCCGGATGAGGTCTGGTACACCTATGTGGATAAGGATGATGTTGAGGAGATTATTCAGGAGCACTTGATCAATGGTAATGAAATTCCCCGGTTGAAGATTTAGTGTGACCGATTTTGTTGTCAGCGCTCGTCAGTTGCGTAAGGTCTATGGTGGCCAGGCGGTGGTGGATGGGGTTGATCTTAATATAGAATCAGGCCAGTGTTTTGGCCTGCTTGGACCGAATGGTGCCGGCAAGACTACTACGTTAAGAATGCTGCTGGGGCTGACGCCGCCCGATGGTGGCGAGCTAGATGTGCTGGGCTATGAGATTCCGCGTCAGGCGCGGCAGATGCATACCCGCATGGGCTTGGTGCCGCAGGCCGATAACCTCGATCCTGATTTCAGTGTTTCACAAAACCTGCGTACCTATGCCCGTTATTTCGGTATTTCCAAGGCTGTGTTTGAGCAGCGTCTGCCGCAGCTGTTGGCCTTCGCTTCGCTTGAGCATAAGGCTGATGCCAGCATTGGTACGCTTTCCGGCGGCATGCAACGGCGTTTGACCATGGCCAGGGCGCTGGTGAATGATCCGGAAATGGTGGTTTTGGATGAGCCGACTACCGGTCTTGACCCGCAGGCACGGCAGTTGATCTGGCATCGGCTGCGTGAGCTGCTGGTCCAGGGCAAGAGTCTGCTCCTAACGACCCATTATATGGATGAGGCGGAGCGGCTTTGTGATCGCCTGGCGATTATGGATCATGGCCGAATTCTGGTGGAAGGTAGTCCGGCTGAGTTGATTCGGCAGCACATCGAGCCGCAGGTGATCGAGGTTTACGGTCCTGGGGTGGAGCGATGGGGGGCGGATTTAGGGCGGAATCTTGTTCAGCGGCTGGAGCAGGTTGGCGAAACCCTGTTTTGTTATGCAGACGATGAGGCGGCGGCGCTGGCGTCTCTGTGTCAATGTCCTCAGCTGCAGTTTATTCACCGCCGCGCTAATCTTGAAGATGTTTTTCTCAAGCTGACCGGTAAGGAGTTGCGTGATGCCTAGCGTCAACTTTGCGCTGCCTCGCTTCAGTCGTCGCTGTTTCCCTGTCTGGCAGCGTAATGCCCAGGTTTGGATCAAACTGTCTGGGCCGTCACTGGTGGGCAACTTCGGTGAACCGCTGCTTTACCTGTTGGCGCTGGGTTATGGTCTGGGTGGTTTTATCGGTGAGGTCGACGGTCTGCCTTATATAGTTTTTTTATCCACGGGCATTATCTGTTCCAGCGCCATGAATACCGCCACTTTTGAGTGCCTCTATTCGGCCTACACGCGAATGAAGGTGCAGGAGACCTGGGCGGCGATGATGGCGGCGCCGCTGAGTCTGGATGATATTGTCCTTGGTGAGGTGTTGTGGGCTGGCACCAAGAGCTTCATCAGTGCTGCGGCGATTTTGCTGGTGGCTTCGTTGCTTGGGCTGGTGCATGGCTGGCAAGCGCTGGGGGTGCTGCCGATGGCATTTTTGTTGGGTTGTTGTTTTGGTGCCATGGCGCTGGTGGTGACGGCAATCTCGCCTAGTTATGATTTCTTTCTCTACTATTTCACGCTGGTGATCACGCCCATGTTTCTGTTGAGTGGTGTGTTTTTCCCTTTGGAAAGCGTGCCAGTCTGGGTTCAGTCTGGAATTCAGCTGTTGCCGCTGTATCACATTGTTGAGTTGGTGCGACCGTTGATGACAGGCCGGCCATTGGACGGGGTGATACTGCATTTGCTGGTGCCGATAGCCTACGGTCTGGCGGCAATCTGGCTGGCGCTGGCGCTTTTGCGCAGAAGATTGTTGATTTAGTTGGCTTAGGGGCTTGTCTGAAGGCGACTTCACGTGTAAGATTCGCCGTCTTTCTTGAAGAGAACCGATAGATTTTTTGGGAATTATCGATGAAAACGTTTAGTGCAAAACCTGCTGAAGTAAAGCGCGATTGGTTCATAATCGACGCCGAAGGCAAGACCTTGGGCCGTATGGCAACTGAAATTGCCCGTCGTTTGCGTGGCAAGCACAAGGCTGAGTATACGCCTCATATAGATACTGGTGACTACATTGTGGTTGTTAATGCTGAGAAGGTTGCTGTTACCGGCAACAAGCGTACTGACAAAATGTATCATCGTCACACTGGCTACATCGGTGGTTTAAAATCAGCCAGCTTTGAAAAAGTAATTGAAGAAAAGCCTACACAGGTTATTCAATTGGCGGTTAAAGGTATGATGCCTAAGGGGCCTCTGGGTCGCGCCATGTTGCGTAAACTTAAGGTTTTTGCTGGTGCTGAGCATAACCACACTGCCCAGCAGCCTAAGCAGCTGGATATTTAACAGGATAACGGGAACGAATCATGGCAGACATGAATCAATTGTGCACTGGTCGTCGTAAAACTGCAGCGGCACGTGTATTTATTAAACCTGGTAGTGGCAGCATCTCTATCAACAAACGCTCTATTGACCAGTATTTCGGTCGCGAGACTTCTCGTATGATTGTGCGTCAGCCGCTAGAGGCTGCCGATCTGCTGGGTAAGTTGGACGTTACTATCACTGTTAAAGGTGGTGGTGCCAACGGTCAAGCAGGTGCGATTCGACACGGCCTGGCGCGCGCGCTGGTTAATCACGATGAGGAGTTGCGTAGCACTATGCGTCGCGCAGGCTTCCTGACTCGTGATGCGCGTGAAGTTGAGCGTAAGAAGATCGGTCTGCACAAAGCGCGTAAGCGTCCTCAGTTCTCGAAGCGTTAATTTTACGCCGATTGCTGTTCCAGAGTGCCGAGGCAGATTGCTTCGGCATTCTAGTTTTTCCGTTTTGGAAAAGTTGTTATTGGTTTCTTATTGGGGAATCGTCTAACGGCAGGACAGCGGACTCTGACTCCGCTAATCAAGGTTCGAATCCTTGTTCCCCAGCCAAACATACAAGCCTCACCCTTTCGGGTGGGGCTTTTTTGTTTTTATCAGGTGTTTTTTGTAAAAGGTATATTCATTTCTATATAACTGGGTTATTAGGTAAGAAATTGCTTGTGAGTGATAATTATTTTTGTTAGTTTTTATCTCGGTCGAAGATGTTGTTATTCTGTTGCACATTAAGAATGTGCAATAAGTTGCTGGAAAATATTGATTTTTGTGCGTATCTGAACTAGATTGATTGCGTCGATGTGACGTTTTAACTACAAAACTGGGAGAAAACAATGCAGAAGAAACTAATTGCGCTGGCGGTAGCGGGTATTATGGCGGCGCCAATGGCGGCTCAAGCGGCTAGCGCTGAGGTTTACGGTAAGGTACGTTTGTCTGTTGGTGTTGTTGGAAACGACGATGAAACTGCTAATGCTGAAGACAGTAAATTGAATGTTGCTAGTCACAATTCACGTTTTGGGATTAAAGGTTCTGAAGATCTGAAAAACGGTATGAAAGCTATTTATCAGTTTGAGACTGAGGCTGATTTTGACGACGACAATAGTGATCAAAAGCTTTTCGACAGCATGCGTGACACTTATGTCGGTGTAAAGGGTGATTTTGGTACTGTTAAGGTCGGTCGCATGAACAGTCCGTATAAGAATGCTGCAGGTAAGGTTGATGTCTGGAAGGATACTCATGGTGATCAGAATGGCATGATCAAGGGCAATGATGAGCGTTTTGACAACACTATTGCCTACTATTCTCCTGATATGAGCGGTTTTACCCTGGGTGTTGCTTATATTACCGATGCAGCTGATGATGATTTGGTAGATGACGTGACCTCTGAGGAAATGGATGCAACCAGCCTGGCGTTGATGTATAACAATGGCCCTCTCTATGCGAGCCTGGCCTATCAAAGCATTACTGCGGGTGGAAACATGGTTTCCGGTCAGATGGAAGATCGCGAGGGCACCAAGCTGACTCTGGCTTATAAGGTTGATTCGACCAAGCTGGGTTTTGTCTACGAAGCAGATGATTTAGGTGGTAATGATGGCGACCAGGATCGCATCTATCTCAGTGTAGATCAGGGTGTTGGCGCTGATATGGCTGTTAAGTTTGCTTATTCCATGGCTGATGAGCGTGGTGGGGCTGATGATACGGGGGCGAGTCAGTTTTCTTTGGGTATGACGAAGAAGATGGGTGACACCACAGAAATGTATGTCCTGTACACTCAGTTAGATAACGACGCTAATGCGGATTTTGATCTTTATGAATCCAAAGTGGCGGGTACAAACCTGGGAGAAGACGCTAGCGCTGCTGTCATTGGTGTAAACTTGAAGTTTTCATCTATGTAAAAAACCTGTTAAAGTGTAGTTGCTATGCAGGAAGCGGGCGCCCTAGGGCGCCCGTTTTGTTTTGAGCTAAATCCCTGTGGAAACAGTGTCTTGTTTGACAGTTTTGACGCTGGCATGGTAGAAAACGCCTTGGTTGGCGGAGAAGTGCATTAATGAGATGCAAGAGTTTTTTCCTGTTTGGGGTTGCGCTATGGCTGTTCACAGTAGGCGCTCAGGCCGGAGTTTTTAATACTAAGCACAATCTTGGCAGTACCGGTCTTAATGCGGCCAGTACATTCAGTGGTACGCGTGAGATTTGTGTTTTCTGTCATACCCCGCATGGCGGCGATGGCCAGGCGGCGGCGCCTATCTGGAATCGTAATCTCGATCCCACCGGTTTTGCTACTTATGATCAAATGGGAACAACCACGCTGGATGCAGGTGTTGAGCCGGTTGGTTCAGTTTCATTGGCTTGTCTTTCGTGCCACGATGGTACTCAGGCAATGGATGCTGTCTTGAATGAGTCTGGCTCGGGTCGTGACGTGCCAGGGTTTTCTCGTGGATTGTGGGTGGGGCAGGCGGCTACGGTCGAGGGTCGGATTGGGCCGCCGGATGTGGTGACAAATCTAGGAAAGGATTTGACTAATGATCACCCGGTAGGAATTCAGTATTCGGGTGGTGGTTATTCTCTATCTAACCCGGCCGGGCCTGGGTACGATAAGGACTTTAACCCTGCTTTGTCCGAAATTATGGGGGCGAGCCGGGTCTGGTGGGTGAATACGCCGGGCGGTACAGCAGGGTTTGAGAAGTCGGATATGAAGCTTTATACACGTGTGGGCAGTAGTGAGGGTGCTTACATTGGTGAGCCGCAGCCTTATGTGGAATGTGCCTCATGTCATGACCCGCATGTTGATTACAACCCTACCTTTTTGCGTATTGATCCTATCGGCAGTCAGGTGTGTTTAGCCTGCCATAATAAGTAGGGTTGGGGGTTGCTGGTGTTTCGGGCTGTTATTTTTGGTTTGTGTTTGATGTTGCCTGCGGCAGTTTGGGCGGCCAACGATGTTTTTGCGCGTGTTAATGGTGCAGTGTTGACAGCAGCTGAGGTCGACACGGCGGTCTATATGACTGCGAGGCAGCGTTTGTATCATGGCCGGATGGATAAGGCGCGTGAACATGAGTTGCGGCGTGAGGTGGTTGCTAGTCTTGTTGATAGGTTGTTGTTGATTGAGGCTGCGCGAGCGCGTGAAATTGTAGTGGCTGAAGTGGCTAAGCTGTCGTTATATAAACAAATGCTTAGCAGGTATGATCTTGCGGCGTTGCCGCAAGATCATCGCCAGAAAATTGATGCTGAATTGTTGCAGCGTGCAGAGGAGCAGCTTCTGCTACAACAATTGGAGCTTGAAATTAAGACTGTTGCAGTACCGGAGAGTTCCGTGTTGCAGCAGTTTTATCAGGAAAATATTGAAAAATTTACGACGCCAGCAAAATTGCGGCTTTCAGTGATTTTGTTAAAGGTAGCACCGTCTGCGCCTAGTCAGGCCTGGCAGGCGGCGAAGCATGAGGCGGAGCAGATAAGGCAAAAAATTATTTCGGGCGTCAGTTTTGCAAAATTAGCGCGAATGCATTCTGGTGATGCTTCAGCTGAGAATGGCGGTGATTTAGGAATGGTGCATCAAGGGATGTTGTCTCAGGAGGCTCAACAGGTTGTGGATGGTTTGGCAGAAGGTCAGCTTTCTGAGTCTGTGGTTTTGTTGCAGGGTGTGGCGCTATTTAGGCTGGAGGAGCGCCAAGCCCCCAAGCTTAACCCGCTGGAGCAGGTTCGGGATCGGGCGCTAGGGCTGTATCAGCGTGAGCGGGCTGAAAAGGTTTGGCAGCAACTGCTGGGGTCGTTGCGATCAGAAGCTGAGGTTGAGATGCTGAGTGGTGAAATATCAGTTGGGACGCTTTGGGCGCAAGGGGCTGATGTTGTCCAATAATAAACGATGCGGAGAGTCTGGGTAGTGCAGAGGGTGGTGATCCGCAAAAAGCAGGTTGTTCAATTCTTGTTGCTGTCTTGCGGGCTGCTTCTTGTTGGTTTGGTGCAGGCTTCGACAGCTTCTTATATGGGGCCGCTAGAGGCTTCAGGCTTTCTGGGTTATTACTACCGTTCCTACACGGAAGATGCTGGTGCTGAAAATGTAAGTCATCAATTGGGTGGCACGGTTAACGCATCGACTTATTTTGGAGAGCCTTGGTTGGCAACGGCCAATCTTGCCTTGAATGTGACCCAGGACTCATCCGAGTCAAGTGGGTCTGATTCGCAGTCCGCGGTTGATTCGCAGCTGATTACGGGTGATTTTGGTTTAAATGTGTTGCCGCAGAGCCGAACGCCGTTTGGTTTGAATTTGCAGATAACGGATAGCCGGATTGATACTGCGGAGTCAGGTTTGACGCCAATCACCTTTGTGGGTGAGGAGTATTCCACCATGTATCTCGGCTTGCGGCAGAGTTTTATGGTGCAAAATGGCGGTCGTCTGCGTGTTAATTATGATTTTCGCAGCTGGGAATCATCCAGTGGCGGGGAATATGATGATGAGACTCTCGGAGCTGAGGTTGATTTGCGCAGGCCGAAGCAAAATTTGGTCGCTCGAAGTTCAATGCAAACAAACGAGCATTCTGCCTCTGAGCGGGTCAATGACAGCTTGGTGCTGGATTTAAGTCATTTTTATTACCCGGTGCGAAATTTTCGTCTGGATAGTAAAGTTAGTTATTACGATTCTGAACGTTCATTTCTTGATCCGTTGGCTGTGGACAAGCGCTTAACAAACTATGATATGACGCAGCTGTCGAGCAATGCCTTTTGGCGGCCAGGCGATTACCCTTTAAGTTTTACCGCTGGCGTGCGAGTTTTCTCTTCGACGGGCAGTGGCGATGATATTCCAAGCTCTGATATTTCGAATCTGACACTGAATTCAGGGTTGTTTTATCAGGTTAGTCAAAACTTACGTTTGGATGCAAGTTTTTCATCATCGTATGGCGAGAACAATGGGGTGCAGGATGATGTTCATCGCCAGGCTGCTGGTTTGTTATATCAGGCCGATTTGGCCGAGGTGTATGGTTTTATGTATCAAGCCTACCTGGATGGCGACTTTGTTCATAACGTTGATGTTGATGATGATAGATATAGCTGGTCGTTTACTCTGGGGCATGGTTTTGTGCGGTCGTGGTGGCCTGCCGAGCGTACGTCGACTACTTCGTTGCGCCTCAATATTAATCAAGCGCTTGGCTATGCAGGTATTGCTGGGGATGTGCTTACGTCTAGTGCATCGTTGAATATAGATCACTCTGCTTCGGTTTCGTTTAATCAGCAGGCCTGGGGTGGTAACAGCTTGGCGCAAGTAACAGTTTCTGATTCAAGAAGTGTAAGCTCGAAAGACGAGGCTGGCGAGACAACAGATCAAGATTTTGAGCAGCAGCTGGTTAACTTGCAGTTGAGCCGGGACCAGGACTTGGGTCGTAGGAGTTCTATTACCGGGGATATTACGGTACAGTATGTCCGGGTGAGGGATGAGGAGGCTGCGGTTGTTGATGAAAGTGATACGACAACATCAACTGGGCGGATAATGTTTCAGCATTATCAGATGCTTGGTGTGCCAAAACTGCAGTTTTTATCAGATTATGCTGTTTCCAATATTTCTACCGTGGGGGCGATTGATAGGTCTGACTGGGAGAATCGATTGTCCTACATGATAGGAAAATTGGATACCAGTGTAAGTTATCGTTTGACTGAGACTGACAGTCGCAATTATGATTTGCTATACTTTCGCCTCATGCGCCGTTTCTGATGCGTGGGTTTGGGTTTAAAACAATAAAATTTCAGATTTTTTTCATTTTTGAGGAGCTTTCGCTATGTCACGTGTGACCAAGCATAGTAAATGGAGATATGTCCTGCTCGGAGCAATTACGTGGTTAGCCGCGTTTTCTTTGCCCCAAACAGCGCATGCTGAGTACGCCGATGTTGTAATCAATAACTACGCCGATGCGGCGGGTATCCGTCCGGTGGTTTTTCCGCACTGGTTTCACCGCATTCGTTTCCGTTGCAAGGTTTGTCATGCTGACCTTGGTTTTCAGTTCAAGGCGGGTGGTAACAAGATCACTATGGCCAAGATCATTGACGGTAAATTCTGTGGTGCATGCCACAATGGTGAAATAGCTTGGTCTGTTGAAAACTGCGCTATGTGTCACTCAGCTATTCCTGGCACTCCGACTCACTTTCACGGTAGTACGGTGCAGCGCCTGATCGCGCCAGCCTACAAGCCTGTTGAAAAATAAGGGAGACGGAAAATATGAAACTACGTAGCAAAAGTGTATTTTTAGGTTTCGCTCTGTCGCTGGCGATTTCTGGCCCTGCATGTTCGCAAGGTTTTGCTGAGATTCATGCGGGCGGTGTTGAAGATATGCCTCTGGATTACGCGCCAGAATACAGTCCAGTCAATGAGGTTGCGGCGCCTGTTGAAGAGGTTATCCGTGTGGCTCAGGTTTCAGGTGCCAACGGCTTTAACCGTAACCTGAAAAAGCCAAAGATGAAGAATCCACCTCCTCCAGAGGATGGTATTCACGATACCGAGAATGAAGGTACTTACGTATTGATGCCTCCTTTGGAAGCATATGAAGGTCTGCCACCAAGTGACTTTGGTAACTATGTCGATTGGGTAAAGGCTATTGATGAGAAGAAACTGGCTCCTCGCTGGGACCGTGTTGATTCTTCGGAAGAGCCATTTGTAATGGATATGGATATCGTCCGTGAAGTTAAGGCTTCCGTGCCTGATGTTATCTTCCCTCATCGCCAGCATACTGAGTGGTTGGCTTGTTCTAACTGTCATCCTGCGATCTTCATACCGCAAAAAGGTGCTAACCAGATCAATATGTCAGCAATCCTGTTGGGTCAGAAGTGTGGTGTATGTCATGGTAAGGTCTCGTTCCCGATTACTACCAAGTCATGTAAGAAATGTCACTCTAAGCCTAAACCAGCTGATTGGCAGCCACCTTTGAGTGAGGCGACACTAAAGAATCCATGGAGATAACCGTTATCTCCTAGTGATTCTATCTCACTAGCACCAATGAGATGGCCGCCTTAGGGCGGCCTTCTCTGTCTAGGAAGGAAGAAATCGGGCTGACATCAAATATGGATGAGTCAGCGGTAAGTCGAAAGAGTTTACTGTCGAGGGTGACGATGATGAAACCAAAGTATAAGATCCTATCAGTGGCAATTGCTGCTGTGTTGGCGGGTTGTGGTGGTACAACCGTTGAGAAAAAAGCAGAGATGGCTCCTGAAGCTGCGATGGCTACAGAAGCAGTTGAAGTGAAAACCGTTGAGAGTTCTACGCCAGCGATTGCGCCACAGCCAACGGTGGAGCCAAAACCTGTCGCCGCTGTTGCCCAGCCTGCTCTAGTGGCAGCGCCAAAGCGTAAGCTAGACATTCCTACTGACCCCAATACTTTTCTGGTGACAGCGTCTGAAAAAACGAAGGAGCATCCTTTTTTTGGGCAGGGGATAGATACTGGGTTTGACGTTAACGGCAAACCAGGTAAAGAAGTCGTGGTGACTCGCGGTGAAAAATATAAATTTATTGTTGATACAGGTGTTAAGCACGACTTCTACTTCACGACCAATCCGGTTGGTTGGGGAGCTGGAACCTATGCTGATGGTGTTGAAGGGCAATTCATTTACAAAGGTGAGGTGACGTTTGAGCCTAGCAAGGAAACGCCAGACCTTCTTTACTACCAATGTCGTAACCATAAAAGCATGGGCGGCAGAATTTTTGTCCTGGACAAAGGTGAAGATTTAGCCAAAGTTAAGGCTGCGCTTGAGAGTAGTGCTACTACCTCGAAGTCTAAGTTGCGACGTCCGGCTGCGGTTGTAACTGCTGGCGCAGTTAAGCAAAAGCTGGGATATGCGCAAATGGTGATTGGTTCCGGTAGCGCCAAGCGCATTGAAAGCAGTGGTGATCCACAGGCGATAGCTATGCTGGCGGATGCTCGGGGCCAGATTGAGGCGGCCAAGGCATCGCTAGCTGGTGGTCAGCTTGAGCAGGCAATGAATCAGGTTAATGATGGTTTGCGTCAAATGACAGCTGCATCAAGACAGATTACAACAGAAAGTGAAATGGCTGGTGTGAATCACAAGGCTCAGTATGAAGAGTTGAGTAATTCACTGAAGACGTATGAGGGTTCATACAAGAAAAACTCTGAGCGTGCGGCGAAGATGAAACAGCCGCTCAAGGCGAAGTTGGATGAGGCTGAATACGAACGCTTGATTGCAGAAGGTAACTCGTTGGCTGGCAAAGGGGATCATGCTGCGGCAAATAAATCCCTGAAGAAGGCTCAGGCTATGATTACATCTGTTTTGACGAGTATGCTTCATGCTCAAACGGTGACTTATGATAAAAACTTTGAGACTCCGCAAGAAGAATATGAGTATGAGTTGGCTCGGTATGAGAACTATGAAGAGCTGATCCCGTTGGCGATTGAGCAGAAACAGCCGTCGCAAAGAGCCTTGGAGTTGGTCGACAGCTTTGTTCAAAAGGCTGCTAAGATAAGAGACGAAGGTAAGGATATTGCCGCCAAGGGTGATCACAAAATGGCAATAATGGCTATTCAAGCAGCAACGTCAAACCTACAGCGTGCATTACGTATGGTGGGTGTAAATTAGCGTTGATCTGTTGCTTTGTGTATAGTGCAAACTGACTGCCGCCTTTATTGGCGGCAGTCAGTTTTTGTTTGCGGAGTTGGTTTTATTAATTGTAATCATGTTGCGTATCAAACGACATAAAATGCTATTTCTCGGGCTGGCTGGGTTAATAACTGGGCTTCTTATCCCTCGAATTGCTTACGTGCAAGAAAAGCTTGAAGGTGATTTCTGGAATAAAGGAGAGCATTTTCAGCTTGATAGCAAAGTTGTGCCTGTTTATGAAGATGGCATTCATGATCCAAGCAATGATGCGGTAAAGGTATTGCAAGAGCCTGTTGAAGCGATGGAAAATTTTCCTCGTGATAACTCTGGTGTGATTGACTGGGTCAAGGTGCTTGACCAAGGCATGATCACGCCTCGTAAAGGTTTATACGGTGACGAAGAAATGCATGCCGTAGATTTCGATGTTATTTTCAAAAATACTGGCTCGATGCCATATGTACGTTATCCGCATCGCCAGCACACCGAGTGGCTGACATGTAAAAATTGTCACCCCAAAATTTTCCTACCGCAAAAGGGCGGTAATCCGGTAACGATGTCAGGGATTATGCAAGGTAAATTTTGCGGGATCTGCCATGGTAAAGTTGCCTTTCCTCCAACCAAGAATTGCGGACGATGCCATTCAGTCTCTCGCGACACAGTCGGCTTAAGGTAATTGTTTGTTTGTTAGGGGGGGCACAGCTGATTGGTTGTGCAACTACTGAGCAGACAACAGTGCCAGTTTTGAGTGACGACAAAGCGGCTACCGAACTTGCTGATTTGTTTGATGATATCGGTGCTGAAGAAGCTGGTGTGGCTTTTGGTGAGGGCGATCATGTTGAGGCTACGGTAGTTGGGCCATTGGTGCTGGATGATGATGGTTCTATCGATCCGCTGGACCAAATTGCAGAGACACAGCCAGCGCCAGATTTAAGAATTCCACAATCAGCAGATATCCAGGTCCTTGATTGGCGAGTCATTGATGGCGCTACGCTAGGTAATTTTTTTACCGGTGAAATGACGCATCGTTTTCAGCGGCCGACAGTAATCGCTGTGCAGAGCGAATATCTTTATGTTATTGACCAGGGTGCAGATACTCTGTTTCGTTTTGATCTTGTTTCCGAGCGGTTAGAGGTGGTGCTTGATCTCAAGACTGAAGTTAAGGGTGAGGTCGCGGATATCTATGTTAATAAAGATTTTTCTTTTTACCTGACAGATACAGAAGCTGGTCGAGTGTTGCATTTCGATCGGCATGGTTCTCTGCTCCAGGTTTTTCGTAATCACTTTAATATGGTCAGGCCAATAGCTGTAACAGTGCTTGATGACGGCAGTGTTGTGGTTGCTGATGGCCACTATGACCATCTTTTGCATTTCAATTCTATGGGTAAGCTGATTGCCACTTATGGTGGGCGAGGTGAGAGGGTTGCAGAGTTCCTGAATATAATGACTATGGCCAAGGGGCCTGATGGCTTTTATGTCGGGGCGCGGGTTGGCCGTCGTTTACAGGTTATTGGTAATGATGGCGGCTATCTCTATGCCTTTGAAGAGGGTGCGATAGTCTTTCCTGCAGCGATAGCGGTTGATCGCGAAAATCGCAGTTACGTGGCTGATTACATGGATAATACGATTAAAGTGTTTGACCGAGGTGAACTGATCGGAACAATGGGTGGTTTTGGGCTTGAAGCAGGAAAGTTTAAACGCATAACAGATTTATGGCTACATGCCGGTGTTCTCTATATTGTGGACAGCTTGAACGGCAGAATCCAGGCTGCCAGGGTATCACCTGAACCTGTTGCCATGCCTGCGTCTGTAACTGAGTCAGATGATGATTTGGTGCAGGAGTTTATTGAAGGGCCGGTCGAAGAGTCGCCAGGTGTGCTACTGCCTGAGGCAAGATCAGAAGCGCCGGCTGAAACTGGCGAACAAGAAATAGCAGCCCCATAGAATGATGCGTTTGGAGCGGTGTCTAACGGCTCTTATGGTCGTTGTTGTGTTGCTTGTTAGTGGTTGCGCACAGATTCCAGCCGTTTTTGATTATCGTCCTTATGAAGACCTCAAGCAGTCGCCTGTTTGGCCAGCTGCGCCCGAAATTGCCAGGTATGGTTTTGTAGGTCAGTTAACTGGTGAAGAGAATTTTCCCCGTCCTGGTGAAAAGACGCTCAATGTTGGTGTTAAGTTTTTACGCTGGATAGTTGGCTTGGTTGGTCATGCTGAAGCGCCAGTTGTGTTGCAGCGCCCACAGGCAGTTATTAGTGATGGCCTGGGGCGTGTATTTGTCAGCGATGTGAGTCGTCAAGCGGTTTATGTATTTGATAGCCAAAAGGCAGAGTTAAACGTCTGGCAGTATGCCGCAAAGGATATTCGTTTTGAGTTGCCGATCGGCCTGGCGCTGACGGAGGATGGTGGTTTGTTAGTGGCAGATGCTTCGCTGCGACTCGTCTCTCATTTGGCACCTAATGGTGAGCCATTGGCGCAGATTGGCTATGGTGAGCTTGAACATCCAACCGGCTTGGCCCGAGATCCGGTTTCTGGTCGGGTATTTGTGGCGGACAGAGGCAGTAATTCTATTAAGGTGTTTTCGGCCACCGGGGAATTATTGTCTGAGTTTTCTGGTTTCGGGGAGGCAAAAGGCGAACTCAATGGGCCGACCTATCTATTTTGGCAAGATGAAAAACTATACGTTACCGATACGTTGAACTCGAGGATTCAGATTTTTTCAGCCCAGGGTGAATATCTTTCCGGATTTGGTCAGCGAGGAATGTTTCTGGGTGATTTGCCAAGGCCAAAGGGGGTTGCTGTAGACAAAGCCGGCAAAGTCTATGTGGTAGAATCGTTCTATGATTATTTGTTAATATTTAATCAAGATGGTGAGTTATTATTGCCTATTGGCGGCTCAGGGCATGAGATAGGGCAGTTTTATCTACCTGCTGGGGTTTGGGTTGACGATGATTATGTTTACGTCGCGGATACATTTAACGGCCGCGTTATGGTGTTTGAATATCTTGGAGATGGGAATGCTTCGGACGTTGCAGGTGACGGCAGCTCTGGTATTGTTGACGCTGCTAGGGACTAGTGCCCAGGCTGAAGTAATATCGGATATTCGTAATACCAAACACAATTTCTCAGCCACTGTGGTGCCTGGCTTGCCTGATGGTGCTAGCCGTACCGTGCAGGCATCATCTGAATCGCAAATTTGTGCCTTTTGTCATACCCCTCACAAAGGCGCACAGCAATCCAGGGCGCCGATCTGGAATCGTAAGTTAACCGGTACCACATATACACCATACACGAGTTCATCGATTGACGCGCTTGACCTTGCTCAGCCCAATACCAAGTCAAAGCTGTGTTTGTCATGCCATGACGGTACTTTGGCGATTGGTTCGGTAAATGTCTTGAATCGTGTTGAAGATGCCCAGGTCAAAATGCGCGGCACCAGGTCGGATGGCACCATGCCTGGCGGCGTTGATGAGCGCTCCGGTTTTACCCGTCGCCTGGGCACTGACCTGACTAATGACCATCCTGTTTCATTTACTTATGACACTGCTCAGTTTAATCGTGACGGTGAATTGCGTGATCCAGCCGCTGTAAGCTTTTTGGGTGAGCGAAACCTCAGTGGGCATAAGCCAACCCTGCCTCTTGAGGATGGGCAGATGGAGTGTATCTCTTGTCATGACCCTCATATTCGCAGCACTGAAGGTGAGAATATAAAGTTTTTGCGTGTCAACCGTTTCCAGAAGAGTGCCCCGGTTGAGGGTTCATTTAGTCAAGCTAACGACATAATTTGTCTTGCTTGCCATGAAAAGTCGGGTTGGGCGGATTCTGCGCATGCCAATCCAGCGGTGGCGAGCAATGAGGTCTACACAGACGCGGCAGCGGCTATCCGTGAGTTCCCTAAAAATACACAGGTTTGGCAAGCAGCTTGTTTGAACTGCCATGATCCTCATACGGTGCAGGGTTCGCGTCGACTGTTGCGTGAGGGCACAGATGACTCAGGTCAATTGCAGAGTGTTGGTGGTGGTGTGATTCGGGTTAAGCAGGGTGGCAAACCGGCCATAGAAGAGACCTGTTACGCCTGTCATTCAACCGATGGCAATGTCTTGCAGGGTCAGTCTAACAAGGGGGTGTTTGAGCCACCTGATATCAAGTCAGATTTTAGTATGCAGGTGCATATGCCTATTGCCAGTAACGAACAGGCTGGTAATGAAGAGCGCCATTCCATCGGTACATATCCAGCACCACAAAGTGGTAAGGATTTTATGGAATCGCCGCAGCGCATGGGAAAAGGTGATCTGAGTAATCGCCATGCTGAATGTACCGACTGTCATAATCCGCATCGTGTCATCAGAAACCGTCGCTTTAACGATGATCCGAAGATCCCTGGTGAGGAAGGAACCCACGTCCATAATGAGACCGACTTCCGTGTCGAGGATGGTGGTGCTCATACCAATCTGGCTTCTGGTGTGCTGCGCGGTGCCTGGGGTGTTGAGCCAATGTATGGCAGTACCGAGTTCGGCAGCAATCCAATTAGTTTCGAGGTTAAGCGTGGTGATGCCGTGGTGAATGGCAGTACAGATGTCAATGCGCCCTATGTCACCCGGGAATATCAGATTTGCATGAAGTGTCACTCAAACTATGCCTATGACACGCCACCGCCGTTGGGCGTCAATCATTCAGGTGGTACGCCTGCAGGCACCAACGCCATGTATAACTACACCAACCAGGCGATGGAGTTTCAGTCACCGGAGGATCACAAGGGAGAGGGCACGCCGGTGACCCCTAAAGGCGTCTATGTTGATGGCGCGCCCTGTAACCAGGTCAATCTTGGTAGGTGGGAGGACATTCAAAACAATAATCAAGAGGTGCCAATGACTCTTGCTCGTATGAATGACCCCCAGTTTGAACAGAATACTGGAACACTGGCAGATCTTTCAGTGCGCCAAGGAACCCAGGACCCAGAAGGTAACTGTATTAATTACGATGAAGACAATCATCGCTCCTGGCATCCGGTAATGGAACCCACTGGTCGTACCCCGGCGGTGCGCAATGCCAACGCCGATGATTGGCATGAACCTTTTGATGCCGCAGTGGGTGTACAAACCATGTACTGTTCTGATTGCCATGGCTCAGATACACAGCAAGGCACTGTTGTGCCACGCGATCCACAACCACACGGGCCGGTTTGGGGGCCGCATGGTTCAGATAATGAGTTTTTGCTAAAGGGTAGTTGGAGTGATGAGACCGGCCAGAATACCGCCTCTGATGGCCTCTGTTTCAAGTGCCATAATTATGATTATTATGGCAAGGAATTCCCGACCGGTAATATCGGTGTTGGCAGTACTCAAAATAGTGGTTTTAGTCGAGATGCCAGCCTGGGCTTTGCCTCCTGTCTCTACGTGCCAAGTGTGAACCTGCATACCGGTCATGCCCAGCAGGCACAGGTTAAGAACTTTCGTTGTAGTTATTGCCATGTTGCGGTTCCGCATGGTTGGAAGAATAAGGTGTTCCTGGCCAATCTGAACGATGTTGGTCGTGAAGTGGGGCTGGCTGCAGGCGGTAAGCAAGTGCGTAATAATCAGACCTCTCGTTATTATCGTGGTCCTTACTATAATGGTGCGGTGTTGAAGGTGGTGCAGTTCCGCCAGAGTGGCAAGTGGATACATAACAGCTGTGGTTCGGCAGGTGAGCCGGGTAATGGTCGTGTTGGCGGCAACAATAATGCTGGCAATATCCCTTGGATGACTGACCAAGGCTCGGGTAGTGAGGCCTGTAACCTACTGCCATGATGTGTTGGTTACGTCGGTTGGCTTCAACTCGGCTGACCTTGCTTGGTATGGTCTTGCTGGCGATTGGCGCTGGCCTGAGCTATGACAACCCGGCCGATGTTTCAGTCTGGGTGCTGGCCGGGCCTTTGCTGTTGTTGGCTTCAAACCTGTTTGCCGCCATTCTTACTCAGCCAGGCATTAACCGCCGTCCTGGCCTGTTGATGTTTCACATCGGCTTATTATCCATCTGTGCATTGGCTGCCATTGGCCGCCTGACCATTTTCGAGGCGCGTGTCGAAGTCAGCCAAAATAGCGCCTTTGATGTGGCGGCTATCGATGAGGTCAGTCAGGGAGTGTTTCATCTGGGTGAACTGTATCGGGTGCAGTTTGTCCAACAGGGCTACACGGTTGAATACCGCCCTGGACTGGTGCGAGGCATCACCCGCAGTCATCTCCAGGTCAGTGATGGCCGTGGAGGTTGGCAGTCAAAAGTAGTGGGTGATGATACGCCGTTGATTATTGATGGTTACCGTTTTTACACTACTTTTAATAAAGGTTTTGCCGCGATCCTGACCTGGATACCTGATCAGGGAGAGGCCATCACCGGCACCTTGCACATGCCCTCGTATCCGCTGTTTGATTACAATCAGGCTAACAGCTGGACACCACCGGGCAGCAGCGAAGAAATTAAATTCTGGCTGCGTCTCGACACAGGCTTGGACCGGGAGGCGGACTGGTTACTTGATGTCAGCGACACTGAGGCGGTGCTGGTGGTCAACGATGGTGAACAACGGCATGAGCTGCAAGCGGGGCAGGATGTTGATCTGCCTGGTGGTCAGTTGCGTTACGAGGCCTTGAGCAGTTGGATGGGCTACAAGATTTTTTATGACCCGACCCTGAAATGGCTGTTTATCGCAGCCATGCTGACCGTACTGGGTTTGTGTCTGCACTACTGGGACAAATTCAGGCATCAATCCATGGCCTTGGCTGTGGAGTCAGAGCAAAAACAAGACAAACAAAAGTAAGATGCGAAAATGACTGGCAAGGTAATTAGAATATGAATGGCATGGTAGCAGAACTTCCCTGGATGTGGGCTGGCCTGTTTGCCTATGCCGTAGCCACCCTGCTGGCCTTTCGCAATGTCTGGCAGATTGGTGCCGACAATGCAGCGGCAATGTTGCCGAGCCGTCAGGGTGAAGCGAAAATATTACTGGCAATTGTTACTGGCGTAGCGTTGCTGACAATCGCACTGGCGGTGCGTTGGGATCGACTTGGTCATGGCCCCTTCGTTAATCTGTTTGAGTTGCTAATGAGTCAGCTGTTCAGCCTTGGGCTAATCTATTCCATCGTCTATTGGCGTGTCCCAAGCCTTCGTGCCAGCGCCGTGGTGGTGCTGCCATTGATCTGGGTTCTCGGCACCTGGATTCTGTTCATGGAACCTGCCGATAGCCGCTTTCCACCGACCTATCACAACGACTGGCTTTGGGCCCATGTCGGATTCGGCAAAATATTCTTGTCCTTCAGCCTGGTGGCAGCCGGTCTGGCAGGTGTGATCCTGTTGCGTGCTATCCCACGTTTCGGTCGCAGCTTCGTTCATATGAGCGATGAGGCGCTGGACCAGCTGGCCTGGCGTTTTATGATGTTGACTCTGGTGTTCGACAGCCTGATGCTGATTGCCGGCGCGGTATGGGCGCAAGATGCCTGGGGGCGATATTGGTCCTGGGATGCATTGGAGACATCATCGTTTATGACCTGGCTCTCCATTGGTGCCGGGATTCATGTCCGTTTAACTTACAAAATACCGATTCGACTTGGGGCTCTGGTCATTCTGGCTATATTCTTCCTGGCCTTTACCACATATTTTGGTGCGCCTTATTACAGCGAAGCAGCCCACAAAGGGGTGATTTAATCCATGTCAGTGAATGAATCACAAGGCCTACTGGAACAGACCACTGCCATCATCGCCATGGCACTTGTAGTTGTCATGCTGGCCATGATGTCTGGTTTTGCCAATCGTGCCGAGTTTGCCTACCAACCGCCGGTGACAGAAACGGAAGCCTTGGTTGATGCCAAGGCCGACCCACGTGGTCATGCCAAACAATTTCGTCTGAATCAGATCGAGGAACGTTTTCAGCAGGCCTTGGCCATGCTGCACGCCAAGCAATATGACTTTGCCATCAAGGCTCTGCACCGGGTCATCGAGCTGGCACCAAAGATGCCAGAGGCCTATGTCAACATGGGTTACGCCCTGATCGGAAAAAATGACTTCAAAACCGCCGCCGATTTTTTTAGTGCCGCAATTGAACTCAAACCCTATCAGGCCAACGCCTACTGGGGGCTAGCTATATCCATGGAACAGTTAGGTGAGCTGGAAGCGGCTCTCGGCGCGATGCGGACTTTTATTCACTTGTCACCGCCCAATGATCCCTTTCTTCGCAAGGCTCGCTCAGCCCTGTGGGAGTGGGAATCAAGCCTCAAGCGTGGCCCACTGCCTGAGGCTGAGCAAGAATGGATTAAACGCCGTGGCAAAGAGTGGCAAGAGCGTAATAGCCTCGATGCAGATGCGCCAACTGCAGAAGATCGTTCGATAGACTTGAATTAACCTGTTTGCATAACTAAGAACAAGCCTTAGGCGCAGACGGAGGCGGGCTCATCCTCAGGTGAAAACTGGAACTGCAGACAGTTTCTCCATAGCTGCGCGGCCAACTCCATCTCATCCACAGCAAAGTCAGACTCAATCCATTCGACGATTGCCTGGGCCACGTTCGGATACGGGCGTGGCCCGGGACAATCTTCGTTCAACCACTCACGCAATTGTTTCAGGTTGAACTCATACATAACCTCGCCGATATCCAGCTTTTCTATCGCCTCAGCATTTGAAAGCTGTTCCATCTGTCCTTGCATCGGTCTGACCAGCAGCTTCTTGCCAGCCTGAATCGCCTCGCTCAACAGACCAAAACCGGCATTGGCAATTACGCCATTACAACTGGCCAGGTCTTGTTGAAAGGCGCCCCGGTGAAACGGGCGCAAATGAATATTATGATCGTCATGAGCTTTATCTGTATCGCAGTAGATATAAAAATTTACCTCTTTGATCACACGCAAGAAATCAACCACTCGTTTACTATTTTCAAACGGCAGATAAACCAGGATTTTATCTTCGACAGAAGTCAGAGGATGGTTGAGTGGTTCAATCATGGGGGGCAAAATGGCGCCGTTAAAATGATGCCAGTGAAAACCAATACTGCGTTGTGCTGGTGCAAAGTGTTTTAATACCGTGCTGCCTAGCAGCGTATGGCCCGAGGTAGGCACCTGTCCCGACCTAAAGGCATATTGGTGACCAATACCAATGGATGGCTTGTTTTGCATTTTTGCCGCCCAGGCGCTAATCGGTTCAAAATCAGTAATCACCAAATCATAGTCAGACAAGTCTAGTGCTCTGACATCTTGAATAAAACGAACCAGATTATTGCCTAGTGCTGTTCTGAGGTGGTCAATTTTTCCATTTTTCCAGCAAAAGGTGAGTCCGCGTAAACAGCGAAAATCAGCAAATGCTTCCATATCAAAAAACTTATCACTTGGCCGGCCGGAAAAAAGAAAATCAACCTCTATGCTTGAATCGGCCAAGGCCTTTGCCATGGTCCTGGCCCGTGTTATGTGGCCATTTCCCGTTCCTTGAACACCGTACAAAACCCGCATTTCTTCCACCCCTAAACCATCAGCCATAGTGCTAATTCGGCACTGATCAGCCCCAGTGCCATGCCAGCCAAAATGTCGGTAGGGAAATGCACCCCGAGCAACACCCTTGAGCAGCCGATTAGAAAGGCCGCTGTATATGCCATGCCAGTAAATTCGGGGTAATAAAATGCAATAATTGATGCAAATAGGAACGCAGCAGCGGTATGCCCCGATGGAAAACTGAACTTGTCCGAAGGTTTTAAAAGGGAGTTAACACCAGCAAGTGCATCTGCTGGACGATTGCGCTTCACCGTGTTTTTGCAGGCAAGATAAGTTGGAAGCTCAATGGCAAAGGCCAGCAAAAGGGTCAGCGCAAACTGAGACCCATACTGTTTTTCCACTAATAACAGTAGTAAGCCGATGATGACATAAAGATAACCATCACCACTTTTTGAAATCCACTTTGAGGCCGCCGCCACCTCGCGATAGCAGCTGCGTGACATACACCAATGAAAAGCCACCTGATCATACTTGGTAACAACATTAACTATGTTAGGCATAATAGTCCCCCCGGTTGGAGAACATTGTCAAATTATGTGATTACAGCAATGTGAAATTTATGTGAAGGTTTGGTTACTTGAGTAACATGGAAATTAAAAAACTGTACAAAAAAGGGGGGGATGAATTTAAACAGGTTTTTTTGCTGTGGTGAAAAAAATAAACAGCTCAAAAGCCGTGTAGTGCATACAGTAAGAGCCTGTTTTTTAATTTTTATTCAACACTGCGCCAACCTATTTCAATCGCCGTTTTCTCACCAACCAGGGCCTGTATCAGGCTTTCAGGCATAATGGCCTTCGTTTCAGAAATGGCAATGCGTCCGCCCATAATCTCAGCAAAGCGTTGTGGTAACAATGGTTCGTTATTTGGCTCGGCATAACCGTCGGGAAAAATTGGTAGCGTGCTTTGCAGATCGTATTTATCAGAGGCGCCAAGGGTATGCAGTAGCTCATGGGCAATAACAACATTATTCCGCTGGCTCATCTTGTTGTCAGCAAAGGCATGTACCACACTTACCATGCCTTTTTGCAGTGCGGTTGAGTGTGGTAGGCGTTTATTGTTTTCGGGTTGATTATATAAAACAAAAACCCGAATATCGGGTCGTGGGCCGGTATATTTATCTATGGCGGCCGACCAATAACGCAACTGCAAACTCCACCAAATAGTCTTTAATACCGACCTGTCTTCTGGCGGTAAGGGCGGCATTTCATTAACAACAGGGCCAAGTCTGATTTCGACAGGATCTTTTACATCGATTCCGTAACGCTTGGTTTCACTTGCAAAAAAAGTCTGCACGGAGTTGAACTCAGCTGTTGAAATGGAGTTGATATAATCATTCGCAGCTTGGCTGTTATCTGCATTAATGGGATAAACAACAACCCACAAAGAATCCTGCCAATCGGTAGAGCGAACAGCGGTTAACCAACTATCCAGTGCGACTGCTAGCAGAAGGGTTAATAGAAAAAGAATTCTCAAGCGCTTGAAGTTAACGCCTGGCCTTGTTTTAGCGCCAGTTACTACACTTGCAGCATCTTGATTATTGTTCACTGAAGCCTGAGCCTTGGCATACGCCACACCACAGCTCGGGCATTGCCAGTCAGGTGCGTGATCAGAGGGTAGTCGTTGGTAATGGCACTTAGGACATCGCAAACTCAAACACCGTTATTTGTTTTGTTTCAAAAGCGCGTCAAGCCCGGCAAAGGCTTTATGGCTGGCGCCCTCTTGCTGAGTTTTTGAGTCAGTTGTGCCTTCACCATCAAGCAAACGGGAGTGTTCATTGTCATGGCAATAGATACAGAGTAGCTCCCAATTACTGCCGTCTTCAGGGTTGTAGTCATGATTATGATCACGATGGTGAACAGTCAGCTCATGCACATTGGCGCGAGTAAACTCACGTGCACAGCGGCCACACACCCAGGGATACATCTTTAGCGACTTCTCTCTATATCCTAATTCACGTTTGGCGCGATTGCGCTGGCTATCTGCAACAATCTCATCAAGACGTGTATTTGAGTCAGATTTTTTAGCCGACATAAATATGCTCCTCTATAGTTGTGTATTGTCCTGTCAGACTAGGCTTAGCAGTATACTCATTATTCTTGTTTATTAAGTGACATGGTGTTGTCTGCATTAGCTGCTTAGTTTCTCATGATACTTTTGTCATGTGTTTTTTCGACTAAAAAATCAATAAAGGCCCTGATTGATGGCTTAATATAATTATTGTTTCTGTAGACCGCATATACTTCACCACTGGTTCCTTCGTGCAGCGAACAATTCCAGTCTTGTAAACAGATGACAAGCTTCCCTTGCTGAACATAGTCGACAATCATCCAGTTAGGTAATTGAGCAATACCCGTTCCATCAAGTGCGGCTCGAAGAATCGGTGTACCGCCTTGTGAGGTAAGATTGCCGTTTACTGATATTTTTTTGTGTGCTTTTGATTTAGAAAAATACCAGTGATTTTTTTGTCTGTTGTTACTGAGAGACAGGCAGTTATGTGAAGTCAATTTGTCTGGAATTTTAGGTGTGCCATGTAGATCTAAATATTCAGGAGATGCACAAACAAGTGTGTGATTCGGTAATAGTTTTCTTGCTCTTAATGCAGAGTCAACGGGTCGACCAATCCGTATTGCAATATCTACCTCTTCTGCAATTAGATCAGTCACTCTATTTTCTAGCTCAATCTCAATTCTAATTTTAGGATGCCTTGCTAGAAATTCTGACAGAATCGGACATACCTGCATTCGGCCAAAACTCTCAAGTACGGATACTCTAAGTACGCCCTCTGGTTCAGTCTTTACTATTTTTAATGACTGCTTCAGATCGTCTGCCTGGGCAAGAAGTTTGCCAGCACCTTCAACAAACAAACTGCCTTCTTCCGTCAAGACAAGCTGTCTTGTGCTTCGCTTAAGCAGAGTAACACCCAGCTCACCCTCTAGTTGATCAATGTTGCGAGTCACCGAGGAGGGTGCCATATTTAAAATGCGACCTGCTTTGGAGAAGCTGCCTTGCTCTACAACTTTCACGAATATTCTAATTGAATTTAACATCCAACAACCTTTGCGATATCTGCAATACTGATTTGCAAGATTAGTAGATTCTAAAAGGATATGCAAAAGCAGATAATCGTGACTTCATTAAGCAAGTAATTAAATGGAGTTATCAATATGAGCGAAAGAATCTCATTTTCAGAAATACCGAAAGGTTTGATGGCATCGATGATGGAGGTTGAAGGCTATGTGAGTGGTACCGGTTTTGAAATTAAGTTACTCGAACTCATTCGACTCAGGGTTTCCTACATCAATCGATGTGCATATTGCATTGACATGCATTTTAAAGAGGCGATGGCCGCAGGTGAGATGCTTCAACGTCTATATTCCATCTCGGAATGGGAACATACCTCTTATTATAGCGCTGAAGAACGGGCCTGTTTGGCATGGGCTGAATATCTTACTTTTCCCAGTGTGGCACATGATGAAAAAGGTCTGTTTGAAAATTTATTAAGGTTTTTTGATAAAGAAAAAATAGCCAACCTGACGCTGGTGATCGTACAGATCAATGCCTGGAATCAATTAATGAAATCGTTTGCTATCGAAGCAGGTAACTATCAAGTTGGAAAGCACTAAATAATGTTAGCTAACGATGACCATCGCGGTCATCGAACGCTTCGTTATCAATAGTTACCGTCAGCCTAGATCGAAATTTTTTATCCATAAATTAGGAGAGTGTTTATGCGTTACTTTTACTCAATAAATAAACTTTTAATAGCTACAATTCTTGGCTTGCTCTCCTGCGTTGCATTCGCAGATGGAGCCAAAGTTACGCCGCTAATGCATCAGGAGTTAGACGGGCTAAGCAATAAAGACGGCATGATGCTTGTTGTCGAGTATGGGCCTGGAACGTCTTCACATAAACATCGACATGATGCCTACTCTTTTGTCTATGTGTTGGAAGGGATTGTTGTTATGCAGGTTGCTGGGCGTGAGCCTGTAACATTAGAAGCTGGTGAGACATTTTACGAATCGCCCCATGATGTTCACCTGATATCAAAGAACGCTAGCAATACTGAAACGGCCAAGTTCGTCGTTTTTTCTGTTAAAGAAAAAGACTCGCCGCTGGTAATTCCTGTTCGATAAAGGTGTGTGGTTAATATAAAAATCGCTTAACAGAGTCAATCTATAAGGCATATTGATATGATAGTTTATGTTGGCTTTCACAATGTTGATTGGCTCTGTCTCCCACCTGCTTTTGACCTGCTTTGTGTTTTGTTTGATCTGGCTGTTATGGTATCAGCAGCTGAAAATCTGCCGCTGCCACTGAAACACCATTCACCATAATTTCGATTCTATGCAGGCCGGGATAATAGACCCGGGTGGTGATTTTTTTAATGGCATGTTTTTTTGTTGCTGTCATCGCTTTCTTACTTGCTAAGGTGGTTGTTCGCCACTTGAAAACCTTTGCAGAAGTCGAGCCGTTAGCTTTCTGGTGGTGAATGGTGTAGTCGATTATCACGGCCTGATCTTGATTAATATCTGATAACAATGAAAGGGTGAACTCTAATGAATCGCCAAATACAACAATTGGGGTCAGTATGTCGATGTTTGCGTATTTGATTCTGGCCGGTTTGAATCCCAATATCGCTAATGTTTTTTTATGTCCATTTTTAATCAATGTGCGGCAGGCGTGATGAATCAGTTTTTTTCTTTCCTTGCTTGCGTCTTGCAACCATTGTTCGGCAATGTCTGCGACCAGGTCAGGGTGATCCTTGGCAATATCATTTAGATTGTTTGCAACTGATCGCCGCACATACTCTTCGTCATCATCTTTAAGTCGTTCCAATAAGTCGATGACTGGCGCGGGATCTTCGATAAAAACTGGCAAGCGCATTGCCCAAGGCAGGCGTGGCCGAATTGCTTCAGACACCAAACGTCGCACCTGTCGGTTGTCATCAGTTGTCCATGACTTCAAAACAGCCAATGTTTTTTCTGGTGAAGCCAGTATAAAAAAACGAATTCCAAACTCGGCGGAACAGCGTTTGGTTATTTCCTTAAACAGCGTCATTGATAAATCAAAATGATCATGGCCGCGCAAGCCCACATAGTCAGCCATCGGCATAACAGCCCAGCCGGCTATGCCATCGGTACCCATTGTTCCTGTCGAAATGTCCTCAGCCAATGGCGGGGCTAAACTGGTGAATATGATGTTTGCTGCTTTTTTAAAGTCAGTCGGAAGATATTCAATCATAGATTCGGTGATGCGTTTAGTGCGTGCCTTTAATTCAAGTGAATCCAGATCGTTTGTTGCCATAGTCAAGAAACCCTTGCCATCAAATTCAGGCCACTGTTTCTGAAAATGTGCGGCCATCGCCTCAATAATATTTTTGTTAAGTAAATTTTTGAATGGTTCTGCCATGTCATGCTCTTATGCTGATGGTATAAAAATATACTGGAAATTCAACAGTGTTGCTTCGCATTAAATCTATAAGCTAATTTAGTGTTATCGGTTCTTATCTGTTTACCCGTCACTGTGAAAGATATGCGGCCTGACATTGCACTGACAACACACTAATATAAATATAAACGGAATTTAGCCCCAATTATCCTATAGGTGTTAATTGCTGATAAAAAGACATTGGAAGGTCTTCTGGCTGGTCAATATAATCTGTTTGTTTACATTGACTGGCATAGCCCATGGCCAACAAATCTCACTCATTCACGGTTCAATGGGCGAACCTTTTCGCATTCGAGATTATGCCTTTCCCAGCTTTCTGATGTTGGGGTTTTCACCTACATCTGCTGCGCCTCTTGGCCGTGGCCATTCAGCAATAGAGCTTCATTATTCCATTGTCAACAGCTTTCAAGTCAGCCAGGAAGTCGAGGACTACCTAAAGCAGAGTCGTGGCAGTAACCGGCGGCCACTAGATAGTAGCGATGTTGACTTCATCTTAGGGCTGCCTCAGGAGCAGGCTTATTACATTGATGGTGAATTCGGCATATTTGAATTCGCTGTTCATTGGGGACTGACGCAACGCATCGATTTGGGGGTGGCAGTAAATTACATTCACTATGGCGGCAATATTCTAGATGAGACTATCTTTAATGTTCATGACAGTCTTAGTGTTAGCCAGAGCGGGCGAGACTATGTTCAGAACGATCGTGTTCAGGTTGTGTTGGGCAGGGATAATAGCAATGATGTTGTTCTGCTCGATAGGCCGACCAGCGGTGGCCTGGGTGATCCGCATTTCTTTCTGCGCTACGCCTTGCCAGAGTTTGTGTCTAACTGGCGTAGCAATCTCACGGTTGGTGTTAAGGTTCCGTTGATGGAGGAAGAGATATTTCTTTCCACGGGCAGCTGGGATTTTGGTTATCAATTATCTGTAGACCGGCGCTTCACCAGAGATGCATGGGCTTTAAACTTCGGCGCAGTTTTTCCGGGGGTGTTCAAACAAAGTGATTTTCGCCCACCAAACCTGCCTTTTGTTAATATAAGTTGGTTGCACAAGTTCGAGCGCTGGGACAATATCCACTCTTCTGTACAGGTGTTTTTGGCAGAACACCCATACCGGGCTACTGTAGACTCAGCATTAAGTGATATGGAAGTGCAAATAACAGCAGGTTTAAAGTGGAACACCTATGTGGGTGTTGTAGGTTTTGCTTTCACAGAGAACGTTTTTAATTTCGACAATACACCTGACTTCGGTCTGCATCTAACCTGGGAATTTTTAAAGTAGCAAGTGGTATTGTCATGCCCTTATTGAAAAATAAGGCTGTTATCAATGCTTCTTTTCGTCCCGCAGAAGTTTGCCTATGAACAAGTGTTACTTGTTTATGCGAAACTGCAACCAGGAGGACTCTATTTGGCCATTGCTGCCGCGCCATTCAACCTGAACCTGGTAAAGTTGGCCACTGCTTAGTGTCGGGGCAACAGAAGGAGCGCTACCGGAAGGAATGGTTTCCGAGATTGAATAGTCGCCATATTGAACAGGGGAGGTAATGGAATTTACTGCAGCGCCAACCCCAATACCTGTGATGCCATAAACAAAGCTGGAATCCTCCAGGTTTAATAGTCCAACGGCTGCGGCGGGGCCGCCTTGCCAGCTGATACCAATACCGTTTGTGGTTGATGAAAGCTGTATGTCGGAAGCAGCGCTGTCATAATCAGCATCAAGCGGGCTGGCAAAATCGTTATCACGGTTGTAATAAAAACCATAGGTAAACAGCACGGGGTCTTGAGGAGCGGTTGTACCATCTGGCCCGGCTGTATCATCCTTCTCACTTGAGAATACCACCGGGATTGTTTTACCCACCATGGTGTTGGTATTAAGGTCACGTGCTGAGACGCTAAATACATCCTTATCTACATGCTTGCTACGAGCAGGCACATCAATGGATAGTTCTGCACCCTGTGTTAACGCCGTGGCAAACTCTGCACCGGCCTGACCATCGGAGCCCTGATAGGAAACCACAAGTTCATTGTTTTTAACACAGGAAAACTCTGCGCTGCCCGTATATCCCTCGCGAGTATCGGGGCGACGGGGACTCAGCACAAACCGGTCAATTACCGGCTCGCTATGATTAATGGTTAGGTTTGGAAAGGGACCTGTGGCAGGCGCTTCAAGCTCCGCGCCATAGACCCGGTCAGGGTTCACGCCAGTCGTCGATAGTGCGTTTTTTCCGATTACCGCCATGTCGGCCATGGGGCGAATCAGTTTGTTGTCCCAGCCTTCAGTGGCATTGTTAATGTATTCAATCGGCGCGGCGGTTCGCGCCTCGCAGATCTCACCGATTACGTTGTAACTCTGGTCCGAGATTGGGTTTGGGTGAGCGTTCAGATCCTGGGCCAGCAGGGTTTTACAGGCGGCATTTGAGCCATTAACCAGCGCCAGGCAGGTAGGGAAAAATAGTGCAAAATCACCGGGGATTGCCAGGGTAGCGGCTTCCAGTTGAAGGCTGATTGAGGTACATAGCGGATAGGAAACATCTGCCAGGCTGATGCCTCCTCCTTTGGGTTCGAGGGTGTCGATAACAGCGCAGGTAGCAGATACCGCTTTGGCAACATATTGGCAGGGTGTACGTACATAATCTACGGCTCCGTCCACCGCATTGGCACCATCTTCGACGGCCTGCCAGGCAGCCGCAACAGCGTCATCTAGCCACTCGGGATCTCGTTGTGGAATTAAGGCGTGATATTGGCCGGACACTGAGCTTGGGTGCGCCTTGAATGTTTGATATAGATCAGGATTATTTTGGTTCTTGCCCTTAAATTGAACATAGACACCACCATCCGGGTTGGCAGGTTGGTCACACTGATTGACGTTGACGGTTACGTTGTGAGCAGGCTCCACAGCATTGTTGGTCGCCACGGCTTGACTGGGGCTGATGATGACGGGTTGCTCCAGGTCCAGCACCGTTTCAGTTTGAATGGCTTCGCCAGCAGAGGCTCCCTTAACGGTGATTGCGACCGAGTTTATTTCTGTCTCACCGTAAGGCTGAACAGCGCGGCTGATAGATTGTCCTGAGCCCGCGCTACCCGTGAAAAAATCAAAGGTGATTGATGTACCTTCCTCGTTAATGACTGTCTTGGGAACGCCGGCATCGTCATACAATATTTGATATTGCCTGCCGTTTGCGTCGGTGTATTCAATTTCATTAATGGTCAGTGGATTACCGGAAAAATCTCTTTTTCCGGTCAATGTAAATGATTCACCCTGATCAGTGCTAAAACTTAATAGAGAAGAATCAGTGGGATGAACATACAGGGATGATTTTGTAACGGTGGCAGCTGTAGATGCTATGTTGTTATTGTCTTGAGTGTTTTCGCTTTCCGAATCGCCACCCCCGCATGACGATAATAAAATGAGTGCTGGCAGCAGGGTGAAGACCGATATTTGTTTTGCCAAAGACATAACGCGCCTCCCGTCAACACAGTCCCATAGATCACGGCATTGGGCCGCAACAAGTACACCTACAGATTATCAGGGTTTGGCTGCGTATGGCTAGCGTTGAAAGGTGGAATCTTCATCAATATTTATTTTAGGTGGTTCAACAGGCTGTAATAATTCATGGTGGAGATTACGAAGCCTGATCGGGTAGCTGTGTTTTTATATTGACTCCAGCGTCAGTTGTTCAGGTGATGGCACTATATCTGCCGGCCCCACCATCAGTAGCCCGGCATTTTTCAGGGGCAAGGCTAGCACTTCTGTGGCGTTTGTTTGCGTCCGGTAGTTGCCGTTGTTTGCAACGGCTTGACGGACGTCAGGGTTGCGAAAAAACACTGCTTCGTCGATGCGGTACTGGAACACAATGTGCTGACCGCTGCGCACGGCAAAAGCCTGCGCTGCTGCACCACCAATCTCCGTTTTCCAGGTGGCTAGCAGGTGTGCGTTTGGCCAGTTGGCTGGTAGCTTCACCGTTGATAATTGCTCAGGGGCTGGCAGTGTTGTGTAGTCGATATTGTTGTATTCAGCGAGAACATCTTGCACCATGGGAATATTGCTATCGCCAACAGGCAGCAATGGCGGTACCACTAACACGATAGCCAATACCAGTGCTGTGGCCCAACCACCGGCACTAACAAAGCTGTTGCCAGGTGTTAAGCCATTCAGCTCGGCGAGCCGCGACCACAAGCGCCGCCAATTTGCAGGGAAGCGGCCAGCCGTGTCGGCGTCACTCAGGGCGTCATTCACTTGTTTGTGAAGTTGCGCGGGCATGCGAACATCAGAAACCTTATTTAGGCGTTGAATCAAGGCCTGTTGGCGGGCAACATCATTTCGGCAGGCATCGCAACCGGCCAAGTGGGCTTCAACGATGGCCTTTTCTTGCGAGTTCAACTCATCATCAACATAACCGGCGAGCAAGCACTGAAGTTGAATGTGCAATGCCTGCCACTGGTTGTCATCTTCCATGGCGTTGCTGTTCATTGCTGTCCTCGTATGGTTTTAGCGGCCAGTGTGTTGGACTCTTGGTGTTTGATTAAAGTCGTCGCAAGTAAACGACGCCCGCGTGACAGCCGACTCATAACCGTGCCTTTGGGAATGTCGAGAATACTCGCAATTTCCAGGTAGCTAAGGCCTTCGATATCACGCAACAGGATGACACTGCAAAACTCGCCAGGCAAAGACCTGATAGCCATTGTTAGCTGCTCATCGGTTTGTTGCTGCACTGCCTGCTCAAACGGTCCAGGCGCTGCGCTGGCGTGTTGCTGCAAAAGTTCATCATCTACAGCTACAACCGGTGCAAGCAGTTGCCGGCGAGCATCACGTCGGCTGTCATCGGCGATAACGTGGTCGAGTATTTTCAATAACCAGGCATAGACCGCAATTTCATCAGTAAGGCGATCAAAGTCCCTCCAGGCACGCAGCAGTGTTTCCTGGGTCCAGTTTTCTGCAGTGTCGGTTTTACCTGTTTGGCGCAAGGCGATGCTAAACAAACGATCACGCCAGGGCCGTGTCAGTTGTTGAAAGTGTTGCTGTCGCTTTGATGAGTGAGGCATGGGGTGTCGGTTATTTACAGCTGATCTATAGGCATTGTAAGTCAGGGCGTCACTGAGTTCGGTTTTATTCCCGATTATTCAAAAAATATAATTTCGGTCTTTGGGAATAAATTGTTTTCCAGTCACGCCTTGTAGAACCAGTTGTGCGAAAAACGTGCGGCTAAAAATGGCTAAACAATAAACTCATACTAACGCTGGAAATATATATGAATACAAAAACATCAGGGCGTGGCCTTGCACTATTACTGATGACGTTGACCACCACGGCAAACGCGGCAGATATCGATCAGGGAAAGATAAAGGCGGCCGCATGCGCCGGCTGTCATGGCATCAATGGTATTGGACTGAGTGAGGAGTTTCCAAATCTGGCGGGTCAAAAGGAGGCTTATCTGGTTAAACAGCTTAAAGCGTTTAAGAACGGAACTCGCATCAACCCCACCATGAAAGCGATGGCCAGTTCCCTCAGTGAGCAGAACATTGACAACCTGGCCGCCTATTTTTCAAGCTTGGGTTTGTCAGCACCAAGTTCTAGCGTGACAAATGCAGGTCTTAGCGACAAAGCAACGATGACCGAGTTCCCTGAAGTCACTTTTATTTCCATGAAAAAAAGTGGCACGGTAGAAGCCTTTCCGCAGCAGGTGTCATGGCAAGGTGGCCCAAACATGCTGTACAACGCCGTGACAGCCAATGGAAAAATGGTGCTTTCAACCAGTCCCTCCAGTAATAGCGTTTACATCTTTGATGCAAAAAGTGGCAAGCAACTGGCCATAGTTAAGGTGGGCAAGGCACCTAAAGGCGTTAAAGTTTCTCCTGATGATCAGTTTGCATACGTCAGTAATCAGGGCTCGGCCGATGTCTCTGTGATTGACCTTGAAAGGCTGCTAGTTGTGGATACCATCAAAGTAGAAGAGGGCCCGCATAATGCTCGCTTTACAAAAAATGGCGAGCTGGCATATGTCACGCTACAGGGTGGCGCCGGTATTGGGGTTATTGATACCAAGGCTCGAAAAATGATCAAAGTTATTCCTACGCCGGGTATTACGGGGCCGCATAATCTTGATCTGTCATTCGATGAGCGTACTGCGTATGTACGTGACTTTGTACATCATGTTGCCGTGCTTGATTTAATTTCAGGTGAAGTCAAAAAGGTGATTACGGTAGGTAATGGCCATGGTGGTATTGACGTCACGCCAGATGGGCTTTATGCAGCAACAGCGGCCATTGGTGATGATATTGTTTCTGTGATCAACACAAAAACACTGGCGGTAAAAAATATAACCGTCGGCAACGGGCCGCATGGCATTCGCGCCAGTAAAGATAGTCGATGGTTATATGTCACCCTGACGAAGGACAATGTAGTTGCTGTGATCAACCTGGAATCAATGACAGTGGAAAAGAAAATTGCGGTGGGAGAGTTCCCGTTTTGGGTCGCAGTGCAGGGTAATCCGTAGCAGATGGCAATAAACACTGAGTCGTGTACCCCCGCCCACAGTGTGGGCGGGGGTTGTCTCTATTCCGATATGTACTCTTGCCGTTATTTGTTAGCCGCGCCCTGAGGCACAGAGTGGCAGCGCATACAGTTCTTCGTCGGTGGAAATGCCACCTTGCCATGACACAGACCACAAAACTTGCCTGTCAAAACATCAGTCATAGCGATATCGTTAGCGCCTTTTTTCTGTTTAAAAATTGCCGGATGACAGTTTTTGCAATCCAGCCATAGTGTGTGTGACAGGTGCGGGAAGCGAACGTGGGGCATTTTTCCGGTATCGGTGAAAATGATATCCAGATCCAACGTTTGTTTTTCTGTCTCGCCGTGCAGATCCGCGCGTGGCGCAATCAGGCCCTGTTTAACGGTTTCAACCCAGTTGACGATGCCGACCTTGTCGCGGGGAAAGTCGACCATGGCCTCATAAGGTTCCTGAAATACGCTCACAGCATCATTGGTCGGATCATGAATGCCGTCTTCAGATACCGGAATAACCACATCCTCAGTCTGATAATGCTTGCCTCTATCCTTTAAAACCGGTTCCAGTTTATCTGCGCTATGGGCAGCTTGGCCACTGAGTAATAGTGAACAAGTCAGGGCTAAAAAGAAGAATGACCGTATTTTTGATGTGTGTACTGGGATTGTACTGGTAACACTGAGGCTAGTGGAGGACATGCTTTTTCCTGAGATTAATCGTATGTTCTGTAAATCAACGAATTGGGAGTATAAAACATATCGACTTCTCATGAGAGCCCTGAAGTCGTTTGCATAAAACAACATGTCGAGTCGGTGAAACTGTGCCCTGTGCAGTGGCATAAAAATGCCAGCTCATCGGCTGGCGAGTTTCTTTTGCAATGATCGTGATTGCTCTTGCTGTGAACCCCAGCTATTTTTGGTCACCTTTTAAATGAGCCAACAACTGGCTGCGCAAGGCATTGGGCAGGCCATGGATGCTGAGCGTATCCGTTGCCTCGTCATAACTGACCCGGCCATTGAGATGATAGGTAGAAAAGCTGATGGCAAGATCACGCTCACGGCCGGAGAATTTGATATAACGGCGTAGGCTTTTGCGATCAAGCACCACCTCTGCTTCTTGCCCTGACTCGCTGGCAGGGTTGTGTGGCAACACCTCACGGACAAATTTTTCACAGTCGATGCCGTCCAGTTCTTTCGACAGGCCGTGAATATTGACCGGCTCATCTTTTTGCTCCTGAGCCATGCAATAATCCACCACCTGGGTGCGATAGTCGTTAACCTTGTCTTCGGGCAGCTGCTTGGCGAACGACTCAACCCCTTGCAAAAAAGCCTCGGTGCTTGCCTGCGTATCAATGCCATCACCAAAGCCGGTTAGCTCATTAAAGACCTGCTCCAACAAGGCGTTGCCACGCGGCGGCAGCATGGAAAGATAGGCGTAGTTTTTGCGCACCTTCCACTCGGCCAGGTCTACCTTAATGCCAAACATCGACGGTCCGGTATCGACCACATAGCTGGGCATCACCTCAAGCGAATCATTAATTGCCAATGACTCATTGTGATGCACCGCAAACAAATAAAACACCTGATGCTGATCACTCATTGAATCGATAAAGAATAGAAAGTGCGCCTTAATCTCAACACCTTTTTCATTCACACCAGCTTCAAGCCCTTGCATCAGTGCAGCGCTAAGTTGAGAGAATGAATGTTTGTCCTGCAAAAAGGCGTCCAGTTCCTGCGCCAACAGCGACGGCTCGGCATCAGCAGGAAAACTGCCATGCCGACGCGCCAGGCGAGACAAAAATGCACTTTTCAATTTATCCAACAAGGCATCTTTGGTTTCATCAGCTGCCAGCTCATCCTTACGCAAAGACAGGCTAGCCTCGGCATCCGCCTGGCGACAAAGATAATGGGCGGTAACGTGGGTGATGGGCATTTGGTGTTCCAACTATGGTTAATGTGCAATTGCCAACATGTGGTTTTATGATTTTTTGTTTCTGATACTTAAATAAGGTGTGTTGCAGTTATTAATGCGTAGTCGTAGTGCGCATCACACACCATTTCTATAACCGAACCCACCAAACCCATCGCATAATGAGTTTTTGTTTTTTATCCAGTGTGATGAAAAGTGGTTGTCCCATTACACCTTATTTTGTTTTGCCAAATGGTCCGTGGTACGCACCCTACCTGGCTGCTTGGTTGTTGCATCTGAAGAGTTCTGTCAGGTTTTCTTACACTTTCTTTTAAAATTGAAATTCTTACAATACCGAAAAGCAATAAGACAATGACTATTATAGTGTTTTATTTTTTGGCAGGTTTTATGCTGCTAATTATAAGTGCTAATGGTAATGAAGAGAGGGTGGTGAGATGAATATTCAACGTTTTTTACTTTCTGTTACGTTTTTGGCATTTATTACGTCGGCCCAGAACGCTTCTGCTGTCTTGATTGACTTTGATGATGTTGTAGGCGCTGGTGTAGACATAACCAACCGGTACACAGCTGATTTTGGTGTGACTCTAAATAGCATTTCCAACACGCCCGAGTTTATTCAGCTTCCAACTGTTATCGGCGGTGTCAGAACCTTTTTGGACGGTGTGCTATTCGCTCCCTCCCCCGGGCAGGTTGCGGTGTCTACTGCGTTTGGCACTGACTTAGCCGACCAAGCTGGGCAACGAGGTATTCTCATCAGCTTTGCATCTGATATTACGTCGTTGTCTTTAATAGGGGCAGATGGCTGCTATCGCTCAGGGCCGCCACTTACAACCGCAGCTGAATGTGCTCAACCTGGAACCTCGCTTGATAATGACCACGAGTTTGTTCGTCTGGCAGCATTTAGTGCTGCTGGAGCATATATTGGTTCCACTATTTCGACTACGAAAACAGGGGTTTTTGACCAAACGCTTGCATCAGTTGCTTTTCCAGATATGCGTTATGTAGCATTCACATATGGCGGGGTACATGCCGCAACTGTAGACAATCCGTACAATGGTTTTTATTCTATTGATAACCTAGAATTTGAACCGGTGAACAATATTCCTCCCGGGGGGGCACAGGTTCCTGAGCCCGCCACTCTCGCACTAATGGGGCTCGGGTTGGCTGGTATAGGTTTCAGAAGAAAGAACAAAGCTTAATACTAAGAGTTAGTGAGTTGCTGACCCCGTCTTAGTGCGGGGTTTTTTATTGCCCAAAGGTCCGCTATTGATCGTAAGTGCGGGTTGCAATTTCTGGTCGTTAAGGTCAGCTTTGTAGTTCATGAACTTCCATTTTTGAGCCAGGCCAATAGAAGTGTCGCCCCTTCCTTAAAGCGGTATTAGAGTGCTAAAGCAAGTAGCCTGGGTGCCGCGTAGCGAACGAAATCCGGGGCTTCACCTTCTGGATTGCACTTTGTTTTTATTGGCTTGATAAAAACTTTCAACACGTTGGGGTAAGCAAAGCGCACCCCAACAAATTTAAGCTCTTCTTGATGTTGCTTTTCTCGCAATCAATATTTAAATTGTGATCAATGCCAGCCGAAAACAAAAGGGTGAACGAGGCATTTGGCAGCGCCGTTATTGGGAGCATTTGATTCGCGATGAACAGGATTAAGCCAATCACGTTGATTACATTCACCACAATCCGGTTAAGCATGGTTATGTCCGTCGTGCCGTAGATTGGTCCCATTCAAGTATTCATCGTTACATACGTGAGGGTGTGGTGCCCGAAACGTGGGGTGTCGAGGAAATATTAAAAGGTGATTTTGGCGAGTCTTTGTAGGTTAGGGTAAGCGTTTTTTGCGCACCCCAACAGGTTCAGTTAGATAGTTTCGTATTGTCTTGGGAGATACGTTGGGGTGCGTTTTACTTACCCCAACGGTCCTACCAAGATTAAATTGCCGCCCTTCGTTGATTAGACGGTCAGAGAGGCTTCCCTATTGGTTTGCTCAAGTGGTTGATAGGATTTCTTACCAAAGTAAGAATGTTATCTTATTAGGTTAGTCGGATATTTCTCTTAGGTAGACGTTTATATTATTGGACCATGTCTATAATAATTGTTGAACTCATCTCTCCAATATAAATCGAAATGGAGGTCATGATGAAAAATGTAATACCCAAATCTAATCGAGGCATTCGTAGGACGGTTCTTGCGTCAGCCATCTTTTTTGCTTCATTGGCAGGAGGTTTATTTTCTGCAAGTGCAAATGCGGATTTAAGTTGGTTTAGTCGCGCTAACTGTATTAATAATGAATCAATTACCTGGCACGTTTGGAACCCCGAATGGTTATGGACAAACACTTATCACTATAAAAATGGTGCTTATTTGCATTGTGATAATAATGTAGGTGATGGCTGCACTGGTAATGCGTGGCAACAAACCTGGCGTGCTGCAGCTGTGCATTGGAATGAAGGTTTTATCGGTGGTTTTTATGTATATGGAAAACATTGGCGTAGGTCCTCTAGCACTGGAACATATCTTTTGGGAAATACAAGTGCAACGGGCTGCAACCCCACTCATTGGTAACCACATATTAAGCTTAAATATTTGAGAGGTAACTATTTATGAAAATCATCAAAAGGTATGTAAAACAAGTTGTTTTACTAACAGCATTCAGTTCATTCGCCCTCGGAACTTCCCTTCAAGCGGTACATGCGGCGCCAGGTGGTTCAGTTGAACCCGATGTTCCAGTCGGGATCACCATTTTGCCTTTGGATAAACATCCCGTTCCAGACGTTATGAAAACTCAAGCAAGGCTTGAGTTAAAAGAAATGAGTGAGAGAGGGTATGTTGACTCTACCGAGGAAGCCGTGTCTTATTTAGATAAAGCGAAGCAGAATAAGGACAATCGTTTGAAACCCATGAAAGAGGTTGCTCCTAAGTTGAAAATTGTACCCGCTAATATCGCGTCATCTGCGCTAGGGAATGCTAACTTTCTAGGGGCGGCTGCAAGTGGCGGGCATACAGAAGAAGGTTGGACGGGGCTGGATAGAGTTTTTGTTGTTCCGAAATTGGGGATTGTTGGGTTAAATGAAATTGACTATATAGAGTCTCAAGGAGGAATGGCCTTTATTGAAGAGGCTATCAACCAGGAGGTAAATGGATTTCCTGCTATTTTGAGGGTAAAACAAAGCCGGAGCAAAAAAGGCCTGACAGAATTGACGTGGGCAACTGATCGTAAAATCTACACACTTAGTACGAATCGAGCTTTGAAAAACCAAAAATCAATTGATGAGTTTCTAGCTTTTGCTAATAGTATTTTATAGTTGCTCGTTAATATAAATTGATTGCGGCTTCCCAATTGGAAAGCCGCAATTTGTACTTGTATGTGTTTAGTTTAAGTATGATGCAAATTTGAAAATCGATGACATGCTTCTCCAGTTGAGACTGCACTGAAATCTGTGTAACTGCCTATCATTAACCTCATTAGCGGGAAAGGATAAGAAAGTGACGAAAAACAAAGAGTTATTCAGGGTCGCCCGAGAGGCAGCTAAAAATATCAGGACCGAAGAATATCTCAATGAGTTTCGGGAAATGCTGACCAAAATTACGGTCGAGACAGTGCCTAGTTTGGGGTAAGCAAAGCGCACCCCAACTCATCTGACTTGGTAAAAACTTTCACTCCGCCATGGATCATGTTCATTTGCAGCGACCTTGATAGGCGTTTGTCGAATACTTGTTATAGCTAAATCAACTTTGTTTTTTATCTCTGCTTCGGATTCCTTTTCACCACCATAACAAAAACGCTGCAAGGCTCTGACTGCCTCCGGCACTGTTGCATCATCCGCTTGCTGTGCCGACCATTGTTGCAGCCCTTGTTCCAGTGTTTGACTACCCATCGCCTGCAATAATTTTTGTTGCAGCGGGTGGCGGCTGTCTTTTGTTTTTACGATTGTTGTTTCAATGTGTTCCGCATGAGCAGGTTGACGATTTTGTTTGGACCAAAGTTTTAGCAGTGTGGTCAGCCATAACAGGGTCATGATGGCGGTGGCGAATTGCCATAACCATTCTGGTTTTGTTTGTGCTGTTGCTGGTTCAATATCGTTAACTTTTTTACCTGCGCTGATGGTGGCTGGCTGTGGTATAGGGTTGGCTATCACCTTGATGGTTTGGCCGGGCAATTCCACCAACGCAGCAGTGCCCGTATCAGGATTAAAATAAGGCACACGAATGGCTGGCAGTTCAAACTCGCCGTCATGCAGCGGCATGATGGAGAGGCTGTAATCAGCTGCGTCCATAATGCCATTGCTGCTCTGTTGAGTGTGGTAGCGGGCCGGGTCGGGATAGAGTTTGAGTCCTTCAGGTAATTCAATGCCGGGTAGTAATCTGGGTAAGGTGGTGACGCCTACGGGTGCCTTGAGTGTGATTGTCCACTGGCTGAGTTCGAATTGCTTGAAATCATTGGGCAGGGGTTCGGCGGTTAGCTCTGGCTTGCCTATGATGATGTCTGCCGGTAGGTCGGCGGGCAGGGCTTTGACATCTAAACTCAGGCGTTGATGTGGCAGGCGCAGTTTGTTGCCGCTTTTGGTGGTGATCCAGATATCCGGCAGTTGCACGGTGAATGGTCCGGCTTGATTGGGGAATACTGACCAGGTCATGCGTTCGACGTCATATTCGATTTCCTGATGCTGCACCTTGCGACTTTCCTGTGGCATCTTCCAGTTGGGTAACAGTTCGATTTGTTGCGGTTCGGTTTCAAGGTTGCTGCCCAGTGAAGCGGATGCCAGTTCGACGCGGTGATAGAGGTCGATCCAGGCCACTACTTGTTGGCCGACCCAGGCCGAGCTTAGATTGGCACCGCTGCGGACAAACACTTCTTCTGCAACAGTTGCATTCTTTTTCATGACTTCTATGGTGATGGAATTTGATTTCAGGCCGTCGATCTCAAACACGGGGATGCTGAGCTTGCCTGTGTGTTTGGGGAATAGTTCGACCTTGATCTCAGAGCTGGAGCGGCCCTGGCCGAGGTAGATGTTGTAGTTGCTGCTGGCTTCGGGGCGGCCGAGATTGAAGTCCTTGCTCAAACGGCTGAGGTCAACGTTTGCATCGACGCCTTCGGCGCGCAGGCGGGTGTCGCTGTTGATCAGGCTAAGGCTGAACAGCACCGGTTCGTTGACCTGCAATTGTGTGCGATCGACGCTGGCCTTGAACTCCGCCGCATGGGTCGACAGCGCAAATAGGCTGCTAAACAAAACTAGTATCAGCCTTACCATGGTTTTTCCTCCACTCGGCCCAGGGCGCGTTTATCTTCGATCTCGAAACGGCGTTGCAACATAGTCTGGTTGTCTTCCTTGAGGTTTTGATATTGCTGCCAGGCCTGAGTGGGTGGCTGGTCTTTCTGCTGCGGCATCTGGCTCCATTTTGCCAGGCTTTGGCTTAGAGTCGCGTCCTGCTTTTGACGTTGCCCATCCTGCTGGCCGTCGGCTTTGCTAAGTCGGACGCTTTGTTCTGATTGTCCTGATAGTGGTGTGTTGTTAGCGTCACCACCGGCGCCGGTGTCGATCTGGTCTTGTGAATTGTCTTGGCCGGGGCGTTGCTGTTGCTGATCCGATTTCGTTTGTTTTTGGCTGCCCCATTCCTGTTTGGCCCTGTTGAGCAGGGTCAGGTTGTGGCTGGCGCGGGGATAACTGCCTTGTAGTGCCACCGCCAGCTCAAAAGCGGCGATAGCCTGATCGAATTGTTGCAGCTGGCTGAGGGCGTTGCCCTGATTGTAGACGGCGCGGGCCTTTTTGCTGTTGTCACCAGTCAAACGGTAGGCCTGGTCAAAGGCTTCTAGTGCCTGCTGCCATTGGCCCAGTTGATAGGCCGCCACACCTCGGCCCATGAGTCCGGTGTAATTATCAAGTTGGCTATAAGTTTTTAGTGCGCCTTGATGGTCATTGTTTTTAAGCTGGTTCAGGCCTTTGTGTTCATCCCACGGGGCGGCATCGGCAGGATTGATATTTAATAACAGGGCACCGGCCAGGATGATTACCAGTCCTTGAGGTCGTTTTAGTCCCTGCCAGAACAGGATTGTTAGTGCCAACAGGATTAAGGCCGGGAACAGCGGTTGGCCCATCTGGGTCTTGATTTCAGTCTGATAGTGATTTAGTTGCAGTTGGCTGATTTCTGCGTTGATGGTTGGCCAGACCGTCGGGCTGAGGTCGAAATAACGGCCGCCACCGGCCTGGGCCAGTTGTTCCAGGATAGAGCGTTGCAGTTGTGAGGTGAAGACCCTGCCCTGTTGGCGTACCAGTCGGCCACCGGCCAGTGGCACCGGTCCGCCCTGTGGCGTGCCGACACCGAGGCTGATCAGTTTATGGCCGGCTTTATTCAGGTCGCTGGCGGCACGCAGGGCTTCGGGGTCATGGATCTCGCCATCGCTGATCAGCAATACCAGTCCGCTAGTTTTGTTATCGCCTATCAGGTTTTCTCGCGCTAGCCGCAGGGCTTTACCGAGGTTGGAACCGGCGACGTAGGCCAACGATGGGTCGAGCTGTAACAAGAAGTGACGAAAGGCCTGGATGTCATGGCTTAAGGGCAACACGGTGTAGGCGTTGGCCGAGTAGGCGATCAAGGCCAGGCGATGGGCATCCAGCGAGTGGCTGAAATCGGTCAGCAGTTTTTTGGCCTGTTCCAGGCGGCTGGGCGTGACGTCTTGCACCGCCATTGAGGGTGAGATGTCGACAATGACGACGATGTTGGCGGCCATGGCTTCGATCTGCTGCTGGTCAGGTTTAACCAGGAATGGCCCGGCCAGGGCGGCGCAGAGCAACAGCCAGATCGACAGAAAAGCAGTTAGTTTCTGTTTGTTGCTTTGCAGTGGTGCGCTCAAGACCTGGGCCCAGAGATGGCGCTGGATGAATTGTTCCAGTCGCGGTTGTGTCGAAGCTTTTGGTTTAAGCCACAGCAAGGGCAGCGGTGCCAAGGCCAGCAACAGCCACCAGGGGTTGAGCCATTGCAAGGTGCTCAAACCATCACCTCACGGCTGCGGCGCCACTGACTCAGGGCCAGAAGTAGCAGGCCGGTCAGCAGCGGTGCCAGATACCATTCGCTGGGCGGCACGTTTTGCTGTGTCAGCGCTACGGTCTCGCCGCGTTCGATATCGGTGATGATCTTGTGCAGCCCCTGGGTATCACCGGCGCGGAAATACTTGCCGTTGGTTTCATCAGCAAGCTGTTGCAGCAGGACTTCGTCCAGTGGCACTTCAATAAAATCGGGATCTTCGACTGGGCCGCGTTGGAATAACACCTTGCCGGTATTGCCGACGCCGATGCTGTAGATCTTGATGGCATGCAGTTTGGCCATCTCCAGCGCGTTGAGGGGGTGGATCTCACCGGCGGTATTGCTGCCATCGGTAAGCAGGATCAGGTTGCGCGATTCGCCCGGCAGTTGTTCCAGCCGCTTTACCCCGAGGGCGATGGCCTGGCCGAGGGCAGTTTTTTGCCCGGCCATGCCCTGGTCGATGTCTTTGACCAGGCGCTGGATCAGGTTTAGGTCGCTGGACATGGGCGCGAGGGTGTAGGCGTCGTCGGCGAAGACAATCAGGCCGATGCGGTCGCCCTGGCGTTGTTCGATGAATTGTTTGATGACGTGTTTGACTGTGTCGAGGCGATTTGATGCCTGGCCGTTGACGAAGAAGTCCTGCGCCTTCATCGAGCTGGAAATATCGATAGCGAGCATGAAATTTCGGCCTTGATGTTCGTCGCCGCTCAGCCACTGTGGCCGGCTCAGGGTCAGCAGCAACAGGCAGCAACCGATCAGCCATAACCACGGTAGATTGGTCTTTCGGCCCTGTTGGCTGAGGCTGGCCAGCAGGGCGGCCTGGGGGTGGTAGAGCGCCGTGGTTTGCCCGGTCTGTTTGTGGTGTCGTTGTTGCGCCAAAAGCCACATGATCCACGGCAGCGGCAGGGCTAGCAGCCAGATGGGTTCGGCCAGGTTCAGCATTGCAGCCAACCGCGAATGGTGGTGAAGGTTTCGTCGTTTAGTCTGGCCTTGCTGTCAGGCTGATAGCGCAGTTGCTGCAAGTCTTGAATCGTTGCCTGCCATTCTATTTCCTGGCCGGTTAACTGTGTCGGGGTGTGTAGGTCGAGTTGCCTCAGTCCCAGTCCCAGCCGTAGCAGGGTGGCCAGTTGATATGCGGTAGCGCGTTGATCCAATTCGCCGCTTTGCCATTGTTGCTGGATTTGCGCCAGGCGTTGTGGTGCTTGGTCGGCCAGGCTTGTGTTTTTATGGGTTCTATTTTTCTTCAAGATGATCAGGCTAATAATTAGCAGGGCAATTATCACGGCTGCGATTGTCCAGGCCAGGGGCCACCAATTCGGTTCTGGTGGCAGTTCGATGCCGGCCAGTTGCTGGGTCAGTTGTTTGAACTGTTCTTTATCTATAGAGGGGGTCATAGCAGGCTCATAAGGCTTGGGCCAGCGGGGTGAGGATGTCGGCGTCGGTGTAGAGATGGTGGTGCTTTACACTGCTACGGCGAAACAGCTGTTCCAGTTGCGCCTGTTTCGCGGCCATGCTGGTGGCATATTGCTGCCTCAGCTGGGCATTGTCGGTGTCGATGATTAGCTCGCTGCCATCAAAGGGGGAGCGAATCCGCAGCTTGCCCACTGCTGCCAGCGTTTGTTCGCCCTGGTCGATGATTTGCAGCGCATGCAGGTTGTGCCACTCGGCCAGTTGCGCCAGGGGTGTGTGCAGATCTTCAGACCAATGCTGGAAATCGCTGATCAGGTAAATGGTGTCGTGACGTTGGGCCAACATTTGCAGTTGTTTGATGCTGTTGGCAGGGGCGGCGACAGTGTAGTCATGACCAGGGTGGTGGTTGACCTGGCCGACCATGGCCAGGGTTTGGTCGAGTTGGCTGGCGGCTTGGAAAAACTGAGTTTTTTGGCCCACCAGCATGCCGCCGATCTCGGCCCCCTGGCGCAGGGCGGCGAAGCTGATCAGGGCAGTGGCGCGGCTGGCAATGGTGGCCTTGAGTTCGCCGCGGCTGGCGAAGCCCATGCCTGGATGTTGTTCTATTAATATTAGTATGCGCTGGCGTCGTTCGGCGCGGAATACCTTGCTGATGGGGCGGCCGTTACGTGCGGAGGCACGCCAGGCAATGTGGCGCACGTCGTCACCGACTTGGTAGGGGCGCAAGTCTTCCAGTTCCAGTCCGGTGCCGCGCTGTAGTGACAGTTGCGCACCGCTGAGCTGGCTGGTGCCGTGGGCGCGATAGCCGGGCAGGCGTTGCGCCTGGAAGCGCAGCAGCTCTAGTTCATGGGCAGAGAGAAGAGCCTTAGAAGCCATTAGGGGACAGGGACAACGTCCACCAGTTGTTTGATGATCTGCCGGGCAGTGAGGCCTTCGGCACGAGCGGCAAAACTGAGGCCGATGCGGTGATTCATGACGTCATAGGCCAGGTCGATGATGTCGGCGGGCTCAACGAAGTCACGTTGACGCAGATAGGCCAGCGCCCGAGCGCAACGGGCCAGGGCCAGGGTTGCACGCGGTGAGGCGCCATAGGCCAGCCATTCTTTGGCTTCTGGAATCCAGGCGCCGAGATTACGAGTGGCACTCACCAGGGTAACGGTGTATCGCTGCAGCATCTCGTCCATGTGGATGCGGTTGACCTCGTCGCGGGCGGCGATGATTTCGTCTGGAGACAGCACCGCCAGGCCGCTGTGCTGGCCACCGCTTTGTAGCTTGGCGGTCTCGCGTTTGAGAATCTCCAGTTCGTCATCCTGCTGCGGGTAGTCCAGTTCGATCTTCATCAGGAAGCGGTCCAGCTGCGCCTCGGGCAATGGATAGGTGCCCTCCTGTTCGAGCGGGTTCTGGGTGGCGATGACCTGGAAGATGTAGGGTAGTTTTCGTGTCACCCCGCTGGTGGTGACCTGGCGTTCCTGCATGGCCTCAAGCAGGGCTGATTGCACCTTGGGCGGGGCACGGTTGATTTCATCGGCTAAGACTATTTCATTAAAGATTGGTCCTTCGATGAATTTGAATTCGCCTTCTTGGGATAGAAAAATGTCTGTGCCGGTGATGTCGCCCGGGATCAGGTCCGGGGTGAACTGAATGCGGCGAAAGCTCAGTGCCATACCGTCGGCCAGGGTGTGGACGACGGTGGTCTTGGCCAGGCCGGGCAGGCCTTCTAGCAGTAGGTGGCCATCGGCCAGCAGGCCGACTAGCAGTCGTTCGATCAGTGGGTTTTGGCCGACGATGGTGTGCTGGATGTGGCGACGCAGGGTAGTCAGCTTATGGCTGGGGCTGGCATCGTTCGTTGCTGCTGTGGGCTTGTCCATTGGTTTCTACTGGTCGTTGAGGCCTGGAACGCGCTATTATCTGGCGCACATTTAAAGTGACAAATAGTAACACGATCAATAGTCACCGGCCTGGCCGGGGTATGGGTGGAGCGAGATGGTGAGTCAGGTGAATTCAGAAGGGCAGCGTGCCATTAAATTGGTACTGTTAGTGGTGTTGGTGCTAGTGGTTGCTGGCGGTCTGGCGATGTTGGGATTTCAGCAGCAGGCCGAGTCTCCAGTGGTGAAGCAGGGCAGCTTTGAAATAGAGGCTAACAGCATCGGTATGCAGTTGGTGAAATTGCCTGGCGGCCATTTTGTCATGGGTGATGATGCGCCGGGACGTGGTCCAGCCCGTGATGTTGAGGTGCGGCCTTTTTATATGGCGGCCCATGAGGTGACTCAGGCTCAGTGGCAGGCGGTGATGGGTTTTAATCCAAGCCATTACAAGGACCCGCGTCGGCCGGTGGAAAATGTTACCTGGATAGAGACACAGAGCTTTCTTGAAGAGTTGAACCGCATCGAGGGCACCAATAAATATCGTCTGCCCTCCGAGGCAGAGTGGGAATATGCTGCCCGAGCCGGTAGCAAAGGTCAGTACTTCTTCGGTGATGATGTGAGTCAGTTGTCTCGTTACGCCTGGTTTGATGCCAATGCCAAGATTGGCACCCAGGCGGCGGGCCGCAGTCAGCCCAATCCCTGGGGACTGTATGACATGTATGGCAATGTTTGGGAGTGGGTGCAGGATTGCTGGCATGAAGATTATACTGATGCGCCTTCTGATAGCCGGGTTTGGGGTGGCGGCGACTGTAGTCAGCGGGTGATGCGCGGTGGTGGCTGGGCCAACCGGGCAGATTATCTTGGTTCTACGGTGCGAGGTGCCTATGAGGCCAGGTTTGAGGATAGCAGTAACGGCTTTCGAGTTGTGCTTAGTCGTTGATTGTTGATCTGGCCGGTATGTTTAATAAATGGTGTGTTGAGGCATTTTTTAAATTCATATTTATCCTGATAACCACACGGATTTATTGAATATAAGGGCGAAGTTGCAGCCCGGGACATTCGCCCGCTTTGATGTATAATCGACGGTCTTTTGGTTTTCAGGTCGAAGTAGCGCGTCTTTTTTCATGCTTAATATCGCCAATTTAGAATGTGTTCGAGGAGACAGGCAGCTGTTTTCCGGGTTGTCTTTTTCTCTGGAAGAGGGCAGTTTGCTACATGTTCATGGCGCCAATGGTAGTGGCAAGACCACACTGCTGCGCGCCATTGCCGGGCTGGTGTTGCCGGAAGATGGTGAGATTGAGTGGCATGGCAAATCGACTCGCAAGCTGGGCGAGGATTTTAATCGCGAGCTGATCTACATGGGTCATCACTACGGCCTCAAGTTTGAGCTGACGGGGTATGAGAATCTGCGCATCTTTGCTCAACTGGGTGGTTTTGATATCACTGAGCGCAAGGTTGAAATGGCCTTGAAAAGTATGGGGCTGGCACGTTGTTTTGAACTTCCGGTCAAGGTGCTGTCTCAAGGACAGAAGAAGCGTGTTTCTCTGGCGAGATTGCTGTTGCAGCGTTCCAGACTATGGATTCTGGATGAGCCCTTTGTGGCCCTGGATGTGGCTGGTGTGAGCATGTTGCTGGAGATGATTAAAGAACATGTTGCCGATGGTGGAATGGTGATTTTGACTACCCACCAAGAGGTCGATGTCGAAGTGGGTAAACTTCAGCATCTCCATCTGGGGGAGCACTGATGTTTGCGTCACTAAAATGCATTATCGGGCGTGATCTCACCCTGGCTATGCGCCATCGTTCGGATGTGTTGACCACGGTGTTCTTTTTCGTCATCGTCGTCAGTCTGTTTCCACTAGGGGTTGGCCCGGAAACAGATTTGTTGCGCTCCATGGCGGCGGGCGTGGTGTGGGTGTCAGCGCTGTTGGCCTCGATGTTGTCGCTGAGTCGTCTGTTTGCGGATGACTATAATGATGGCACGCTGGAGCAGTTATTGCTGGCACCACAGCCTCTGGCATTGATGGTGTTTGGCAAGGTGCTGGCCCACTGGATTATTTCAGGGCTGCCTTTGGTGTTGATGGCGCCGCTGTTGGGATTGCAGTTTGGTCTGAGCGGTGACGGCTTGTTGATGTTGATGGTGACTCTGTTGCTGGGAACGCCGGTGTTGAGCCTGGTCGGCGCCATTGGTGCAGCCTTGACCTTGGGGCTGCGAGGCGGTGGTGTGTTGGTGTCGCTGCTGGTATTGCCTCTATATATACCGGTGCTGATTTTCGGGGCTGGCGGCGTCGAGGCCAGTATCTCCGGTATGGGGGCGGAAGGCCATTTGTCACTGTTGGGGGCGATATTGATTTTGGCGTTGTTGTTGGCGCCGTTGGCTTCGGCGGCGGCATTGAGAATCTCAGTTGAATAGTTGCACCAGATTTATACCGGACTTGTTGACGAACCCGAATTGTTTAAGAAAAAAACTAACAACGAAGTATTGCGATGAACCTGTTTAAATATTCTGCTCCATCAACCTTTTATCCGCTGGCCGGTAAGCTGGCACGTGGTTTTGCAATCGTCTCGGTGCTGTTGCTAGTAGTTGGGCTCTACATGAGCTTTTTTGTCGCGCCGACTGACTACAAACAAGGTGAGGGATATCGCATCATGTTTATCCACGTGCCAGCGGCGTGGATGTCGATGTTTATTTATCTTGTTATGGCCGGTTGGGCTGCGGCGGGCATGATTTGGAATACCCGTTTGTCTTCAATGATGGCTTCATCGCTGGCGCCAACGGGTGCCATCTTCACCTTTATTGCTCTCTGGACCGGCGCCCTGTGGGGCAAACCGATGTGGGGTGCCTGGTGGGTATGGGATGCGCGCCTGACTTCCGAACTGATCCTGTTGTTTCTATATATAGGTTACATGGCGCTGGAGTCGGCGATTGATGATCCGCGTCGGGCATCGCGCGCTTGCGGTCTGTTGGCCTTGGTCGGTGTCATCAATGTTCCTATCATCTATTATTCTGTCCAGTGGTGGAACACCTTGCATCAAGGTGCCTCGATCAAGATGAGCGAGAGTGGTGGCGTGGAAGCCAGCATGACCGAAATCATGCTCTGGACCATGTTGATCATGACCTTTGCCTGCTGGTTCTACACCATTGCCGTGGCCCTGACGCGGGTGCGCAGCATTATTCTCGAGCGCGAGAGTAATTCGGTCTGGGTTAAGCAGATGTTGCAGCAGCAGGGGGAGAAATAAGATGGCTGAGTGGTTTGCCATGGGTGGTCATGGTTTTTATGTCTGGGGTTCTTATGCTGTCAGTGCCCTGTTCATGGTTGTGGAAACGATTTTAGTTGTGCGACAAAAGCGAACTTTATTGCAGCGCTTGGGTCGTATGATGCGTATGAATTCTGAGGTGGATTAAATGAAGGCTAGACATAAGCGCATGATGTTTATCGTGATTGGTTTGGTGGCTGTAGCAGCAATAGCTGCACTGATACTGAACGCGTTGCAGAGCAACATAAACCACTTTTATAGTCCGACCGAGGTGGTGGCTAGTGAAGCGCCCAAGGACCGAACCTTCCGTCTCGGTGGTCTGGTCGAAGTTGATAGTGTCAAGCGTGAAGATGATGGTCTGACAGTCCATTTTAATGTCACTGACAGTGCTGAAATTGTGACGGTGCAATACACTGGTATCCTGCCTGACCTGTTCAGTGAGGGCCAGGGCGTAGTGGCTCAGGGCAAGCTGGGTACTGGTGGTGTTTTCATGGCTGAGGAAGTGTTGGCTAAACATGATGAAACTTATATGCCACCTGAAGTGGCTGACGCCCTTGAAAAGGCTAAAGGAGCTGCGGAATGATTCCAGAAATTGGCCAATTTGCCCTTATTATCGCCCTTTGTCTTGCCATCTTGCAGGGCATTTTTCCTATTCTTGGTGCACAGCTGAATATTCGTCCCTGGATGGCGATGGCCAAGCCGGTGGCCCAGGGTCAGTTTATCTTTATTGTCATTTCCTTTGCCTGTCTGGTCTACGCCTTTGTCACCGATGATTTTTCGGTGCTGTATACCGCATCCCATTCCAACTCTCTTTTGCCGACGCAGTACAAAGTAGCGGGGGTCTGGGGTGGTCATGAAGGTTCGTTGCTATTGTGGGTCATGATGTTGGGTCTGTGGACTTTTTTGGTATCTATTTTTAGTAAAAACCTGCCTGATGAAATGGTCGCCCGTGTCCTTGGTGTATTGGGCCTGATCGCAGTTGGTTTTCTGTTATTTATATTGTTGACCTCGAACCCATTTGAGCGTTTGTTACCTGCAGCGCCGGATGGTCGTGACCTGAATCCGCTGCTACAGGATTTTGGCCTGATTATTCACCCACCTATGCTTTATATGGGCTATGTTGGTTTTTCGGTTGCCTTTGCCTTTGCTATTGCTGCGTTGATTAGTGGGCGTTTGGATGCGGCATGGGCGCGTTGGTCTCGTCCCTGGACGATTGTTGCCTGGTCTTTTCTGGGTGGTGGCATCGGTCTTGGTTCTTGGTGGGCTTATTACGAGCTTGGCTGGGGCGGCTGGTGGTTCTGGGATCCGGTCGAAAACGCCTCGCTAATGCCTTGGCTGGTGGGTACTGCTCTGATCCATTCTTTGGCGGTGTCCGAAAAGCGTGGCGGTTTTAAGAGCTGGACGGTGTTGTTGGCGATTATTGCCTTCTCTTTGAGTCTGCTGGGTACCTTCCTGGTGCGTTCCGGCGTTATCACCTCGGTACATGCCTTTGCCACAGACCCAGAACGCGGTACATTTATTCTCGCTTTTCTGGTTGTGGTGGTGGTCAGTTCATTGTTGTTGTTTGCTTGGCGCGCACCCAAGATTGGTCAGGGTGGTAAGTTTGAACTGGTATCGAAAGAAACCATGTTGCTGGCCAATAATGTCATTCTGACAGTCATCGCCGCGGCGGTATTGCTCGGCACTATCTACCCAATAATTATAGAAGGCTTGGCATCGGTGGGTGTTATCGAGGCCACCAATAAGGTTTCGGTGGGCGCGCCTTATTTTAATGCCATCTTTGTGCCGTTATTGGTGCCGTTGGTGTTCCTGGTTGGGATGGGGCCGGTTGCGCGCTGGAAGAAGGCTGATATGCCTGACATGCTAAGGCAGTTGCGTTGGGCCTTTATTGCCAGTGCCATTGTTGCTGTGATAGTGCCTTTCTTGATGGGCGGTTGGTCGTGGATGGCGGCCTTGGGCATGGTAATGGCGACCTGGATTGTCACTACAGCCATCTATAGTCTGCGACAACGCTTCAAGGCCACCAACCCCGAGCTGCCCTGGGGGCATAGGCTCAATGCCATTCCTCGCAGTTTCTACGGCATGCATATGGCGCACATTGGTGTGGCGATCTGCATTGTTGGCGGTACCCTGGTTTCCAATTACATGTCCGACAAGGATGTGCGCATGGATATTGGTGACACGGTTACGGTGGGTGGTTATACCTTTCGTTTTGATGGTGTTATTGAGACCAAGGGGCCAAACTACATGTCTAATCAGGGCATGATCCAGGTATTGCAGGATGGCCGTGAGGTTATGAGTCTGAAGCCTGAAAAACGTGTTTATACCGTTCAAACCATGCCCATGACCGAGGCAGCTATCGATACGGGTGTTTGGCGTGACTTGTATGTTTCGTTGGGTGAGCCGGTCAGTGGTGGTGCCTGGAGCGTGCGTGTCTATCATAAACCGTTTGTGGCTTGGCTCTGGACCGGGGTGATCTTGATGGTGTTAGGTGGCTTTACCGCGATGACCGACAGGCGCTATCGAGTGATGGCGCGTAAAGAAAGAAAGGCTACGGCTGAGACGGGCAACTTGGCAGCAGCGAAGATTGCGACAGAGAAGGCATAACAATGAAATTTAAGTTTTTATTGCCTTTGGTGATATTTGTGGTGATGGCTGGTTTTTTGTGGAAGGGCTTGAGCCTTAACCCGAATGATGTGCCGTCACCATTGGTGGGTAAACCCGCGCCACAGTTTGAGTTGAGTCAGTTACACCAGGCTGAGCAGGCAGTTAGCCGAGACAGTAATCTGGGTAAGGTCTGGTTGTTAAATGTCTGGGCCTCGTGGTGTGTCTCCTGTCGTCAGGAGCATCCGGTGTTTATGCAGTTGTCGCGCATGGGTGAGGTGCCTATCTATGGTCTGAATTACAAGGACGAACGCGAGGATGCCATCAAGTGGCTAAAGGATTTTGGTAACCCATACACCATCAGTGCACACGATTACAAAGGTCGTGTTGGTGTTGATTATGGCGTTTACGGTGTGCCGGAGACCTATGTCATCGACAAACAAGGTGTGATCCGTCACAAGCATACCGGTCCGGTTTCAGCGCAGGCTTTACGGGAAACCATCCTGCCCCTGGTTAGAGAGTTGAAGAAAGGCTAATGAAAAAATTTATGTTATTGGCGCTACTGTGCCTGTCGTTGCCATTGTCATATCAGGTGCAGGCCAAAGAGGCGGAGTACACTACGGGTGCGCCGGAGATACATGGCCGGGTGATGGGGGTTTCGGAAGAGCTGCGTTGTCTGGTTTGTCAGGGCCAGTCGCTGTCTGATTCCAATTCTGAATTCGCCGTGGACATGCGGGCACAGATCCAGGAAATGATGGAAGGAGGGATGAGTGATCGCCAGGTGGTGGACTTTATGGTTGAGCGCTATGGTGATTATGTTCGCTATCGCCCACCCTTCAAGGCAAGCACCGTGTTGTTGTGGTTTGGTCCTTTTATTCTGCTGGGTGTAGGTGTGGCTGTGCTGTACACCAATGTCTTGCGTCGTCGTAAACAGATTGATGAAACACCGCTGACAGAAGAGCAGCATCGCCGTGCCGCGGAGTTGTTGAAACAATATTCAGGAGAGAATAAGGCATGACGGTATTTTGGCTTGTGGCTGCGTGTCTGTTGGGCGCGGCGTTGTTGTTTGTTGTCCCGCCTTTGTTCCTGCGTAAGAAGAATGCTGCCGACATTGAGCTTCGTTCAGTCAATATCAGTATCTATAAAAATCAGCTGGAAGAGCTGGATATAGATCTGGCTGCAGGTGATGTTAGTCAAGAGCAATATGACAAGAGTCGTCAGGAAATTGAGCGTCGTCTGTTAGAAGATACTGCTGCTGTTGAGCAAGGTGAATCTAGTTCCGGCAAGGGTTTGGGTATTGCTACTGCAGTTGTGACGGTTGTGGCTGTGCCGCTGGTGAGTCTGTTGATGTATGACAAATTGGGTAGTCCAGATGGTATCAATCCGCAGCTGCAGATGGCTCAGCCAGCGACTTCACCGCATGGCGATGAGAGCAATATTGAGCAGCAGATTGAGATGATGGTGTCGAATCTTGCACAGCGCTTGCAAGAAAATCCTCAGGACCTGGAAGGCTGGGTGATGCTGGGTCGTTCCATGTCGGTGCTGGGTCGATATGAAGAGGCGATGATGGCCTATGAGCGAGCGGTGCAGTTTGCCGGTGACGATGCCGCAGTGCTGACTGATTATGCCGATTCCATTGCCATGGCCACAGGTGAAAGTCTGGAAGGTCGGCCGATGGAGTTGCTGTTGAAGGCCTTGTCGATTGATCCGAATAATCAAAAGGCGTTGTGGCTGGCCGGTACCGGTCTGTTTGAGCGTGGTGATTTTGCTGGTGCGATTGAACACTGGGGCCATTTGCGAGACATGTTGCCGCCTGGTTCTGAAGATATTGAGGTGATGCATGCCAATATTGCCGAGGCTGAGTCTTATCGTAAGCGTCAGCTGGCCGGTGAATTTGGTCAGGCGCCGGCGCAACAGGGGCTGCCCGAATCGGCTGCTGCGACCAAGGTTGCGCTAGCGGCGCAGGTGACTGGTCGTGTCTCTATTTCACCTGAACTGGCGGGTAAGTTTGCCGCAGGCGATACCCTGTTTGTTTTTGCCAAGGCGGCGAATGGGCCGCCCATGCCGTTGGCGATCGTCCGTGCTACGGCCGCAGAGCTGCCGTTAGAGTTCAGTCTTGATGAAAGCATGGCGATGATGCCAAGCATGAGCCTGGCTAAGTTCGATCAGGTTGTAGTTGGCGCGCGCATTTCGAAAACGGGAAATGCCATGCCGCAAAGTGGTGATCTACAGTCTGCTGGTGTGGCAGTTGCTGTAGGTAGTGAGGGGCTGGAGATTGTGATCGACTCAGTCGTGCCCTAGTCGGGCTTTCGATGAGGCAAATTAGAACAAGGGCGTGGCAATATTTATTGATATTGCTGCTGCCCTTGTTTACGTTTCAGGGCTGTAGTGAGTCGGAGTTACTGACAGATAATCTCACTGCCGGTGCAGCCTTTCCCGATATTGCCATGCAGCAGTTGGATGGCGGCAAGGTTTCAATCAAACATTATCGCGGCAAGCTCGTAGTGTTGAATGCCTGGGCAACCTGGTGTGAGCCATGTCGGCGAGAAATGCCTAATCTGCAGCAATTGAGTGATGCCCTGGATCCCGAACGGTTTGCCGTTATCGGGCTGGCGCAGGATGAGGACGATCATCTGGTGCGTGAGTATCTGCTTGATCAGAAGGTAAGTTTCACCAGTTATATTGACCCGGCTGGGGAAATTGCGACTGACCAGCTTGGTATCCAGATTTTTCCTTATACCCTCTTGATTGGCCCGGATGGCCGCTTTATTCAACGTATTGGTGGGCCGCGTGAGTGGCAGCGACAGGAAGTGATTGATTTGCTGGAAAAGGCCTATGCCGGTGACTATTCTGCGCTGCAATAGCCGGCAGCGACACTGGCCAGCTGAAATGTTAGAATTGCCCCTGATTTTGTTGGCTAATTAACCTAGTGAGTGATTGGACAAATGAAAGTTAAAAGAACAGCTGGATTGCTGGCGTTGCTTGTCTCTATGGGGGCGTTTTTATTTGGCGCTGAGGCCATGGCGGCTGATCCTCGCAATGGTGCCAAACTTTACAATATTCATTGCACAAATTGCCATGGTTCGAGCGGTGCCGGGGCGATGCCGGGCATGCCGGATTTTAGGCGTGGCCAGAGCCTGTTTGCTGCCAATCATGTGCTGGTGGCGGTGCTTGAAAATGGGAAAGGCATCATGCCTGCCTACCGTGGCCTGCTGACTACCCAGGAAATACTTGATGTCATTGCCCATCTGAGAACCTTTCAGTAATGAGAATATTATTTGTTGTTTTCGCGGCCATGTTGGTGGCGGCCTGTTCTGATTCACCAGAATCCACACCAAAAGTTGTCGCCACCGAGGTTGAAACTCAGACTCCAACAGACAGCTGGAAAGTAATTGATGCCTTCGAGGTAGGTCGCGAAGTCTATGTTCGGTCCATGGCTCTTTCACCTGATAAAAACAGCCTATGGGTGGGGACTTCATCAGGGGTGCACGAAGTTGATCTGACTGACCAGTCATTGCGGAATACCTTTACCCGAGCCGATGGCCTTGCCAATGAGTATGTCTTTGCCTTGTTTGTCGACAAGGATGACTACAAGTGGTTTGGCACCAATGGTGGAGGCGCTGCCCGCTATAAAGATGGTGATTGGAAGGTGTTTTTCCCTATGCATGGCTTGGCAGATTACTGGATTTACAGTTTTGACCAACAGGCTGATGGCAAGGTTTGGATTGGCACCTGGGCCGGGGCCAACCTGTGGGACCCGGCCACTGGCAAATTCACCACTTATTTTGATGAACTGGTGAATGAGTGGGTTTATGGCATTGGTGTCGACTCTAAACAGCAGGTCTGGTTTGGCACCGAGGGCGGTGTTTCCATGTTTGATGGCCAGAACTGGTCTGTCTGGACACACAGTGAGGGCTTGGGTGCTGCGAATGACGAGAATCTGCCTATCAGCCTGAATACCGGCCTGGGAACCCGTGAGCGACATGACCTGAATGTCATGACCGAAGGTCAGTCGACCTACAATCCAAACTATGTTTTTTCAATCCATGTGGATAAAAAAGACCAAGTTTGGGCGGGCACCTGGGGGGCTGGTGTGAGCCGCTTCGATGGCAAGACATGGAATAACTATAATAGTAAAGATGGCCTGGCTGGCAATATCGTTTACAGCATTGCCGAGGCCGACGATGGCACCATGTGGTTTGGCACCAACAAGGGGTTGAGCCGTTTTGATGGCAAGCACTGGTATAGCTATGGCCGAAAAGATGGTCTGTTGTCCGAGCATATCTACACCATTGCGATGGTGCCTGGTGATGAGGTTTGGGTAGGAACTCGTGGTGGTGTGACCCGTTTTGGTCAGGCCGAGGCGAAACAAGATTCAGGTAAAGCAGAATGAAGTTTAATCCAACGTTGATGGCGCTAGGGGTGCTGGTTGGTGCGGGTGTAATTGTGGGGGCTTATCAGCTGGGTCAGCAAGGTTCAGATGAGACGGTTGCCAAACATGAACCTGCTGCGCAGAATCAGGCTGCACAGTTAGCTACAAGTTCTGACGCGTCGTTGCTTGATGACGCAGCTTCAGTTGAAGGGCCGCGTTTTAGTCACTTCAGAGTCGGCAATCGCAACGTCAAAAGCATCTTTGCCGATGGTCGTTATGTCTGGGTCGGTACCTCCGGCGGTGTGATTCGTTATGACACTGAGACTGATGATTATGAACTTTTTAATAATAAGAATGCTGGTCTGTTATCGAATGGTATTTTTCATGTCAGCCGTTTAGACGAGAAGCGCATGGCCATTGGTACCTATGGCGGTGGCCTGGCGGTGTTTGATGTCGAGGCCAACAGCTGGCAGACGATTAATATTCCTGAGGGTCTGGCAGACCAGTTTGTCTATGATGTGCTGATCATGGCCAATGGTGATGTCTGGATTGCGACATGGTCTGGTGCCAACCGGGTGCGCAATGGTGAGTTTGATAACCCCGATGCCTGGGAAACCTTTACAGTTGAAAATACCAATGGCGGTTTGCCTAACCCCTGGGTCTATGGTGTCGAAGAAGGGCTTAATGGTGATGTCTGGTTTGCTACCGAAGGTGGTCTGGCCCTGTACAAAGACGCCAAGTGGCAGAAGTGGGGTCATGATGAAGGACTGGGGGCTGATTATAAATTGGTTGAGAGTGCCATTCAGTTCAAGAGTGATCCGGGTCAGGCCTCGATGCATCATTCCCGGCAAAAAGATGAGCAGGGCTTGCAGGATGTTAAGGTTGCCTATAATCCAAACTATGTCATTTCTTTGCAGGTGCAAAAAGATGGCACCGTCTGGGCCGGTACATGGGGTGCGGGCTTGGGTCGTTTCAAGGATGGCGAGTGGAAGAACTACACTTCGTTTGATGGTTTGCCTGCAAATCATATCTTCATGCTCTATCTCGACCCGCAGCAGAATCTGTGGGCGGGCACTAGCAAAGGCTTGGCTCGTTTTGACCCTGAAACAGAAAGCTTTTCTGTTAAGACGATGAATGATGGTCTGTATGCCGAGAATGTTTTTTCCATGACCACAGGCAAGGATGGCGATTTCTGGATTGGTAGTTTTGGTGGTGTTGCTCATATTGAGCAAGGCTGGAATCAGTAAGGCGGTTGCCCGGAAATTATTGTGAAGAGTCTAGGGATACGTCTGGCACTGGTTATCTCAACCGTCCTGTTTGCCTTGGTGTTGGTAGCAGGTGTGTTGATCGAGCGGCAGTTGAGCCGGGCTATTTATAACGAAGAAGTTGACCAGGCCAAGATTCATGCTCAGACCTTGCTTGCCAGTCTGCGGATTTTTATGCTGAATGGTCAGGGTACACTGGCGCGAGACTGGCTTAACAGCATGTATGGTGCGCCCGGGATCGTTGATGTTGAAGTGTTGCGGCGTGATGGTGTCGAGGCATTCACCGATCTGTCTACAGTTGGCAAAGTAAATGACTTTCTTGGTGATCCGGTATTCGAGCGCGAACCGTCGCCAGCCCATCATATGCCTATGCCGATTGCCGGCCCGTTTGAAAAAGCCTTAAATGGTGAAGTGGCTCTGGATTTGCGTTTTCCCGAAGAAATTACCGTCTTGCAGCCGATTGAGGTCGAGACTGAGTGTCTGACCTGTCATGGTTATGATGCGGGTTCAATGCGTGGTGTTTTGAAATTGAGTCTTTCGCGGGAGCAGAGTATGGCAAGGATTGTTGCTATGCGTAACAGTCTCTGGAGTATTGCTGCCTTGCTGGTGTTAACCATTGCTGTGACGATGCTAGTGGTGTTGCGTATCAATGTCCTGAACCCTATCAATCGTTTGCGGGATGCCATTATTCGTGTCGGTGCGGGTGAACGCCATGTTGAGTTGCCATTGCAGTGGCGTGACGAACTTGGCCAGGTGGCAGCTGTGTTTAATGATATGCAGGAAGACCTGGTCGCCAACGAAACACGTATTCGTGCGGTCACCGAAAACGCCTTTGATGCCATTATTACCAGTGATGAACGTGGTGTCATTGATACTGTTAATCACGCCGTAGAGAAGATGTTTGGTTATATGCCGGATGAATTGGTTGGTCGTAACGTTTCTGTTTTGATGCCAGATCCATATAGTAAGGAGCATGATCGTTATATTGATAAATACCTGCTTACCGGTAAGGGGCGTCTGATTAATAATCGCGCTGAAGTGATTGGTCTGCGTAAGGATGGTTCTTCCTTTCCCTTGGAAATTGCTTTGAGTGAAATGTTTATTGGTGAGCGGCGTTATTTTGTTGCTGTTGCCCGTGATGTGACTGAGACTAAACGTCAGACCGCCGCCTTGCAGTATCAGGCCTTGCATGATGCGTTAACCGAATTGCCTAATCGTAGTCTGTTGTCAGATCGTATCCGTCAGAGCATTTTGTTGGCACAGCGTGAACATCATGAATTGGCCTTGCTGGTCATGGATCTGGATCGCTTTAAGGATATTAATGACACCCTTGGTCATCAATATGGTGACAAAGTTCTGCAAGAAGTATCGGCACGTATGCGCACTGCGTTGCGAGAGTCAGACACCATTGCCCGTTTGGGGGGCGATGAGTTCGCAATCTTGTTGCCGAACACCGGCCTGGGTCAGGCTAAATCAATTGCTGATAAATTATTGCAGATTGTTGAAGAACCGATCACGATTGGTGAGCAGATCCTACATGTGGGTGGCAGTATTGGTATTACTTTATACCCGCAGCATGGCGAGGATGAGGTCGCATTATTGCAGCGTGCCGATGTCGCCATGTATGTTGCTAAGCGCGGTCACCATGGTTCGTCTGTTTATGATCCTACTGTGGACCAACACAGTCTGCGCAATCTGGCTTTGTTGGGTGAATTGCGTGGCGCGATAGAGCGTGATCAGTTGTTGTTGCACTATCAGCCCAAGGTCAATCTCAAAACCGGTAAGGTCTATGGCGTCGAGTCACTGGTGCGATGGCAACACCCAAAGCATGGTCTGATGCATCCGGATGAGTTTGTGCCGCTGGCTGAACAGACCGGTCTGATTGCACCGTTGAGTCAATGGGCCCTGAGAGAAGGTCTTAAAGCTTGCAATGAGCATTGCGCTGGGCTTGAGCTTGATGTGGCGGTCAATCTGTCGGTGCGCAATCTGCAAGACCCTAAATTTCCCAATAAAGTGGCCCGTCTGATTGATGAGAATTGTGGTAGTCCTAGCCGTTTGCGGTTGGAGATCACTGAAACGGCGATCATGGCTGATCCTGGCCGAGCCCTGGATGTGCTGAATCGCCTTAGTGCTATGGGGGTGAAGTTGTCGATCGATGATTTTGGTACAGGTTATTCTTCTCTGGCACATCTGAAGCAGATGCCGGTGGACGAGCTGAAGATAGACAAATCATTTGTTACCGGCATGTTGGAAGACGAAAGTGACGCCATGATTGTGCGTTCGATTATAGACCTTGCTCATAACATTGGTATCAGTGTGGTGGCCGAGGGGGTGGAGTCGGAAGCAATCTATGAACGTCTGAAAGAGATGGGTTGTGACGCGGTGCAGGGATATTACATGAGTAAAGCAGTGCCAGCCGAACAACTGATTGAGTGGGCTGGGAGCTCAGACTGGCGTTTGTAAAGCTATTCTGTTGTGGTGTTTTGCTGTAACGAAACAGGCCGATAGACATCAACCTTTCTAAAGAATTGGTCGGTGATATAAACACGGCCATCCTCAGCGACATCAATCCCGGCAGGCAACATGTAATTACCCGGAGCGCTATTCTGGCCGCGCTGGCCAATCACCATTAACAGCTCACCCTCGTTATTGAAAATCTGGACATTGCCGAAGGCCGTGTCGACGACATAGATGTTGCCGTCTTTATCTGTGCTAACACCTTTGGGGCTGAAAAACTGGCCAGGGTAGCGTCCCAGGGTACCAAAGCTGAATTTGTAATTACCCTCGGCATCAAAGGCCTGGATGCGGAAATTACCCTTGTCGACAACGTAGACGCTACCATCAACAGCGCTGCTGATTTGCAGTGGCAGGTTGAACTGGCCATTTTCACCGCCGCGTTTACCAATGGTTTTAAGGTGTTCGCCAGTCTGCGCATCAAGGATCAGCATGTGGTGGTCCTGATTATCGACACCGCCAGTATCAATGACATAAACCTTGCTGCCATCGGCTGAAACCGAAACACCAGCGGGGCGCTTAAACATTTCTTTATTACCAAGAAAGCGTATAAAGCTGCCGTTCAGATCAAATACGCTGATGTGACGGGCGCTGACATCGGCGATAAAGATTTCACCTTGTGTAGAGATGTCGATGCCAACAGGCTTGAATAGTTGGCCTGGCATTTCGGTGCCAAATTGCTTGTACTGGTTGTTCTTGGTGTCAAACATGATGACGGCACGCTGTACTGTGTCGGTGACATATACGCGACCGTCATGGACGGCAACGCCATAAGGTTTGACCAGTCCCTGGATATCATCGACTTCACCAGTGGCGTAGCGGCGCAGTTTTTTGCTGGTGGTGAGTGGTTCAATGTTGCTGTTGTAGCGCAGTGAGCGTTCAAAGATGAAACGCGGTTCATCCGGTGCCGCCGGGTAGACGGGTGGAACGAATGCTTCCTGGGGCGGAATACTGCTGCAAGCTGCAAGTGTCAGTGGTGCCAGCAATACGATTAGCTGGCGAAGTGATTTGTTTATTTGATGTGGCATGTCTCACACAGCCGCTCGGCGCCGGTTCTCAACAACAGGTTGACGTCGGGATTGTGAACATTGTGACAGCTGGCACACTCGACTTTGTTGTCGTAGATCTTAACGCCGTTGTCAAAACCATAGTCATGATCGACGGGGCGGAAGTCAGGGTCTTTAGCATTTAGGCCTGCGTATTCCATTGATATTGGGTGGTCGTTTTGCAGGTCGGTGCCAATGTGTTTGATTTCGATGCTGTGAGCGGCAATACCGTTGTGGCATTTGCCGCAGTTCATCAGGCTGTTGCCACCATTAAGGCGTAGATGCAGTGAGGCGTCTTCACTGCTGTTCCAGGTGTCTGGTTTGAATACCGTCATGTCTACCGCCAAGGTGCCGTCGTGACAGGATAGGCATAACAGGCTGATTGGGCTGGGGGTCTTGACCTTGTTGTCGAGATTGCGCGAATCGTACAGGTCATAGGCGCTGTCGACAGCAGGTTGGAAACGGTTCCAGCCCGGGATGCCACCCAGCTCACTAGAGTCGGCGCCTTCTTTTTCAGGCGGCAGGTGACAGTAAACGCAGGGATTACCGTAATCGGCAAAGGCCAGCCCGGACATGGCGGCCACTTCGGCGCGCTCATTGAGGCCGGTAAAATCGTGCTTGGAGCCTAGAATCGTGCCCGCCTGGGCTGAGCTTGGCAAAATGCATGAGGCTAACGCCAGACCAAACAGATTTTTTGTTAAGGTTTTCAACACAGAGGTTAACCATCTATTAACGCACAACTATAACTGACAAGCATACTAGGCCTGACTTGGGTAGCGCAAATGCTTATTTTAGTGGAAAATAGTGACCTCTTGAATGTTTATCAGGTTTTTGTGCCTGATCCATGTCCTCAGAGCGTGAATGTTAAGGCGATAGATGCGTTTTTCCCTGTTTAAATCCCTGTGTGTTTCTGTATTGATGTCTGTAACCACTACCGTGTGGGCAGCTGCCCCGGTTTCGCTAGCAGAGGCAGGTAAAATCTATAGTGAAAACTGTGCTGTTTGTCATGGTGATCGTGGCGATGGCCAGAGCCGGGCTCGTTTTGGCCTGAATCCGCCGCCGCGTGACTTCACTACCCCCGGGGCGGCGGCTGAGTTGAATCGTAAACGCATGATTACTTCGGTGGTGCAGGGCCGTGAGGGCACCGCTATGGTGGGTTGGCATGGTCGGCTAAGCATGCCCCAGATTGAAGGCGTGGTGAATTATATTCGCACTACCTTCATGCGTTTGGCGCCATCTGAGGAAGACCTGGCAGTCACCGAGCCGCGTCTTCAGCACGGCAAGAAACTATACGAAGAGCATTGTCGAGTTTGTCATGGCGATCGCGGTAATGGTGCCACCTGGACCAACTCGGTGCTGAATCCACCACCACGTAATTTTACCTCGCCTCAGGCGCGTCGTATCCTGACTCGAAAACGGATGCTGGCCGCGGTCACCTATGGCCGTAAAGAGACGGCGATGATGGCCTTTTCAAATCGCTTGTCAGAAGATGATATTGGTGCGGTGGTGGATTATGTTCGTGCGACCTTCATGAAGGGCGAGGTGGTCGCTGACGCCGGCGTAATGGATTTATCGGGTTCCAGCGCCTTGGGTGGCGGTGGGCACAACGGTGGTGGTCATGCTGGTGCTGCTCCCCATGGCCGTGCCCCTTCTACTATTGGTTCACATGGCATGGCGCCGCGTCTTGGTCAGCAGGCGCCTGCTGGTCATGCGGTGGATATGGATGCGCCTTTTCCTGCTGGTCTGACGTCTGATTTTAATCGTGGTCGCGAAATCTATATGGCTAACTGTACCGCCTGTCATGGTGTGCGCGGTGATGGTCTGGGTTCGAGAGCCTATTTTATGCAGCCAAAACCTCGCAACTTTCTGCACATAGAATCGCGCAGCATGTTTAATCGTCCGGCCTTGTTTCGGGCAATTATGATGGGCAAGGCGGGTACGGTGATGCCGGCCTGGGGTACGGTGCTGTCACCACAGCAGGTGGCCGATGTGGCTGAATTTGTCTATCAGGATTTTATTCATCCTAATCCAGATGAGATTGAGCCCCAGTCTGAGTCGGAACAAAGCCAGGAAGAAGATAAAAAAAAAGCTCCTTAGCAACGGCCAAAACGGTTGAGGAAATTGCTTCGACCGTTGAAATAGCGGCGGGCAGTCAAGCGACCACGGCCTTTGAGAAAGGTCGCGACCTCTACAATTATTATTGTTATTTCTGCCATGGTTACGCCGGTGATGCCAAGACTCTGGCGTCGACTTATTTGGAACCACCACCACGGAATTTTACTGCTACCCGCCTGCAAGACTTACCGCGCGAGCGGATGCTTAAGTCGGTCACTGATGGCCGCATGGATACCGGCATGGCCGGATTCAAAAATAAACTCACGGCTGGGCAGATTGAATTGGTGGTGGATTTTGTGCGACAGGCCTTTATGGGTAGTGACAAACTCAATACCCGTTATCACACTAAAGGTAATGGTTGGCCGGATCATGATCGTTACGCCATTGCCTTTCCGTTTGCGACGGGTGAGATTGCGCTTGATCTCCCTCTTGAACAGCTAAGTGCTGAGCAACAGCAGGGAAGAAAATTGTTTATGGATAGTTGTATAACCTGCCATGATCGGGCCAAGGTTGAGAGTGAGGGGCTGGCATGGGACTCGCGTGCTGTTTCTTATCCTCGTACAGGTTATTCGCACCGTATGCCAGATGCGGTGTCGGCGGCGACGCCCTATTCGAAACATGATCAGCCTCCAGATGCGCTTGGGTTAACCCAGCAGCAGCATCAAGGTGAAGTTCTGTATCAGGCCAATTGTGCCTTTTGTCATGCTGCTGATGGCACGGGACAGAATTGGATAGGTTCATTTTTGCAGCCGCATCCACGCAACCTGCCCGAAATGGAAGGCGTGACGGCGGAGCGTCTGCGGGAGGTGATTTTAGATGGTTTACCTGGCACCACTATGCCGGCCTGGCGTCATGTGTTGGATGATCAACAGGTCGATGCTGTTGTTGCTTATGTGATGCGGGTTTTTATAGAAAAAGATCTCCACTAGGCGATGGCAAATCTGAGCTATGATAATTTTTTGAATCAGTTTTATTATTAAGAGCAAATGTTGGAGAAAGTGAGCATGATTAAGGCAGGCATAGTGGGTGGTACGGGTTACACTGGCGTCGAGTTGTTGCGCTTGTTGGCGATGCACCCCGAGGTTGAATTGCAGGTGATTACCTCGCGCTCAGAAGCGGGTATGCCAGTCGCGGATATGTTTCCTAATTTGCGTAACAAGCTTGATCTCTGTTTCAGTGAGCCTACTGTTGAGAACCTGTCCCAGTGTGATGTGGTGTTCTACGCCACGCCGCATGGTGTGGCTATGGCTGGTGCTGGTGAATTGCTGGAAAAGGGTGTCAAGGTCATCGACCTTGGTGCTGATTTTCGTATCAAGGATATTCCCACCTGGGAGCAGTGGTATGGCATGAAACACACTACACCTGAGCTGGTTGCCGAAGCGATTTATGGTCTGCCTGAAGTCAACCGTGATGAGATAAAGTCAGCGAGTTTGATTGCCTGTCCCGGCTGTTATCCCACTGCCGTGCAGTTAGGTTTTATGCCGTTGCTGGAAAATGGTCTGGTGGAAATTGATCGTTTAATCGCTGATGCCAAGTCGGGTGTCAGTGGTGCTGGCCGCAAGGCCAATGTTGGTACGCTATTGTGTGAGAGCAGTGAAAGTTTTAAGGCTTACGCTGTGTCGGGTCACAGACATTTGCCTGAAATTAGCCAAGGCCTGACACAGATGGCGGCTGCTAATGTGGGGCTTACCTTTGTGCCGCATCTGACACCGATGATTCGTGGTATTCATGCCACCCTCTATGCAACATTAAAGGGTGATGTTGATTTGCAATCGCTTTATGAGCAACGTTATCAAGATGAAAGCTTTGTTGATGTGATGCCGGCAGGTTCTCACCCAGAGACGCGTAGCGTTAAAGGTGCCAATCAATGCCGTATTGCTATTCACCGGCCTCAGGGCGGTGACACTGTGGTGGTGTTGTCGGTGATTGATAACCTGGTTAAGGGGGCTGCCGGTCAGGCGGTGCAAAATATGAATATCATGTTTGCCCTGGACGAGAGTGCTGGTCTGAATAGTATTGCCTTGTTGCCATAATGAAAGCGCGCTTGAAACAAGGGTGGCGTAGATGAAGACGGGTGAGTTGGTGGTCAAGAGTCACCGTCCCTGGCAGCGTTGGTTGATATTGATTGGTAGCTGGGTGGGGGTGTTTGTTGTTGTCCTGTTCAGCTATTGGTTGGGACAGACCCAGGCTGGTTACAACCTTGTTGAAATTGCCAAAGAGCGTGAAGCACTTCAGCAAGCGTTGACCGAGCAGAAAGATAAAGCCAGGCAACAGGGTGAGCAGGTCACTGTGTTAGAAAGAGCTCAGGTGATTGATAATCAGTCCTATACTGTTGTCCGCAATGATCTTAAGCGAATGCAGGAAGAAATTTTAGAGTTGCGTGAGGAAGTGGAATTTTATCGAGGTATTGTTTCTCCGCGTGAACGTCAGGCGGGTTTGGATATTCAAACCTTTAAGCTTGAGTCTGCAGATGAGGAACGGCTTTATCACTTTGAGTTGGTGATGAGTCAGGTACTAAAGAACGATCGCTTTGTTAAGGGGGTAGTGAAGTTGTTTGTGCACGGGGTTCAGGATGGCGAACCCCTAAGTCTTGATTTTAGAGATATTTCGCCGAACAAAAGCGTTGGTCGAAATCTTAGTTTTCGTTATTTTCAACGGATGAACGGTGAGATCCGTTTGCCCGAGGGCTTTGTTCCTCGAAATGTGATGATTGAGATGGTGCCGCAGAAGCGCAACGCGGTGAGTAAAACCTTTAGCTGGCAAGAGGCGAGTGCTGGTTAGGTTGGTGGCAGATACCGCTTTCTTCCCGCAGGGTTGCTCTTGGTTGATGTTAACTAGGCCGAAGAGTAACTTGGCAAAGATGATTTCTTTTCCAGTTTAGAGCTGCTGATTGTGAGATAACTGTGTGTTTTTTCAGTTATTTTCTTGCTGGTGAGATTGTTTCCCAGTAACTCACATGATACGGTTGCGACAAATATTCAATACTATGGAATATATCGGTGCTGGCAATTAGTGTTTTGAACCTTGTAGTTGCGCAGTTATAGGGAGACTGAGAGGGTGGTTAAACTTCGTGCTCAGTTAAACCGATAAGTTGTTTTAATCAGGATGATTGTCTACGGGGTATTTTAAAAGTTATGTTTTCAAGCAAAAAGCGCAAATCTGCCAAAATAGATTCGTTGATTGGTCAAAACACGTTACTGAGTGGTGATGTGGAGTTTAGTGGTGGCTTTCATATTGATGGCAAGCTAAAGGGCAGTGTCAGGTCGGATGATCCATCATCAATGTTGACCTTGAGTGATCAGGGTGTTGTTGAAGGTGATGTGCATGTGCCGAATATCATCCTCAACGGTACAGTGATCGGTGATGTTTATGCCAGTGAGCGTGTTGAATTGGCGTCAAATGCCAAGGTGATTGGCAATGTTTATTACAATCTGATTGAAATGGCGATGGGGGCTGAAGTCAATGGAAACCTTGTTCATCAGGCGGAATCGAGCGAATCTGTGGCCGAGATTGTAAACCCCACGTAATATATGGTGTTGAACCTGGGGTGGGCTGTGTTGTCTCATTGGTAGCTAGAATTTTCCTGAGTGCAGTTCTAGGGTATAATCTAGTCAACCAAGTAATACATTAGAGGTTTGATTTCATGACTATAGCGACAGCAGAATTAGAAAACGATTCTCCGGTAACCTTTTTCGATAGTGCCGTAAACAAGGTGCGTGAGTTGATTGATGAAGAGGGTAACGATGCGCTTAAGTTGCGCATATATATCACCGGTGGTGGTTGTTCCGGATTTCAGTACGGATTTACCTTCGATGAAAATGTGAATGATGGCGATACGGTTGTTGAAAAAGATGGGGTTAGCCTGTTGATCGACCCGATGAGCTACCAGTATTTAAATGGTGCTGAAATTGATTATAAGGATGATCTGGAAGGGGCGCATTTTGTTATTCGCAACCCGAACGCATCAACAACCTGTGGCTGTGGTTCATCGTTCTCTGTTTAAGATTACGTTTTAATTACTATACAAAACGCCAACCCTGTTTAGGGGGTGGCGTTTTTTGTATTAGGCCGGGTAGATTCCGCCCAGAATAAGGTTTTCACTTGCGCCAGTAACTGCGGCAATATTGCCCGGTTTGTTTTCCAGGGTTTGCTTTGCCAGCCAGGCAAAGGCCGCCGCCTCGACCCATTCAGGGTCAATTCCCAGTTCGGACGTCGTTTTTATTTTGATGTTGTTTAAGCGATTATCCAGGCCATGCATCAAGTATGCATTAAATGCGCCGCCACCACAGACATATACTTCATCGCAGTCGTGGCTATGTGTTTCGATTGCGCTGGCCATGCTCTCAATGCTGAGTTGTGTCAGCGTGGCCTGAATGTTTTCTGGGCTGTCATCAGTTGAATGTTGTTTTAGCCAGTTTAGATTGAAATATTCTCGGCCAGTACTTTTCGGTGCCGGTAGAGAAAAATAGTTATCTGTCAGCAGTTGTTGTAGCAGTTTATTATTGGTGCTACCTGTTGCCGCCCACGCGCCATCTTTGTCATACGCTTGCCCCAGGTGTTGTTGACACCACTCATCTAACAAACAGTTGCCAGGGCCTGTGTCGAAACCAGAAATAGTTTTGTGTTGATTGGCTGCCAGCACTGTGATGTTGGCGATACCACCAATGTTGAGTATTACCCGATTATGTTGCTGTGAACGAAAAAAATTATTATGGAAGGCGGGTACAAGTGGTGCCCCCTGTCCGCCAGCGGCAATATCTCGACGACGAAAATCAGCTACCGTTGTAATGCCTGTGAATTGGCTGATGCAGTTGGGGTCACCTATTTGCATGGTAAACGCTGGTGTGCTGTCCGGTGCATGAAAAACCGTTTGGCCGTGGCTGCCAATGGCGCTGATTTCGCGTTTATCAATTTGCTGCTGTTGGATTAATTGGTTTGCCGCGTCTGCAAAAGCTCTGCCGAGTTCAACATCCAGTTTGCCGAAGCCGCGCAGAGTGAGAGTCTCTGACTGAATCAGTTGTTGTAGTTTTTGTTTTAGTTCGTCGGCAAAGGCGTGGCTGTGGCTGGCAATCAGCTTACAGCTGTCGTTGTTAAAATTCAGCAGGGCAACATCGATGGCATCCATGCTGGTACCCGACATCAGGCCGATGTAATAAGCCATGGTTTAGGGGTTAGAGGCTAAAGCAAGGTTGGTCTGATTGAGTAGGTTCAGGCTGACCATGAGTTGATTGGTCTGCTGCTTGAAGTCTGCCAAGAATTTTTTCGGTAGTGGCTGTGCATCTGGCAGTTTTACCGTTAGAGGGTTGCGGACTGAGCCATTGACCCGAAACTCATAGTGCAAGTGGGGGCCAGTGGCCAGGCCAGAGCTGCCGACATAGCCGATGGTTTGCCCTTGTTTAACGCGCGAGCCAGTGCGGATGCCGCGAGCATAGTTCGACATATGTGCGTATAGCGTGCTATAGCTGCTGCCATGCTGGATGATGACGGTATTGCCATAACCGCCTTTTTTGCCGCGGTGAATGATTTTTCCATCACCAGTGGCCTTGATTGGGGTGCCGCGGCTGGCGGCATAGTCGACGCCCTTGTGTGCGCGAATTCTGTTCAATACTGGGTGTTTGCGTTTCAGATTAAAGCGTGAGCTGATGCGTGAGAAATCAACTGGAGTGCGTAGAAATGCTTTACGCATACTGTGGCCATCGGCAGAGTAGAAGTCGGTGCGATTGTTGTTGTCGGTGTAGCGGATGGCCTGGAAGGATTTGCCGCGATTGGTGAATGTAGCGCCGACAATGTTGCCATCACGGACCTTTTCACCATCAAGAAAGACTTCTTCATAAATGACAGCGAAATTATCGCCTTGGCGAATATCAAGGGCAAAGTCGATGTCCCAGCCAAAGATTCCAGCCAGTTCCATGGTCAGTTTGTCAGATAGTCCAGCGGCCTGGGCGCTCAAAAAGAGTGAGTCATTGATGGTAGCAGTGGCCTGTGCTGTGCGGTACTCCAGTGGTCGTTCAATGATTTTAGCGTCGAAGTGGTCATCAGTGCGCACCATATGCAGGCTTTTGCCAAGATCGAATTCATAGCTGAGTTCGGTTAATTTATTATCATCAATGCGCAGCTTGATTTCGTTACCGGGGTAGAGGCGCTTGAACTGTTTGGCGGCAGTTTTGTTTGATGTAACCTTATAAAGCTCTTGTGGGCTCAGGTTGTTGCGGTCAAATAGCAGTGAAAGATTATCGCCTGATTTGACTGTTGCGGTTTGCCATTGCCCAGGGGGTTCTGGTGTGACGGTTAATTGTTCGGCCTCATTGCTTGGGAGGTTTGGAATCTCCAGGCTTGTAGGTGGCTCGATGATAGGTTGTGAGGCAGTCAAGTCGGACGCGCGGGTTGCCTTGGCATCGTCCGGTAAAATACCGATTACGGTTAACAGGATTGCTGTGCCACCCAGCACAAGTAGCCAATGTAGGTTTTTGCCGACCATCATGTTTATTGTTTTCGGCACTTGTTTGTCCTTATTGAAGCTTGTTTTGTAAAAAAACTGAAGCGGCGCACAAAAAAACCGCCTACATATTAAAACGTTAGCGCTACATTATAAGCCCGTCAATGAAAAAATGTGGATTTGGTCGATGTGTTGGGCTGTTCCCATTTATAATGCCCGTTTTTCCCTGGCGTGTCAGGGGCAGATTTTACATATATAGAGGGTGATGATGATCGCGGTAGAAGAGCAGCTAGAGCTGATCAAGCGTGGTGCAGATGAGGTGCTTCGTGAAGAAGAGTTGGTGGAGCGCCTGAAAGAGGGGCGGCCTTTGCGGATCAAGGCGGGTTTTGATCCGACAGCGCCAGATTTGCATCTCGGTCATACCGTGTTGATCAACAAACTGCGTCAGTTTCAGGATTTGGGGCATGAGGTGATGTTTCTGATCGGTGATTTTACCGGCATGATTGGTGATCCGACAGGCAAGAATGTCACCCGTAAGCCGTTGACCCGGGATGAGGTCATTGATAATGCCCGTACTTACGAGCAGCAGATCTATAAAATTCTCGATCCGGAAAAAACCCTGGTGATGTTTAATTCAAGCTGGATGGGTGAGATGAATGCTGCAGACCTGATTCAGTTGGCTGCCAAACATACTGTCGCGCGGATGCTGGAGCGGGATGATTTTAATAAGCGCTATAACGGTGGGCAGCCTATCGCTATTCATGAATTTATCTATCCGTTAGTGCAGGGCTATGATTCTGTTGCCATGAAGGCCGATGTCGAAATGGGTGGCACGGACCAGAAATTTAATCTGCTAGTGGGGCGTCAATTGCAGGAAGCGCATGGGCAAAAGCCCCAGGTTGTCTTGACCATGCCTATTCTCGAAGGTTTGGATGGGGTGCAAAAGATGTCTAAGTCTTTGAATAACTATATTGGTATCCATGAGGCGCCTGATGAGATGTTTGGTAAGCTGATGTCAATTTCTGATGAGTTGATGTGGCGTTATTTTGAGTTGCTGAGTTTTCGCCCCTGGACTGAGGTTGAAGAATTACAAAAAAAGGTTGTTGAGGGGATGAATCCACGTGATGTGAAATTCCAGCTGGCAGAAGAAATAATTAGTCGTTTTCATGACCAGGCGGCGGCGCAGCAGGCGCAGGCAAACTTTATTGCCCGTTTTCAAAAAGGCGCGATGCCAGATGATATGCCTGAAATAGTGCTTTCTGCTGCTGATGGAAAGTTGGCAATTGCCAATTTACTGAAAGAGGCAGGCTTGACCGCAAGTACATCTGAAGCAATGCGTATGCTCAAGCAGGGGGCGGTGAAGATTGATGGTGAAAAGGTGGATGACAAGGGGTTGGAGGTGCAGGCTGGCAATACGGCGGTCTATCAGGTGGGCAAGCGCCGTTTTGCCAGAGTTACCTTGAATTAACTGTATTGAGTTTGGCTTATTAAAGCCGGCCTTTTAGGCCGGCTTTTTTATGATTATGTAGCCTATAAAAGCATTGTGTTCTGTTGTAATGGGGCTCTGTAAGGCGTGTGGCCTGGTAGTAATAAAGAAAGATGTGGATTCATTTAAGAAAGTCTTGACGCCGGGATTTTGATCCGTATAATGCGCAGCTCGTTTGGCAACAAGCGAAACAAAAACTACTTGAAAAACAAATTGTTACAAAGTGGTTGACGGTTAGAAAAATAGA
>Ga0316207_10000311_pt1 | contig 88320 bp, 81 predicted proteins | sample 6weekpyrite_MG_FD_204943 | JGI IMG/M metagenome (GOLD analysis project Ga0316207, IMG submission 204943) | Microbial mat bacterial communities from mineral coupon in-situ incubated in ocean water Damariscotta River, Maine, United States -... | ecosystem: Environmental > Aquatic > Marine >...
AAATTAATAGTATCTAGTATCTAGTATCTAGTATCGAGTGGCTAGTAGCTAGGATTTGACGGCCGGGAGGAGAGCATCTCCTCCCGGCACCTTTAAAGCCTAGATACTAGCAACTGGTTACTCGCTATTAGCCCAGAGTTATTCGTCAAGCCTTTGCTTGCCAAATAATTTTGAAGATTTAGGAGAAAAAAATGTCTTTCATTAAACTAACTGATCTTGATCTTGCCGGTAAGCGCGTTCTGATTCGTGCTGATTTAAATGTACCAGTAAAAGATGGCAAGGTGACTTCTGATGCACGTATTTCAGCATCAATGCCAACGGTTGAACATTGCATGAAAGCAGGTGCTGCTGTCATGGTTATGTCACATCGCGGACGCCCTGAAGAAGGCAAGGTGGACGAAGAAAACTCCATGGCGCCGATTGCAGCTGATATGTCTGACAAGCTGGGCAAGGAAGTTCGTTTGATCAAGGATTACCTGGATGGTGGTTTTGATGTTGCTGGCGGAGAATGTGTCCTGCTAGAGAATGTGCGTTTTAATGCAGGTGAGAAAAAAGACAATGAAGACCTGGCAAAAAAATATGCAGCTCTTTGTGATGTATTCGTGATGGACGCATTTGGTACGGCTCACCGTGCCCAGGCTTCGACTCATGGTGCGGGCAAGTTTGCACCAACAGCGTGTGCGGGCTTGTTGCTGGCAGACGAGCTGGATAGCCTGGCAAAAGCCCTGGCTGAACCTGCGCGCCCAATGGTTGCTATCGTTGGCGGCTCCAAGGTGTCGACCAAGCTGACTGTACTGGAAGCCTTATCTGAAAAAGTTGATCAATTGGTTGTTGGCGGTGGTATTGCTAACACTTTCCTCAAGGCCATGGGGCATAACGTAGGTAAGTCACTGTGTGAAGAAGACCTGGTCGATACTGCCAAAGCCCTGGTGGAAAAAATGAAAGAACGTGGCGCTAATATTCCTATCGCCACGGATGTTGTTTGTGGTAAAGAATTTTCTGAAACAGCAGAAGCCACCCTCAAGGCTGCAGGCGATGTTGAAGATGACGACATGATTTTTGATATCGGTCCTGACAGTGCAAAAGTGCTAGCGGATATTATTTCCAAGGCCGGTACGATTGTCTGGAATGGTCCTGTGGGAGTGTTCGAGTTCGATCAGTTTGGCGAAGGAACCAAAACCGTATCCATGGCGATTGCAGATGCGGATGGGTTCAGTCTGGCCGGTGGTGGTGATACCATTGCAGCCATCCAGAAATATGATATTTATGACAAGGTCTCCTATATTTCTACAGCGGGTGGCGCTTTTCTTGAATACCTGGAAGGTAAGACATTACCTGCCGTTGCCATGTTGGAAGAACGAGCTAAATAAACAACTGATATTGGCAGCTAAACCTGCCTGTATGCAAATGCGAGTTATATGTTAAGAAGAACCAAAATTGTAGCAACGCTTGGCCCCGCCACCGATCCGAAAAGCTCGGAAGATGGCGAGTATGAAGTGCTGGATGAAATAATCCAGGCAGGTGTTGATGTTGTCAGGGTGAATTTTTCACATGGCAGTCCGGAAGAGCACATGCAGCGCGTAGAAGCGGTGCGAAACCGCGCGCGTGCTCATGGTCGTCAGGTTGGCGTACTTTGTGATTTGCAGGGTCCGAAAATTCGTATTGGCAAGTTTAAGCTGGGCAAAGTAGATCTGAATGAAGGTGATAAATTCATTCTGGATGCGAAGATGGATCTGGATAAGGGGACCAAGGAACGCGTTGGTATCACCTATAAGGAATTACCAGACGATGTACATCGTGGCGACACCCTGCTACTTGATGATGGCCGTATAGTTTTCTGGGTTGAAGATGTTGAAGACCGTGAAATTCACTGTGTCGTAAAAGTGGGCGGTTTCCTTTCCAATAGTAAAGGTATTAATCGCAAAGGTGGTGGCTTGTCGGCCGAAGCGCTGACAGAAAAAGACCGGGAAGACATTAAACTGGCAGCGAAAATGCAGGCTGACTACCTGGCGATTTCCTTCCCAAGAAATGCTGAGGATGTTAACCAGGCACGCGAGCTGTTGCAGGCCGCTGGTGGCAATGGAGGTATTGTTGCCAAGATTGAACGTGCCGAGGCCATTGATGCAATAGATGAAATAATTGAAGCATCTGATGTTATTATGGTTGCGCGTGGAGACCTTGGTGTTGAAATTGGCGATGCAGAGTTGCCAGCTATACAGAAAAAACTGATTCGCCAGGCACGCTATGCGAACCGTGTGGTGATTACTGCGACCCAGATGATGGAGTCAATGATTGAAAACCAGATACCGACAAGGGCAGAGGTTTTCGATGTTGCCAATGCAGTACTTGATGGCACAGACGCAGTGATGTTGTCAGGTGAGACGGCTGCAGGAAACTATCCAGCGCTAGCTGTGTCGGCTATGGATAGGGTCTGCCGGCATGCAGAAAAGCAACGTATGGCCCGAATTTCAGATCATCGTATCAACACTGAATTTAAATACATTGATGAAGCCATAGCCTTGTCGGCAATGTATGCGGCCAATCATCTCGGAGCCAAGGCCATTGCTGCCCTGACCGAGTCAGGTGCAACAGCCTTGTGGATGTCGCGCATCAGTTCCGGTATACCGATCTATGCATTAACCAGTCACGTGGAAACACGACGCAAGGTTACTTTGTATCGTGGCGTATACCCGGTCAGTTTCGAACCCTTGAGTGATAATCATACCGAATTAAACCAGGAAGCGATCGATGAGCTGGTACGACGCGGTACAGTCCGGGATGGTGACCTGGTCCTGTTGACCAAGGGCGATTTAATGGGTGTATTGGGTGGTACCAATGCAATGAAGATAGTGAGAGTGGGAGAATTGGCACCCACAAATGCGTAGTGCCTGCTCTCGTAAAGCAGTTTGTATTTTTTAGTTTTATTATTTTGGAAACATAACGAGTGAGGAGAGAAACATGGCTCTAATATCCATGCGTCAATTACTGGATCATGCTGCCGAAAACGGTTATGGCATGCCGGCATTCAACGTTAACAACATGGAGCAGGTACATGCAATTATGCAGGCTGCTGATGCAGTTAACAGTCCCGTAATCATGCAGGGTTCTGCTGGTGCACGTTCATACGCAGGTGAGCCGTTTTTGCGTCACCTGATCAGTGCTGCAATTGAAATGTATCCGCATATCCCTGTGGTTATGCATCAGGATCATGGTTCAGAGCCGGCAGTTTGTCTGCGTTCTATACAGTCTGGCTTCAGTTCTGTCATGATGGACGGATCCCTGATGGCGGATATGAAGACACCAGCATCGTTTGAATACAATGTTGATGTAACAAAAGAAGTAGTAAAAATGGCCCATGCCGGTGGTGTATCGGTTGAAGGCGAACTGGGTTGCCTGGGATCACTGGAAACCGGTGAGATGGGTGAAGAAGATGGTCATGGCGCTGAAGGCAAGCTGGATATGGACATGCTCCTGACCGGTGTTGAAGAAGCAGCTGACTTTGTAAAAGCAACCGGCGTTGATGCCCTGGCTATCGCAATCGGTACTTCACATGGTGCTTACAAGTTTACGAAAGAGCCTACGGGTGAAATTTTGCGTATTGATCGTATCAAGGAAATACACGAACGTATTCCTAATACACATCTGGTTATGCACGGTTCTTCATCTGTACCTCAGGATTGGCTGGAAATCATCAATAACTACGGTGGTGACATGGGTCAGACCTATGGTGTACCTGTGGAAGAAATTGCTGAAGGTATCAAGAACGGTGTACGTAAGGTTAACATCGATACTGACCTGCGCATGGCATCTACCGGTTCCGTTCGTAAGCATCTGGCTGACAACCCATCTAACTTCGACCCACGTAAATTCCTCAAGGAATCAACCAAGGGTATGATGGAAATCTGTAAGGCGCGTTTCGAGTCGTTCGGGTGTGCCGGTCAGGCAGACAAGATCAAGGTCATCAGCCTGGATGACATGGTTGGTCGTTATTCCAGTGGTGAACTGGATCAAAAGATCACATAAACTTTACAGTTTTATGATCTAAAAAGGCCGCTGTACAGCGGCCTTTTTTTGCCTGTACTAAATTTAAATTTGAAATTGGCAAGCAAAATTTTGCCTGTATATGATGGGGGTATCTGTGTATGGCAAGATCTAAGTAATTAGATGCTCTGTAACATGCTGATTAATTAAAAAAAGGTCGGTTAATTTGTCTTTTTTTATTTCCCGTTGACGCATGTTAAATAGAAAGAGAATTGTGTTTGTTGTCAGTAATTTGTTAGTGCGTTAGGATAGAATAATATTCTCGAAATAACATAAATAATAACAGGAATAGTGAGTCATATGTTTAACTTGACACACGAAGAGCGTGATTCGTACATTTATTTTTACGTTGAAGGGGAAGATAGCCTGGATGTTTCCAAGGCCTATTTTTCAGAAGTATTCAGGCTTGCTGGCGAGTTGGGTTATCAAAACATCCTTATCGATGAGGCGCTGAAGGGTGGCCTTACGATATTGGAAATGTATGAGTTAACCGATTTGATCCCTGATATGCAAAATGGGTATGCATTCAAAGTGGCATTTGTTGACCGTTATGCGAACAATGCTGCCGATCAGGAATTCGGTGTCACCGTGGTCAGAAACAGGGGTATGAACGCCGAACGTTTTTCCTCTGTCGAGGAAGGCAAGGACTGGCTGCTGGGTTGAAGCAAGATTAGCAGATTGATGGAGGCTGGTATGCACAAACTGTCAGGAATATATAAAGAATGGCGTGGTTTACTTTTTTTTCTGGTGCTTATGACCCTGTTTCGTTCAGCGGTCGCTGACTGGTATACCGTACCTACCGGCTCAATGAAACCGACGATACTGGAGGGTGATCGGGTATATGTTAACAAGATGGCCTACGGTTTGCGCGTGCCATTCACGACGTTACCCATGTTCACGTGGGCGCAGCCTGAACGAGGTGATATCGTTGTTTTCCATTCCGAGCAATCCGAGAAACGCCTGATTAAACGCGTTATAGGATTGCCAGGTGATGAGGTCGCACTATTTGAAAACAGACTGTTTATTAATGGCACAGCGGCAAACTATTCGATAAGTAAACTCGACAGTGCTAGTATAAACTGGTCCATGGCAACGAGTCCTGTGGTGCTTACCGAGCAAGTATCCGATATTCAATATAATGTAGCGCTTGGTAACCCCGGGTCATTTTTTGGCCCCGTACGTGTACCGGACAATCATCTTTTCGTGCTGGGAGATAACAGGGATAATAGTGCTGATTCCCGCTATATTGGTTTTGTTCCTGTTACTGAAATGCTGGGTAAGGCCAATGGTGTGATTGTATCGCTGGATGCGGATCAATATTATATTCCCCGATCAGAGCGCTTCTTTAAGTCATTTAATATCGATAAATAACCGGGTGACTAGTTGGGGGGGTGGGAACATACTTGAACAACCACTGGTGTTATCGGTTTCCCCATATGTTGGAAACGGCACGATCATTTCCCAGCAAGCCAACGATCAACCCAACGACAGCAATAGTCAGAAAGACGATGACCGGAAACAGATAAGATAGGCCTTCATTCCTGGGTGATAAATAGATAACTACAACTGCAAGGAAAGTAAATAACAGACTAATGACAATCAGTATTTTTCGATTAAGCGGTTTGTAGCTGTAAGGTCCGTCACCTTTTTCAAATATATTCAGCAAAGGCGAGAACAGTTTTCGTAGGGCGTTTTTCATGTGGACAACCTAAGTCTAGCTTGCAGTGTCAGTTTTTGCAGAAATAATCAGGTCAAACATTTCAATCGCGCCGCCCGACTCTTCCGTGGCTTCGTCGGGTAGCGGGTTGGCATGGGCAAGCCTGAAATCCTCTGAACCGACCCATTGGTCAAAGGCCGCCTTGCTTTGCCATGTCGTCATCACAATGTAGGGTGTTTCATCAGATGAAGGTTTCAGGATCTGCATGCTGACAAAACCGGGTTGTTTGTTAATCTGTCCCGCACGGTTACGAAACCGCTGTTCAAATTCATTTTCCCATCCGCTGGCAACCGGTATGCGATTGGTGACAACAAACATAATGAGACTCCTGCCTAGTTTTGTCCTGTGAGTCGAGTGAGCGCTTCCCGGTATTTTGCGGCAGTTTTTTCCGCGATTTCTATTGGCAGGGAAGGGCCGGGTGATTGTTTATTCCAGTCCAGTGTTTCCAGGTAGTCACGTACGAACTGTTTGTCGAAACTGGGTGGACTGATGCCTGGCCGATACTCATCTGCGGGCCAGAAGCGGGATGAGTCGGGGGTCAATGCCTCATCGATCAGGGTCAATGTACCTTTATCGTCGACACCAAATTCAAATTTTGTGTCGGCGATAATAATGCCACGTTGTAATGCATAATTCGCAGCCTCGGTATACAGTTTCAGGCTGACGTCCTTGACTTGTTGTGCCAGTTCATCGCCTATCAGGCCCTGGGTGGTTGCAAAGTCTACATTTTCATCATGCGCACCGACATCGGCCTTGGTTGATGGAGTATAGATAGCGTGTGGCAGTTTGTCTGCCATTTGCAAGCCAGTCGGTAGTTTTATGCCACATACAGAACCGGTCTTCTGATAGTCCTTCCAGCCCGAGCCAATCAGGTAGCCGCGAACAATAGCCTCGACCGGTAAGGCCTTTAGTTTTTTTACTATGATTGCCCGGCCTTCTACTTCGGCGCGTTCATTGGTATCAGGGAGAGCATCAGCCAGTGAGATATCAGCAACCTGGTTTGGAATGATGTCTTTCATTCGTTCAAACCAGAAATTGGAGGTCTGTGTCAGGATAATACCTTTACCGGGAATCGGGTCGGGTAACACCACGTCAAATGCAGACAGTCGATCGGTTGTGATAATGAGCAGATGGTCATCACCAACAGCATAGATATCGCGTACCTTGCCTTTGTGGATCAGGGGAAGTGATTTAATGCTGGATTGAAACAGGCTTGTAGGGGCGTTCATCCGGTTTTCCGTATTTCAAGTATTTTAAATACCCGTATTATACGCTGTTGTTGGCGCTATTGCAGCAATCAGGCCAGGCCGGTATCGATGATTTTCAGCTATCCATGCTGCCTGTTGAGATATAAAAAGAACCTGTGGGCAAAGATACCCACAGGTTAATCCCTCAGGTATAACCGTTTAATTATTCATTGACTGCGTATAGCAGGGGCTTTTCTTCATCCTTTTGGCTGTCTTCCTGTGCCGATTGCTTTTCATCCGCCGGGTTCTTGTGGCGCTCATGCAGGAAGCGCACGACTTCTGCCCGGTAATGGTTGTATTCAGGTTGTTCAGCCAGTGCCAGTCGGTCACGCGGGCGTTCAAGGCCCACTTCCAGCACTTCTCCAATTCGGGCTGCAGGGCCGTTGGTCATCATTACAATGCGGTCAGATAACAGTACGGCCTCGTCAACATCATGCGTAATCATGATTACGGTGTTATTGAGCTCATTTTGTATCTCCATGAGTGAGTCCTGCATATGGGCACGAGTCAGCGCATCCAGGGCACCAAATGGTTCATCCATCAGTAATACCATGGGCTCCATGGCCAGTGCACGCGCTATTCCTACACGTTGTTTCATGCCACCGGATAATTCGTCAGGGCGTTTATGCATGGCATGTGACATATGGACCAGTTCGAGGTTGTGCTCGATCCATTCCTTCATTTCCTGCCTGGACTTTTTGCCTTTAAAGACCTGTTTAACAGCAAGCTCGACGTTTTCATATGCAGTTAACCAGGGGAGTAACGAATGGTTCTGAAAGACGACGGCACGGTCGGGGCCAGGTTCTTTGACTTCCTTGCCATTAAGGATAACACCGCCTTCGGTTGCCTGATGCAATCCGGCAATAATATTCAACACGGTAGATTTACCACAGCCCGAGTGGCCGATCAGTGAAATAAATTCACCTTTATCTATTTCCAGTTTCACACTATCCAGTGCTCTGAAAAAACCACTAGCCGTCGGGAAATCAATTGTTACATGTGAAAGATCCAGATAAGTATTCATTGTAAATTCTCCTGTATGTCTAGCGCAATACTGCGCTCTTGTCCCAACTCATCATTCTTTGAAGTATCAGCATCAAGCGATCAAGCAAGAAACCGATAAGACCGATGCTAAATACCGCGACCATGATGCGTGCCAGCGAATCAGAGCTGCCGTTCTGGAATTCATCCCAGACAAATTTACCCAAACCCGGGTTTTGTGCCAGCATTTCCGCTGCGATCAAAACCATCCAGCCGATACCCAGTGATACGCGCAGGCCGGCAAACATCATGGGTATAGATGACGGGATAACGATCTTGAATACTTTGGTTAGCCAACTTAGTTGTAGCACGCGGCTGACATTGATCAGGTCCTTGTCAATGGATGAAACGCCAACTGTCGTATTGATGATGGTCGGCCATAGACAGCACAGGGTTACCGTGATAGCTGAATTCAGATAGGATTTTTCAAACATGGGATCATCGGAGATATACACAGCACTGACAATCATGGTAACGATAGGTAACCAAGCCAGTGGCGAGACGGGTTTGAAAATTTGTATCAGCGGATTCAAGGCTGTATATAACAGTGGGCTCAAGCCGCAGATAATACCAATGGGGATAGCGATCAGTGATGCAATAATAAACCCGGTAGCCACAGTGACAATACTGGTCAGGATTTGATCGAAATAGGTAGGTTTGCCTGTATACGGTCTAACGCGTATCTTGGCGTCCGGGTTTTTTTCCAGTTTGGCGGCATTTCGTTTTTCCTGTCTTTCATGAAAAGCCACCTCCTTCTCGCGTTCTTCCTTATATTCGTCGTAAAGCGTGAGGGTTTGTTCCCATACCTTGGCGGGACCAGGTACGGCGCCGAGTGATGTTTTTATCTGGCTCGCGCCAAAGGACCACAGCAACATGAAAATTGAAAATGCCACCACGGGCACGACCAGGGTTGTGACCATATCTGCCAGCTGGTTGGTTTTGTTGTTTTTGCTAAATAGCCTGGCCAGCGAAGATAATATGGGTATCTGTGAAAAGTTAATACCTTTGAGAGTTTGTGTCGTCATTATTATGTACCGTAAGATTGTTTTGCGGAAATTATCCAGTTATTAAAAAAGACCCCTCCCTGATCGCGCCGGGAAGGGTCAGTCCTGCTAGATCTTATCCTTACCCTTAAGTCCAATTTCGAACTTCTTCAGGTAATCATTAGGTTTCTTGCCATCGTAAGTTACCTTGTCGATGAAGTGTGTTTGCGGATCACGGAAGCCATCTTCCTTGTCGAAATTCGGGAATTCTGATGCCTTGATTTTGCCTTCAGCGATCAGTTCTTTTGCAGCTAATGCATAGATGTCAGGGCGATAAACCTTTTTCGCGATATCCATGTACCAGCTGTCAGGTTTCTGTTCTGCTATCTGTCCCCAACGACGCATTTGTGTCAGGTACCAGATGGCATCACTGTAGTATGGGTAGGTGGCAAAATAGCGGAAGAATACATTGAAGTCTGGCACCTTACGTTTATCACCTTTTTCATATTCAAAGGTTCCCGTCATGCTGTTGGCTATAACGTCATAATCCGCACCAACGTACTGACTCTTGGACAGGATTTTCACCGCTTCAGGGCGATTAGCATTGTTATTGTCATCCAGCCACTTAGCTGCACGAATCATTGCCTTGACGACACGAATATGTGTATTGGGATATTTGTCTGCCCATTTTTTGCTCACGCCGAATACTTTTTCAGGATTATCCTTCCAGATTTCATAGTCAGTAATAACGGGTACACCGATACCTTTGAAAACGGCTTGTTGATTCCACGGTTCGCCAACGCAATAACCATCAATGGTTCCTGCTTCCATAGTCGATGGCATTTGTGGTGGTGGGGTGACAGACAAAAGAACATCTGCTTTAAGCTGGCCTTTTATGTCACCTTTGTGAGGAGCATAGTAACCAGGGTTGATGCCACCGGCAGCAAGCCAGTAACGCAGCTCATAGTTATGTGTGGAAACCGGGAAAACCATGCCCAGCTTAAATGGCTTACCTGCGGCTTTGTATTTTTCAATCACAGGTTTTAAAGAATCAGCTTTTATAGGGTGTACCGGTTTACCATTTTTGTGTGGTATGTGTTTTTTCATTTCTTTCCAGACCTTGTTAGAAACGGTTATGCCGTTACCATTAAGGTCCATACTAAAAGCGGTAACAATGTGGTCCTGGGTACCGAAGCCAATGGTTGCACCCAATGGTTGTCCGGCGAGCATGTGTGCACCATCCAGATCGCCATCAATAACGCGGTCGAGTAATACCTTCCAGTTTGCTTGTGCTTCCAGTTTTACGTAAAGGCCTTCATCTTCGAAATAACCTTTCTCATAAGCTATGGCGAGTGGTGCCATATCGGTCAGTTTAATAAAGCCGAATTTCAGATCTTCCTTTTCAGGTTCTCCCACTGCGGCGTGAGAAGCGTTACTGACCAGACCTACACTGATTGCAGCAGTCAGTAAGCTATTGACCAACAGCCGTTTCAGTTGAAATGGCTGTGGTTTAGTCGGTTTCTCGGTTTTCATTCTCTTTGTCCTCATCATGGAGTATTTCTATAGCCAAAAAAAAACGTCCAGCCATGCACGGTTTCACCCATGTATGGTTGGACGTCGTTATCCAGTTTCATAAAAGACCGCCGTTGGCCTTTATAGATAGCCTGATCAGTACAGGCTGTATTAGTTGATAGTTATATAGCAGGTATTATGCCAATCTGCTTTAATAGTATGTAACTAATTGTATTTTCAATGATAATATATGAATGTGACATTTTGGCTGAATACTGCCTTGTGATTAGCGCACCGAATTGGTGCAATAAAAAGAAAATAGTGCAGGGATTTAGGTCACTCTAACAGGTCGAAAGTAGCAATAATGCCCTCTGCAATATCGATGATACGTTTATTTTTATCCATCGCCATTTTGCGCAGGGCCTGGTAAGCCTCGTCTTCTGTAAATTGCTTGTGTTTCATCAAAATACCCTTGGCCTTGTCGATAACCTTACGATCTTCGAGCTGGGCGCGGGTCTTGAGTAGATCACTCTTTATTTGCTGAACTTCCTTGAACCGGGTGATGGCTACCTGCAGGATTGAACCTAACCGGTGGGCATCCAGTGGCCCTACGATATACGTGGCTACACCACTTTTGATAGCCTTTTCAATAATCTGGTCTTCATCCGTTTCTGTAAACAACAAGACAGGTATAGCATAAGACTGATTAATCGACTTGATTTGATTGAGTAGCTCATGATCAAGTGATTCTATTTCGATGATGACGGCGTCGGGCTGTATTTTAGTGATGTGGGCCAGAATGTCTTGTTTGAAAGAGAGGGAATGAATATTTTCCACTCCTGTGTCTGATAAGCTGGATTTCAGTTCATCAAAAGGAGTGGCAGACTGGGTTACCAGCATAATATTCTTAATATTGCTCATGTATATCAATATAACCGTAAAAAAGTGATGCTGATTATTCAGCAACATCTGTGCCAAAATAATGCAGTGTCAAAATAATTCTATTTCTATCGCTTAGACTCAGGCTATAGCAAACAAGATGCATCATTTAATAAGCCAGGGTAGCGCGTAATGCACTATTAGAATGCATGCAGGGTATCTAATTGGTTTTATATTGGTGCACATTTTATGAGAAATGTAATAAACCCCTGTTTTTAGCCGCATGATAAATGGGCAGGGTTCTTGCTAACGTAACATGCAGTAACAGACAGAAACTGGTTGGAAGAGAAAATAATGCTAAATGATACCATCACATTTATTCTGGCAGGTGGGCAGGGTTCCAGGCTGCAACCATTAACATCAGATCGAGCCAAACCGGCTGTGCCGTTTGGCGGCAAGTACCGCATAATCGATTTCACCCTGGCAAATTGTCTGCATTCAGACCTGAGGCGTCTGCTGGTGTTAACGCAATATAAATCACATTCGCTACAGAAGCACTTGAGAGATGGCTGGTCAGTTTTTAATCCGGAACTGGGTGAATATGTAACTATCATACCTGCTCAAATGCGCAAAGGCACTGGCTGGTATAATGGAACGGCCGATGCCATTTATCAGAATATTTACCTGGTGGAACGTAGTGGTGCGAAATATGTTTTGATTTTATCCGGAGATCACATCTACAGGATGGATTATGCCCCACTTATTCAGTTCCATGTTGATAATGGTGCAACTGCAACTATAGCCTGCATGGAAGTGGACATTAATAGTGCGAAACAGTTTGGTGTAATGCAAATTGATGCAAGTCATCGAGTAGTCAATTTTAAGGAAAAACCGGAAAATCCATCAGCGATCCCTGACAAACCGGATATTGCGTTGGCCTCAATGGGTATCTATGTATTTTCTGTTGATGCACTAACGCAAGCGCTGGAGAAAGACTCTGACAATAGTAGCTCAAGCCATGATTTTGGTAAGGATGTGATACCAGAGTTAATCAATAGTGGCACCGTGTATGCCTACCCGTTTGGTAGTGCAGAGGGCAGGGTAACACAGGATAGATACTGGCGAGATGTCGGTACGCTTGATGCCTATTATGAGGCAAACATGGACCTACTCAAGAGTGTGCCACCACTTGATTTGTATCAAGATGACTGGCCAATCAGGACCTATCAGTCACAAACACCACCGGCCCGTACGGTGCCAGGTGAGTCAGGCACAGAAGGTATATTTATAAACTCGATTGTCGCCGGCGGTACGATTATCGCTGGTGGTAATATTTCACATTCAGTTATTTTTAAAAACGTTTACGTTGATGATGATGCCTTCGTAGAGAATTCAATATTGCTGGACGGTGTTCGTATAGGCAAGAATGCAAGAATTAATAAATGTATTATCGACAAATTTGTCGAAATACCGGATGACGAGGAGATAGGGTTTGACAGTGCCAGGGATCGAAAGCGTTTCATGGTTTCAGATGAAGGTGTTGTAATCATACCTAAAGACTTTGTATTTTGAATGTAATTGACTTGAAAATGGGCAAGATTATGCGTCATAAATGTTCAATCTGTATGCAATGCCCACATAGAGTGCAATATTAGTAATTAATACAACTAATGATAATTGTAAAACAGGTATTTATCTTGTTGGCATAAAATATGCTTTATTAATATGCAAACCAACGTTGGTTAAAAATTAAGTTAGATTAATTTGGCAAAGGCGCCTTGGATGTGAGCTGTTGAGTCTCATGTCCAGGGCGCTTTTTTTTTGGTGCGAAATATGTCTGCAGAAGAACTGTCACAAATTCAGCAATATATAAGGTATCGCTATGATGTCATTGTCATAGGTATGGGCCCAGTAGGCCTGCATTTTGTCGAGCAGTTAACAAAATCAAATGAGCAGTTAACAATAGCGATTTTTGGAGATGAGCCATGGCTGCCGTATGACAGGGTGAAGTTATCGTCCCTGGTGTCAGGTGAGATAAAGGAAGAGGCTTTGTATTCATCCAGCTGCATGGAAGAGTCGTCTGCTGTGTCAGTGTTCTACCATAACCGGGTAACAGGCGTTGATCGCTATCAGCATGGAATTATAGATAGTGAGGGGAAGCGTTATGGTTATCGTTACCTGGTATTGGCGACAGGTTCACGCGCACATATCCCTTCGATCAATGGCCATAATTTGAAAAATGTATTTTGTTTTCGTGATCTGAATGATGCGTCATTGCTGATGGGTCGCTCCGTGATGACAAGGAGGACTATAGTTATTGGAGGCGGTTTGCTTGGATTGGAAGCTGCAAAAGCCATGCAGCGTTTTAATACTGAAGTACATGTTGTTGAGCATGAGATGCACTTACTTTTCAAACAGCTGGACGCAGGCGGTGCAGAATGTTTAACGGCCCATGTGAATAACCTGGGTATACATACGCATGTTGGCAAGCATGTAAAGGAAATAAAAGGTGATGTGGTCGTTGAGGCAGTTGAGCTATCAGACGGTACTGTTATAGATTGCGACACGATAGTTATTGCTACCGGGATTATTCCGAATGTAGGGCTGGCAATTGAGTCTGGCCTGGCAATTGGCAGAGGAATTACGGTAAATGATTCGCTATGCACAAATGATGAGTCGGTTTACGCTATTGGAGAGTGCGCTGAACACCGGGGGCAAACATACGGTCTTGTTACGCCTGGTTTTGACCAGGCATCTGTGCTTGCAGATATATTTTGTGGCCGACGTAGTCAGTATAAAGGCTCCATTGCTGCAACGCAGTTAAAAGTAGTTGGGCTGCCTGTTTTTAGTGTAGGTGAAAAAGATTCAAGTTATGAATATAAAACCTATGTATATGAAAAAAATAACCAGTACAGGAAAATAATAACTAAAAATGGCAGATTATTTGGCGTTGTTGGTGTAGGTGATTGGCCAGGCATCCAAAGATTTCAAGAGGCAGTGGAAAAACAGCGTCGGGTATGGCCATGGCAAGTTGGGAGGTTTATCAAGCAAGGCTTGTTATGGAATCACGATGAAAGTGAGAATGTCGCACAGTGGCCTGCTATTGCAACTATTTGTAACTGTCGTGGTGTAAAAAAAAGTGAGATCGATAAAGCATTTAAAGACGGGGCAAATACAGTCGAAGATCTGATGCAGGTAACGGGGGCGTCCACGGTATGCGGGTCGTGCAATCATCTTTTATGCGACTATATGGGGAGAGCGGCATCATCAATATTGCCCCGAGGTGGTAAATGGTTGTTGATGGCATCCTTGATTTCATTTTTGATAGTTTTTCTTGTTGCGTTTGCCTCACCTGTTGCATATACCACTTCAGTTCAGATGGATTGGCATATAGATACTCTGTGGCGATCAGGCACAATGAAACAGATAAGTGGCTATTCGATTTTAGCTGTCGCTGTGTTGATTTCGCTGATCTCATTTCGTAAGCGAATTCCCAGGCTGGAAAATATGTGGAAATACACCACATGGAGAATTACTCATGTAGTTGTTGGGATGGTAGTGGCGATTTCGTTGATTTTTCATACAGGTTTCAGGATAGGAAATGAGCTTAATTATTATTTAATGCTGGTGTTTACTGCATTGTTGTTTGTTGGCGCTGTTGCGGCATTAATCATTGCTATCGAGCATAAGTTATCTGCAAGGCTTGCCAAGCAAATTCGTGCCTACTCAGTCTGGTTGCATATTATTCTGCTATGGCCGCTGCCTGGATTGTTGGGTTTTCATATATTCAAGACGTATTACTTTTAATGAAAAACTCGAAAATATGGTTGTTCTGGATATTTATGGCGATATTGTTAGTTTCATATTTGGCTTATAGGCTGCTAAGTGATGATGGTAAAACTATTTTTATGCCAGGTGATCTGACAAGTGGGCATCATCAAATAGGCATTGTGTGTGATGCCTGTCATACCGATTCATTTACAAATAAAGACGATATGCAGAAGGCCTGTGTTAACTGTCATGGTGATCAGAGAGTCAAGCCATTTGATTCGCATCCGGCTGACAAGTTTACAGATCCGAGAAACACAGATCGACTGGAAAATATAAATGCACTGTATTGTGTAACCTGTCATGTAGAGCATAAGCCGGAGATCACTCAAAAAACAGGACTAACCCAGCCGAAAGACTTTTGTATTCATTGTCATGAAGATGTTGCTGAGGAAAGGCCTAGTCACGCAGGCATGAAATACGATACCTGTGCTAGTGCAGGCTGTCATAATTATCATAATAACAGGGCGTTATATACAGATTTTCTGGTAAAGCATGCAGGGGAACCGGACCTGTTGAAAAAGAGAAGAATGCCTGCGCGAGAGTTTGGTGAGGTGCTGGATGATTTGGCAACTTATCCTCACGCAAAGTTTCCTGTCAAAACAGTCCATGAAGGAGATATAAGTGATATCGCACAAAAGTACGCAACTGAAAATATCAAGCATGACTGGATGACAACGGCGCACGCCAAAATCGGTGCTACCTGTGAATCTTGTCATTCCACGAAGACTTCAGTATGGGAAGAAAAGCCTGGTTCGGATGCCTGTAAGCAATGTCACAATGTTGAGGTTAAGCATTTTATGCAGGGTAAACATGGTATGAGATTGCAGCAAAAATTGTCACCTATGGCACCTGCTATGTCCAGATTGCCAATGAAAGAAAAATCATTGGATAAGGAACTAACTTGCAATACTTGTCATCAGGCACATCTGTACAAATTACAGCGGTCTGCCGTTGATGTATGTCTGGATTGTCATGATGACAAGCATAGTTTGGCTTACAAATCATCGCCACACTTTCAACTATGGGAGCAGGAGCAGAAAGGAGAGTTAGCTGAAAGTGAGGGCGTCTCATGCGCTACCTGCCACATGCCAAGGACATCTATTGATGTGAGTGATTGGCTAAGAAGGGTGGTCGTTCAGCATAATCAGAATGCAACTCTGGTTCCAAATGAAAAAATGCTGCGCCCTGTCTGTATGCAGTGTCACGGTCTGGGGTTTTCGATTGATGCGCTGGCAGATGAAAGGTTAATCGAGAAGAACTTCAAGGGTAGGCCGGAAATACATGTGCAGAGCATTGATATGGCAGACAGGGATAACAAGCGCCATCAACAGAAAACAGGGGGTGAGTGATATTAGAAATGGTTTATGTTTGATCTAAATAAGATAATTGTAATTAAGTTGAATGAAACAGGAGAAGATTATGAATATGGTTAAGATAATAGTAGGGGGAGCTGTAGCTTTTTCAGTCGCAGGGGGATTAACTACCACCTATGCAGCAGAAAAAATGGTTTCTGTTAAAGCAATGGCCGATGCATTGCATCTGGTTATGGATTCAGACAGGACTATCTATACACGCAAGATAGTCAACAGGCTGGTGAAAAAAGAGAAGGTTATCAAGGCCAGTGAACATTTCGAGGATGACAAGGCACTTGTACTGCCGGCACAGATGTTCAGGTTTGGTGCGGAGCTGGTGAAGAAGCGTTCAAAGAAGCTACCAGATGTTGATTTCAGTTATTCGCTGCAATCTTTATGGCCAATAAACAAGCAAAATGCACCCAAGACCAAGGCAGAAAAGGCAGGGCTGAAATTTGTAGCAGACAACAAAGGTAAAAATTATTACACAGAAGAAACGCTGGGCGGAAAAAAATATTTTACAGCCGTTTATGCTGATACGGGTGTGGCGCCTGTTTGTGTCTCATGTCATAACAAGCACAAGGATACACCGAAGAGTGATTTTAAGCTGGGTGATGTAATGGGGGGGGTTGTTATACGTATTCCAGTAGACGGCTAGAGGTGACTGGCAAATGAGGGATTGTGATTGCTATATCCGGATAGTGGTATTGATGCTTATGTTACTGGTAACCGGGTCAGGCTCCCAGTCATGGGCAGGCGATGATGTTCAGTTTGTCCGGTTTACCAAGCAGTCATTGCAGGCGGGCCGGCAGATATGGATAGGTAACTGTAAAACATGCCATGCGTATGGTACAGCAGGTGCACCTGTCCCAATGGAGGTGGGTGATTGGCAGTCGCGGTTATTCAAGCCCAGGCAGGTTTTGTATGACCACGCCATACACGGGTATTACGGGCAAGATGACACCATCATGCCGGCACGTGGTGGTAATCCCGAACTTACAGACAAGCAAGTCAGGCAGGCCGTGGATTACATGGTCAGGCTTGCAGAATATTATATCAGTCAACAATCAAGATGAATTTAAGGTTTTATCAAGTGAGGTAATGAAAATGACGCCAGAAGAAATTAATTTAGTAAAGGAATCATGGGCAAAGGTTACGCCAATAGCAGATACAGCAGCGGAGCTGTTTTATGGAAAACTGTTTGAACTGGATCCATCTGTAAAGCCCTTATTCAAGGGAGACATGAAAGAGCAGGGTAGAAAATTGATGGGTATATTGAATACAGCGGTGAATGCTCTGGACAAACTGGACACAATAGTCCCGGCTATTCAGGATATGGGCAAGCGACATGTTGACTATGGGGTCAAGGACAAGGACTACGATACAGTGGGTGAAGCATTGATCTGGACGCTGGGGGCAGGTCTTGAGGACGCATTTACCGATGATGTAAAATCGGCCTGGTTGACAGTCTATACTCTTGTGGCCACGACAATGAAGGATGCGGCAGCAGAAGTGTAGTTTGATTCAGGCGCTGAACCATTAAAACAGCCGGTAAACCGGCTGTTTTAATATTTAAGTTAGGTAGCTTGTTGAACTTTTCAGGGTTATTGTTGACAAAACGCTAACAACTAGATGTTAGTATTCCGCATGGCAGCTCAATGTGATAACTGCGGGATAAAGCTTAACAATAATATTGCTATGGACAACAATAAAACAGCGCTTGATGATCTGCTTGCACGTACTGCCCTGGGTGACCAGGCTGCGTTCTCACGTCTGTATGAACAAACTTCGTCCTTACTCTATGCTATCGCTCTGAAAATCCTTAAGAAATCCGAATACTCTGAAGAGGCCTTGCAGGAGGCCTACGTAAAAATCTGGCATAACGCCTCGGAATACAATAGTGAAAAGGGTGCAGTCCTGACCTGGATGGGGTCTATTGTCCGCTATCGTTGTCTGGATATGTTAAGAAAAATCAAGCCAGCTGAATCTATTCATGAACATGAAGAGTATATGATACTGGAAGATAATGAACCGGGGCCACTCGAACAGGCCCTGAAACAGGGTGATGCGCAGGCCTTGATGGATTGTATACAGGAATTAAAAGAGAAACAGCGACGCAGTGTGTTGATGGCTTTCTATGAAGGCTTGACGCATGACCAGTTATCCAGGTGCCTTAGTGTGCCATTGGGTACAGTTAAAAGCTGGATTCGTCGTAGCCTTGATAAGATCAAGGAGTGCCTGGGTTAATGGCCACTGATAAGCAACACGACATTGCTGCAGAATATGTATTGGGTACTCTACAGGGTAAGCCGCGCCTGCAGTTCGAGCATTTCTTACGTCAGAATGCGGCCATGCGCAAGCAAGTAGTGTTATGGGAAGAACGGTTATTTTGTCTGACAGAAGGGATTGAGTCAGTCAAGCCTCATAAGCGAGTTTTGAAAAAAGTTTTCAAGCGCATTAACCCGGAGCGTAAGCCTGGTTTGTGGGGTCGTATCGGTTGGTGGCGGGGTTGGGGGATCGCCACCAGCATGCTGTTGCTCGTGATGAGTGTGTATATAGTCCAGATTGAGCAGCCGGTGGATACCGGAATACCAACGGTAGCTATATTAAGTGATCAGTCATCACAGGCAGGTTGGGTTGTGAAAACCAATCTGGATAAAGGCTTTATGACTGCGCAGGCGTTAACGGTAACTGACCCTGGTAGCAACAAAGCCTATGAATTATGGATGTTGCCTGAAGGTGAGGCACCCAAGTCACTTGGTCTCTTGCCGCTCAAGGGAAAGCGTAGCCTGGCTTTGACCAAGGAGCGTCTGGCTGTGTTGAGACGCTCTGCTGCACTGGCGGTCAGTCTGGAACCTGCCGGTGGTTCACCCACAGGTCTGCCAACCGGCCCAGTTCTATACCAGGGTAAGCTACTGTTTATATGAGGGGGAAATAAAAAAATAAAATAAATTGCCTTTTTTTGCATCCAGATACGCTTCCACTACGTATCTATTCTCGAAACCAATAAAACACTTTCGAGGACAGAAGGATGAAAAAACGTATATTAAATTGCGCCATAGCCATGGCGGTAACAGCCAGCACAGGGATGCTGAGCTTCTCGCAGGCTTATGCTTCAAGCCACCGAGAAGCCCCTAATATCACCCGTATGCCAAAAGTCGACTCAACCGACTTCTACATGTTCAATAGTTACGAGTCCGGCAGGGATGGCTTTGTCACCTTGATAGCCAACTACATTCCGTTACAGGACCCGCAGGGTGGGCCCAATTATTTTTCTATGGACCCGTCGGCATTGTATGAGATCCATATTGATAACAATGGTGATGCAGTTGAAGACCTCACGTTCCAGTTCCGCTTCAGGAATACACTGATTAACAGAGGTAATGGAATCAGCTTGCAAATCGGCCCGGATGGTAGCCAGAATACTGTCGCGATACCTTTGAAACAGGCAGGTGGTATTGGTGTCAGTGCTGGTAATGCCAACCTGGGTTTCAGGGAGAGCTACAGCATGACCATGGTTCAGGGAGATCGTCGTCGTGGACAGAAATCGGCTATTACGCATGCATCGACAGGCGAGCGGACCTTTACCAAGCCATTTGACTATGTAGGCGAGAAAACGTTTGGCGACAGTGCGGCCTACGAGGCCTATGCGCGGCAATATGTCAATCCGGTCAATATTCCGGGTTGTGGACAGGGTAATGTCTTTGTCGGTCAACGCAAGGAATCATTTGCAGTGAATCTGGGCGAGACATTTGACCTGGTTAATTATGCACCCATCGAAGGGTCAATCGCCCAGGACACGGCCAATGATGATCTAAGAAATAAAAATATTACTACCATCGCATTAGAGGTGCCGGCCAGTTGTCTGACCTCAAACGGGTCATCCATCATCGGTGGCTGGACGTCGGCCAGCTTGCACCAGGTGCGTATCCTTAATCGTAGAGCAACCTTCAACAAACCTGAAATAAATGGTGGTGCATGGACACAGGTATCGCGCCTGGGCAGTCCATTGGTTAATGAATTGGTGATTGGCCTCAAGGACAAGGACCGTTTCAGTGTGACCGAGCCATCTGATGATGGGCAGTTTGCCACTTATGTGACACATCCTACCCTGCCTGCCTTGCTTGACCTGCTGTTCAGGGAAGCTGTTAACAGTCCGGTTGATATAGCACCGACAAATTTCCCGCGTAACGACCTGGTTGCAGCATTTCTTACGGGGTTTGCAGGCGTAAACCAGCCTGATGGCGTTGTTCCTTCAGAAATGCTTCGATTGAATACCGCGATACCCGCTGTTGATGCCAGTTTGCAAAATAACTTCGGTGTGGCGGGAGATGATCTGGCTGGATTTCCGAATGGACGTCGACCGGGAGACGATGTTGTCGATGTGGCTTTGCGTGTCGTCATGGGTCGATTATGTCACCCCGTACCAGTGAATGGTGTCGATACGGACCTTGGGTTATGTACGCCACAACAGGCAACCGTCGGTACCGTTCCATTTACCGATGGTGCACCTATCAGCGCGGCAGATTTTGATAGCGTGTTCCCGTACCTGAGAACACCAATTGCCGGATCACCTAATAACTAGTCAAACATTAAACCCTCTCCTATAAAGGGAGGGGGCGGAGGATTCAATATGAAAAACAAGATAATAATTTCTTCATCACTGCTATTGACAATATTCCTCAGTGCCTGTGGTGGTGGCGGAAGTGCTCCCGAGCAGTTTAGTGAGTTTACCAGTAACACTTTCCAGTTACCTGCTGAAAACAAGCCGGTCGAAGTTGATTTTCGTAACTTTGTTTATGACGTCAATGAAGATGATGCTGCGTTTGATTTTATGATGCAGGACAATGAGTATGCCGTATAAAGCAGTAACTTGTTTTCGGAATGGTGTTGAAGCATGGAGATAAGCATGAAGGTTTTTATATCAGGTATGGTGTTAGTTGTTATGGTGCTATTGAATACAGTCAGTGCTCATGGTCCTGGCAGCATACATGTGACCATCAAACATGACAGGGACTTTGAGAAACAGCTGATAAATCTAGAGCGATTGTTGAAAAAAGAACCAGCCAGGCTGCAATATCTGGATGAACTTGCCGGTTTATATATTTCCCAGGGCCGTAAGACGTCCAACGAGCAATATTTTTTACTTGCAGAGAAAGTGTTACTACCCGTGGTCAGCAGCAAGTATGTTAACAACAGCTTGCTGTTGAAATGGGCCGATGTATTACAAAGAACACACCGGTTCCATGCGTCTTCAGAAGTTCTGGGTGACCTGTTGAAGTCAGATCCGGGTAATACTCAGGCGAGGTTAATGAGGGCTGTAATTGCCCAGGTATCGGGTGACTATAAACAGGCAGGCAATGACTGCCTGCACCTTGTGGGCAAGACAGAGTTATTGCTAGCGGTGACTTGCCTGTCACAGGTTAAAGGTATGACGGGTAGTCTGCCAGCTGCAATCATTGTAATGGAAAGGGCATTAAAACCAGTTAGCAATCATACGCATGAGCCCCTGACTGAGTCCAGGCTATGGGCAATGACGGTTTTGTCTGAAATGTATCTTCGTGCAGGAAGGACGATGGAGGCCAGGTCGATGATCGAGAGGCTGTTGGTAGAAAAACCTGCAGACTACTATTTAATAAGCATGCTTGCAGACAGTTTACTGGAACAAAAAATGTTTCGACAAGTTGTAGACTTGGTTGGCGAAAAGACAACCAGTAATAAATTACTGCTGAGGAAAGTTATCGCAGAAATAGGGCTGGGTAAAGGGCATCCTTCAGGAATGAAAATGCTACGTGCAAGAGTGCACAAGTTGTTGCACAGCAAAGACGACAGTAATGCAGGACTGCTAGCGCGCTATTATCTGGATGTAAAGAAAGATAAGAAACGTGCACTCACGCAGGCCAGGCGAAACTGGAAGACACAACGCAATGCGGAAGATATTCTCCTGCTGCAACGATGCCTGGAACGGGGTGTGGGTAAAAACAGCCAACACGAATTACAAGACTGGATAGTTAAATTTAATTATCAGGATGTGCGGTTGCGAACTTGACATACTCTGAGATGATTTATACTGATCAGGTGTAGTAGTTCAGACTTGATCTGAAGATTATTCCTTGATCGCCATGGCAACTGTATATTGTTTTCCCTGTTTCAGTTTTTTATAGTTGCCAAATATCTCCTTGAAGTTACGCTCGATATATCGCCTTAGACCGGTAATGGTCACCACGTAGAATCTACCGCCTGGTTCGAGTTGTTCGAAAGCATCGGAGAGCATGATAGTCATCATTTCGCTTCCGACCTTGGCAGGTACATTGGATGCGATACAGTTAAATTTCCTGTCACGTATATGTTGCAGACCATTACTAAGCCGGATGTCGCAATTAGAGATGTGGTTAATCTCTGCATTTTTTTTACTGTATTCAATCGCCATGAAATCCTTGTCGACCAGGGTGCTTGTGCCCTCAGGGGCGAGTCGGGCCATGGTCAGACCGATCGGTCCATATCCACAACCCAGGTCCAGGCAGTGATCGGTTGGTTTGATATCGAGATAATCCAGTAGCATGATACTTCCCTTGTCGATTGATTTCGGAGAAAAAATTCCCCAGGTGCTGTGAAAGGTCAGTTTCTGTCCACGTAGCGTATCCTGGAAGACGATATCCTCGCGGAGATGTTGCAAATTATTAATAGTATTCATTTGTACGACTCAGTATCATTATTGTAAAAATTATCATGCAGACCGATTGTGATTGAAATACCTTGAAAGAGTACTGTTTTTTATCAAGAAATTCAAAGAACTACCGATAACTAACATATCTATACGAGATGCACCCTTAAAGACCTTATTAATAATATGTTATCAAGTAAAATTCAGTTGATTTTCAAGCTAGGAGTCAGGCAAAAGGTCATGCTGGTCTTGTTAACCGTGTTACTCACTGCGTTGACTGTCAGTGGCTGGATGGCAATAAAAAAGGAAAAACAGGACACACTGAAAGAGATTAATCAACGTGGTGAAGATATCAGTCGTTTTGTTGCCAAGTCGTTGGCATATAGTGTAGTGGGTTATGACTACCATGCTATTCAATTGCTGCTGGACGAGATCACCTTTTCAGATGATATTGGTTATGCCAGGGTATTAAGCCTGAAGGGCAACACCATGGCCGAATCAGGTGATCTGGATAATGATGATGACAACATGGTTGTGGTCAGACGGGATATCAAGCTGGAAGACCGGATGGTTGGTAAGTTGATTATGGGTCTGAGTACAGGTCACATAATAACCCGCGTGGAGTCACAGAAGTATTCACTGTTAAAACGCGAAGCAATCATCATATTGCTGATCGCATTTGGCGAGTTTCTCGCGCTTTCCTATATTATTATTCGCCCTGTGAGCATCATGTCTGCATCGTTGAATGATAACGTCGATGAGAATGGTCGTATCACTGGTGTCATTCCTATTAAAAGCAAAGACGAGTTTGGTCAACTTGCTTTGTCATTTAATAATTTGAGCAAACAGCTGAACGATGCCAATGAAAGGTTGCAATCAAAGATTGATGTGGCTGATAAAAAAATGATAGCGACCAACAAGCAGCTCGTGGCGCAATCAAAGGAACTAAAAAGGATCAGTGAAGAATTCAGGCTGATGTCTATTACCGACGCCCTGACGGGTTTGTTTAATCGCCGTTACTTCGAAGAGCTGATTGCATCAGAGTTAAAACTCGCCCGCCGCCAAGGCTACGTGAATAGTCTGATTATTCTTGATATCGATTTTTTCAAGAAGATAAACGATAACTATGGCCATCCGTGTGGAGACGAGGTATTGAGGCAAGTTGCCGACGCACTGAAAAACAGATTGCGCGATACAGATGTTCTGTGCCGGCTGGGTGGAGAGGAATTTATAATCTTTTGCAAAAGGGCGGGCAAGTCCGACGTTAAGCGAGTTGCAGAAGATCTCAGAAAGGACATAGAGGAAATGAAGATTGTACATGGTAGCCATGATATAAAAGTCACCATCAGTGCCGGCATGGCAACCGATATTCCGGGAGAGAATGGAGATGAAATGGAACTATTGTATAAAAAGGCCGATACGGCAGTTTACTACAGTAAGGAAAATGGCAGAAATTGTACGACCCATTATGATGATATATTCACTGAAATGGAATAAAGCATTGGAGGAACTGAAATGAACATGCTACGGAAGATGGTAGTACTATTTTTTACGCTAGCCCTTACTTCGTCTGTAAGTGCAGAAAACAGGGAGCTGAAACTCGGTTCTGTGGCGATGGATATTCCAGCCGTTATGTATAAGCGATTGACGCCATTAACACAGTATTTGAATGAGCAATTGGGAATGTCGGTAGCACTACGACTTTCGCCGAATATGGGTGCGGCCATCAAGGCAGCGGCAAAGGGTGATGTCGATATTGCGTACCTTACCCCTGTTGCCTACCTGAAGGCACATGAAAAAGGCGGCGCGCAACTCGTCGCTAAAACCGTGACCAAGGGCAAGGCCTCATTCCAGCTTATGATCGTTGTCCGGGAGGATAGCCCGGTTAAAACGGTAAAAGATCTGGTTGGCAAAAGTTTCGCATTTGGTGACAAGCGCGCACTGTTGCAACGTGCTGCGGTTGTCGGTTCAGGTATCACAATGGATCAGTTTTCAGAATATCGCTTTCTGGGACATTACGACAATATTGCACGTGGTGTCATGAGCAAGGATTTTGATGCGGGCGTATTGAAGGATACCATGGCCTTCAAGTGGCAGAATAAAGGCCTGCGAATTTTATACAGCTCTCCGGATCTGCCGCCTTATAATATTGTTGCAAGCAAAAATGTTGACAAGGCCATGCTGAAAAAGCTGAAAAAGGCATTTCTGGGGCTGGACGGTAAAAAGCCGGAGCACCTGAAGATTATCAAGGCGTTGGATAAAAAATATGACGGCTTTGCCGCAACCAGTGATGCGGAATATGATGTAATTAGAAAACTGATTAAACCGTTCACCAGTAAATGACCTTGTGATTTAGTGGGTATATTCAGTGCTGCCTGGCAATGATGTGATGCTATAATGCATGATTACAACATGCATTATAAAAGGAGCTGCATATGTTATCTGTTGGACAGGCCGCACCGGCATTCGATACTGTTGATCAACACGGAAATCGGGTAAAGCTTGCAGGTTTTGCAGGCAAAAAAAACATTGTTATCTATTTCTATCCAAAAGATGATACGCCGGGTTGCACGATCGAGGCAAACCAGTTCACAGCACTGGCCGAAGAATTTGCCGCGCACGATACGGTTGTGCTGGGTGTAAGTAAGGACGGTTGTGACAGTCATCAACAATTCATTGACAAGTTTGATTTGAAAATCGACCTGTTGGCGGATACCTCAGGCGAGTTATGTGAGTCCTATGGTGTATGGCAGGAGAAAGAAAAAAACGGTATCAAAAAAATGGGTATCGTACGTTCAAGCTTTGTTATTAACAAGGATGGGGTCTTGACGTATGTGGAATACGGCGTGGCCGCTGAAGGACACGCGCAGCTTGTGCTGGAGCGGATAAAAGAACTGGATTGAATGACTGTCTAGCACATATCAGCCAGACGGACATTGTGTTGCAGCAGGTGGCCGCCATGCTTGTCTATTTTGATTCTGCTGATGAGGCCATTTTCAACCTTGATGCGGTATAAGCCCAGGGGTTTGCTGTGCAAGGTGTGCGCAATGATGGCGCGAATCACGCCAGCATGGGCAACGATCAAGATGTGTTTACCGCCATGTTGAGCAGTTTGTAGTTGGTAGGCTGACGTGACACGCTGGATGAAGGCATTCAGGTCTTCAGAACCGGGTGGCCGGCAGTGGACCGGGTCATGATAAAAGTCTTCATATTCCTGTAACCGCTCTGTCCTGAGTTGTTCACGTGTTTTACCTTCCCACTCACCAAAGCCGACTTCTCTGAAATCGTGCTCTATGGTTACAGATAGTTTATGCGCATTTGCCAATTCCTGAGCAAATCGTGAACAACGTAGCATAGGGGAAGAGATGACTTCGTTCCAGGGGATTTTGCCACTGGTAGCATCACGCATTTGTTGCCAGCCCTTTTCACTTAAGGGGTGATCGATGTTGTGACCACGGTACATACTGCCACCTTCGGGTTCTCCGTGGCGGATCAGATCAATCAGGGTTTCCATGTTCTCTGGCATCATTCCTCGTCCTGCTTGAACGGGAAAATTGAGGATTCTTCGTTCGGGGTGTATTCCACCAGCTGCCCATCCGGAATCGATCCCATTGCCTCAATGGTGAGCTTGAGGATCATAGAAACATGGGTATGGAAATATAGACACGGTACTTCATTGTGACGTGTATACATGCTTCCTTTTAATGATCCTGTTCGGCCTTGCCATGAGCATCGAGGATAGTTTTTGTCATGATGCGATCAGTATAGGCCATGGCAATAGCAGAAAAAATAAAGGTGGTATGTATGACTACCTGCCACAGTACTTCAACTTGTCCTGCGGCTACGAGTTGTTCAGCAAGTGCAGCACTGGTGCCTTCTGGTATGGTTACATTCTCAACACCAATGAAGGTTTTTAACAGGTGAATGGATGAAATACCAATCAGGGCCATGGATAGCTTGATCTTCATGGTGGCAGCATTGACATGAGAAAGCCACTCGGGCTGGTCAGGATGCTCTTTAAGATTCAGTCGAGAGACAAAGGTTTCATAGCCGCCGATAATCACCATGATCAACAGGTTGGCGATCATCACCACATCGATCAGGCCCAGCACAATGAGCATGATCTCGGTCTCACCGATCTTGCTTGCACCGGAGACCAGATGACTGAGCTCTATCATGAAGTGATAGACATAAACACCCTGCGCGACAATTAATCCTATGTACAACGGTGCCTGTAGCCAGCGACTCCAGAATATTAACTGTGACATCATGTTCAGTGAAGTGGTGCGTAGGGACGGTTCTTGTTTTTCCATGTTCTAGCTCTAAATTAGGTTAAGCGATAATGTTTTGATTGTTTGGTCAGGCTGGCGAATAACACCGGTTTCTTTTACACCTGTATCCTATTTCTTGGCGATGTGTGGCTTCCAACTATTAGTCGTATATATAAATCCAGGTAGATCTGTATAACAATTTATGATGAATAATTTTGTTACACCAGGCCCGTTAATTCTGTACATCATTGGGGGGAGTGGCCCCCATACAGCCAAACAAGTATAGCCTCGAACGGTATAAAGTAAACTAAATAAAAATGATTGAAATCATAAGTAAAGATTTATACATTAGGCATATAAGTATAACTTTGTGACGGCTCCAGGTATCTGGATCGTTCGCCCCGCTCCTTCATTATATCCAGGCGGCCCAGGAATTTCACTTGAATTGGCCAATTATTACCTTGAATATCAATCAGTTAAAATATAATCTCGACTTGGGTATCATATTCATTCATACGTTGAGCCTGGTGCACAGAAAAGGTAAACACCTGTCAGCCGTGGCCAGTGTTTTCAGGCAGTTTGTATTTGATGAAGGACTGAAGCTTACTGAACTGGGTAAATTATGTTCAATTTAATTGAACGATCAGCTCCAGCTATAGTCATATGGTTTGACAGTGCTATTTTTAATGGCTATCGTAAGTAGTATATATATTAAGGTATAACATTTGTTACATTCACTAAGACAAAACAGGCACGGCATAATCATGATGGTGACATCCGTGTTGTTATTCGTCTGGTTGTCACTGAGCTGCCAGAACTGTTTTGCCATCGATGTGCAGGAAAACTCGCATGCCAGCATGGACTGCTGTCCGACAGGTATGCAGCTCAATCAGGGTTCAGGCCATGCAGATGTTTTGGCCGACAACTGTGCTACTGCCAGCCTGATCGATCAGCCTGCCGTATCTGAAGAAATCAAATTGCAGGTAGAGGACCAGCATCTTCTGGCCATTTCTGTTTATGCCGCGGATTATCCGTCATCGGCTTCATCCGGTGCTGTGGGTTTCAATCAACAGCAATCTTTCCCTTTCTCACACAGGTTATTCTCTAGCTATCGTATCCTGCTGATCTAAATCCCGCCCTGATTCTATTTTAACCTTGTTGGTTTTTTTTCAGGAGCAGGAGTATGTTTTACACTTTTCGTTATTTATTGTTAATCGGTCTGGTAATGTTCAACCAGGTGCATGCCGCTCAGGTATTGAGTCTGTCTGAAGCTGGCCGTCTTGCGCAGCAGCTCGACCCTTCCAGCAAGCGCCTTGACTCACTCGCGCAGGCGATGAAAGAAGGTTCGGTTGCAGAGGGTCAGTTACCTGACCCTAAATTCAGGTTTGGTCTGATGAACTTCCCGACCGATACCTTTAATCGGGATCAGGAGCCAATGACGCAGATCCAGCTGGGCGTCCAGCAAATGATTCCGCGGGGTAATTCGCTGGCAATAAAAACCAGGCGCTCACTCAGTAAGGCCAGCACAAGCGAGTACCGTGGACAAAATCGTCAGCGTTCAATACTAAAGCAGGTCCGTCTGAAATGGCTGGAACTGTTCTACTGGAATCGTGCCAGTGGTGTGATAGATAAAAACCGAGCACTGTTTGAACAGTTGGTTGAGGTGAGTCAATATCATTATGCGGCAGGTAGAAGAAATCAGCAGGATGTGATACGGGCGCAACTTGAACTTAGCAAGTTGGATGACAGGATGCTGGAGATTAAAACAAGGCAGGATAAAATCCGCGCAGAGCTGGGAGTGCTGGTTGGTCTTGCTCCAGCTTCATTTGAATTACCACAGCAGTTGCCATCGCTTGAAGTGGCCTCCGGTTTTGAGCAGCTTGCAGACGCCCTGGACCAGCACCCAACTATGCTGGCCGCAAAATCACAGGTCAATACCGGCAAGCAAGGTGTGGAGCTTGCGCGAGAAGCCTACAAGCCAGGCTGGATGTTGGGCGTGAATTACGGTATTCGTGATGGGCAGAATCCAAATGGTCGTGACCGACCGGATTTCTTTTCGATCGGAGTTACTGTCGATATCCCACTGTTTCGCGAAAAACGGCAGGACCGCAGGCTGGCTGCCAGTCAACATCGTTTGGGCGCAAGTAAGCAGAACCGTGATCAGCAATATCTTGATCTGAAAAAAATGCTTGAACGTGACTATGCTGAATGGCAGCGCCTTGAAGAGCGTCATGCACTGTACCGTGATGTTTTGCTGATGCAGGCAAAACAAAACTCCGAAGCATCCCTGTTTGCCTATCAGAATGACCGCACCGATTTCGCAACATTGATGCGAGCCCGTATCACGGAACTGAATACCCGTTTGAAATCTATTCGAATTAACGTTAACCGCGCCAAGGCGCAGGTGCGTTTATACTACTTGTCCGGAGAAGAAAAATGAGAGCCTTGTTAATTACCAGTATTATCATTGGCGCAGTTACGCTGGCTGCCTGTTCACAAGATGGCACTGAATCAGATGGCATGTCAGGGACAGAGGTTAAGGAAACAGCAGTCGAGCATGGCCTCAAACACCAGGACCCAAATTACGTTTGTCCTATGCATCCGCAGATCGTACGTGATAAACCCGGTAACTGTCCGCTCTGTGGTATGGACCTTGTTCTGAAAGAACAGGATGAGGCAGAAGAACCCAAAGAGAAAAAGATTCTTTACTGGGTCGCTCCAATGGATGCTGCTTATCGACGTGATGGACCGGGTAAATCACCCATGGGTATGGATCTGGTGCCGGTTTATGATGAAGGCGGTGGCGTGTCCGTGAAGATTTCGCCAATCGTTGAACATAACCTCGGTGTGCGTACCGCCATGGCTGAACGTAAACACCTGTGGCGTCGTATCGACACGGTGGGTTACGTGGATTTTGATGAGAACATGATTTCGCATATCCATCTGCGCACCAAGGGCTGGATAGAGAAGCTGATGGTCAAATCCGAAGGTGAGCGCGTTAAAAAAGGCCAGCTTTTGTTTGAGGTCTACTCCCCTGAGCTTGTGAATGCGCAGGAGGAATACATACAGGCGCTGCGTAGTCGAAATAAAAGCCTGATTGAAGCTTCCAAGGAAAGGCTGTATGCACTGGGGGTTTCTGTAAAACAAACCAGGGGACTGAAAAAAAGAAACAAGGCCAGACAGTTTGTGCCGGTATATGCCAAACAGGATGGTATCGTCGCAAAACTGAATGTCAGGGAAGGTATGTACGTTATGCCGACGCGTGAAGTCATGAGTCTCGCCGATCTGTCCAGTGTCTGGTTGCTGGCCGAGGTTTTTGAAAGTCAGTCCGACTGGGTCAAGGTTGGACAGCCTGCAGAGGTACGTCTTTCCTATTTGCCAGGTCGCGAATGGCAAGGTTCGGTTGAATATATCTACCCGAGCCTGAATGAAAAAACCCGCACGCTTAAGGCGCGTCTGCGTTTTGATAATCCTGACGAGGCACTCAAGCCCAACATGTTTGCAGATGTGACGATCTTTGGTGGCGCGAAAAAGGACATCATTATCATCCCCCGCGAGGCGCTAATTCGCGCAGGTGAAGAAGAGCGGGTTATTCTGGCAATGGGTAAAGGACGCTACGAGGCACGAAACGTCAAGGCCGGAATCGAGTCGGGTGACTTTGTCGAGATCATCGAAGGCATCACGGAAGGTGACAGTGTGGTGACCTCAGGTCAATTCCTGATTGACTCGGAAGCCAGTCTCAAGGCCAGCTTGCAACGCATGAGCCAGCCGAAAGAGCAGGGTATGGCTATGCAGGAAGAGGAACAGCCGATGAAGGGTATGATTCATGGCGCAGGCGTAGTTACTGAAACGGTAGCGGGTGAGCAAAAAATCAAGATCGCTCACGAACCGATTGAGGCGTTGGGCTGGCCGGACATGAATATGTTTTTTTCAGTAAAAGACGATGTACCCCTGCAGTCGCTGAAGGCCGATGACAAGGTGACATTCATGCTCGAAAAAGGTGACAAGGGTTATGAAATTACCTCAATCAAGAAAGCGGTGCAGGGGGCAGGAGAATGATTACGCGAATAATTGACTGGTCGCTGAACAACCGCTTCCTGGTTTTATTGTTAACAGCGATCCTGATTGGCTGGGGGATATATTCTGTCAAACAAACACCGCTGGATGCGATACCGGATTTGTCTGATGTGCAGGTGATCATCAAGACCACTTACCCCGGACAGGCACCAAGGGTGGTGGAAGATCAGATCACCTATCCGCTGACGACGGCCATGCTGGCGGTGCCTGGTGCGGTCAATGTGCGTGGCTATTCGTTTTTTAATGACTCCTATGTCTATGTCATTTTTAAAGACGGCACAGACCCGTACTGGGCGCGATCTCGTGTGCTGGAATACCTGAGCCAGGTGGCTAGTCGTTTACCACCCGAGGCCCGACCTGCGCTGGGTCCGGATGCAACCGGTGTTGGCTGGGTTTATGAATATGCGCTGGTCGATCGCACAGGAAAAAATGACCTCGCGCAATTGCGCTCCTTGCAGGACTGGTTTCTTAAATATGAATTGCAAACCGTTGCAGGTGTGTCAGAGGTGGCCACCATCGGAGGTATGGTCAAGCAGTACCAGGTTGTATTGAATCCGGACCGCTTGCGTGCCTATAGTATTCCATTGCATAAGGTTCGCATGGCCATTAAACGCGCCAACCAGGAAGTCGGTGGTTCGGTCATTGAAATGGCAGAGGCCGAGTACATGGTTCGGGCAACAGGCTATATTGATGCGCTGGACGACCTGCAACGCATTCCGCTTGGCGTTAACAAGCAAGGTACGCCGATTTTACTCAAGGACGTCGCCGAGGTGAGGTTGGGTCCGCAAATGCGACGTGGTATTGCTGAGCTTGATGGTGAAGGCGAAGTTGTTGGCGGTGTGGTGGTGATGCGCTACGGTGAAAATGCACTGAAAACAATCGATGGTGTGAAGACTAAATTGCAGGAGCTGAAAAGTGGTTTACCTGTGGGTGTCGAAATCGTCGAGACCTATGATCGCTCTGCGCTGATTAATCGTGCTGTCGATACATTGAGTTACAAACTGATGGAGGAATTTATAGTAGTCGCTCTGGTCTGTGCGGTGTTTCTGTTTCATATCCGTTCGGCGTTGGTCGCTATTCTCAGTCTGCCGATCGGTATACTCGTGGCGTTTATCATCATGAATGGCCAGGGTATTAATGCCAATATTATGTCACTGGGTGGTATCGCGATCGCCATTGGTGCGATGGTCGATGCGGCCATCGTTATGATTGAGAATGTACATAAGCATATTGAACGTGAACCGCTGACCGATGAAAATCGTTGGCGTATCATGCGTGAAGCCAGCATGGAAGTCGGGCCAGCCCTGTTTTTCTCGCTTATGATTATCACCTTGAGTTTCCTGCCGGTATTCACACTAGAGGCACAGGAAGGACGCCTGTTTTCACCTCTGGCCTTTACCAAGACCTATGCCATGGCGGCATCCGCAGGTCTGGCGATCACGCTGGTGCCGGTATTGATGGGGTATTTTATTCGCGGGCACATTACGCCTGAGCATAAGAATCCGATTAACCGTTTGTTGGTCGCCTTGTATCGGCCCGTGATCAATGTTGTACTGAAATCACCCGGTACGGTGTTAGTGGTATCGCTCGTAATCGTGGTTGTCGGCATGTGGCCGATCACCAAGATTGGCTCTGAATTCATGCCGGATCTTGATGAAGGAGACCTGATGTATATGCCAACGACCTTTCCGGGCGTGTCTGCCGGTAAGGCACAGGAACTATTGCAGCAAACCGATAAGCTGATTCGTACCGTTCCGGAAGTGAAACGCGTATTCGGCAAGGTTGGCCGTGCGGAAACGGCAACCGACCCGGCGCCGCTGACCATGATCGAAACCACGATCCAGATGAAGCCGCGCAGTGAGTGGCGTGAAGGGATGACCCTGGCTGGCCTGAAAGCCGAGCTGAATAAACTTATCAAGTTTCCAGGACTGACCAATGCCTGGGTCATGCCGATCAAGACACGTATCGACATGCTGGCGACCGGCATCAAGACGCCGGTTGGTATCAAGGTCGCCGGACCCGACCTGAACGTCATACAGGATATCGGTAAGCGACTCGAAGAGGTCGTGATTAAAGTGCCGGGTACTCTGTCGGTCTATTCCGAACGAGTCGCGGGGGGGCGTTATATCACGGTCGACATCGATCGAGTTGCGGCCTCTCGATTTGGTTTGAATATTGCCGACGTGCAGGACGTGGTTAAAACCGCAGTTGGTGGTATGAAGGTCGCGCAAAGCGTGGAAGGGCTTGAGCGTTATCCTATTAATATTCGTTATCCACGTGAAACACGTGATTCGATTGTGGAGTTGCGCAACTTGCCGATTGTGACGCCGTCAGGTGCGCGTATTCCCCTGGGTGAGGTTGCTGATATTCGTGTGGAGATGGGGCCGGCTATGATCAAGAGCGAAAATGCCAGACCTAATGGCTGGACATTTGTTGATCTAGACGGTCGTGACCTGGGATCCTATGTAGCCGAGGCACAAAAGCTGGTCAGCGAGCAGGTAAAATTGCCGGCAGGGTACTCGATAGCCTGGTCCGGTCAATATGAATACATGGTACGTGCGAAGGAGAAACTCAGTGTTGTGGTGCCGTTCACGCTGGTGATCATTGTGCTGTTGTTGTATCTGAACTTCCGCAATATAACCGAAGTGTTGATTATTATGGGTACCTTGCCTATGGCGCTGGTTGGCGGTGTCTGGTTGCTATACCTGCTTAATTATAACATGTCGGTCGCCGTGGGCGTCGGTTTTATCGCACTGGCCGGTGTAGCAGTCGAGATCGGTGTGATCATGCTGGTATACCTGAACCAGGCATTTAACAAGCGGCATATGCAGAGTGAAAAAGTCCATACCCTGACAATGAAAGAGTTACGTGAAGCGATCATCGAAGGTGCATTACTCAGGGTTCGTCCTATCATGATGACGGTGTCGGCAATCATAGCGGGACTGTTGCCTATTATGCTTGGCGGAGGAACAGGATCCGAGGTGATGCGTCGTATTGCAGCACCAATGGTTGGGGGTATGGTCAGTGCGACCATACTGACATTGATCGTCATACCGGCTGTTTTCATGGTATGGAAAAGCCGTTTGATCAGAGAATCGTAGGAGCGCGACATGCAAAAATTAATAATGCTAGGCATGATTACATTGATAGTAACGAATGTTCACAGTGTTGCTGCGCAAAACAGTCAACCCTATGCAGGGCAGCAAACCCGGCAAATCAAGGCACTATCTGCTTCTGAAGTGGAAGGGTTGTTAGCAGGCAAAGGCCTGGGAATGGCCAAGCCGGCTGAGCTAAACCAATACCCGGGGCCTAAGCATGTGCTCGAGGTGGTCGAGCAGCTTGATCTGACTGCACAGCAAATACAACAGACAAGATTGTTTTTCAAACAGATGCAAGCCGAGGCGATTCCACTGGGAGAGCAAATTGTCGCGGCAGAAAAGAAGCTGGATGAGTTATTCGCTTCGGGCAGGGTTACCAATAAAGATTTGGAAAAGGCACTGGACGAGATTGCGAAGCTGCGAGGCAGATTGCGTTTTGTGCATTTGAAAACCCATTTGCGCCAGAAAGCCATCATGAGTGCAGAACAGGTTCATCGCTATATTCAGTTGCGCGGTTATGGTCCTCAACATCAACATCAACACTAATCAGGGATGCTCATATGTTGAGGGTATTAAACGGTAATAGCATAATGAAACGAGTACTGGTCATGCTGGCTGTGGTGTTATCGGTAACGGCCTGTAGTGAACAGCCTGCGGGTGAGCTGCAGAAAGCATCTGACAAGAAAGTGGCGCAGTCACCGATTGTATTAGAGTCTGATCCGTCGAGATATACGCAAGGCTTGCGGCTGTATCAACAAACCTGTGCTGCCTGCCACGGACAGCAGGGTGAGGGTGCAGTCAATTGGCAAAGGCGTGATGCGCAAGGGCAGTATAAACCTCCGCCGTTGAATGGCACCGGGCATACCTGGCATCATCCAAAGCAGGTATTGATGGATATAATTCGTAATGGTACCCAACGTCTGGGCGGTAATATGCCAGCCTGGAAAGACCACTTATCTGATGCGCAGATCGAGGATATATTATATTGGTTGCAATCACAGTGGCCTAAAGAGATTTATGAGGCCTGGTATCAGAACAATGAGGTGGTGTTTCGTAACCAGTCTATGAACGGAAAGAAATAATATATGATCAATACGGTGTATTTCCACACGGGATGGCCAAATCATGAGGATGATATTCGTATTATTTGAGGTCTGATATTTATTGGCCCAATGATGTGTAATAACCATCAGTCATGGTAAAATGGCATTTTTATCGTGGTGGTGAAATAAATTAATTTAAGGAGTACGCAATGTACGGTTTTACAGTTGAAGTCAACAGCAGTTTTGATGATGCGGTTGAAAAGGTAACAGAAGAATTGCAAAAGGAAGGTTTCGGGGTGTTGACAGAAATTGATGTCAAGGCCGTTATGAAAAAGAAGCTGGATCTGGATAAACGTCCCTATAAAATTCTGGGTGCCTGTAACCCTGTTCTGGCTAATCAGGCGATGGAAGCAGAGCCGGATATTGGTCTGTTATTGCCATGCAATGTCGTGGTCAGGGAAGATGAGAATGGTTCCGTGGTAGTCGGTTTTATGGATCCTTCTTCCGTTCTGGGGCTGGTACAGAAAGCAGAACTCGAAGGCCTGGGTGCGGAAGTGTTATCACGCCTGCACCGTGTAAGGGATGCACTGAAATAAACAAACAAAAGGGGGTGGCATGATAACCACCCCCTGATTTCTTTGTAGCTGTTGTTGCTATGCAGCCTGTTCTTGCGGGAACAGCAGTCCGTAAACTTCATTGAATTGCTGTGGCGCATTTGCCAGTACCAGATCAATGGCCTCACTCTTCAGGCCACTGGTTTCCCATATTGCGGAATCGATAGGTGGCTGGGTAATGCTCAGGTCATTTTCCTGGTTAAGCATGTCGGTGATATGGTTGGCGATATGGATAACCGCCGTTTCTACGGGATACTGTGTTGCCTTTTCGGGAGCATGATGAAATTCAATCGCCTCGATGATATTGGCAGGCAGTTTCCATTTTTGTGCCAGCCTGGAGCCAACATCGGTATGGGTGTAGCCCAGTATCGACATTTCAATGGAGGCCAGTGTTTCTCCTGTTGCACGGGCCTGTTGAATTGAATGGTGGGTTGTTTCAGGGATACCCTGATAAAGTATCAGTAAACCAATATCATGTAACAAGCCGGCAACAAAAAAACGCTCGGTATTTTGTTCGTCCAGGCTTTCTGCCAGCAATCTGGATATCACGCCACAATAAAGACTGTGTCGCCATAGCTGTCGTATGTGTTCCTGCTTGTTTCTCATGTTGGTAAACAGATCCACAGTGGTGGTGGTCAGCGCTAGATCACGCAAGTCTTTCGTGCCTATAATAGTGACTGCTCGGGTGATATTCTGGATGCTGGACGGAAAACCATAGTATGGGCTGTTGACGATTTTTAACAGGCGTGATGATAAGCCAATATCGGACTCAACTATCTGGGCAATGTCTGCAACAGAACTGTTCGGGTCCTGGGTAAGGCGATTTAGCTGGATAAAAACTTCAGGTAACGAAATTGGTGTGCCTGATTGTTGAATAAGCGTATCAATAGATATGTCCATGTATCTCTCCTAAAAGAATCAGTGATCATTTGTTACATCCATGTTCCATTAGGCGCAAAACTCAATCAAAACAGCTAGTTTAAATGCAGGTATCTGCAATGAATTATTATTTGTAAATTCCAGTATAGATAAACAACGGCCCTTGTAAAGAGCTGGCATGGTTTTTCGCTATAACCCATATCCTGTAAATAATTAGGGTGCTAGTTAACGTGCTGTTTTACTAGGGCATTTGCATATTCTATCGCCATATTGTTTTTATTTGTGAATCGATAAGTAAAACGCGATTTACATCAAATGCAGGCTTTGAGAGAATTAGCTATTGAACATTGGCGCCATTAATACCATTAAAAAAAAGATGTTATAGAGGGTATTTTCCAGAGCTTGTTCAGCGAGGATTCAGGTTTCCAGGGTTATTATTCTGTTAAATCAGATGATGATTGAAAATTTTTAATATAAATATATTTAGGAGAAAGATATGAAAAAACTATCTTCAGTTTTACTGGCATTATTAATGGCAACAGGTGTTGCTCACGCTGCTGGCGACAAGGCAAAAGGCAAGGCTAAGGCTGCTAGCTGTCAGGGTTGTCATGGTGCTGCCGGAATCAGTAACAATCCGGTATGGCCGAATCTGGCTGGCCAGAAAGCGGCTTATATCGTTAAGCAGCTCAAGGCATTCAAGAGTGGTAGCCGTAAGGACCCAATGATGGATGCGACTTCAAAAGCCCTGAGCGATGCCGATATCGATAACCTGGCAGCCTACTACAGCAGCTTGAAGTAATAATAGTAAATGCTACTGTTAAAAAACCGCGCCATCAGGCGCGGTTTTTTTTGCGATAAAAAAGACGGTTGGTGTTGATTATTAGGTTGGATAGTAAAACGCGGAGGTCGCAGAGAGGCGCTGAGAACGCAAAGAAAATATTTTCAATATAAAATGATCTCTGCATATGCCATCAAACGTAACTATGCATTAATTATTTTTACTTTAAACACTCTGCGTCCTCTGCGACCTCCGTGTTAATATGAGTTGGCTAATAGAACACACAGCCAAACCGTTTATGCACTTTACCCTTGGTTTTTAATCTGAAACTAATACCACAAGGATACGAAAAGCTGAATCACATTGGCGTCGAAGCTATATAAAGGCTCGGTGCCCGGTGTCGCAGACACCCTGACATCGCGGAAATCATCGTAATCAAACTGGATGTTGTTGATGGAAAAGTTGATGCTGCCCCTATCAATAAAGTTCAGGAATTTTTTGTTGACTTCGTAGCTCACGCCGAAACCAATCGACAGTGATGAAAAGGTACTGAGTTCCTTGTCCCTTGCGAGAAAGTTTTGAGCCCCTTGAAAAGGGAACAGGTCGTTATAGAAGTCGGCGCTGTTTTGTTTATAACTGCGTACCTTGAAATCGAATATCCAGTTATCCCGGAACGGGTGGGTATAGCCTATTTCAAATGTATTGGCGTCGATGCCCCAGGTGTCTGTGAAAAATCGGTACTCGCCATGCAGAGCAGCGCGATAAGGTAAATAGTATTTTGCTCGAAGCGCGAGCGAGTTACTGGTGCGAGTATTCGGGTAAACTTCTTCTTCATAGTCATACCCGCGTGGAGATGTGCTGAGATAACGAACCTGGCGATATGGGTTGTTCAGGAAGCCTTCGTCAGTGATGGTCTCAACGCCCAGTTCCATGAGCAGGTTTTTGGTGAGTATCTGTGACACACTGATGCGATAGTTTTCACGGTCGACATCCTCGGCAAAAGCCGGGTCACCCAGTCTGCCTACCGTGTCCCAGCCACGCGAGTAGCCCAGCGTAACGGTGGTCAAGCCGCCAAAAATCTCCTGGCTGATCCCCAGGTGCAGTGATTTGGCCTTGAAGTCGTTTTCCTCACTTTGAGTGTAGGCAGTGCTGATCGTGACATTATCACGCAGGTAGTCCATGGAGGCGCTGTATTCTGTACGCTCCTCATTATAGGGACTGGCAGTGGTGATGACATCGATAGACGCGCTGGTTACCGAGTCAACATAATAGTTGCCTGATACCGAGAAACTGTCACCGACCTGTTTACGCACAAGTATCGATGGGCCTTCGATGGTAACACCACCGCCATCGTATGAATGATACAGCAGGTCGGCGCGATCCTCCGGGAGGATGGCAGAACGTGCCACTAAAGGCAGTAGCAGTAATAAGGCAGTGCAGGCAGTTATGTAAAACCTAGTTACAACCACAGCCACCGCCCTGACCACCTTCAGCACCGCGAGCACCTTCACGTGCCTGATAAACATGATGCAGGTAGGAAGAAGAAACCGGGTCGCGGCTGAAACTCATGATCGGATCAGCCAGGCGGTCACGCTCATAGGGTTTAACCCATGGTTCGATGTCGCTGCAGCCGCTGGCTATCAGGCCGGCAGATATGACTAGCAGGGAAATGAGTCTGTTCATGGTTTTATTCTCTTACCAGTGTTTTGATTTCTTTTGCATATTTTAATTCATAACCGGGTTTGTATGCCTTGTGAACATATCGCAGCTTGCCATCCCTGTCTACGAGGAATGTCGTTGGCATGGCCTTGACGTCGTATTGCGTGGAAACCTTCTTGGTGTTGTCATACAGAATAGGAAAACTGACAGGGATTTTTTGTAACAGGTTGGCAGCCTTGCTAGAGTCTTCGTCGAGGTTGACACCGAGAATGACAAAACCCAGGTCCTGGTATTTTTTATACAACTGTTCGAGTGCCGGCATTTCCTGACGACAGGGGCCGCACCAGGAAGCCCAGAAGTTGATCATGACGACATCGCCGCGATATTCGCTTAGTTTGACATTTTTGCCGGCGCGACTTTTGAGTGTGAAATCGGAAGCACTGCCACCGATCGCAGCAGCCAGGCTGACATTGCTGATGGCCAGTGAAGCCAGAATGATGATTGCTTTAACTATATTCATAATACCCTCGTTCTAGAAAAAGAAACTAAAACCCACTGTTAACTCAAGGTTGTGTATCAGTTTATCGGCACCAAGTAGGTCAGAGTTGAACATATGATCCCTCACGTCGATGTGTATCGCCATCCAGTCTTTGGGGATAAAGCGGTACCCCACGCCGATATTCCAGGTAAAGTGGTCATCATTGGCAAACGTGGTATTGCCTATGCCGCCAATCAGGTAAAGGTCTGAATTATATGCCCGTTTGCCAAAAAATGACTCGCCTGCAAACAAATTGTAACCGACAGAGACATTATAATAAGTGAAATCCCTCTCATCTCCGACCAGCAGTTGCAGTCCGCCGCTGAGTACCTCGAAACTGGTTTTGTCAGCTTCCGAACTACCGACAGCAAATTCGGCGAAGAAATTTTCGGTGATATGGTAGGCAATACGGGCACCGAAAACGGCGTTTACTCCAAAATCCTCGATACTGAGTGCACCACCAAAGAGGCTGACTTCATAGTCTTCAGTGTCGATATCAGCGGTTTCAATTTTTCTGCGTTTGAGTTCCGGTTTGATGATCTGGTCATTTTTCAGTTCAACCGGTTTGGCCGCGCAGACAGGGTTACTGACCGCGGCAAGCAGTCCGATGATGCTGGCAAATGCAGTGTTTAGAAAAAGGCTACGATTCCGGCTTTCCATTCTGTTACTTCCTCATTGTCATTGCGACTGGTAAATACCTTGTATTGGTTATATTCCACTCGTACGATGAAACGTTTTTTGATGTAAATATCTGCACCCAGGCTGACATGGGCAATCGGGTCTTGTCGATCGACTGTTTGCACTAATGTGCCCTTCGGACTGGTGTCGATAATACCACCGCCGAGTGCGAAAAAGGGTGAAACGCGCCATTCAGGAAAAGGGTGGGCTGCAATTCGGGCGTTGGCCATAAGGCTGCTGGAGAAATTGCCAATAGCCTGTGTGAACGAAAGTTCGGTTGAGAGTGTTGGGGTGAGATAGTAGTTACCAAAAACTGTCAGGCTCGCAGCGCCGTCAAAATCACCACCCATCAAGCCGATTTCCCATTTACGTTTACGGAAATCTTCGATGCCGTATTCATGAAAGCGGGTTCTTTCTCCATCCAGTGTCAGTGTTTGCCTGAGCTCGCTGATATGGACCCAGCCTTCTTTGTTCTTTTTTGTGCGAATCTTGAACCAGTCGGTTTTGCGTTTTAGTACTTTTATTTTCTCATTGCGTTCGATTACGTGGGTTACCGGATACCCGGCGGCCGGGCCGGTATGCATTTCAAGGAAAGGATCGAGAACGATGACCTCAAGAAATTCATCTTTTCCCAGGGCCTGTTGCGAGAGTAACAGCTGGAATACAAATAAAAAGAAAATAATGATCCGCATAGTATCTGCCAATTAAGCCCCGTATTTCCGGGGCAGGCCTTTTAAAATTATTATTTATTTGGTTTAGGCCACTTTAACTATTAATAGTTAAAGTGGCAATAAGTTATAGCAGAAATTGGTAACTATTTCATACTTTTAGTTAACCGGCACGTTTACATTGGTCGGGTCATTGTAATACTGGGCGCCAATATCCAGCCATTCATATAACAGCTTTTTCTCATCATCCGAGAGCATATTTGTGTGGTCGACGGTCTGACACATGACGCCTGTGGTAAAGCGATTGAAAAAGGCACTGGACCTGGCGCCGTTAACCGACATTTGTGCCGGGATATTGAGTGGCTGGATGTCAGGAATCGTGATAAAGGTCATGCCCGTCGGGTCATTTGGGTCCGGTATGGTAATGGTCTGAGGTACACAGCTTGCGTCCAGTACCTGGGCCTGTACGGTCTGGGCGTTGAACAGCTGTGTATAGGACAGGAAGAAGTCGCCATTCGCTGTGTTAGTCAGATCCAGTCTCTGGTTAGCCATTGTGTGACATGAAGTGCAGGTGCCGTCGACCATGGTTGTTAACGGGAATACATAAGGTACAGGCGGCGGGACAGGCGGATTGAAGAAGGCGTCACAACGCGGGTCACTGCTTACCTGGTTGGGGTCGCAAGTGATGGTGTCGGTGCGTGCAGCATCCCAGACCGGCTGAATAATATCGGGGTAATTGATAACTGTGCGGCAACGGTATTCCCAGTTGTTGGTGGTTGCAGTTGCGTTATAACAGGCATTGATGGCAACGGTCAGCGGGATGACTTCATCGGATAGCAGGTTGCGGTATTCATAGCTGAAAGGAGCCTCGACCAGATCGGTCCAGATATCGGTAAAACGAATATCAAAATCCGGTCGGCAATCGTTGTCGGCGCAGGCGGGCCCGTATCGTGCCAGTGCCATGGTCTCGCCAGTGGTCTGGCCATTGATGGTATCGGCAACGATGAGCGGGTTGGTATTGCTGCCCGGAAACAGGTAGCCATCCTGGGGTGCGCCAGGGTTCACGCCGACTTGCTCGGTCTCGTGACCGTGAATGCCATCCGCCGGGTTAACGGTATTCGGGTTGTTTCGATGGCAGCCATTACAGGTAACCGTTTCTCCTAGTCTGGCGCGGATCCATGCCTGGTGTCGAGGGCTGATGCGACGACCAAACCTGTCCAGCACGCTGATAGCAAGCGAAACATTGGCCGGTACCTCAACCATGACCGAGCCATCGGGTTCGATAGGTGCGTATCCGATAATTTCCCGCATGCCTTGTTGAGTGCTCACACCAAATGCATTATTCGCGATATCAAAATCTGCCCCATTGAGCTCGTCTGGAATACCCACGGCCTTGACAATTTTAAGGAAGCGGGCAGGACGATCATCCGAACTGAATTGGCTTTGATCGGCCAGATACGCAATCATGCGATTGTCCTGTGAAAAGTTATACAGGCCGGCATAACCATTCGGGTCGGTGGTTGCCAGGGTGGTGAGGTTATTTCGGACCGTCGCATTCATGGTCAGGCTATTAAACACGCCATCGATGTCATACACGCTGCGGATGTGTAACACGCCGGTACCCCTGCTGGCCAGGTTGGCGTCCAGTTCCGGGTCGATGCCGGGTACTTTTTTCGGAATGATTGTGGGTCTTGTTCTTATCTGTGCGACAACGATGTCTGTATAGAGAATATTTTCTTCCGGTTGGAACACTGGGATCTGTGTACGATCAGCGGGATCAAACACGAACAGTCCATATAAAGGTTGTGCTTCCTGGAAGTTTGCGGTATCGGCTATTCTGGCCGGGGTGCAGGCAAAGATGGTGGTTATGTTAACGTCGGTAGAAACCAGGCGGCAAGGTGTCCAGCTGACCAGCATACGGTTGGTGGTATCCCATAATGGCGAGGCAGCACTGTAACGCCCGCCCGGAGAAGGCGCGGTGGTAGTTAGCACATTGTTATTGATCAGGCTGTTCTGCCCATTGGTGATAGGTGTTAGCTGGTTTGGCAGGATCGGCCTGGTGTCATCGGTATAGTTGTTGATATCGATGGCGATGATATCGCCGCCGCCAAAGGTGCCGGTAAACGGCTTGAGTATCGACAGAACACGTCCATCTTCCATTTCCCTGGGTTGTAAAAACTGTACGGTTGACCCGGCAGTACCTGATTGATGACTTTGCCTGCCGTACACGAGTTTTGCTTCGGTGCCGTCTGGATTGCTTTGATAAAGGTGCATGGCATTACGTGGGCCGGCATTATCCCAGCGAGTGAACAGCACCTTGCCTGAAGTCAGTACCGTTGCATCCAGGTCGTGACTCTGGTTGAAGGTAAGCTGTGAAATATCGGACGAGTCATTGATCTCGCAGGTATCGTAGTCGCTGCAGTCTACATTCAGTACATGCAGACCCATGGCGTGCTCATTGCGGTCTTCATCCAGAGAGGTGTAGGCAGTTTTGTTGTTATTGTTGACCGGGCCTTCGTCCGTGAGTATGACCTTGGCAGTCTTTTGGCGCGTAGAGCTGAAGATGATTCGGCCATCAGGTAGGAAATGGGGAGCGACATCTTCACTGGCTTCAGCCGTGATGTCATCCGTGATGATGCGCTTCAGTTCATCACGGGCAATGTGGTAGACCCACAGATTCCATGTTGGCGGGACAATATCAGTCTGCCTGTCGGGTTCTCTCATTGTGAAGACAAGCATGGTGCCATCGAACGAGGCTTCGACATCCTTGACGTCTCCCATTCCTTCGGTTTGCAGCGCGGTGATGTTTTTCGGTGTTGCGGATGAGGCTGCACGGTCACGGACCCACAGGTCGGCACCAGCATTAACGGTCAGAACTTCACGTGCATCGGCTTGTACGGGCTGGTTGTTGTTGTCCAGTGGGACAGGCCTTTTAACATAGGCAATGGGGAGTTCAACCACGACGGGATCCGGGTTCTGACTGCCACCACCGCCGCCGCAGCCAGCGAATATCGTTATCAGAAATCCATAGGTCAGCAATCTTACAGGGGTAAGATAAGGGTTCAGTTTGTTACTCAACGGCTTTTTCATGCGTAGCCTCTAGTTCCCGATAGTGTTAATCAGTAACTACTAATGTATAAATACATTTAATAGCTGCGATTAGTTGTCCTAATGATGTAGTTATGTATCGGCAAGTATCAAGAGAACATGTAACAGTCAGCCCGGTTTTTTTGTCCGGCGTTTTCTGTTGAGTGAAAAATTTTTTAATCGGAATTTCTCCCGATTCCGAAAAATTAAATTCCCTGTGCTTACCTTATTATTAATATTAAAGACAATGAGAACAAGAGCCAGCGTTATTTACGCAATATGTGAACTTGGTCATAAGTTTTTTTTCTAGAATCACCGATAATCTTGTTCAAGGCCAGAAAGCAACGATAAGTTTACGGCTGTCCTGGCAGAGTAAAATAACAAATAAACTGAACTAATGAAATTGTAGAACAGGATCCTTAAGGACGCTTGCAATGAGTATAGAAAAAAACAATCTCATAAGAAAACCGTTCCAGAAAATTGGCCTTCTGACAGTCGCTCTGGGTTTTATGGCCGGATTGCCATTGATCGCCGAGGCAGGCCCGAGAGAAACAGCGCAACGCATTCATAACCGTCTGGCAGGTGTGCCTGCGGCCGCAGGCACTGCAGGATCACCCGGTGTACTGGATATCATGACATCATGCCTGAGCACCAATACAACTTTATGTGATTCGGTTGCCAGTACATTAACAAGTAGCAGCGATGGCGCAGTCAAGGCGGCCTACATCGCCATGGAAGATGATGCATTTTATAATGTGACACTGAAAAATTTTGCAGCCCCGTGGACAAACGAAGCACAGTCTGTGTTTGTTCCACTGGACGATTACTCTGCTACTGTCATTGGTATGATACGCGATGACGTGGATTTCAGAACCGTGTTATCCGCTGATCTGGTCTATATCGGAAGTACCACCTCTCCTTCGTATTCCAATAGTGACAATCTCCATTACGAAGCAATTGAAGACAGTGGTGTCAGCCTGAAAACAGAACTGACTCCTATAGCACAAACTGCATTACCCGGTCGTGGGGGCATTCCCGCCGCTGGTATCATGACAACACGTGCTGCGGCCAGGGCATTTTATATTGCTGGTACCAACCGCGCCATGCTCCGTTTTACCATGTTGAATCATCTCTGTAAGGATATGGAACAGCTGAAAGACACCACACGCCCTTCCGATCGCATCCGCCAGGATGTATCACGCAGCCCGGGTGGAGACAGTCGAATTTTCAATAATTCCTGTGTTGGTTGTCATGCGGGCATGGATCCGCTGGCTCAGGCTTATGCGCATTATGAATGGACCTATACTGCAGGCCAGGAAGACAGTGGCCAGTTGACCTACGATACAACTTCACGACCGGTTGATGCCAACGACCCATCATTGGGTACAACCGCGGCTCAGCCAAAAAACCTGATTAACCCAAGCAATTTTTCATATGGTTACATTACGCGTGACGATAGTTGGACGAATTACTGGAGAAACGGACCGAATGCCATCCTGGGCTGGAACGGCAGTCAATCATCAGGACAAGGTGCCAGTTCGATGGGAGCCGAGTTGGCAAACACCTCGGCCTTTACCAGCTGCCAGGTCAGAAAGGTTTTTCAGAATGTTTGTCTACGTGACCCGATGGGGAATGCAGCAGACAGAACGAAGATTAACCAGGTCGTATCCACCATTGGTACCGGGCCTGTCAATATGAAATCAATCTTTGCGGAAGCAGCATCTTATTGTAAGGATGGAACTGCCTATCAATAACGCGTTGCTTCGAAATAAAGCGACACAGAGGCCATTATGAGCTTGTGGAGAACCAGGATGATAAAAATGCGATCAGCTGAAAATAAACAATCCTTTCATAAAAAGGGTACATGCTCTATGGCATGGGCAGGTATGGGGCTGTTGCTTGCGGTTTTCATCACCGGATGTGGTGGCGGAGCGAGCACAGAATCAAACGCCGGACCAGGAACGTTCGATAACCCTAATAGTAACCCTTCGCAAAACCCACCTTACACTGGCCCGGTAGCGGCCGATGCCGATACACGTCAGTTCCAGACGGCTTTCTGGGAAAACCTGCGTTCCGATACACGTTGTGGCGGTTGCCATACACCGACTTCAGCAACACCTCAGGCACCATATTTCGCACGCAGTGATGATGTTAATCTGGCCTACAGTGCCTTGATGGACAGTGCAGCTAACAGTTTATTGACCGTGGGCAGTGCCAATACACCTGCAGGTGTACCCTATATTGATCGTACCCAGACTGACCAGTCCTATATGGTAGCCAAGGTGGTGAATCACAACTGCTGGATTGGTTCATCCCAGGGTAGTGTCTGTTCAGATATTATCAATGCCTATATCGATGGCTGGGTCGGTGCAAGCGGCGGTGGCAGCACCAAGGTTATTCAGTTGACGCCTCCAGCAACCCTGGCTGACCCGGGTGCAAGCAAGAACTATCCATCTGACGATACGGTGGGTGTTGGTTACTTCACTACATTACCAACTGCTGCGACTAGTTTGCATGGTTTGCTTAGCACGCATTGCTCCGGTTGTCATGTCAGTTCATCACGCACACCACAGTCACCGTATTTCGCTGAAAGTGATGCGAATATGGCCTACGAAGAACTCAAGGCGGCGAAGAAAATTGACCTTGATACACCTGCCAATTCCAGAATAGTGATTCGCCTCAAAGAGGAATCCCACAATTGCTGGACGCCAAATGATTGTGCGAGTGATGCGCAGGAGCTGGAAGATGCAGTAACTGCATTCTCGGCCAACCTGACGGCGACACAGATCGCCTCGGACCTTATTAACAGTAAGGCGCTGAAGCTAAGTGATGCCATTGTCGCGGCAGGCGGTGATCGTTATGAAAACAATGCTATAGCCTTGTACGAATTCAAGCGCGGTACAGGTAATGTCGCCTATGATACCAGTGGTGTCACACCTGAGCTGGATCTTTCATTGAGTGGCAATCCGGGGGATGTTACCTGGGTACGTGGTTACGGTATCGAGTTCAAGGGAGTCGGTAAGGCACAGGGAAGTGTTGTTAACAGTCGCAAGCTATACAACTTGATCAAGGATATTGGCGAGTACTCGATAGAGGCGTGGGTGGTACCATCGAATGTGGCCCAGCAGAACTCGCATATTATCAGCTACATGGGTACAGCTGGCGACAGAAACTTCACGCTGGGTCAAACCCTGTATGAATATGATTACCTGAATCGCACCAGTACGACTACGGGTGATGGTCAACCGTTTGCACAAACCAGTAATGAGACACTACAGGCCACATTACAGCATGTTGTGGTGACCTTTGATCCGATCAATGGCAAGCAGGTTTACGTAAATGGCCAACTCGTTCTGACCGATACAAACGGTATCGGAACCCTGTTTAACTGGGACAGTGATCATGCCTTTGTAATGGGTAATGACCAGGGCAGGGCCAACCCCTGGGCTGGTAAGTTACGCCTGGTTGCAATTCATAATCGCGCCATGACGCAGCCGCAGATTCAACAGAACTTTGATGTGGGTGTGGGAGCAAAATTCCTGATGCTGTTCAGTGTCCGTGAGCATACCTGTCCTGGTGTGACCGACCCCAACCAGTGCAGTGACTTTATTATGTTCGAAGTCAGCGAGTTTGATAACTACAGCTACCTGTTTAACAAACCTGTATTTGTACGCCTGAGCAGCGATCCATTGGCCGCGGATATTCGCATCAGCGGCATGCGTATTGGCCTGAATGGCCAGGAAGTCGCTGTCGGTCAGTCTTACAGGAATGTTGACGTTACTGTGTCTACAACTGATGATGTCAGGGCCGGTGTGCCGTTATCGCCACTGGGTACCATCATCGCCAGTCAGAAGGGCTCGGCGGGTGATGAGTTCTTCCTGACATTTGAACGCCTGATCGCCCTGTCTACACACGACTATACCGAGGCAGGTGCCACGGGTGTGCTGGTTGATCCTAATGAACAGGGACTGGCGCCAAAACCGGATGTATCCGATATTGGTGTAAGAACCTATGATGAGATCAATAACTCCATGGCACGGATGACGACGGTCAATCCATATGCAGGTACAGCACCTAACAGGATTATTGACCAGTACAATATCCTGCAGCAGCAAATGCCGGCAGTTGATAATATGAGTGGCTTCCTGTCTGCCCATCAAATGGGTATCGCGCAGTTATCAATAGCCTATTGTGATGCACTCATAAACGATAGCAGTAAGCGTTCGCAATATTTCCCGGGCTTTAATTTTAGCGCAGGGGTGGATGCCGCATTCAATACAGCAGCGGGTGATTCTACCGAGAAAAACCTGATTGTGACTGAACTGTATAACAAGATGATTGGCCTTGCCGGCACGGGTACCGCCTTGGCGGATGCGCCCAGTTTTGCCCAATTCAAGGCAGAGATGATTGGTCCGGCATCAACCAACCCAAATAACCTGTTCGACAGGTTGTATACCGGTTGTCAGACGAACCTGCGCCTGGATGGTTCGCCGCGAAGCCCGGCCTGTGTGCAGGATGTGTCACGGACTCATGCAACCATCAAGGCGATGTGTGCATCGGCCCTGGGCAGCTCAATCATGTTGGTTCAATAAGTAACTGGTGAATAGAGAGTAAGGAAAATAATTATGGCTAAGAAAAACGAAACTCTACATCCGGACGCTCCGCTTTTATATCCGGACCATCCGTTACCGGTTACACGACGCGATTTTCTGCGACAGGGTGTTATTTCAGGAATGGGTATGACGCTGGGGGGGTCTGTACTGAACCTGTTTGCCAACCCGAAAGCGGCTCATGCAGCGTTATCATCTGATCTCACAACACTGGCCGGTGGGCTTACAAATAATTGTGCATTGGGTGCAGCTGGAAACAATCCGTTACCCGTTATTGTGTTTGACCTTGCTGGTGGTGCAAACATTGCTGGTTCCAATGCGCTAGTTGGAACGGCAACGCAAACCGATTTATTGACGACCGCGGGTTATAGCAAACTAGGTTTACCGGGTGATATGATCCCAGGTGGTGTGGAACCGGCCGGCTTTTCGGTAACCGGCACCAGTAATGGCGACTTTACCGACTCGACCCTTGGCCTGATGTTTCACTCTGATAGTGCATTCCTGCGCGGTATTCTTGAAAAATTTACTGATCCGGCGGCACGCACACGTGTCAATGGCGCGATGATTCCTGCGCGCTCGGATAATGATACCGGTAATAACCCGCATAACCCGATGTATGGTCTAGCAGCTGCAGGTGCCAATGGCGGCATCGCAACACTGGTTGGTTCGCGTAACTCGGATTCCGGTGGTAACTCCATGGCGCCGGCGAATATGATCAATCCGGAAATTCGTCCAACCAAGGTAGATCGTCCAAGTGATGTGACAGGCCTGGTGGATACCGGTAACCTGACAGGCATTCTGAGTGAAAAAGACGATGTGGTCGCGGTAATGGAATCCATTGTCCGCCTGAGCGATAACAAGCTTAATCAGGTTGCTACCCAGATTACCGCCGATACCGTTGTTAAGGACCTGGTGCGTTGTGGTTATCTCAAGGCGGCGGATATTGCTGACCGTTTTGCAAATGTCCAGATCGACCCATCGCTTGATGGTCGCATCGTTGACGGGGCCGACCCGCAGTTTACGGGTACGGGTATCTTCAACCAGCAGGAATTCAGTGACAGGGAGTTCCAGAAGACGGCCTCGGTGATGAAGATGGTGCTGGATGGCCACGCCGGCGTTGGTACGATTGCAATGGGTGGTTACGATTATCATACAGGTGACAGGGCAGTAGGTGAAGTGCGCGACCTGCGCGCAGGTCGTTGTATGGGTGCTTGCCTGCAATATGCAGCAGCCAATGGCGTACCATTGTTGATGTATGTGATGAGTGACGGATCGGTAGCCAGTAATGGCACGTTGGATAACAGTGTCAATGGGCGTGGCAAAGGTGTATGGACTGGTGATAATTCATCAACTGCATCGTCAATGATGTTGTACTATGATCCAAATGCGACAGCCCGTCCTGTAGTTTTGCGTGACCAGATTGGTTGGTTCCGTAGTGATGCATCTGTTGATACCAGTTCAAGCGCGGTTGCCAATAATGTGAACCTGCTTACAGAGGCAGTGGTCCTGAATTATCTTGCCTTGCAAAATCGTACAGGTGAGTATGGTAGCCTGTTTGGTGGACTAGGTAGTACCAGTGCCGCCTTGAACCCCTATCTGGCGTTTAACCCACTCACGGGTTTCTAGTTCTAGTTTCAGTTGATTCATCTACGTGTTAGTAAAAAAGGAGCTCAGGCTCCTTTTTTACTATGATACAAAACCATTACACCCCCCCCTATGCATGCAGATAAATAACCCTATATGAATTATTGGGAATTCACTGTGTATCCGAGCCCAGGCAGGCAAAAAAATACAATGCCTGATTAACCACCTGTCAGCAACATTTCCCGCTTGAAAAAAATTGTAGTAACTACGTAAGTATTCGTATTTGTTGCGTTTTACAGTGTTTAGGATTTATATTGGTAGCTATAAAACAAAGTAAATTAATTTACTACAAAAAATTAAACTAAGTTTTATTCAGGCAAATTTATGTATAACTATGGACGTTGTGGCTGACAACTAAATGTCTTGGAGCCAGGTGACTTTGATGCGCTAAAGGATTATTAAATTGGCATTAAGCTGCTGATTTATAACAATATAAGATATGACTGATAATTATGGGTGATCAGATAGTACACATCGTTGATGACGATGATTATTTTCTAGACTCAATCAAAGAACTGATTGAATCAAGGGGTTTGAATACCAGAACCTATTCCGATGGGCCAAGTTTTCTGGAGAGTTATGATGCATCTTCCGGCTGTCTAGTGCTGGATGTGCGTATGCCATTCATGAATGGCCTTCAGCTCCAGCAGAAACTGAAAAAAATGAACAAGGTATTACCGATCATTTTCATTACTGGTTATGGCGATGTTGAAACTGCGGTTGAGGCGATGAAACAGGGCGCAGTTGATTTTATTCAAAAGCCATATCAGGAACAGAGCTTGCTGGATAGTATTAATGCAGCATTAAAGCTGGATAGTTTGAACAGGATGTCATCTACTGAGGAAATCGGGTTCACCGACAGGCTGTCAACACTGACAGCGCGTGAACACGAAGTAATGAACATGCTGTGCGAGTCCAACAGCAACAAGGAAATAGCAAGAATACTGGGTATAAGCCCGCGCACAGTAGAAGTGCATCGACGGCACCTGATGAAAAAACTGGACATCAAAACTGTTCAGGAACTTATTGATTTAAAGAAATTAATGGAAAGCTGACGTCATGGTGAACTTGTTGCATAGCCTGCTGCAAGCTATCTATGATGACAGGTTATTAATTCATGAATTACTTCCTGGATAACAGAACCGTATTAATTGTTGACGATGATAGAGGTTGCCTGGGATATGCTGCGGCCTGTTTGCAGGACAAGTCATTTATGATAGTAAAAGCAGAAGATGGCGTTGAAGGCCTGAAGAAATTTAACGAATTTCACCCTGACCTGATTCTGACGGATATACAGATGCCGATCGTTAATGGCCTGGAGTTGATTGCTGCCGTGAGAAAGCGTGATGCAGCAGTCAAGATCATTGCCGTATCAAGTGAGAAGTATTTTCTCGAAAATGCGCTCGAATGCGGAGCGAATGACGCACTCGTAAAGCCGTTTATGAAACAAGATCTATGTGACTTGATAGATGATTTATTACAAGGCTAGATTGTAAATTCACCGCTCCATTTATTATTTTTATAGTCAATCCTGAGTTCTTTCGGTTTCATCTTCAGCGCACCTTGTGCATCGAGTATTCGTCTTGCAGGAAAATGATTGGCGAATTCGATTGGGTCGCAGGATGCAGCCTCTACGGCATGGAAGGCTATCTGTAATTTATCATTGACAGCCACTGTGTCGAAATCCTGCTTGCGTTCATAAATAATAACCCGCTTTTTCACCACGCATGAAAAATATAACTGCATCTCGGCTGTAGTGGATTCGAGGCTTGTCTGCATTTTGTTCTGCGCTCTTTGTGTCCAGTAAATTACTACAGGATTCTCTATCAGGCTGATGGACTTTGAATGTGAAAACGGGTTAAGTATTTTATCCGCAAGATAAAGCAGGTTAAATGCATTGCCTAATCCAAAAAGGCTCTTGTTTTTCATGGCTGTGATTCCGCTGAGTGCAATCTATAGTTTAGTTCATTCTGTTTGAATTGGATATTGCGTTCGGCTTTTTTTGTAATTGATTGGCTGGCAGCTGCGACACAGAGTTGGACCAAGGTGAGAAAATGATTTTCCGGATCATTAACATCCGGATTGCCTTTATAGCCTGGAATAAACTGTTTTGTTATATTCAGGTGTTCGATGATTTCTTGCGCCAGGCAGTTCTGCTGGTGCGAGAGAGAGAACTGCTGATGTGTTCGTCAGGACGGCAGGAAGACGATCGGGTAGGTAGTGATCATGGTGTCGACATTTTTGGCGCCAAAACGGAATAACTTGATGCGTGCGATCAGTTTTCTTTCCAGTTTAGGGTTATTCAATTCGGTGGAAATAACGCGGCATTTAGTGACCCTGCCTGATGGCGCAATAGTTATTTCCATGACAACCTTGCCTTCAAGGGTCGGGTCTTTGCGCAGGGCGCGATTATAGATGGCGTAGATGGCTCCCTTGTTCTTGTCAAACACCAGTTGTAAGTCTTCAAGTGACCGGCCGGCCTTGCGGCTGCCACCTGAGCGTTTGACTTTTCCGGATGTGCCTTTCAATTTGCTCTTGACTTGTGTCACGCTACGACTGGCCAGGTTGCTACCACCGGTATCACGACTCAGGCGCGAGGTGTTGATGCCTCCACTGCCTTTCGTGGCATTCGCAGTGATAATCGAGCGCGTGGTCTTTTTCGCTTCGTTACCGCCTTTTTGCAGGTTGCGGTTCTTTAGTACTTCCTCCGAGACACTGGAGCGCAGGTCTGCCAGGTCGTCCTGAAATGCCAGCAGACCGGATTTTTCAGCGACCTTGCGAGCTCGATCGGGATCAGGTTTCTTGATTTTCTTCTTGACCACCTTTTTCTTGACCGGTTTTTTCTTAACCACTTTTTTCTTTTCGGGTTTCTTCTTTTCTACCTTGGGCGGTGGCGGTGGTGGTGGCGTTTTCTTTTCCAGTATCAGTTTAGCAAAGCGGGGAGGGATTTCCTCTTCCTTTTCCCGCTCCGGCTTTTCAACGGTAAACAGAGGCATCACGATAGCTAAAACCAGCGCGATCGCCATTACAATCAGCAATATTTTACGAAAGCGATCTGACTCGTCGTCGTAGGTAGACCAGGGTAGCTCGATGGCTCTTTCCATTGATAAATTCATGAGCCTTCCTTCTCTCCTTTCTTGTCCTGTCCTGCCTGGTTAACAGCGAGAGAAAGTTTCGTATAACTGCTCTTTGCGCAGGTCACCATTATCTTTTTGAGTAGTTTGTATGGAATCCTGCGGTCACCCATAATGGTAATTTCACCCGTGAATTTCTCGCCGGGATTTGTACGTTTGAATTTGTCGACGTGATACAGGAGCTCCTGCTTGAGTAAAGGAATGGTGGTGTTGTTACTGTTAATGATGGTGTCGACGGCGACAATTTTGCGCCCCTTGACGATAATGTCGGTATTATTGACCATGACCAGCAAGGTTGACTTGGGTTTTGTTTCGGCAGTTGATTCAGGCAGGCGAATATCCTTGCTGTTCTGTAATTCCTCGACATCAGATGAACTGACCAGCAGGAAAAAAACCAGGATAGTGAAGATATCCATCAACGAGACCATGTTAAAGGCGACAATTGATTTTTTACGCTTATGGTGGCGTGACATACGCCTGGCGCGTCGCGACATCTTCATGGCGTGCATCCTGCCTTTTTCTGTTTCTCATTCAGTGGTGGTGCATCTCCCAGAGCAATGTTGGGGAACAGTTCTGCATCAACTACGGATAAGCCCTGGCTTTGTTTGACCGAGCGTACCGAATCCATCAGATGAACAATGATTTCATAAGAGGTGTCAATTTCCGAGAGCAAGGTAATATTTTTCTTGTCCGGTACACGCAGTTTGATTTGTTGTATCAGTTCTGACAGGGCTTCATAGTCATGTCCGTCTGCCGTTGACTTGATACATCGAATACGTCCTGCCTCACGTGTACCTACATCGAGGTAACCATCACGTGCAGCGATTTCGAGGTTCATTTCCTTTTTCAGGTTGTTCAATGCATCACTGCTGCCTTCAGGGAGATTCAGCTGAAGAATAGTGATACGTGAGAACACCGCCGTGATCAGCAGGAACGGCACCAGTATGACCATGAGGTTCATAAAGGCCGTGATATTCAGTTCCGGTGGTGAATTATCCCGGTAACGGTTATAACGGTTCATTATGACTTGGCAGCCCTTGATTTAACTTCTTGTACCGCATTCATGAATTTCACTGACGCCATTTCCAGGCTATCAACGACTTCGGTGGTCTTGGTTTGCAGTATGGTGAAGATCAGTAGCAGCGGGATGGCAGACATCAGGCCAAAGGCCGTAGTATTCATGGCGACCGAAATACTGGATGAAAGCAGGTCAGCCTTGTCTGCAGCATCTGCCTTGGCAACAGCGGTAAAGGCCGAGATCAGGCCCATGATAGTACCAAGCAGGCCCAACAGGGTAGCGATGTTTGCTAGTGTTGCCAGGTAGTGGGTGCGTTTTTCCAGTCTGGGAATGACCTCCATGAGACCTTCTTCCAGTGCTGTTTCCAGGTCGTCACGTCGACGTGCAACCTTGATCCTGTCCATACCGTAAGAAAGAATCTTGCAAATGGCGGACTTGGACTTGTTGATAATGTCATTTGCCTGATCAAGACGCCCGGTTTTGATCATTGGCATGATTTGTTTCCAGAGTTTCTGGTTGGTGGTTTTAGCGATGGTCAGGTAGACGTATCGCTCGATGGCAATGGCCAGTCCCAGTGCGAATACAATCATAATGGGGTACATGAAAATACCGCCATTCTGAAAGAAACTGACTATTGCATTAAAGGTTTCCATAATGATCTCCTTGCTCTATACGGATACAAATCCGCTTTCATATTAATCATGAATTGTAAAAATTTGCAATGCAGTATTCTGATAACGGTTTAACAGAATACAAATATTATTTATCACTTTATTCAGTTTTTGCCTGTTTTTGCTCTTCAGTTAATTGATCATGGTAACGAATTGTGCGGGTCATGACATCACGTTCCAGTGGTGACAGAACTTCATTGATCAAGGAATTAACTGGCCGACCCAATTCGCTCATGTAGGGTTTTTTCCATGGAGCAATATACAGGATTTTCGGTAGTTCCCTGTTGCCGATTATCGAGGTGCCTTCCAGGTCCACACGGTCTTCAGCATGGATGCTCATGCTGGATAGCAGTATGAGAAATATTGAAATCGTTTTTTTCATCTGTACCCTCATTATTTCGACGCTTTTTGTCTGCGCTTAAGACCCGCAATCCATTTTTTTACTGTTTTGTCTTCTTCAGGCTGTAATGTCTGGTATTTTTCATAATGTTGTATAGCAAGATTTAACTTTCGTAGATATATATCATACAGAATACCCAGGTTCAGGTGGGCGTTTGCATAATCCGCTTTCGCCTCTATTGCCTTCAGGTATTGTTGTTCGGCATCGCTGAACCGTCCCTTTTTGCGATAGATAATGCCAAGATGGTTATAGGCGATGGCATTGTCAGGCTTGATTTTAATGGCCTGCTGAAAGGCGTTTTCCGCGAGCTCGAAATCGTTGGCCCTGAAATAAATCAGGCCGATATTCGTGTGACTGACAGCAATTTGCGGATAGTTGCCGGTCATTTCCTGAAACAGCACCAGTGCTTCGTCGGAATTGCCCTGTTGCAATTCTGTCAATGCTCGTTTGAAGGCTGCCAGGGCTTTCGGGTCGACCTTTTTTGTACCTGGCTGGCCTTTTTCTGTTCCTGTCGCCAATGGCCCAGCTTCGGGTGTCACCGGTTTGCTGGTGCATCCGATCAGGTTCAGTGTGTTGAATGCCAGGATCAGAAATAAAAATCTAGTAAAGTTCATCACTGGCAGTCTCACTTCGTTCCGGTTTCAGATAGCGTACAGGTTGTAATTGTTTGAGGACTTCAAAGCTCTTTTTCACCCACTTGTCGTAGATACCCTGTGTCGTCCTGGCAGAATTGGTGTCATGTATCTTGATGGCCTTTTCCTCAAACGGGTAGGCCTGTTCTTCCAGCAATATCTCATACTGCTCCAGTTCGTCTGCCTTGAGTCGCTTCGGACGTTGTGACTTGATCAGGTCTTTACTGAACTGGTGATAGATTTCCGCGATCTGGTAGGTTGCCGCAGTCGTGTATTCGGAAACCTTGTATTTGGCGATACTTTCATAGGCCTTCAGGGCCTTTTTCATGCTTTTCTTTTTGCGCTTGAGACTACGTTTCAACGGAATGGTCAAACGAACCTTCCTGAATGACTGGTACGCGGGTTCGGCCAGTATGTACGCGGCACTGACTGCGATATAACGGGTTCTTGTCGTGCGTGCCGCACCGGCCCTGGCTTCTGCTTTTACTATTTTCCTGAGCCATTCCTGGTATTTTCTGCGATTGCCCGAGCGTTTGTAGGTTTCAGCGACCTTGTTGCGAGCCTCCATGGCACGTTCAAATGGCCTTGGATACAGCTTAAAGTAATCGGTATAGGCCTTGATTGCCCGCGAGTTGGATCCGGATTTTTCATATAGCTCGGCTGCTTGCCAGCGCGCTTCACGTGCCTTGTTGCTATCCTTGCTGGATTTGGCAATACGCACCATTTCAGACGCGGCCTTGCCATGTTGCTTGCTGCTCAGATAAACCAGCGCCAGCTTGTCCGGGATAGTTTTGCTGAGCGGATGTTTAGGGTAACGCCTGCGGAAATCTTCGAGAACGGATGCCGATTGTCGCCAGTCTTTTAGTTGCATCAGGCTGGATGCCGCATCGTACTGGGCTGTCGGGCGAATCTTAGAGCGAGGTGCCAGTTTCCCAATGCGCAGGAAGTGTTTGACCGCGTCACGATGATCGCCCCGGTCACGACTCAATTCACCCTGCTTGTAGACAGCAGCTATCATGCGCTCATGGATGTCGGCATATTGCTTGGTTTTCCGGTTGCCAAGATTCAGTACCTGGATATAGCTTTGTTCTGCCAGGCTGTACTGTTTGTTTTCAAACTGGGTATGTGCGAGTACTGTCCAGGCAGTTTTACGCAGTGCCTTTTTGGCCGGTGGCTGGATATTGATGACACGTTTAGCGATGGTTTCTGCACGTTCAAATTGTTTTGCTTTATATAAATCTTCAGCAGCCGAGGTCAGTACGCTGGATGTGTTTTTATTGCCTGGGAAGGTATCGGCAAAGCGTATACCGCTATTGATTGTGCGAGCGTGAAACGTTTTACGCTGGTTTCTGTTCAGAGTCTGTTCGTGTTTCTGGAACGCCAGCAAGGCGGCATAGCCGGCCTCGGCCTGTTTTGCATGTGTGTTATATTCGTAGGCCGTTTTCTCATACTCATTGGCAGCGGCCAGGTAGTCCTTTGCCTCAAATAATAATTCTGCAAGCAGGAAATTCATTAAAGGTGTTTTGTTGTCTTTCGGGAAGGAGTCAACGTATAGGCGATACCATTTGGCTGCATGGCGATAGAGTGTAATTTTTTTCTGTTTTTGAGACTGGGCATGATAATGCTTTGCCAGATCTTCCAGGTGAACCTTCAGCAGCCTGGCAATGCGTTGGCGATCTTCTTCCGGCTGCTTCTGCCAGAAACGGCTGTTTTTGTTATATCGGTCTGCGAATTCCTCCTTGGCCTTCAGGGTAAGGCTCAGGAACCCTCCTTTTTTATAGGCGTTGATAACATCAGTCTGGAAATCCGGTGCCATGCGGTGGTCAGGCTGGCCGCGAACAAAGGCATTGTATGTGTCGGCTGCATCCCGTATACGTTCCTGTTTCATATACAGGTTGCCCAGATGCCGGTATACGCGGTAGCCATAGGGGCGTTTATTGTTACGTTTGAAGTAGTCGTCAATACTGCGTGCGCCGTCCAGGTAGGCAAAGCTTAGACTGATTACCCTGAATGTGTCTTGTAACAGTTCTTTTTCGCCACGAGAGATCTGTACAATGTTTTCCTGGATCTCGCCAGTATCTGCATCCCGGAATTTGATGTCCAGTAAGCTGAAGAAAGAGTCGAGCGCCTCTTCGAAGCGACTGCGTTTGAAGTTGGACCAGCCGAGTTTGTAAACCGCACGCTCGTAAAAAGGCGTTTCATCCTTGTCATTGAGTACGGCAACATAGGCCTGGGAGGATTCCTTGTAACGGCGTAAAACAAACAGGATTTCACCGCGCCTGAACTGCACTTCGGTATAAAATTTGGAGCGGGGGTATTGTTTGATAAGTCGATCAAATACCGCCAGCGCTTCTTCAATTTCACCACTTTGCTCATACACCTTTGCCAACTGGTACAGGACACCATCATTGTTCGGGTAATCAGGGTGGTTTTTAAGCATGGACTTATAAAGTGCAACCACTTTTTCGTAGTCTGCGGGGCGCGTCGATTGCTGATTGCCTGTACCGGTGAAGCTGGCTGCGCGTTCCTCCAGTGTTTCCAGTTCGAGGTCGGCGATTCGTCGCATGGCCTCTGCATGGTACTGGTTTTGTTGTGCGCTGTTGAGGAATTTACGATAGCTGCTTATCGCCTGTTCCCGTGTTGCATCCAGATCACCACCGGTTTCGATAGAAATGGTTTTTTCCTCTATCGAGGCGATTGTCGGTGGCTCGGGTTTGTAATCGTCCCTGAAGATTTTGCTACAGCCGGCAAACAGAATGCTGGTGCTCAGGAGGATGTATGGCCATTTCATGGCTTGATCTCCTGTTGCTCAGCTTCCTGTTCGTCATGTGATGCCCGGTCCTGGATCTGCGCTACAGAAAACTGTGCATGCGTCAGGTAGGAGCTGATCCTGTCCTGCTGGCTGCGCAGTTCATAAATGGCGAGAGATTTGAGTAATTGTTCCTGCTTATCTAGCGTGCTTGTTGTCTTGCCAAGCAGGTCATTGATGCGTGAGGAAAGCGCCTGGATGCGGTCGCCGTAGCCTTCATAACTGGCTGGGGCCTTTTTTTCGGCTGTCAGTATAGCCTCGGCATGCTGATCATTTTTTTCGAGCGCCTTGTCGAGATGGGTAAGTCCTTTTTTGATGTTCCATGTGCGCGGACCATACTGGCTGGCAATGTCCCACTTGATGACGCCCAGTGTCAGTCGATGTTTATCGCGTGCCTTGTCAACATTACGGTGCTTTGTCAGTTTTTCGAGTCGTTGCTCAACCCGGCTTAATTTTTTCAGGTGTTTTTTCTCTTTGCTGCTGGCCAGTGCCAACAGGTCGTCGGTCAGTAAAATACGTTTGTACTCGGCTTTAAGCAGGTCGCGTTGCCTGTGCAGGTCGCCACTTTTAATGCGTGTTGTATTTTGTTGAATGACAGGCAGTCGTTCCTGATAGGCAAGCCGCCTTGTTTCAAGGATGGTATTGTAGACTTCCATGTTGTGCGACCAGGTTTCCAGGTTGCCTTTCAACAGTTTCATGTCACGGTAATTTTTCAGCGACTCCTGGAATGTGTGGCTGGCCAGCAGGTTTACCAGGTAATGATTTTCGGCCTCTTTCGAGGCTTCCTCCATCTCCCAGAACCATCCCATTTCATTCCGGGTTTGCTTGTCCATGATCTCGCGAATGAACTTGCCACCGCTAATATTAATAATGGTGTCTTCCAGGCGACTGAGTTCACCCTCATAAATTTCGATCGTGCTTTTGTAATGCGCCAGAGCACGGGCGTCCTTATTCAGTTTGCCGAGGGCATAGGCGGTGGCAAGGTAGGATTCCTGCACGGCCGAATCGAGTACGTTTCGTTTATTCAGTTCCAGCCAGGGGGCCAGTGCTTTTTTATATTCTTTTTGCTGATCATATGCCCAACCAAGCCCCAGTAAAGCCTTGTTAGATAAATGCCCTTTCAGACGAACTTTGCGCAGGTATTCGATAGCGGGTTGCGGTTGTTCCTGCTGGATATAGGAATACCCCAGTGCCAGGTTTGCCTGGTCGCGTACTGCCTGCAACTCCTTGTCATGTGTTTTGATAGAGCCTATGGTAGATAATATCTCGTGACCGCGATCAATGTTCCCCTGTTTGATCAGGGATACGGCAAGGTTGTATCGTAAATAGTAGGACCAGGAGGATGTGTCTCTGGTTTCCTGCAAGTAGGCATCAGCTTCCTGGTAATGCTTCTGGGCCAGTAAAATATTGGCAAACAGTAGGCGTCTTTCCTGTTCTTGTTCGTCAGGCAAGGCGCCTTCGATACGCTTAATGGCTTGTTCAGCTTCAGGATACAGGTTGCGTTGGTAGCGAATTTTTGCCAGATAAAACCAGGCACGGTTACGAATACGTAGTGGTATATCTTTATCGGCGAGACGATCGAAAATTTCGCCTGATAGCCTGTGCATGCCAAAGGACAGGTACATGCCGCCCAGTAACAGCTCGGCTTCCTGCTTGTGATGAGGGATGGTTTGCTTGTGTTGCGCAACAGTCAGGTTGACGATGGAGGTAAAGTACTCACGCTGAAAAAAATAGTACAGGGTATTACCAAAATCAAGATCACGTAATTCATGCCAGACTATTTTTTCAGCCGTAGCCGCGTGTGTACTGGGTACGCCAAGCAGTGCACCAATAGTGATACACGCAGTCATACTGGCTGATAGCAATAACCTCATGCCGGGCTTCCCTGTATTATTCCCATTCCTTAACTTTAAATTCCGGCTGGTGTCTGGCTTCCGAGTCGATAATTTGTAGTTCAAGGTATTTGGCATCGGTCTTTTTCTCAAAAACCAGGGTAGAACCGCGTTTGTATTCGCGTCCCCGCGGACCAATGCCAATAAAAGTAGCGACCATTTCATGTTTACCAACCTTCAGGTTACCCACATACAGACGTTGTACGCCACCGCGGTGCAAGGCATCAATTTCACGTTCAGTGTACAGGTAGTTGGTGACACTCTTGTCGTTGATTTTCAGTTGCACCGAATCAAGTTTAAAAAACTCGCCGACGTCTACTGAAAGAAACACGGCCACCTGTGATGTAGCCGGAAACAATAATTCCTCTTCCAGGATAAATAAATCCCGGTTTAAGCCAAGTACTTCCTTTTTCAGGTCTTGTATTTCATTGTCGAGCCCGCGCATGTCGGGTTTGGGTGCGGCCGTGGTTTTATTGAGTGGATCCTGCGCATGCACAGAAAAGGATAATAGTAGGGCTAATCCGAAACTTGTTAATTTGTTCACGCAGATCCTCCATGGTGTATTCAGGCTTGCTAGAATGGCGTGTTTTAGAGCATATACGATAATATTCATCTAATTTTTCTTATTGATAATAAACGCATCAGGAAAGATATGCATCTATTTGTTTTTCTATCATTTATTGTTGTCGACCTGGCAAAGAAAAACTGTTGTACGAATCACAGTTTTGCAAAAAATTGTTGAAATCACGTTTTTTTTCTGATTCTGATAATTTATGAGTATTTTTTATAAAAAAACATTTAACCTACTGTAAAACATGAAAATATTATTTCTCGTTTGCCTCTTTACTGAGCAGTCCCGACGAGAAAATCAACCGGTTTTGTTGATCTATCAGTACAGCTTCGATGTTTTCGAGCTGATTGACCAGTTCCAGGCCCTTTTTCTGGCCGAGTATGAAGATACTGGTCGACAAGGCATCGGTCGTTAGCGCGTCTGGCCCTATGACGGTAACACTGCGCAGGCCTTTAGCCGATTTACCTGTTTCAGGGTTAAGTATGTGATGAAAGTGCTCACCATCCTTGACGAAATAGCGCTCATAATCTCCAGAGGTTGATAGCGCGGAATCTATCAATGGTAATGTCCCTTTGACATGACGAGCCTTTCGCGGGTCACGAATTCCTAGAACCCATGGCCGACCGCGCTTGTCTCCCAGTATGCGACTGTCACCGCCGGCGGTAATGATCGCGTTCTGAATTCCTGCTCGCTTGAGGATCTCAAAAGCGCGATCAACAGCATGCCCCTTGGCGATGCCGCCCAAATCGATTCTGACACCGGCATACGCAAATTTTACAGTGAGAGCCTTTTTGTTGAGAATGATGTGTTTGTAATTGATTTTACTGATATTTTTTTTGATTAATTGTTCGCTCGGATGCAATTTTTTGTGGTAATCGTAGTAGCGGCCGACGCTGGCATAGGTGATATCAAATGCACCTGAGGTCAAATCTGAAAAATACAATGAGCGTTCGATGAGCGAAAACAGTTCAGCGGAGGTTTTCACCGCCTGTCTGGATGCCAGCCGGTTGATACGCGACAGTTCGCTGTCCGCTTTATATGACGACATCAGCTGGTCCACACGATGCATTTCATTCATCACCAGGGTGATGGCCTCTCTGGCCTTGCCGGAATGTTCATGCCAGAGCTCCACGCGTACCAGGGTGCCCATAATGGCCTGCTGGTCCTGATACCAGGCGGCCAGTCCGCTTGCCGGTGCCAGCAACAGAAACTGTAACAGGCACAGTGTCAATGCCTGCTTTTGTTTGTATCGATCTTGCATCATTGTTTTCCAGAATATCGTGTTATGTGTTTGGCTGCATGTGATGTCTTGTAAGCGATTAAATTGATACCATATCAGGACTATAAATCAATAATCAGGGACATCATGTCAGAAAACCAGGCTATTCGGCTATCTATTTCGGGAATGAGCTGTGCGGGCTGTGTTGCTTCGGTTGAACAGGCCCTGTCCGGTGTTGTCGGTGTGCAGGACGCATCCGTTAATTTTGCCGAACATACTGCCAATGTGACTGGTGCGACTACTGCTAGCGAACTCATCAAGGCCGTGCAGCAGGCAGGCTATGATGCAGCCGAGTTGCTGGACGAGCAGGACGAGGAGCAGAAGCAGCTTGAAGAATTTGCGCATTACCGCAATCTGCTAAAAAAATTCATGGTCGCCGGCGCTGTCGGATTGCCACTGCTGGTCAGTAGTATCCTCGGTTACATGCCAGGCATGGAAACGACGGGCCTCAGGTTATTCTGGTTTGTAGTCGGTCTGGCTACACTGGCAGTTTTGATTTACTCGGGCGGGCGGTTTTTTACCGGTGCCTGGAAAGCATTCCGTAATCACAATGCCAATATGGATACCCTGATCGCCATGGGTACCGGTTCGGCATGGTTGTATTCGATGCTGGTTGTGTTGTTTCCGGCTATCGTTCCTACACTGGCAAAACATGCCTATTTTGAGGCGGCCTGCATCATTATTGCGTTAATCAATTTCGGTTCAGCGCTGGAGATGCGAGCACGCGGTAAAACCTCCGAAGCGATTCAACGACTGATAGGCCTGCAACCTAAAACAGCGCGTGTTATCAGGAATGGTGAAGAGCTCGATATACCCATCACCGATATCGGTTTGCAGGAAACCCTGCGTGTTCGTCCTGGAGAAAAGATAGCCGTGGATGGTGTGGTGATCGAAGGCAGTTCCAGTATCGATGAATCGATGTTAACCGGGGAACCGATTCCGGTAGAAAAGAACCGGGGTGAAAACGTGGTGGCCGGCACCCTGAACAAAACCGGTACATTACTCTACCAGGCACAGAAGATCGGTAATGCAACCATGCTGGCGCAGATCATCGATATGGTTCGTCAGGCACAGAACAGTAAGCCTGCAATTGGTCGCCTGGCTGACAAGGTTGCCGCCGTTTTTGTACCCCTGGTCATGATTATCGCCGTGTTGACTTTCCTGTTCTGGTTTAACCTGGGACCAGGTATGGGGTACGTGTTCGAGACGACCATGACCGTGCTGATTATTGCCTGCCCCTGTGCGCTTGGTCTGGCAACGCCCATCTCGATTATGGTTGGCGTCGGCAAGGCTGCAGAAATGGGTGTGTTAATACGTAATGGTGATGCCTTGCAACAGTCCGGACGCTTAACTGCGGTTGTGCTCGACAAGACCGGGACGATAACTCAGGGAAATCCTGCCGTTACCGAAATACTGGCCGCAGAGGGCGTGGATGACAGTGATGTGTTGCGCATGGCAGCCAGCCTGGAGTCGGCATCCGAACATCCGCTTGCCGAAGCCGTGATTAATGCTGCACGAGGCAGGCAACTCGACTGGCCAACAGTGGAAGCATTCGAGGCGATACCAGGCAAGGGAATCCAGGGACTGGTTTCCGGTAAACAGGCGGCATTCGGGAATCTTGCCTTGCTGGAAAAAATGAATATCCTGCCGCAACACTGGCAACAGCAGGCCATGCGCCTGGCAGAGGCCGGTCAAACAGCCATGTACCTGGTAGTGGATGGGGAAATAGCCGGTTTGCTGTCCGTCGCTGATACACTCAAGCCGGATTCGGCTCAAGCCATACAGCGCCTGCAGACACTGGGCCTCAAAGTTATCATGCTGACAGGGGATCAACTGGCGACCGCCCAGGCTGTGGCTGATGCTGTGAAGGTTGATGAAGTGATGGCTGAAGTCCTGCCGCAGGACAAGCATCGAAAGATAGAGGAGCTGCAGCAGCAGGGTCATATTGTGGCCATGGTAGGTGATGGTATCAACGATGCGCCTGCGCTTGCGCAGGCCGATGTCGGTTTTGCTATCGGTAGCGGGACTGACGTGGCAATAGAGAGTGCCGATGTCACATTGATGCGGGGTTCCCTGCATGGGGTTGCAGATGCAATAGCGATCTCCAATGCCACCATCAGGAATATAAAACAGAATTTGTTTGGTGCCTTTATCTACAATATTATTGGTATACCGGTTGCAGCTGGCATCCTGTTTCCGTTTGGTGGTCCGTTATTGAACCCGATGATTGCGGGTGCCGCCATGGCGCTGTCGTCAGTAACTGTCGTCAGCAATGCCAATCGCTTGCGTTTTTTCAAAACACAGACAACACAGTGATCCTGAGGAGATAAAGAATGACACTCATTGTAAATACCACAGGCTTGATCCTGATAGGGCTGATTGTCTGGTGGTTCTGGCTGGCAAGATCAGATAGAGAGGAGAATAAAAAATAATGAACTGGTGGGGTAAATTGGTCGGTGGAGCATTTGGCTTCATGTTGGGTGGACCCATTGGTGCGGTATTGGGTGCGGCATTAGGTCACCAGTTTGATAGTGGCTTCAAAGGCGTCATGCAGGATGAAACATTAGGTGTTGGTGCAACCGAACGCGTACAAACGGCCTTTTTCACAACAACCTTTTCCATTATGGGGTACATGGCCAAGGTCGATGGCCGTGTGTCAGAGCATGAAATTCACGTCGCACGACAGATCATGGAGCAGATGCGTTTATCGCAGGAGCAGAAAAAGGCGGCCATGTTGCTTTTTAATGAGGGTAAACAGGCTGACTATCCGTTTGAGGCAGTGATGACGCAGTTTAGACGAGAGTGCGCCCGTCGTACCAACCTGGTGCAGATGTTTCTTGAGATCATGATAGCCACAGCCATGGCGGATGGAGTGTTGCATCAACAGGAACAGCAATTGTTGTACAAAATCAGTGATCTGTTGCATTTCCCCCGTCATGCATTTGAGCAACTTTTGTCAATGGTGCAGGGGCAGCAGCATTATGCTGGAAGCGCACAGGGTAAGGGTACTACTACGCTTGAAGATGCCTATGCCGTATTGGGTGTGACCTCCTCAACAAGCGATGCGGAAGTCAAAAAGGCTTACCGTCGACTCATGAGTCAGCATCACCCGGACAAGCTGGTTTCCAAGGGGTTACCAGAGGAAATGATGACCATTGCCAAGGAAAAGACCCAGGAGATCAAGGCGGCCTATGACGACATCAAAAAGGCGCGCGGCATGCGTTAAGCTATTGGTCCGCCAGAAAACCCGTATATCCCTTCTATTTTTAAGTTACTGAATAATAATTAGATATTATTCTTTAAACGCATCATTTTTTCCCGTCAAATCGTTAATGTTTCCAGTTTTTTGCCGATAGCCTGATGCAGGCCGGGTTTCAGGATGTGAGGAAACGCAGGTATATTTTTTATAATAAGTGTATGAACTGGAGAGCGATATGGCTTTACTATCACGTTTTAGCATCAAACAACGATTAACAACAGTTATAACAGTGCTGGTGTTTACCATTCTGTTTGTTGTTGTATTCGGGATTTCCAAACTCGGGGATATCGAGTCAAAATTCAATGAATATGATGATGCCGGTGTTTCGACACAACAATACACGCTGATGATAAGCCGGGATATGAACTATTGTTCACGGCTCACGCGCAGTATTATGCTGGGTGATAGCTACGATAAAAACATGAACAAGTTGCACAAGCGAATCGCCAGTATCTCGGACCATTTTTCCCAATTGAAAGATTCCGCAGGTTTTATCAAGGATGCGGGTAAGTCGGAGGCCATGCTCGGGGCGATCAATGATTCAGAAAAAGACACCATGGCCTTTCTCGATGACGGACTGACACGTATGAAGGCATTAGGTTCGAAGCAACGTACCAATGAAGAATTGCAGGCAGCCTGGAGTGGTTACCGCAAGGCGGCATCACCGCTCGCCAACAAGGCGCGAGGCAGTTTCAAGAAGCTCAACAAGCTACAGACCGAGATGATGCAGGCGATACAATCAACCGCAAAAACCTCGTTTGAAGGGCTGCGAAGCGTGGTTTATGTCGTTACTGCCATTATTCTTGTGCTTGCCATCAGTTTGACAATTGTGGTTGTCAGAAGCATTACGTCTCCACTGGGTATGCTGGTATCAACAATCGATGAAATAGAGAAGGAGTCTGACCTGACCAAGCGTATCCCGGTCGCAGGTAATGATGAATTGGGCAACGTGGCTGCCGGCATCAATCGTATGCTGGAAAAATTCCAGGGTATTATTAATCAGCTGGCTTCATCCTCCGGCCAGTTGGCCACATCGATTGCACATGTGTCCAGTGTGACGCAGGAGACAGCCAACACTGCGCAGCAACAACAGTTTGAAGTAGAGAAAGTCGCTACCGCCATGAATGAAATGACGGCGACAGTACAGGAAGTTGCACGCCATGCGTCAGAAGCGGCCAACTCGGCTTCACAGGCTGATTCCGAGGCAGTAGGTGGTCAACGCGTTGTAGACTCTACCATTGCTTCAATTAATAACCTTGCACAGGACATCGAACAGGCAGGAGATGTGATCAACAAGCTTGAAGACGACAGTGAAAAGATCGGCTCCGTGCTGGACGTTATTAAAGGCATTGCAGAGCAAACCAACTTGCTGGCATTGAATGCTGCTATTGAGGCTGCACGAGCAGGTGAACAAGGTCGAGGGTTCGCCGTGGTTGCCGATGAAGTTCGCACCCTGGCAAGTCGTACACAACAATCAACTACCGAGATCCAGGAAATGATTGGCAGTCTGCAGGAAGGTGCGCGAAATGCAGTCAGTGTGATGTCGCATAGCCGCGAAAGAGCCAGTGGCACTGTGGAAAATGCAGACAAGGCCGGTAGTTCTCTGTCGATGATTACCAATGCCGTCAATGCAATCAATGATATGAACACCCAGATTGCCAGTGCTGCTGATGAGCAGAGTAGTGTTGCCGAAGAGATTAACCAGAATATCGTGAATATACAGGGCGCGGCTGAGAAAACCTCTGAAGGCGCGATGGCGACATCGTCATCAACCAACGAGCTGGAAAACCTTGCAAATGACCTGAATAGTGTGGTGGCGCAGTTCAGAAGTTAGCTAAGAGATAATCTGGACCTGGAAGATCCAACGCCAGGGCGCAGAGGACACAAAGTTGTAAGCTAATTGGTAACCAGGCTTTAGAATAAGGCCTGGTATTCCTTTGCCAGATATAGCCACAAGAGAGTCATCTTAAACTTTGTATTGCATATTCTACAAATCAAAGCCTTCCGGGTTTTGCAAACAATAAATTAAATACATATTCTGATTCTATATATTGATTGTCATTTAGCTGGGTCACTTTGTCTTCTTCCGGATAAAAGACGTCATAGCCTAGCGATGTCATATGCGTGCGTAATTCCATTTCACTACAACCCATCTGTTTCATCGCAAAACGGTTTATTTCGCATATCACAAACGGCAAGTCATAATCCTGCAGCAGGCTGCCTGCACCCTTGAGTGCTTTCAATTCACTGCCTTCGATGTCCATTTTAATCAATCGAAGGGAGGTCAGTGGGTGTTCCTGCAAGGTTTTGGCCAGGGTAGTCTGTGGGATATAGCGTGTCTCCAGTTGCTGTCTGCTTTTTTCATTGAACTCGTGCGTGGATACATCCCACATGGCATGACCGCCGTCATTGTCCGCATTGATATAAAACCTGACCTCGCCTTCTGTATCGCCAACGGCTTTGTGTATAACCTGTATATTATTGAACCGGTTTCGTTCACAGTTTGCGAGCAGGTGGCGGAAATTGCCGGCTTCTGGTTCAAATGCCAGTACCTTCCCCTGTTGACCGATGATGGCTGCCGCGAGTAATGAAAAGTAGCCAATATGGCCACCGATATCGATGACGTTGTCGCCGGGTCGAAGCAGGGAAACAAATAACCGCGATGTTTCGGGTTCATAAAGCTGTCCCTTGTTGAAATAGATCCACATGGCCTTCTGGCTGTATTCATGCAAATCCAGTTCAAGTTGAAACCGTTTTACTTCTCCTGCACAAGGAAATTCCAGGTTGATATTGCGTATCAGGTTGTCTTCCATTCGTTCAGGCCAGCAGGCGCCCGGCAGAGGCAATAACCACGACTGTTAATCCCAACGCCAGGTTGATCGCAATCAGGATGCGGATTTGAGCCAGTTTGCTGCCTGCCGTTGGCCAGTCCTGTGCGTTAACGGCCTGTTTAAGGCGACGGTAAGGCGCGAAAAAGACATGCATGAAAATGAGGATCATCAGAATGCCCAGTCCCAGCATGATATGAACAAACAGCGGGCTGGCGTTCATGCTGGTGTAGACATTCAGAATGATCCAGAAGCCGCTGGCAACTAAGGCAATAATACTGGCCCAAACCCAGGGGAAAAATCTTGCAAAGACCCCGACCCATAGTTGCAGCCGTTGCGGCGGTTCCAGCTGGCTGGCCGCGACCGGTCGCAGCGCCATGTAGGCGAAAAACATACCGCCAACCCAAACAACGGCGGAGAGTATATGGAGCGTCATTGCCAAAGCATGTGTCATAATTTTTTCCTGTCAGTTTTTGCTTTTAATATAATTTCAAGCCAGCCTCTGATGCGTTTGACCAGTTCTGCCTCATGCTGTTTATAGTATTGATCAGCAGCAAGGATCTCCAGTTGGCGGTATTGCTGGTTTTTAGAGTGTGATCGATATCGTTCTATCGCAGCCATTCTTACCTGCTTGCTGTCATGTTCTGCAATAATGTCGAGTAATGGAATCTTTATCACCCGCAGGTCGGTATTACTGTCGAGCCCTGACTCTTTCTTGCCGTCAGCCATACTGATGAGGATGAGTGCATTGACCGGAGACCTGGGTGTTTTGCTGAGCCACTCAACGGCCATGCGTGCACCAAGGCCATAGGCGAGGACGATAATATTCTCATTACCCTTTCCCTGTAGCAGGGCCTGGGCTGCAAGCATACGAGCCGTTGACTGATCAAGCAGGCTGATAAATTCCTTGTCACTCGCCTCTTTTGATGCTCGTGGCAGCTCTATTGACAAGGTATTCCAGCCGTATTTTGGTAACATCATTCTGACAGGTTTGATAACGTCGGCCCAGTCCGGGTGTTGCCTGTGCCCATGCAGGATCAGTATGTGGCCCTTGGTCAGGCGGCCGATGCGTTCTGAAATTATTGCGTAAAAGCTTTTCCCTCCGGCATTCAGTTGCTCAAGTTTGCCAGATGCTGGCGTCCTGCTGACTTGTTGTGCCCAGTCGGGTTGATCAGCTGCGCGGCAGTTGCCAACAGGGGCGACCAAGAGTACCAGCATGATACACATGGCATAAAATTGTAGAGGAGTAAACGCGGTAGCGTGGTGTTGTTTTGTCATCTTAAATCGGCCAATGCCATATGGTGTCCAGATAACCAGATAATAGAGGATATTTTCCTGAAATTAAAAGCATAATGCCTTGTGATGAGTGTGGTAGGTAGACGTAATATAACTCATTGATAATTAGACATAAAGAATAATTTTTCAACTATTGCCCCCATGCTTTTCCGGTCTTTAAGGGCTGTAGTCTGTGTTTCAAGGCTGCAAAATTCATGGTTATAAGGTAAAGTTCGCTATCCCGAAATGTGGGAACACATAAATAACAGGAAATTTTGAGTGAGGTTTCATCATGGCAACAGATAATTTGATCGCACCATCGATCCTTTCAGCTGATTTTGCGCGTCTGGGCGAAGAAGTCGATAACGTATTGGCCGCTGGTGCGGACATTGTGCATTTCGATGTAATGGACAACCATTATGTACCCAATCTGACGATCGGCCCATTGGTTTGTGAAGCCTTGCGTAATCATGGCGTAACGGCCGATATTGATGTGCATCTTATGGTGAAACCGGTTGATCGTATTATTCCTGATTTTGCTGCGGCTGGCGCCAGTTATATCACTTTTCATCCAGAAGCCTCCGAGCATATCGATCGTACCCTGCAGTTGATCAAGAACGAAGGGTGTAAATCCGGTCTGGTTTTCAATCCGGCTACATCGCTGGATTACCTGACTTATGTTATAGATAAAGTCGATATGGTGTTATTGATGTCGGTAAACCCGGGTTTTGGCGGTCAGAGTTTTATACCGGCTACTCTCGACAAATTGCGTGAAGCACGCAAGATTATTGATGCCAGCGGACGTGATATTCGTCTGGAAATCGATGGTGGTGTGAAGGTTGATAATATTCGCGAGATCAAGGAAGCAGGTGCCGATACCTTTGTGGCTGGTTCTGCTATTTTTGGTGCCAAAAACGAAAACGATCCTAACGTTTACAACACTGTAGTCGGTGCGATGCGTGACGAGTTGGCGAAAGCCGGTAGTTAACAGGTTATTTCGCTATGGGTATTAAGCTACCTGAAATGGTGTTGATCGATGTGGATGGCACCCTGGTTGATAGTGTGCCGGACCTCGCCTATTGTGTAGACGAGATGATGAAACAGCTTGGTATGCCTGTTCATGGTGAAGACAAGGTTCGCGAGTGGGTGGGCAATGGCGTGGAACGACTTACGCGCAGGGCGCTCATCGGGCAACTCGAGGGTGAGCCGGATGAGGCCTTGTTTGAGAAGGCCTATCCGATTTTTCTTGAACTCTATGCCGAAAACACCTGCAAACGAAGTTGTCTGTATCCAGGCGTCAAAGAAGGCCTGGCCTTTCTCAAACAGAAAGGCTTTAAGCTGGGCTGTGTGACCAATAAGGCAGCCTGTTTTACCGAGCCTCTTTTGCAGGAACTGGGTGTGTTTGACGAATTTGCCATAGTGATCAGTGGTGATACGCTGGCGAAGAAGAAACCTGATCCGATGCCTTTACTGCATGGCGCTGAATTTTTTGACGTAAAACCTGAAAATGCGTTAATGTTGGGTGACTCGGTCAGCGATGTTAAGGCCGCCCGGGCTGCAGGGTTTCAGATTATATGCATGACCTATGGTTATAATCATGGGGTGGATATACGGGATTCAAACCCGGATGCAGTGATTGACAGTATGGCAGAATTGCCAACACTTCTGGTAGCATAAGCAACATGATTATTACTGATGGTCAAAAATTAAGGAAAGTTCAGATCAACACTCGTTGGTGAAGCGAGCCTGTGCACGTATTAATGCGTGCTTCTGACTGATTTTTCCTTTATTCTTTTGAACCGGATGTAATAATGATGAACGCTGAACTTTTTTCCAAACTGGCAGAGCAAGGTTATAACCGAATACCGGTTATGCGTGAAGTGCTTGCCGACCTTGATACCCCGCTAAGCACCTATTTGAAGCTGGCTGCGGGGCCGTATTCCTATTTGTTTGAATCTGTTCATGGTGGTGAGAAATGGGGCCGTTATTCCATTATTGGTCTGCCATGCCAGACGATTGTCAAGGTGCAAGGTTTTGCTGTCACTATCAGTAATTCAGACGGGAGTACTGAGCGACATCAAGTTGAGGATCCGCTAGGCTGGATTGAAGATTACCAAAAAAAGTTTAAAGTTGCTGAAGTGGAAAATTTGCCAAGGTTTAATGGCGGCCTGGTAGGTTACTTTGGTTACGATACCATACGTTATATAGAGCCGAAGTTACGACAATGCCCCAACCCGGACACCTTGAATACACCGGATATTCTGTTGATGGTGTCAGACGAGATTATCGTGTTTGATAACCTGGCGGGTAAATTATACGTCATCGTTCATGCTGATCCGGCAGAAAAAGAGGCGCTTGAAAAAGCGCAGGCACGGTTATCTGAGCTGGTAGCGCGACTCCGTGAGGGGGTGCCTGCCTATACTGTCAGCAAGCAATCGCGAAAAATCAAGGAAGAAGACTTTGTATCCGGTTTTACAAAAGAGGGTTTTGAACAGGCTGTAGAGAAAGCCAAGGAATACATTGTCGAAGGTGATGTCATGCAGGTTGTATTATCGCAACGCATGTCGATTCCATTTCAGGCACCACCTTTGAACCTGTACCGCTCCTTGCGCAGTCTGAACCCGTCACCCTATATGTATTATCTGGACCTGGATGATTTTCATATTGTTGGCTCGTCTCCGGAAATACTGACCCGCCTGGAGGATGATGAGGTCACGGTCAGGCCGATTGCCGGAACTCGCCCAAGAGGTGAAACCGAAGCAGCAGACAAGGCATGGGAAGAGGAACTGTTGGCCGATCCCAAAGAACGTGCGGAGCACCTGATGTTGATTGACCTGGGCAGAAACGATACCGGCCGAGTCAGTGAAATTGGCAGCGTCAAGCTTACCGAGAACATGATTATAGAGCGGTACTCGCATGTAATGCATATCGTCTCCAATGTTATCGGTAAACTCAAAGATGATATGACGGCAATGGATGTTATTCGTGCAACCTTCCCGGCAGGCACGGTTTCTGGCGCACCGAAGATCAGGGCAATGGAAATTATCGATGAACTGGAGCCTATCAAGCGCGGTGTTTATGCCGGTGCTGTCGGTTATTTATCGTGGAATGGCAACATGGATACGGCCATTGCCATACGCACCGCCGTGATTAAGGATGGCGTGCTTACTATTCAGGCAGGTGCCGGTATCGTCGCAGACTCGGTGCCTGCCTATGAATGGAAAGAAACCATGAATAAAGGCCGGGCAGTATTCAGGGCCGTGGCCGAGGCCGAGGCCGGGTTGGATACGGTGGATAAATAACAGGTAACAATCTAACGCAAAGGCGCGAAGACGCAGAGGACGCAAAGGTTTTTATGGATGAAAATAAACTATCTTATGAGGTGGTTGGTGCGGCAATTGAAGTGCATAAGCAGTTAGGGCCAGGTTTATTAGAGTCAGTGTATCATCAGTGTTTGCATCGGGAGTTGAAGCTGAGAGGGTTAGATGTTAAATCGGAAGTACCAATTGGTGCGAGTTATAAAGGCGTGGATATAGATACAGCTTATCGGATGGATTTACTCGTAACAGATAAGCTGGTACTTGAATTGAAGGTTGTTGACAGGCTGGCTGCAGTACATGAAGCTCAGTTATTATCATATTTACGATTATCTGGAAAAAAGCTGGGTTTGCTAATTAATTTTAATGTGCCGGTATTAAAGGAAGGTATTAAGCGTGTTGTTAATAACTTATAAATATTCTGCGTCCTCTGCGTCCTCTGCGTCTTTGCGTCTTTGCGTTGGATTCTAGTTATGCTGTTAATGATCGACAATTACGATTCCTTCACCTATAACCTGGTGCAGTATTTTGGTGAACTGGGAGCGGATGTGCGCGTTCACAGAAATGATCAGATCAGTATTGATGAAATGGAATCCTTGCAACCTGATCATATTGTGATTTCTCCTGGCCCCTGTACCCCTAATGAGGCAGGGGTTTCCGTAGAAGCAATCAAGCATTTTGCTGGCAAAATTCCTTTACTTGGAGTTTGCCTGGGGCATCAAAGCATTGGCCAGGCATTTGGTGGCAAGGTGGTGCATGCAAATGAAATCATGCATGGCAAGACATCTATGATGCATCATGCTGACGTAGGCGTATTCAAGGGTTTAAGTAATCCATTTGAAGCAACACGATATCACTCACTGGTGATTGAAAAAGAAAGTCTGCCGGATTGCCTTGAAATTACCGCATGGACTCAAAATGCAGATGGTTCAATGGATGAAATTATGGGTGTGAGGCATAAGGAATTAAAGATAGAAGGCGTTCAGTTTCACCCAGAGTCCATCTTGACTCGGCACGGGCATGATATGTTGAAAAATTTTTTAGATATGTAATAAACACTGAGGTGCAGAAGGGCATTATTAAGGTTTTCTCTGCGACCCGGCGTCTCTGCGTACTCTGAAATAAATGAGGAAGTCGAAAATGGATATGCAATCCGCCATAAAGGCAGTTACTGAAAATAAAAATCTGTCTAATCAGGAAATGACCGATGTCATGACTCTGATCATGACAGGCGAGGCTACACAGTCACAAATAGGCGGTTTTCTTGTCGGTCTGCGGATGAAAGGCGAAACCATCGACGAGATTGCAGCGGCCGCTTCCGTGATGCGCGATCTGGCAGCCAGGGTTGATGTGAATGGCCCTCATCTGGTCGATACCTGTGGTACCGGGGGTGATGCATCGGGTGCTTTTAATATTTCTACAGCGAGTGCGTTTGTTGTCGCGGCTGCAGGCGGCAAGGTCGCCAAACATGGTAACCGTTCTATTACCAGTAAATCGGGTAGTGCCGATGTGCTGGAAACCGCGGGAGTGAACCTTGATCTGGATCCGCAGCAAGTCGCCCAATGCGTGAATGAAATTGGCGTGGGTTTTATGTTTGCACCAAAGCATCACGGCGCGATGAAGCATGCTATCGGCCCCCGACGTGAAATGGGCGTACGTACCATTTTCAACGTGCTTGGCCCGCTGACCAATCCGGCAGGTGCGCCTAACCAGGTCTTGGGTGTGTTCAGTGATGCCATGGTCGAGCCGCTGGCCAACGTATTGCAGAAACTGGGAAGCGAGCATGTGCTGGTGGTGCATTCCGAAGATGGTATGGACGAGATCAGTATCGGTGCTTCTACCCATGTGGCTGAACTCAAAGATGGAGAGGTGCGTGACTATTTTATTACGCCAGAGGAATACGGTTTTGACCGGACCGATATTTCCATGTTGACGGTTGATGGATCCGAGCAGAGCCTGAATGTTATTCGTGAAGTGTTTAATGATGAAGCAGGTCCTGCGCGAGACATCGTTGCCATGAATGCCGGTGCTGCCATCTATGCGGCCGGCCTTGAGTCCAGCCTGGATGCCGGCATCAAGTCAGCACTTGATGTTATTGAGAATGGTGGTGCGAGGGCAAAACTGGATGCTTTGGTGGAAATTTCCAATTCGCTATAATAATTTTTTGATCATTTGTATATCATGACAGCTAACAATACGCCCGATATTCTGAAGAAAATAATTCAGCGCAAACATGAAGAGATCGAGCTTGCGCGTGACAAAATACCCCTGGATGAAATTAAACAATTGTCTGGTGCGGCGTCACCAGTGCGAGGGTTTGTAGAGAGTCTTAATCGTAATATTGCCGATGGTAAGGCAGCGGTGATTGCCGAAATCAAAAAGGCCTCGCCCAGCAAAGGTATTCTACGAGAGAACTTTGACCCTGCCGGGATCGCAAAAAGCTATCAACAGGGCGGTGCCAGTTGTCTGTCCGTACTGACCGATGTTGATTTTTTCCAGGGCGCAACCGAGTACCTGGTTCAGGCAAGAAACAGTTGCAGCTTACCCGTATTGCGTAAGGATTTTATGGTCGACCCGTATCAGGTCTATGAGGCGCGGGCCATGGGTGCTGACTGCATACTGCTCATCGTAGCCTGTTTGAATGATACACAAATGCAGACTTTGTCTGAGCTGGCACAATCACTCAATATGGATGTGCTGGTGGAGGTGCATGATGCCGAGGAGTTACAGCGTGCACTCAAACTGCCTTTACCCATGGTGGGCATTAATAATCGCAACCTGCGAACCTTTGATACCTCATTGCAGACAACCCTCGACTTGCTTGAGCAGATCAGCGATGAGCGTCTCGTGGTGACCGAAAGCGGTATTCTTCAGCCAGCCGATGTGAAACTCATGCGAGACCATAACGTCAATGCCTTTCTGGTCGGCGAGGCGTTCATGCGCTCAGATGACCCGGGGGCACGCTTGTCCGAGCTGTTTTTCTAGTCGATTGAGGTGGCGCTAACTGCGGATATACGGCTCAGCGCGTTTGACTTCCACTTTTGCTGGCTTGGGGCGACGCTCGCGCCTGAATAACTTCCAGAACAGGCTCCAGCATAATTCCAGTAACAGGCTGGCGAACAAGCCAAAGGTCAGGCCGCTGATGGCCGCCAGGCTATTGAGTGGTACATTGGCAGAATAATGGTTCCAGGTATCGAGCAGGATCTCGCGGTCTGAATCAATCAAAACATGAAAGGCGCGAGCCAGGAAAGGACCTTGCAGTGCCTTGAGTTCGGCATCAAAGCGTTGCTTGCGTACATAACTCTGACGAATCGGCTCGGCTTCAGCCTGAAAGGTCAGATCAGGGCTGTTTTCGTGTTTTTTTATTAGTGCCTCGATGCTTCCAGTGCCGTATTTTTTGGCAATCTTCTCGTATTCAGCAAAGCTGATGTTGACTTCCTTGGCATGCGCATCGACGCGCTTGCTGTACTGGTCAACGAAATTAGGTATCTGTACGCCGAGCATCACGGCAGCTGTGAAGATCAACATCGACAGGTAGTGGTGTATTCTCGTCATAAAGGTATTTGAGCAAATTATCTGTATTACTGCCAGCGGCTATTATCGGTACCAGGCAGTTCGTCTATCGATCTTTAAACCGTATCATAAACCAGGTGATATTTTGTACATTAGATACTTCTAATTACAAGTAGCTAAATCTGATTTGTTTAGTTTGAGAAAATTATATCATCCATGCAGGAAGCTTTGTCAGTGGGCTTTTTCGTTAATAGAGTGATTTGAGAGCTATGTCACTCTAAAAATGTTTATAAAACCGACAGATGGAGAGCAGTTTATAGTGTTATATGGCGGACACAACAGGCTTACGCAAATTAATGATGTTCGGGATTATCCGGGTCTGACTGTCCGTTTTTCAAGACAACCGTGCCGGCCAGCTTGTCATGCCAGCCCTGTTTTTTCTTGTCGATGCCAATCCAGAATAAACCCAGACCTAATGGCAGTACAGCAACCAGGTATGCAAAATACCTGAAAACGGCCTGGCCCAGGGTCATTTTGCTACCGGTTTTGGCGTCAACTATATGCAGGCGTAGTGCCATTTTGCCGGGTGTACCAAAAAAACGTAACCAGAACCAGATGGTTACAATAAAAGGAATAACATAGTTCAGTATTACATCCCAGAACCCCAGAAACAGTTGATTAGTGTTCCAGTATTCCTCGCCATAAATGAGTGACAGCGGTATAAATATAACAATAAACACGATGATCATATCAATCAGACTGGCGGCAAGCCTGAGCCAGAAGCCTGCATAAGGTGTATGGTTCATGAAATGGAATGCTCCCCCGAAAATGGATGATTGGTATTAATTGAATTATGATGCTCAATATAACAGGATATTTTATAAAACCGGCAACTGAATTTATATGAAAAACTGATTCATGGAAAATATCTCGGCAATTCTTCAGACGGCAGGCGGTCTGGGCCTGTTTTTACTGGGCATGATCGTTATGACAGACGGTTTGCGTGTACTGGCAGGCGGTGCCATGCGTACGGCGCTCATGCGGTTTACCAGTAGTCCCTATTCGGGAGCGGTGACTGGCGCCCTCACAACAGCCGTATTGCAGTCATCCAGTGCAACGACGGTCGCTGCAGTCGGATTTGTGAGTGCCGGCTTGCTGGGTTTTTCCGAGTCACTGGGGATTATTTTTGGTGCGAATATAGGCACGACCATCACTGGCTGGCTGGTCGTATTGCTGGGTTTCAAATTCAAACTGGGTACGGTGATCTTGCCATTCGTCTTGCTGGGCGCAATCATGCGCTTATTTGCAAGCGGCAGGGTTGCCAGTTTCGGTTTTGCTATGGCCGGATTTGGGCTGATTTTTATAGGTATTGCGACGTTGCAGCAGGGTATGTTGGGTTTGCAGGATGTCATAACACCCGACAGCTTTCCAGCGGATACGCTTGCAGGCAGAGTTCAGCTTGTGATGTTGGGAGTTGGTATCACCATTATTACACAATCATCCAGTGCGGGTGTGGCGACAACACTGACGGCCCTGTTTGCCGGCGCTATCAGTTTTGAACAGGCAGCCGCGCTGGTTATAGGTATGGATATTGGAACCACCGCGACGGCTGTCATTGCTTCCATAGGTGGGTCGGCAGCGGCCCGGCGCACGGGTTTTTCGCATGTGATCTACAACCTGTTTACTGCAACAGGGGCGCTGTTGCTGATTACCCCTTATACATTGCTATGGGAAGCCATTTCACCCGGTGCACTAGTCAATAACGCAGAAATAGCGTTGGTTGCCTTCCATACATCGTACAATACAGCCGGTGTTATGATTGCCCTGCCATTTACTTCACGTTTTGCACGCATGATGAAAAGCCTGGTTCGGGAAAAAGCACCGGCTTATACTGGTAAGCTTGATCGTAGCTTGTTATCCGAACCGGGTGTCGCGATTACAGCGGTGCAAAGTTCGGTATACGAACAGTTATTGGCATTATTGCGACATGTGAATGCCTTGCTCGGGAGTCGCGCCAGCCCCCAGAGTAGTATGGATGAATTACAACTTGCTCTGGATAAGACGCAAGCCTATACAGATCGAATCCACGCTCGTGTCGAACAAGATAAGGAATGGAAGCGTTTGGTGGCATTGATACATGTGCTGGACCATATGCAGCGTCTGCATGAACGCTGTGATGAAGAAGCCAACCGGGCACAGGCAGCACAAAGGTCAAGGGAGTTGTCTGAAAGTGTGCAATTATTGACCGACAGCGTTGATCACATCATCGCCGATATTATTATTTATCAGTGGCAAAGTGCTGCATCGCGTGCTGATATCATTTCAAGACAACTGACCGAGCAGACAGAGCCTGTGCGAGAAGCGGTCATGACCCGTGTGGCAGCAGGTGAGCTTGATGTGCCCGCGGCGACAGAGATCCTTAAGGCAATACGCTGGCTGGATCGTGTCAGTACGCACATGGAGCGGATTCTTTTTCATCTTGCACAGGCAAGCTTTGTGACCGGTAGAGAGGAGGTAAAGGCAAAGGTCTATGAAAATTGAGGCTAGGCCTGAGCCAGTCTATAGACGGAGTTGAATTTTCATTCGGTTTTGCATGAACTGATGGTTATCATGATGGAAAGTTGCCTAGAACATATCGATAAAGCAGGTGCAGTATTGGCCAATTTGTAACATGTGCGGGTTGCTTTCCAGGTGCCTGGCGATGGCATCGTTATGTGCCATTTTTCGCTGTATTTCAACAATCAGTTCCTGCAGGAGCATGTCGTCAAGTTTGCCATGTTGTTTGATCTGCATCCAGAGTAACAGTTGAAAGATGCTGAGACCAATCATGCATTGTACCAGCGTAATATTGGTGGTTTTGTGTCGTGGTAACAGTGGCAGGCCATTATTCTTGAAGTACACCTGTGTGTAGGTTTTGACTAATGTCTGGTAATGTTTTTTTATGATGGGTTGGCAGTGTTTGAGGTAGTCTTTCAGGCTGCTGTATATTCGGGTGAAACCTGCGTGCGTGTTGTCGCAATTGATCAGGCAGTTTGTCAATGGCGAAGTTTTGTCTTCCATGAAGCGGGCATCTATATCGAAAGTATTGCAGTGGGCATAGATACTTTGCCAGTATGAGCCGGCTGTGACCGGGTCGACGATAATCTGTTTTTGTCTGACAGCCTGGCCGGCATCTTTGAGAATATCTTTGAGCTGTTTACCTATCTGGTTGATTTGTTCGGGCTGGATGTCGTTTTGTTTTACATAGTCAAAAAAATCGCTAAAAAAATTACTGATGTAGAACAGTCTGAGTCCCAGCGGAAACTGATCAAGTTTCAGTACCTTGTTGAGTAGTTTGTCCAGGCTGAAATTAATTTGTTCGTGCGGGTTTTGTTGTTGGTTTGCTGTTGTGTTGTTGGCATGGCTTGTTGTATAGGGGTTGTCGTATTGTTTGCTGAACAGGGTTAGCCTGACGATTTCAGGGCATGACAGGTAGGCAGACTGGTACTGCCTGTTTGTCGTGTCGATGTTAACCCTGGGGTACTCACGGCAGGTTGCGGGTATGAAGCTCTGGTCGTGTTGTATTTGAATGTTGCACAGGTTTTCCTTGTTCAGGAACGGGCAGCGCAGGTCGGACTCTTCCATGAGTACCTGCTTTCGCCCCTTTTTATTTTCAGGTAAGGTGTTGAGTAGCCAGTCGCGTTCATCTTTGTCCGGATGTTGTTGCCATTTTTCGAGTAAAGTTTGTTCTACTTCTATTTGCCATCCGCTACAGCAACTGCGTGGACACTTTGAACCGGTACATTCAAAGGAGTCGAGTGCTTTCAGGTGGGCTGTATCTTTCATGTTATTACCAGGTCTGTTTCATTCACTTAGTACAGGCTTGAGGAATACGCCGGTGTGAGAGTGTTGACATGCAGCAATTTCTTCCGGAGTACCTTCGGCAATGATTTCACCGCCGTTGATGCCGCCTTCGGGGCCGAGGTCAATGACCCAGTCTGCTGTCTTGATAACATCCAGGTTGTGCTCAATAACAACAATGGTGTTGCCGTGATCACGTAGCCGGTGTAAAACGGCGAGCAACTGCTCGATGTCATGAAAGTGCAGTCCGGTGGTAGGTTCGTCCAGTATATAGAGTGTCTTGCCCGTATCACGCTTGGAGAGTTCGCGTGACAGCTTGACACGCTGGGCTTCACCGCCAGACAGGGTGGTGGCATTTTGCCCAAGGCGGATGTAGCTCAGGCCGACATCCATGAGGGTCTGCAGTTTTTTTCTGACAACCGGGATATTTTCAAAAAAAGCGAGCCCATCTTCCACGGTCATTTCCAGTACTTCGTATATATTCATGCCTTTGTAACGAATGTCCAGGGTTTCGCGATTGTAGCGTTTGCCCTTGCAGACATCGCAGGTAACATAGATATCAGGCAGGAAATGCATTTCCACCTTGATTACGCCGTCTCCCTGGCAGGATTCACAGCGACCGCCTTTTACATTGAAGCTGAAGCGACCGGGTGTGTAACCGCGTGAGCGGGCTTCCTGAGTTCCGGCGAAAAGTTCACGAATGGGTGTGAACAGGCCCGTGTAGGTGGCCGGGTTGGAGCGCGGCGTGCGACCAATCGGGCTCTGGTCTATATCGACTACCTTGTCGATTTGCTCCAGTCCTGTGAAGGATTCAAATGGCGAGGGTATATTGCTTCCCTTGTTGAGTTCCTGGGAAACATGTTTATAGAATGTGTCGTTGATTAGTGTCGATTTACCCGAGCCGGAAACGCCGGTGACGGCTGTCATCAAGCCAACCGGAATTTCAACTGTGACGTTTTTCAGGTTGTTACCAGTCGCTCCCGTGAGGATGAGTTGCTTGTCCCTGTTAACCGGGGTGCGCTTTTCCGGTATCTTGATAGACAGTTTGCCAGACAGGTATTGTCCGGTGAGTGAATGATCGTCGGCAATCACTTCGTCGGCCGTGCCCTGGGAAACGATTTTGCCGCCATGGACGCCGGCACCTGGTCCGATATCGATCACGTGGTCGGCTGAACGAATGGCGTCTTCATCATGTTCAACCACAATGACGGTATTACCCAGGTCGCGCAGGAAATTAAGGGTGTTCAACAGGCGCTGATTATCACGCTGGTGCAGGCCTATGGATGGCTCGTCGAGCACATACATGACACCAACCAGGCCGGCACCAATCTGGCTGGCCAGTCGAATACGTTGCGCCTCGCCACCCGACAGGGTATCGGCGCTGCGTTCAAGCGACAGGTAATCGAGACCGACATTAACCAGAAAATTAAGACGTTGACTGATTTCCTTGACGATCTTGTCAGCAATCTTGCCTTGTTTGCCAGGCAAGCTCAGCTTGTTGAAGTAGTCATGTGCCGCACCGATAGGCATGGAAGCAATATCGGGTAATGTGTTTTTGCTGATAAAAACATGGCGGGCCGCACGTGTGAGTCGCGTGCCTTTGCATTCCGGGCAGGAATGCACATTAAGAAACTTCGATAATTCATCACGTACCACACTGGATTCGGTTTCCTTGTATCGTCGTTCCATGTTGCGGATGATACCTTCAAATGGATGGCTTTTGTGGTTGATGCCGCCGCGCTCGTTGAAGTATTCAAAATCGATAATTTCATCACCGCTACCATATAGCAGTAATTGCTGGTGTTGTTGTTCTAACTCTTCGAACGGAGTTTCAATATCAAATTCATAATGATCTGCCAGCGAACTGATCAGGTTGAAATAGTAGGCATTACGACGGTCCCAGCCGCGAATGGCGCCACCGGCTAGACTCAGGTGAGGATTATTGACGACCAGTTCAGGATCAAAGAACGATTTGTTACCCAGGCCATCGCAACTTGGGCAAGCGCCAACCGGGTTATTAAACGAAAACAGTCGTGGTTCGAGTTCACTCAGGCTGTAACCACACTGGGGACAGGCAAACTTGGCTGAAAAAACCAGCTCTGGCTGGTTTTCGTCATCCATGCTGCAGACCCTGGCGATACCATCGCTCAGCCGCAGGGCGGTTTCAAAGGACTCTGCCAGCCGCAGCTTGAGGTCTTCCTTGACCTTGAAGCGGTCAACGACGACATCGATGTTATGTTTCTGATGCAGGTCCAGTGATGGTGCGTCATCGAGTTCGACAACAATACCGTCGATGCGTGCCCTGATAAAGCCCTGTGACTTGAGTTCCTCAATGACATGCAGATGCTCACCCTTGCGATTGCTGACCATGGGTGCGAGCAGCATGAGTTTGCTGCCTTCCGGCTGTTCCAGTACGTGGTCTACCATCTGGCTGATGGTCTGGGCTTCCAGTGTGGTGTTATGGTCAGGGCATTTGGGTGTGCCTGCCCGGGCAAACAACAGGCGCAGGTAATCATATATTTCGGTGATTGTGCCGACCGTGGAGCGAGGGTTATGCGAGGTAGACTTTTGTTCTATGGAAATGGCTGGAGACAGGCCTTCAATATGATCAACATCGGGTTTTTCCATCATGGACAGGAATTGTCTGGCATAGGCCGACAGGGACTCGACATAACGGCGTTGGCCCTCGGCATAGATGGTGTCAAAGGCCAGCGAAGATTTTCCGGAACCTGACAGGCCGGTAATGACAATGAGCTTGTCACGTGGAATTTCGACGTCGATATTTTTCAGGTTGTGGGTGCGTGCACCGCGAATTAGAATACTGTCCATGGGGTGTAATTACCAGTTATTATCGCAACCTGCTAGTATACGCTACTTTTACTGAATTGACGCAAAGGAATATCACTTGGATCGAGGTCAGCAACGATCGCAAAATAACATGACATCGACAGAGAAGCGGGCCGCCATTTCTCTGGCCGGGATTTTCTCCATACGCATGTTAGGGTTGTTTATGCTGTTCCCGGTGATCAGCCTGTACCAGGACAAATTGTTATATGCGACGCCGGCCCTGATCGGATTCGCGATCGGCGTTTATGGTCTGACGCAGGGCCTGTTACAGATCCCGTTTGGCCTACTCTCCGACCGGATTGGCCGAAAACCGGTTATTTTCATGGGCTTGGCGCTGTTCGCATTGGGCAGTGTGGTGGCGGCCATGTCTGATTCCATCTATGGCGTGATCCTGGGGCGTGCCTTGCAGGGTTGTGGAGCCATCGCTGCGGCGATCATGGCACTGGCAGCTGATCTGACCCGCGAGGAACACCGCACCAAGGCCATGGCCATGATCGGCATGAGTATTGGCAGCGCCTTTGCCCTGGCACTGGTGCTCGGGCCGATATTTAATCACTGGTTTGGCCTGGGAGGGCTGTTCTGGTTTACTGCTGCCATGGCTGTATTTGGTGTAGTGCTTTTGACCTTTGCAGTACCCGATCCGGCAACGCAAAAAATCCATCGTGATGCCGAGCCCATTCCGGCACAGTTCAACAGTATACTAAAAGACACCCAGCTGCTTCGTCTGGATATCGGTATCTTTTTGCTACATATGATTCTTACGGCAAGTTTTGTGGTTCTGCCTCTGGTTTTACAAGATGAGCTGGGCGTTGCGTCGGTACATCACTGGTGGATATATCTGCCCGTACTCGTCCTGTCGGTCGTTGCCATGGTGCCTTTTATTATCCTGGCTGAGCGTAAACGCCGGATGAAAAAGGTTTTTCTTGGCGGGATACTGTTCGTCAGCCTGGCACAGCTGGGTTTATCATTCTGGTATGCCGATTTCTGGTTTGCCCTTTTTTTCCTGTTCATGTTTTTCACGGCGTTCAATCTGCTTGAGGCAAGCCTGCCTTCACTGGTGTCGAAAATTGCACCTCCGCAAAGCAAGGGTACGGCCATGGGTTTCTATTCCAGCAGCCAATTTCTGGGCGCCTTTCTGGGCGGCAGCCTTGGCGGCTCACTACAGGGTTACATGGGTTACGGAGGCGTGTTCCTGTTATCAGCGAGCATGGGGCTGTTGTGGTTCATTATTGCCAGCACCATGAAGGAACCACGCTATTTGAGCAGCTACCTGTTAAATGTGGGTGAGATTAACGAACAGCAGGCCGCGCACTTGATAAACGAATTGACCAGTGTTCCGGGTGTTGCCGAGGCCGTGGTGATTGTCGAAGATCAAGTTGCTTACCTGAAGGTTGACCGCAAGGCCCTGGACGAGACGCGTTTACTTACTTTTTCCAGTCAGTCGAACATCTGACCCCATCGGATATTCGCATCAGGGCATGTAAGCTTGCCTGAATAATTCAATACCATCTTTACTATTATCACAGTATGATTAACCTGGAATAGTCGGCTTTTGTCTGTCCGGCAGTACACCTTTCTGCGCGCAAGGCAGAAGTGACCGTAAGGGATTATTATCCGGGGGGTGGCATGAATCGTTTTTTCTATTTTTTCGCCGAGCGTAATCTGCTGGCTTACCTGATTACCTTGTTGCTGATCCTGTTGGGTGTCAGTTCCCTGTTAACTATCAAGCGCGACAGTTTTCCGGAGGTCGAGTTTGGCGAGTTACTCATTACCACAACCTATCCCGGCGCCTCGCCTGAAGATGTAGAACTGCAGGTGACCAACGAAATTGAGGATGAGTTACGCGAAGTCACCGGGATAAAGCATTACAAATCATGGTCGATGGAAAATGTTTCCTCTATCCATGTTGTGATTGATCCGGATGTTGACGATGAGGACAAGGTCATACGTGATATCCGCGAGGCAGTATCGCGAGTCACTGATCTGCCACCTGAAGTAACGGAAACGCCACTTGTGACCGAGCTGGGGACATCGGTATTTCCCATGATCGAAATCGGTTTTGCCGGTGATATGCCTTATCGTGAACTGCGTGAACTGGCACGCCGCTTTGAAAAGAAGCTGGAAAACGTCGACGGGGTATCCCGGGTTCAGCGATTTGGTTATCGTGCGCGCGAGGTGCGTGTCGAGGTATCACCGGAAAAACTGAAAGACAAGGATGTTTCGCTGGTCGAGGTAGTTGCCGCAATTCGTGGGCGTAATGTCCGTTCTACCGGGGGTACGCTTGAGTCATACACCAGCGAAAAAAATATTGTCACACTGGCGCAGTTTCGTAAACCCAGGCAGGTGGGTGATGTCATTGTGCGCACGAGTTTCAGTGGTCCACTGGTAAAAGTTCGTGACCTGGCAATTGTTCGTGATGACTTCGAGGATGAAAAGGTCATGTCCCGGGTCAATGGCAAATCGGCAATTTCATTTATTGCTTACAAGTCTTCCTCAGCCGATATCATCCGCACCGTTAAATCCATCAGGAAGCTGGTTGAAAAGGAAAAGGAGCTGTTACCCGAAGCAGTCAAATTACTCATCTCCAACGATGAGTCTACCTATGTGCGTGACCGTTTCAACATTGTGGTTACCAATGGCGTGATTGGTTTGTGCTTTGTCGTACTGGTGCTGGCATTGTTTCTGAATTTGCGTATCGCTTTCTGGGTTGCATTGGGGATTCCGGTTGCGATATTAGGAGTAATTTTTCTGTTGCCCCTGTTTGACAGCTTTCTGGATAGTGTCACGATGACAGCCATGGTGCTGGTGATAGGTATCATAGTCGATGATGCGATTATTATTGCTGAAAATATTTATCAGCAGTCAGAGAAAGGTCTTGCACCTGTTGCGGCTGCTGCGCAAGGACTGGCGGGTGTGTTTCGTCCGGTTATAACCACTATATTGACGACCATGATTGTTTTTGTACCGCTATTTTTTATGCCGGGTATGCTTGGTGGTTTTGTCTATGTTATTCCGCTGGTTATTATTCTGGCATTATTTATTTCGATGATCGAATCTATGCTGGCCTTACCTGCACATCTGGCCCATGGCTTGAGTAGACGTGCTGCCGGCAAGCGAAAGCCCGGCAGGCAAAGCTTGTTTAAATGGGCGCGTAAACAATATATGCGTTCTATCGGTGGCGTTTTGCGGCTTCGTTATGTAGTCGTGTTGTTGTTTGCCGGTGTGCTGGGAGGGGCTGTGGCTTATGCTATCAAGCATATGGATTTTATTCTTTTTCCTTCTTCGACGGCCGAACGTTTTTTTATATTGGTCGAAACGCCGATTGGCTCTTCTCTCAAGGCAACCTCTGACCGTGCCCGGGAAGTGGAAAGTATTGTCTCTGCGTTGAGTCGCGAAGAACTGGACTCGTTTGTGACACGTATTGGCACCTATGGTGATATTGGTTCGAGCGAACGTGAAAATAATGCCTCGATTTTTGTGAGTCTTACACCCTTCGCATCCAGACAGCGCACGGCAGACGAGATTGTCGAAGAACTGCGAAAGAAAACCGATAAGCTGAAAGGGTTTGAGCGAGTTCGTTATATGATCGACTCAGGAGGCCCTCCAGTCGGTCGGCCGATTGTGGTGCGTGTAGTGGGTAGTGATGATGTGTTGCGGAAAAAGCTTGCCGATGATGTTGTTGCTTACCTGGAGACGATCAAGGGGGCGAAGGATATTGAGCGTGATGACAAGCACGGCAAGCAGCAGATAGAGATAAAACTGGACTACGCAAAGCTGGCGCGGGTTGGTATTACGGTGGCCGATGTCGCCCAGAATGTTCGTATCGCCTATGATGGTGAAGTGGTGACCAGTGTGCGCTATGGCGATGAGGATGTGGATTTCCGTGTTATTTTCTCAGAGAGTGCGCGAAAAAGCCCGGGTTACATGAGGCGTATCAGCTTGCCTAACAAGGGCGGCCACCTGACGTCACTGAGTCAGCTGGCCCGTTTTCAGTCAGTGCCGGGTCCCGCCAATTTCCATCATTACAAAGGTGACCGGGCAATTACTGTCTCGGGTGATGTAGATACCGAAATAACAACGTCTATCAAGGTTTCACAAATGGTCAAGCGTCATTTTGATGTCGA